>Ga0184626_10000328_pt1 | contig 14231 bp, 17 predicted proteins | sample PLM3_60_b1_FD_133142 | JGI IMG/M metagenome (GOLD analysis project Ga0184626, IMG submission 133142) | Groundwater sediment microbial communities from an aquifer in East River, Colorado, USA - PLM3_60_b1 | ecosystem: Environmental > Terrestrial > Soil > Riparian zone | place: USA: East River... | reverse complement strand
GAAAAGTGTCCCCACGGCTCTTCCCAATGCTCGTCGCCGTGGCGGATCGGATGGCCCGGCGTCGGATCGGGAGTGGCGCGCTTGCGCGCATGCACGCACATCACCGTGTTGGCCATCCCGGCTTCGATGGCCATCACCGCGTTCTGGACCATGGCGATGGGGGTGGCGCCGCCCAGAGCCAGGTCCGTGGCGTAGTTGGGATGCATCCGCGCCATGTTTGCCATCCTAACCGCGTAACTTCGGTGGGCGTCGTTGAGCGGCTGGTTGGTAATGAACCCGTCGACATCGGCGGCTTTGATACCGGCGTCGTCGAGGCACGCTTTTATGCATTCTAAATGGAGTGAATGGGTGCTGGCATCCGGTCGCTTGCCGACTTTGGTTTCCGCGACACCGACGATGGCGTACTTACCGTTAATGTTTGACATAAAGTCCTCCGGTTAATCGTTGGAGTGATAGGGTACTGGCCTCTCGGCGGAGGTTCACAATGCAGTACACAACCTCTCCATTACCGCATCACGCCAATATTTCCAATCTCCATACTTCGTCAATTTCTGAACCGCACCGGCCCTAGTGGCTAAGGCGTTTGAGAAAGCCTTCGTCTTCAAGCGTCTTGACGATGCTCGAATCCACGAACGATGCCGGATCCGTCTTGAGGGCGGCTGGCTGTGTACGCCCAACCTCCGCAACCAATGTTTTCATGCCATCCAATGTGGGGTAAGGTGCGTCGGGAAGCGCAGCTCTCAGATAAGCGTACGTGTTATCGAGCGTAGTGAGGTCGGTTTTCGCATACTTTTTCAGGACAGCGATGGTGGGAGCTTTCTGGGTTTTGATGAAATGGATCCCTTCAATCGTGGCGCGGCCGAAACGCAACATCGCGTCGTGCTTCTCGCGGAGCATGCGCTGGCTGGTGATCACGCCGCTATGAGGGTACGGAATGCGTTTGCTGGCGAGATCCGCTAATATCTTAAAGCCCAACTTTTCCGCGAGCTCTCGCTCTGAGTTGCCGATGACCGTGAACTGAGCCTGCCCCTGCTGCATAGCAATAATGCGCAGATTGGTGGCGCCGATGACCCGTAGAGTGACGTCGCGATCCGGATCGAAGCCAATGCCGCGCAGACCCAGACGCATAGCAAAATCCGCCGACGTGGCGGCAGTGTGGTTCGCGCCGATTTTGCCTTTAAGGTCTTCGATACGATTAATCCCTGGCGTTGCCATCAAGTAATAGGGCAGGAATACTTCGAATCCCATAATCATCGTCACGTCACCGCCTCTGAGTTTTGCGCTGACCACGGCCGGCCCGGTTCCCGCTACCACCTGTAGATCGCCTGCGAACAGAGACATAAGTGCCTTGGGTGTCCCTTCGATGTAGATGACGTTGACGTCGAGGCCGTGTTTCTTGAAGATGCCCATGTCCTTGGCGACCCAGAAAACCGAGGATGAACCCGCGGTCGGGGAAATATAGGCTAAGTTGAGTCGTTCCTGAGCTCGCGCATCCGCGGTCATCGTGCGCAGAAACAGTAGTGCAAAGATAGTTACGATCATTCGACGCATAGGATGCCTCCTTTCTCGGTTTTCCAGCAGCGCGCTTACGCTTATCGCTCAATGACAAGTTTGTTAGCGAGTTCGTCCTTGTCGTCCGGCGGGCGGGGAAAGTGTTGGGCCAGAATCTCACCGCAGCGCTCGATGGCTTTGCAGTAGGCATCGCACGCGTTACCGGATTTTAGGCCAACGGTAAGGATCTGAACCACGCCATCCCAAGTTCCAGCCGGAACTTTCTCATTGATGCCTTTGTCCGCTAGGACTTCCACGCGGTGTTCCAGCAGAGAGGCGAGAATTAATATCCCGGTATGCGCCCTGGTGTAATGCAGCCCCTGCGCGGTGAAGGCTGCCAGACTTCTTAGGTGGACCGCTTCTGCGATTCGATCCTTGGCAATCAAGTTTCTCTTGAAAGCAGGAATAGCGCAGAAAATAGATCCCGTTGCCGCGCCCGCGAGGGGCCAGAGTAGTTGTGAATGGATGGACGCCCAAGGGTCTTGAAAGACGAACGACGCGAGTGTGCCCGCAACCAACCCGACACCCATGCCGGCAATCTCAATCTCAGCATAACGGGCACTCGCGCCTACGAGCATGGGTACGATCTCGCCGGCAGTCCGTTGTTCGGCGGCGACCACCGCTTGGCGAATGCGTTCTTCTTCCTCCGCCGTAAAAAAAGTTTCCGCATTTATCATCTTACCAACTCCCCGAAGCTCCACCGCCGCCGAAGCCCCCGCCCCCTCCACTTAAACCCCCATCACCCCCCCCGCCGCCGCCAAAACCTCCTCCACCGAAGCCTCCGGGAAAAACGCCCCCTCCCCAATCTCCTCGCCGAGATCTTGATCTACCTACCCATTGATTTCCCGCAGATCCTGTACCCAGAGCAGCGCCTATGGCTCCTAGCAGGGCTCCGAGAATGAGAGCTGGGAGCAAAACAAATCCAAGCCCTCCTGAAGCGAACAATGAAGTGACTAGCCCAGAAGCCGCTCCTCCAACAGCGCCGCCCAATAATCTGCGTCGCGTCATGCCAATAAAAAGAGCAAGCATGGCGGTGATCATGAGGATCGTTATTAGCGACCCGCCTTGTGAAGCAGTTGGTCCGGGAGCCGAACGGGTTCGTTCCGGTAGGGTTTCTCCTTTGGTGATTTTGAGGATCGCATCGACGCCGGCTTCAATCCCGCCCGCATAGTCTCCAGACCGAAAGCGCGGGGTAATCACTTCCCGGATAATGCGACTGGCGATGGCATCCGGCATCACTCCCTCGAGACCGTACCCGACCTCAATGCGAAGTTTTCGATCATCGCGAGCGATGAGGAGGATGGCGCCGTTATCGAAGCCTTTCTTGCCGATTTTCCAAGCCTCGGCGACCCGGATGCTAAAGTCTTCGAGACTGTCACCTTGCAGGCTGGGGATGGTTAGAACGGCGATTTGATGGCCGGTTTCCTGCTCAAATTTCTCCAGTTGCGCTTCTAGCGCGCGCGCCCGTTCCTGGGGCAGTAATTTTGCGTAGTCATTCACCCGGCCACGGAGGGGCGGGACTTCCAACGCTAGAGCGAGCGAATAGATTGCCAGGACTAGAAAGAAGAAGAATCCCGGAAACGGGCGGCGTGAGTGCCATAGGTTCATCTTCGGCTTAACTCCATTCCGGGGGAGCTTCGCAACTTTCTCATCGTCCCTGTTAACCCTCGCAAACCCTCTAAATCTTCAATTTGGCTGTATAACCCTATTTTTCCACGTACTTCACCGCACTTTGGACCTCACTAAGATAATCCTTAAATAGCGTATTCAACTCCACAGGTCCGAGGGCGACGCCTCCATGCTTTAGGCCGTAAACTCTCCTTATTGCGTCCGTGGGAAGGCCAATCTGCGCGAGAGATCCGAAAATCTCTTCCGCTGAGTGAGGCGGTGACATTCTTTTCAAATGGAGCAACGCCCGGAAATGAACCATAAACGAACTGATCGACTTGGCCAAGTAGGCGGTAAGTTGTTTTTCAGATCCAGATTTTTCAAGATACAGTTGGCGTAGCTTTAACATCTTTCCCTTCAATTCCTGCTCGCATTGAAAGCGCAAGTGCTCAAGGTTGAGTTCTAAGCTTTGCAAAAAATCCTGGCCAAACAAAAGACGATATCTTTGCTTCATATCTAGGAACTCCATCGGAAAGACATCGACGGAAGAGCGGATATAGGGGGGATCGACGAACAGCGGCGTGCTGATGCCCTTCTTGTGCCACTCTGGGAGTCGCCCGGTACATTTTTTCAATTCGTCTGGCGTAACTTCTTTTAGCAAGACAAGGCAGTTGATATTCGATCTGCCCTCTACATATTCGCCTGACGCGGCACTGCCGTAGAGTATGATGGCGAGCAGCTTGTCACCGTAAATTTGTTTCACGTCCTCTGTAAATTGTTGAAGAGTCTGATCAAGATCCTGATTCATAGCGCTCTCCTCAAGTCTGTGCTTAAGGGCTAAGGAAGTCTTTCTTCATCCGTCCCCTGAGGCGCCGCCACCACCGAAATCTCCACCCCCGCCGCTAAAACCCCCGCTCCCGAAGTCGCCTCCAAAACCCCCTCCACCGAAATCACCTCCGCCGCCATCGCCGTAGGATATAGTATCGCGGGGCCATCGATCTCGACGCGAAGTCCTAGCGCTCCACGGCTTTCCCCATGCTCTTTCAGCATAAAAGTTGGCTAAAAACCCTGTGATCGCGCCGACCAATAAGTAGAATATCCAAAGGCTGCTGCTTGATGCCAAGGTTCCTCCGACACCTACCGCACCACCGCTGATTGCACCACCGACCGCCCCGCTAACGGGAGTCCGCCGAGTTATTCCGACGATCAAGGCGACCAAAACCGCAAGGATAAATAGACCCGCGGCCATGATATTCCCGCGAATCCCTTTATGGGGAGCTGTAGCTGTGCCGCGGGGCATGGCTTCTCCCCGCGCTACCTTGATGATTGCTTCGGTACCTGCGTCTAGTGCACCGACGTAATCGCCCGTACGGAAACGAGGGGCGATTTCTTCTCGGATGATCCTGCTTGCAACAGCGTCCGGGAGAATGCCTTCCAGGCCATAACCCACTTCAATACGGATCTTTCGTTCTTTCTGAGCGACTAGAAGAATAGCCCCATTGTCGAACCTTCTCTGACCTACCTTCCACGCTTCCGCCACTCGGATGCTGAAGTCTTCTAACGAATCGCCTTCCAGACTTGGGATCGTGAGAACAGCGATCTGATGGCCCGTTTCCCGCTCGAAAGCCGCCAAGCGCTCTTCAAGTTGCTGCGCTCGATCAGCAGGCAGCATGCTGGCGAGATCGTTGACCCGGCCACGGAGGGGAGGGACTTCTAAAGCAATTGAAATGTTGATTTGCCCGGCAACGAAAAGTATCAGGCTGACAAGGAGGAAAAAAATCTTGCGGCGTAAGATAAAATAGAGAGTTTTTCCCGTCAACTCTCCATCCTTAGCCACCGGCTTACACCATTGCACGATCAGGTTTAGAATTTCACTTGGGGAGGCTTCGCTGCGGACTCTTCGGCAGTGAAGGTCTGTCGTACATCCAAACCTAATAAATACTTAGCGGTCAGGTTCGTCGGAAAGTAGCGCACGCCTTTGTTGTATTCTGCGACGCTTTCTACGTAGCGTTTGCGCGCAACGGCGATTCGGTTCTCGGTGCCTTCGAGTTGGGCTTGCAGGTCGCGGAAGTTCTGATTGGCCTTGAGATCGGGGTAGCGTTCCACGACGAGCATAAGGCGGGACAATGCACCGGATAGCTGCTGCTGTGCTTGTTCGAATTTCTTAAATGTTGCCGGATCGCTCAGCGCTTGCGCGTCCAACTTGATAGACGTGGCTTGGGCTCTTGCCTCGATAACTTGCTGTAACGTTTGTTGCTCAAACTGGGCTGCACCCTTCACCGTAGAGACTAAATTAGGGATCAGGTCAGCGCGCCGCTGATATTGGTTCTGGACTTCAGCCCATGCGCCTTTGACTTCCTCATCCCTGCCCTGGAGTTCATTGTAACCGCAGCCAGATATGAGAAATGCAGCGAGACCAATAAGTAGAAAATAGTTTTGCCCTCGTGCGATTTTGCGCATAATTGTCTCCCCCTCTCTCTGTTGGAAAATCAGATCTAGCCCCCTCTATCTCAAAGGGTGGTGAGCTTGTCAAGAAAAAGGATTTTGACAATGATTCTGGGGCGCAGATGTCCGCTGACAGAGATTATAAGACGGAAAGGGCCCAGCGGAAGACGCGGGCCCTATAACGAACGCAGGTAGGTCAGAAATGTAAAACTCAATCGGTTATTCAACTGATCCCACTTTCGGACGCCACTTATCAAACCGCCTTTCCACCCTCGTTAGCAGCTCCATACCCATCATCCCGGTCAGCGCAAAAACGAGGACACCGACAAAGACCTTATCGGTTTGAAAGGTGGCACCGGCCACTGTGATCATGAAACCAATCCCGGCTGTAGCAGCATAAAGCTCTCCCACCATGACACCCACAATCGCTCTCCCAAGCCCGAGCCTCAAACCAGTGAGGATAAAAGGAATAGTCGAAGGGAGCACGACGGTCTTAAAGAGCATCCACTCGGAAGCGCCAAAACTCTTGGCGGCCGTGAGAAGGTTATAAGGCGTGGTCTTCACCCCGTCGCGCGTATTGATCAATATCGGGAAGACTGCGCCGAGAAAAATAATACCGACCTTCGAGAGTATTCCGATCCCCAACCAGATGATGACCAACGGCAGAAGCGCGACGCGCGGGGTCGCATTCATCGCATTGATGAAGGGGTCGAAGATGTAACTTGCTTTCTTATACCAGCCGACCATGATCCCAAAGGGGACAGCGACAGCGGCCGAAAGGAAATAGCCCCAGAAAAGTTCGATGCCGCTCACATAAAGGTCATTATATATTTCACCCGATCCAAACAGCTGAACGGCCGCTTTCCAAATGAGAGATGGAGCGCTCATGAACATGGGATTGATCAACTGAAGCGTATTTCCCACCAGCTCCCACAGAACGAGAAATGTAACTACCCCCGCCACGCCAAGAATCTTCTTCTCTTGGTTGAGGTAAAACTTGTAGAGAGATGAGGCTTCGGCAACTCTGACGTCGAGAAGCAGTTCTTCAGCGGTGTTATTTTGATCAGCCATGGTTCGTTTCCTTTCGTGAAGTTTTTGCGACTTTTGGACTGGGTGAATCGGAGTGAGTTTCGTTATGATCAGTCGAACTGGATTCCTGGATGAGGCTTTGCAGTACATTCACGAAGGTTGGACCTGCGGACTGAAGTTCCTGCAAGTGATACAGTGAAAGCCTCTGGAGAAACTCCTCGCCGTCGTGAGTCAGCTTTACTAAGACTTGTCGCTTGTCGTCTGTAGACCGCAGTCGAAACAAAAAGTTCCTTTCGACGAGTCGATCGATGAGCTCGACCGTACTGTGGTGCTGGAGCTGCATTCTTTCCGCCAATACACCGATCGTCGGCTTAACACCGTCCGGCAGACCTCGGACCGCTAAGAGCAATTGATGCTGTTGCGGCTCGATTCCCGCTTGGCGCGCGGCGTTTTCACTGAAGCGGAGAAAGCGGCGGATTTGGTAGCGCAATTCCGCCATCGATTTGTAATTAGGTTGATGGGGGATTTTGGGCGGCATATATATCGCTCAACGATATTATCGTAATACGATACATATTCCTATAACTTTACTTTGTCAAGCTCGAAAACCTTTCCGAGCTTTGAGCTTGTGACGGCACGGTGTGTTTCAGTTCGTTGGCATTGGAGTGCCACTCGGTCCTGCTTTTCGGGGTTAGTGCCATTGTGACGGAACCGCGTCAGCAGCTCGGCTGGATTCGCTTTTTTGCAGACTTGCGAAGTGAATTCCTGTTCGTGGCTAAGGTTGCAAAAAATTGAAGCTTTGTTGACTTCGGCGGGTTTTTCCTTTAGAAAAAATACTCGGGAAAACATTTGCTATGAAGTATGCCGTCATTAGAACTGGTGGAAAGCAATATCGCGTGTCCGAAGGGCAGCTTGTCAAAGTCGAGAAGCTTGCGGGTGCGGTAGGCGACACAGTGACATTGGCCGATGTGTTGTTTATCGGTGGCAATGGCGAGGTCAACATTGGGTTACCGCTAGTGGCGAATGCGAAGGTCACGGGTGAGATCGTCAGTCAGGCTAGAGCAAAGAAGATACTGGTCTTCAAGAAGAAGAGACGTAAGAGCTATAGCCGCCAGCGCGGTCACCGCCAGTATCAAACAACTCTGAAGATCACGGCAATCGAAGCGTAAGCCGAAGGAGAATTAAATGGCCCATAAGAAAGCCGGAGGAAGTTCGCGCAACGGACGCGACAGCCAGGGGCAAAGACGGGGAGTTAAAGTATTCGGCGGCGAAACAGTGCGGGCCGGCAATATTATTGTCCGGCAACTGGGTACTCGTATACACCCGGGGAAGAACGTTGGTATGGGTCGGGACTTCACGTTGTTCGCCAAGATCGATGGAATTGTTCGGTACGACCGTCTCGACAAGGAACGAAAGCGGGTTAACGTAGCGCCTGCCTAGTTGCGTGGCGCAGTTCGAATCGAAAAAGCCCCTTACGGGGCTTTTTTTTTGCCTGGAGAAAGGCAATGATGGGCGCGCTGGTGCCAAATGAAGTTCATCGACGAAGTAAAAATCCGCGTGATCGCCGGTGACGGCGGGCGCGGTTGTATCAGCTTCCGGCGCGAAAAATTTATCCCTCGCGGCGGTCCCAACGGTGGCAATGGTGGAAAGGGTGGAGATGTTATCGCCTTAGCCGATCCGCAGCTTACGACACTATTGGATCTGCGCTACCAAAAGCAGTACAAGGCGGGTCGCGGCGAGCATGGATTGGGCAAAGATCAACACGGAAAAACGGGCGAAGATCGGATCATTAAAGTGCCCGTCGGCACCCTTATTCGAGATGCCGGAACAGGTGAGTCAATAGGGGATTTAAAAGAGGCAGGGCAACAAGTCGTCTTGGCTGCCGGTGGCCGAGGTGGCAAGGGGAACGCTCATTTCGTTTCGTCGACAAATCGGAGTCCGCGCTTTGCCCAACCTGGTGAACCGGGTGAAGACAAGGAACTAGAAATTGAACTCAGATTGCTGGCCGACGTGGGTATTATCGGTCTGCCCAATGCCGGAAAATCAACCTTGATCGCAGCGATTTCCGCCGTGCGGCCGAAGATTGCCGACTATCCGTTCACTACGCTGGTTCCCAACCTGGGTGTCGTTGGGTATGGGGAGGGAAAGAGTTTCGTGGTAGCCGATATTCCCGGACTCATCGAAGGCGCCCACGAAGGCCACGGGTTGGGAGACAAGTTTTTGCGGCATGTGACACGGACGAGTGTCTTGATTCATTTGCTGGATGCATCGAATGTCGATGAAAAAGATCCGCTTGCCGAGTGGAAGACCGTCAATCGGGAGCTCGAGCTCTTTGATCCGGAACTGGGGAAAAAACCACAGATTGTTGTGGCCAACAAAATCGACTTGCCGGCGGGGAAAAACCACGCCAAACTTCTGGCAAAAAAATTACCGAAAGGCTACCAGCCGCTGCACAGCATATCCGCCGCAACCACAGAAGGGGTGCGCGCGTTAGTGCAGTACGTCGGGATGAGATTGGAAGAGATCAAACAACAGGATGAAACGGGCGGTGACGCAGCTGGATTATAAGAAACAGATCCTGCGCCGCGCGCGCCGGGTCGTCATCAAGATCGGGAGTCAAATCCTCTCGTCACAAACTGGGATAGAGGAGGGGCGGCTCAAGGACTTGGTGCGCGATCTCGCCGGGCTCCATAATCAAAAAAAGGATATCATTGTGGTTAGCTCCGGCGCGGTGGCTGCTGGAATGACGCGTCTCGGCGTCAAGGAAAGACCCAAGACCATTCCACAAAAACAGGCGTTGGCCGCGGTGGGCCAGATCAAGCTAATGGCGTTGTATGAGCGCTATTTCTCGCGCTTCGAGAAGAATGTTGGACAGGTACTGTTAACCCACGAAGACCTTGCCAATCGTCAACGCTATTTAAACGCCAAGCATACGTTTCAAATGTTGCTGGAATCGTCCATCATCCCGATCGTTAATGAAAACGACACGGTGGCGGTGGAAGAAATGAAGTTCGGGGACAACGACCATTTATCGGCTCTTGTGGCAACCCTACTCGAGGCGGATCTCCTGGTGATCCTGAGCGACGTACAGGGGGTTTATGACCGAGATCCGAGATTGTATAGCGATGCCCAATGGATTTCGTTGATAACCGACATTAAGGGAACCGCCCGAAAAATCAGTGGTGAGAGCCAAAGCCGGTTTGGCACCGGCGGCATTGCGACGAAGCTGGATGCCGCGGAGAAGGCGGCCGCGGCGGGAATTCCGACGCTGATTAGTAGCGGCGTGCAAGCCGGAGCGCTTAGCCAGGTCTTTGATGCAACTACAGAAGTCGGCACACTGATTATTCCCGACGAAAATCGTTTGACCATTCGAAAGCACTGGATCGCCTACAATCTAAAGCCGGCAGGCGAGATCGTTGTCGATCAGGGCGCCCGTGATGCAGTCGTCGAGCGGGGGAAAAGCCTGTTACCCTCCGGTTTAGAGGAAATTCGCGGCTCCTTTGGCGTGGGTGAATGTGTGCGCTGTCTTGATCCGCAGGGACGAGAGTTCGCCCGTGGCTTGGTCAATTACAACGCTCAGGAGTTGAATCAGATCAAAGGATTGCATACAAGCAAGATTGACAAAGTCCTGGGCTACAAAGCTTACGACGAAATTATTCACCGCGACGATCTTGTGATTCTATAAGAGTATGTCCATTAAAAACGAATCCATAAAAGACGAAGCGATCCGCTTGGCTAAGCAGGCCAAGGCGGCGTCTCGGCAACTGGCGCCGATCTCATCGGCTGAAAAGGACCGCGCGCTCCATTTGATGGCGGACCGGATTGAGGCGCAAAACAATTACCTTATTGCAGAGAACAAGAAAGACCTAGACGCGGCTGAGAGGGTGGGAATTTCAGAGGCGATAGTGGACCGGATTGCGCTCAATCCCGGTCGTGTTCAGGCGATGGCGAAAGGGCTTCGAGACGTTGCTGCCTTGCCTGACCCGGTGCGCGAAATCGTGAAAATGTGGCGGCGACCCAACGGCCTGCAAGTCGGCAGGATGCGGATCCCCTTGGGCGTGATCGCTATCATTTACGAAGCACGGCCCAACGTGACGGCGGACGCCGCGGCGCTGTGTCTCAAGTCCGGCAACGCAGTCATTCTCAGAGGCGGCAGCGAGGCGCATTTCTCTAACCAAGCGATCGGCCAGATCTTAAGAAAGGCTTGCGCGCAGACGCGCGTGCCGCGGGACGCGGTGCAAATTGTTCAGACTAAAGACCATGCTTTGGTCCAGGAGTTGCTGCAACTGGAGGATTACATCGATCTCGTCATCCCGCGCGGTGGCGAAGAATTGATTCGCGCGGTGGTCGCCCATTCGAAGGTGCCGGTGATTAAGCACTATAAAGGGGTATGTCATGTCTACGTTGATTCCGACGCGTCCCTTGAGATGGCCGAGCGCATTTGTATGAATGCTAAAGTGCAACGCCCGTCGGTGTGCAACGCCATGGAGACGCTCCTCGTTCATGAATCGATAGCGCCCACTTTTTTGCCTTCCCTGATAGCGAAATATCAAGCTGCGGGCGTGGAAATCCGGGGCTGTGAAAAGACCTGCGCGTTGGTTTCCGGAATAAAAAAAGCGACGGAGGCGGACTGGAACACTGAATACCTTGATCTGATTCTCTCGGTACGGGTCGTGAAAGATATGGATGAAGCCATCGATCATATCGAGCGGTACGGCTCGGAGCATACAGAGACCATCGTCACGACTAATTATCAGAGGTCGAGAGATTTCATCGATCGAGTGAATTCATCCGCGGTCATGGTCAATGCTTCTACCCGGTTTAACGACGGCGGTGAATTGGGATTGGGTGCGGAAATCGGGATCAGCACGAGCAAGATACACGCCTTTGGGCCCATGGGGTTAGAAGAATTGACGACGACCAAGTTTGTTGTGTTGGGGGATGGGCAGATCCGGGAATGACGACTCCACTCAGAAAAACCCATCCCTCCCTCGTCAGTTTCGAGTTCCGAGTTCCGGGTTTCGAGTTCGAAAAGAGTTCGAAGATCAATCCTCCTAGCCTCTGCGGTGACGTTGTAGCCCGCCCAATGTTCGCGCGCCTCGCATCTGAGACCTTTTTGAGCGGTCTGCAGAAGAAACTAATTGAAACCCCATGAGGATCGGTCTCTTCGGCGGCACCTTCGATCCGATTCATTGGGGCCATCTTCGCAGCGCCGAGGAGGTCAGCGAGACTTTTGGTCTTGACCGTGTCGTTTTTATTCCCGCCTCGATCCCGCCTCACAAGAGAGGGCAAACCACGACGCCGGCGCGGGATCGCTTAGAGATGGTTCGTTTGGCGGTGGCGGGAAATCCCCGGTTCAAGCTATCGACGGTGGAGATTTCACGGCCTGGGGTTTCCTACTCCATCGATACGGTGCGCCATTTTGCCAAAAGAAAGCACAGAGGCGACTCACTTTTTTTTATTATCGGCCTGGATGCATTTCAGGAAATCGGTTCTTGGAAGAATTTTGCGGAGATTTTTCCACTCTGTAACTTCATTGTGACTTCCCGGCCAGGCAGTAAAGCCAGCGATCCGCTTCGGGGCACCGGCGTTGCCGTAAAAAAGCTCTTTTGTTATGATTTTAAACAGAGAAACTATCGACACGGGAGCGGTAGCGGTGTCTTCTTTACTAAGCTCACGGATATCGCCATTTCAGCCTCGGAAATACGAGGACTAGTAGAAGAGGGTAAATCGATTCGGTACTTGGTGCCTTCGAGAGTTGAGACTTACATCAAAAAACAGGGCCTCTATCAAAGTCGTCGGGAGGAGCGTTAAGAGCTTTGGCAGCGATTAGCTCCTGGGACAAAGCCCTTCTCCTGACGCGCTTCGCCCTGGAGAGAAAGGCTCGTGATCTCGTGGTGCTGGAAGTCCGCGAACTGACTTCCATCGCAGACTATTTCATTATCTGTTCAGGGAGTTCCGATCGACAGGTTCAAAGCATTGCGCAAGGCATTGAAGAGAATCTAAGTGGGGCCGGTCACCCGCCGTTTTCGGTGGAAGGCGTCCATCGCGGCCATTGGGTGTTGATGGATTTTTCCGACGTTATCGTGCACATCTTCTACGAGCCGGTGCGTGAGTTCTACGATCTCGAAGGGCTATGGGGTCACGCGCCCCGAGTCGAGCTGCCTGAACCTTACTCAACCCTGGTCGATCAGTTTCAAGCCGCGGATAATCCGTTATCGTAAACACAGAATGGACGCCGCTTTTATTTACGCTTGGCACGGGCGCTTTCGCGCGGGAATCGCAAAGGAAAGGAAAGCCTCTTGAGCACAAAGCAGCCGGTGATCCTGGTGATCTTGGATGGATGGGGGATCAATCCAAGAAAAGAGGGTAACGCAGTTGCTCAGGCTTCGATTCCGAACATCGATAGGGTGAGTCGGGAGTTTCCGGTATCGAGTCTTTCTATGTCGGGAATGGATGTCGGTTTGCCTGAAGGCCAGATGGGAAATTCCGAAGTTGGCCACATGATCCTCGGCGCCGGCCGCATCGTCTACCAAGATCTCACTCTTATTCACAAAGACATTGATGAGGGGAGCTTCTATAGGAACAGGAACCTTTTGGATGCAATGAGAAAGACGCGGGATAAGGGTGGCCGGCTACACTTGATGGGTCTTTTGGGAGACGGCGGCGTGCATAGCCATCAGCGTCACATGGAAGCGTTGATTGAGATGGCGCGGCGCGAAAAGGTCGGGACCGTTTTTCTCCATCTCTTTCTCGACGGCCGGGACACTCCGCCGAACAGCGCCGAGCAGTTTATGCTCGATCTCAACGAGAAGCTGAAGGCTTATCCGGAGGTTCGGATTGCCACGGTGAGCGGGCGATACTATGCCATGGATCGCGACAAACGGTGGGACAGAATCGAGAAGGCGTACCTGTGCTTGACCGAGGGAGTCGGGAACAAAGCGAATTCGGCGTTGGAGGCTATTCGTAGTAGTTACAAAGACAAGGTTACAGACGAGTTTGTTCTTCCCACCGTCATCAGCGGTGTGGTGCCCGAGGGTTTGATCCGTGACGGCGACGGGGTGATCTTCTTCAATTTTAGAGCGGATCGCGCGCGGCAGTTGACCCGCGCGCTGACGGAAGAGGGTTTCAGAGAGTTTCCGCGCAGGCGACGCGTGGCTCTTTCTGCCTTTGCAACGATGACGCAATACGACGAAACCTTCAAAGTGCCGGTTGCTTATCCGCCTAGGGAAATCAAAAAGATTTTAGGGGAACTCGCGAGTCAAGCGGGGATCCGCCAGTTGCGTATCGCTGAGACGGAAAAGTACGCGCACGTGACCTACTTTTTCAACGGCGGCGACGAGAACAAATTTCCCGGCGAAGAGCGTATTTTGATCCCTTCGCCCAAGGATGTGGCTACTTATGATCTCAAGCCCGAGATGAGTGCCCGCGAGGTGAAGGAGGCGCTGGTCAAGCAATTGCGCGAGCAGGACATCGGCTTGGTTATCGCCAATTTTGCCAATGCCGACATGGTGGGCCACACGGGGAACTTCGAGGCGGCGGTGCGGGCTTGCGAAGTCATCGACGAGTGTATTGGCAAAGTCGTGGATGCGGCCATG
>Ga0184626_10000326_pt1 | contig 14233 bp, 13 predicted proteins | sample PLM3_60_b1_FD_133142 | JGI IMG/M metagenome (GOLD analysis project Ga0184626, IMG submission 133142) | Groundwater sediment microbial communities from an aquifer in East River, Colorado, USA - PLM3_60_b1 | ecosystem: Environmental > Terrestrial > Soil > Riparian zone | place: USA: East River... | reverse complement strand
TTTCAGAGCCGGATCCCGAAAAGATCGAGGTAGCGGAGAATCAGCTATCGTGGAGCTGGCGAGAGGAATCGAACCTCCAACCTGCGGTTTACAAAACCGCTGCTCTGCCGTTGAGCTACGCCAGCGCCACTATTTTGCAATACTTTAAGTGTTTCGTCGTGAGAGGTCAACGTGGCATCTGGTGACGTTCTGGGGTGTGATAAAAGCTCCACGGCTCACTATCCACCCGAATCATTCCGATATGCATACAAGATGCCATCATACCAACGAGTCACCATAGAAACTCTCGAACGCCGTGGACAGACCGAGTGGCGAGTGATCGGATGGACCAGCGACGGGAAACCGCTGACCATCGCATATTGCCCCAACGAAGAGATGGCGCGACAGCTTAAACAGACGCTCCTGGAAGGAGCCGGGATGGACGCACCCGGCTGTACCAGCCCCTAACTACTGTCTGCTGCCCTTTCCCCCTCTCGAATTGACTACGAATGACTTACGCCGCAATACCGTCTCGGTTAAAAGCAAGGCGACGGGAGCAGAAACTCCCTCCACGGCGGAAGGTTGACGCTCCGGCTCGTTCGTGTGATACTCCCGGTATTGGAAGGGAGGATGAGATGGTCGTCGTGCGACTATTAGGAAATCTTGTGTCGGCTACCGGCGAGCGGGTGCTGGAGTGGGATGTCAAAGAACCGACACCCCTTCGGCAGTTGCTCGAACAACATACGGATGAAATCCCTGACGTCTTGGCTCTTTTGGGTATGAAAGAACCGGAGTGCATGCTGACGGTAGGCGTTCGTATTGCCAGCAATACGACGCTGGTGAGGGACGGCGACGTCGTTAAGGTGACACCCCACAATAATCAGCTCCACGCAGCGGACTTTCCCACCTGGCACGGCGGGTCGATCTAGCGCCGCTTTTAATTACGCCTCTACTATCGGCTCTTGCGCGCTTTGCGTCGGTCTTCGGGGTCCAGCATTCGTTTGCGGATGCGCAGGTTGGACGGGGTGACTTCTATCAGCTCGTCCGGACCAATATATTCCAAGGCAAGCTCCAACGTCATTTCCCTGGGCGGAGTCAACATAATCGCATCATCCGATCCTGAAGCGCGCATATTCGACAGATGCTTGGCTTTGCAGACATTGACGTCCAGGTCCTCCCCCCTCGAATTCTGCCCGACAACCATGCCCTGATAGACGTCGACTTGTGGCCCGATGAACAGGTCCCCCCTCTCCTGGGCGATGTTCAGCCCATAGGAACTGCTGATGCCGGTCTCATGAGCGAGGAGCGAACCGTGGGTACTCACCTGGACGGCGCGTGCTTCCATTTTCTCGTACCGATGAAAGATGTGATGCAGAACGACCGTGCCCTTTGTCTTGGCCAGCAAGACGCTTTTCAGCCCGATGACGCCGCGGGTCGGAATGTGATATTCCAAGTGTAGATTGTCGTGAGCCGTGAGCTTCATGTGGCGCAACTCGCCTCGGCGCGGACCGACTTCTTCGATCACCGCCCCCTGGTGCTCGACCGGCACTTCGATCGTGAGCTCTTCGTAGGGTTCCAGCGTCACCCCGTCTTCTTCACGTAGAATGACTTTGGGTTGAGAGACCTGAAGCTCATAGCCCTCCCGGCGCATCGTTTCGATCAGGACCGCCAGGTGCAGCTCACCACGGCCCGCCACCAGAAATGACTCGGCAGAATCGGTGTCTTCCACCCGCAATGAGACATTGGTCTCGAGCTCTTTATAGAGGCGGTCCCGAAGATGTCGCGAGGTCAGATATTTCCCCTCCCGGCCGGCGAAGGGACTGGTATTGACCGCAAAAGTGACCTGCACCGTCGGCTGATCAATAGCGACGGGCGGCAGAGCCACGGGGTGTTCCGCGTCTGCCAGCGTCTCGCCGATCCCGATCTCCGGGAACCCTGCCACCGCTACGATCTCCCCAGCTTCGACCCCGTCGACTTCCTTGCGGTCCAGCCCTTCGAACACCAAGAGATCGGTCGCCCGGCCCGGGATCTGCGTGCCGTCGGTTTTGATCTGGACGAGAGCCTGCCGCTTGTTCAAGCTGCCGGACAGGAGTTTCCCGATCCCCATCTTGCCCTTGTAGGGGTCGTGCACCAGCGCGAGGACCAGTAGTTGGAGCGGCCGATCCGGAAACACCGGCGGGGCCGGGGTATGTTGCAGAATGGTATCGAGCAGCGGTGCAATGTCCGCGCCCGGCTTCTCGCTGTCGAGAGAGGCGGTCCCATGCAAGGCCGAGGTGTAGACGATGGGGAATTCCAGTTGTTCGTCGTTGGCTCCCAGATGCGCGAAGAGGTCAAAGGTGCGGTTGACCACGTCCTCGATCTGGGCATCCTGGCGATCCACCTTGTTAATCACCACGATGGCCGTATGTCCCAACGACAGCGCTTTTCGCAGCACAAAGGTGGTCTGCGGCATGGGCCCTTCCTTCGCGTCAACCAGGAGCAGGACGCCATCCACCATCCGAAGCGTGCGCTCAACCTCTCCGCCGAAGTCCGCATGGCCCGGTGTATCCACAATGTTGATCTTCACGCCGTTATAGACCACGCTGGCGTTCTTAGCCTTGATGGTAATGCCGCGCTCGCGCTCCTGGTCCAGGGAATCCAAAATGCGCTCGCCCATGCCGGTGATGTTCCGGTGCGCGCGCGTCTGGCGCAGAATGGCGTCCACCAGGGTGGTCTTTCCGTGGTCCACGTGGGCGATGATTGCGATGTTACGGAGATCAGCGCGTCGCACTCGGTGTCCTAGCTCAGGTCATAAAAAAAGTCGCCTGCCCGCGGCAGACGACCCAGCACGTTAAAATACCATAAACGGCGAGAGGAGTAAAACCCGCTCGCATTCTTGTGATTGGGGTGAGGGCACGGTATGATGGGAGACGCTAGGAGCAAGCATGCGGCCGATTTACAAAATTCTCCTCCTCGTTGCCCTCACTATCTTTGCCTTAGGGGGCGGGGCATTGGCGGGGACAATTTGGTATCTGTTTCAGGATCTCCCGCCGCTCACCGGCCTGCATGAGTACCAACCGAGCCTCGTCACCCGGGTCTATTCCGCCGACAAACAGGTCATCGGACAGTTTTTCGTGGAGCGGCGGATCCTGGTACCGCTCGAGAGGATCCCCAAACATCTCGTCAACGCGGTCATTGCGACGGAGGACTCTCGGTTTTTTGAGCACCGCGGCGTGGATTTTGTCGGCATCGCACGCGCGACACTTACGAATATTCTTTCCGGGAGGATCCGGCAGGGAGCCAGTACCATCACTCAACAACTGGCGCGGTCCTTGTTCCTTTCGCCGAAGCGGGATCTCGAACGAAAACTCCGTGAAGCGCTGTTAGCCATCAGGATGGAGCAGATGCTCGGCAAAGAACAGATCCTCGAGCTCTACTTCAATCAGATTTACTTCGGGCATGGCGCGTACGGCGTCCAGGCCGCCGCGCAGACCTATTTCAATAAGGACGTGGGACAAGTCACCCTGCCGGAGGCGGCGTTTCTGGCGGGCCTTCCGAAGGGGCCGTCGGATTATTCCCCTTACAACCATCCGCAAGCCGCCACGCGACGCCAGGCCTCTGTGCTCAGGCGGATGGCGGAAGACAAATTCATTACGTCAAAGGAAGCCGAACAGGCGATGGAGCAATCGCTTCAGTTTCGGCCGCTGGCGCGGGACGACCTCGGGCCCTACTTTGTGGAGCGGGTGCGCCAGCGCCTGGTCGCCGACTACGGCGAGACCATGGTGTATAAGGGTGGGCTTCAAGTCTATACCACCTTGTCCCGGCCGGAGCAGATTGCGGCGTCGACGGCACTCCGACAGGGACTGCGGAATCTTGATAAGCGGCAAGGGTACCGAGGCCCGCTTCGCCGAGACGAGCCGGGGACGGAGACCGTGGAGGCACGGCGACCGGTGATCGTGGCAGCGGCCTCCCCGAAGGAAGGCGATGTTCTCGAAGGCGTCGTGACCAAGATCACGAGGGATGGGGTGATGGTGACGACGCAGGGCCTGCTCGGAAAAATCGCCCTCGAGGATATGCTGTGGGCCCGGCGGCAGCCTCCTGGACCGGACACGAAGAAGGTCAAGGAGACTCTCAAGTCACCGGCGGAGCTCTTCAAAGTCGGTGACGTCATCGAGATCGGGATCAAGAAACTCGCAAGCGGCACCGCACAGATGACTCTCGAGCAGACCCCGCAAGTGGAAGGCGCGCTGTTGTCGCTCGATCCGCGCACCGGAGCCATCGTGGCGATGGTCGGGGGCTATGACTACAAGCGCAGCGAGTACAACCGCACGGTGCTCGCCAAACGCCAACCGGGGTCAGCCTTCAAGCCGATCATTTACGCGACGGCGGTTGAGAAAGGCTTTTCCCCTGGAACTCCGCTCGTGGACTCCGGGGTGGTCTATAACGAAAACGATCCGGACATGGTATGGCGGCCGGAGAACTACGACCAAAAGTTCTACGGCCAGATTTTGATGCGCGATGCGCTCGCGCACTCACGCAATGCCGCAACAGTTCGCCTGCTCGAGAAGATCGGGGTGGCGCCGGTTATCGATTTTGCAAAGAAAGTCGGCATCAGCTCGCCCCTGGCGCATGATCTCTCGCTTGGGCTCGGTTCGTCCGGCGTGACGGTGCAGGAATTGACGGCCGCGTACGGAATCTTTTTAAACCAGGGGATCAGTCTCGAGCCCTATATGATTGAATCGGTCGTGGATGCCAATGGGACGATACTGGAGACGCACCTGCCGGAGCCGAAGCAGGTGCTGTCGAGAGAGACCGCCTATCTGATCACGAACATGATGGAGGATGTGATCCAGCGCGGGACCGGGCAGGCCGCCAAGGGCATGGGTCGCCCGCTGGCGGGGAAGACCGGTACAACCAATGACTTCACCGATGCCTGGTTCGTCGGCGGCGCGCCGAATCTGGCCACCGGCGTGTGGATCGGGTTCGACGATATTCGGCCGCTTGGTGACAAGGAGACCGGCTCTCACGCCGCCTTGCCGATCTGGATGACTTACATGAAGACGGCGCTTGAACCACTGCCGGTCATGCCGTTTATGATTCCGGACGGGATCGTCTTTGCAAAGATTGATCCGTCTACCGGCCTGCTGGCGCCGGCTGGCGCGACGACGGGCGTTGTGGAAGTTTTCGCTAAAGGGACCGAACCCACCGAGCAGGCAGGGGAAAAATCTTCCCCTTCAGACTTCTTCAGATTCGACAAGCTGTAAAAGCTCGCGAAGCGGCCAGAGTCACTGCGCTGAGCCTTTGGCGTCCTGACGCTCTTCGTGCCAGGCCATCTGGATGGCCTCGAGGACCTTCTCGTTGGACTTTTCCGGCTTGCCGATGAAGCCCGGAATCTCCATCACCCATTTATGAAGGTCCGTAAAGCGGATGCTCAACGGATCAACGTCTGGATGACGCTCCATCAACTGCAGGCCGATCTCTTCGGCATCGCTCCAGTCTAACTCCATACTCGACCTCGCGGGTTATACGTGATAAACCCTTCCCCTGTCATCCTGAGCTCCCTTGTCATCCTGAACCCTTCGCCTGTCACCCTGAACAACGTGAAGGGTCTAGATTCTTCGCGGAGTCTACACTGAGCGTGGAATCGAGATCCTTCGCTCCGCTCAGGATGACACGCGAAGGGCTCAGAATGACAGTTACGGCGGAATGACAGTTACGGGATCTGGGACAGCTTCTTATCTTTCAGTGCTTCCTGCAACGTGTGATCCATCAGCCGCTCAGCCAGGGGATACGAGGCCTTATTCAGCGCCTCAATCGCCTGACGGATTGTGCGGTGCTCGTCTCCGGCCATCGTCTGTTTCAATTCGGCCACCGCCCGACGGATCCCCTCGAGCTCGTCCGCTGTCACCAGCCCCTGGACCTCGGCCGCGCGAGCTAACGCCTTGTCGGTCGCGCGTAGGATGCTGTCTGCTTCAGTGAGCGCCTCGATGCGCTGCCGCTCCTTGATGTCCTGTTGCGCGAAGACGTACGACTCGTGAATCATCCGCTCTACTTCCTGTTCGGACAGGCCATAGGAGGGTTTGACCTCGATGGACTGAGCCTCGCCCGTACGGATATCGCGGGCGGTGACGTTGAGGATGCCGTTCGCATCAAGCATGAAGGTGACCTCGATGCGCGGCACGGCGGCGGGGAGCGGAGGGATTTTCAACTGGAATCGGGCCAGGCTCCGATTGTCCTTCACCAGCTCCCGTTCGCCCTGCAGGATGTGAATGTCCACCGACGTCTGCCCGTCCACGAAGGTGGTGAACATTTCTTTGGCGCTGGTCGGGATCGTAGTGTTGCGCCGAACAAGGCTGCTCATGACCCCGCCCATGGTTTCGATGCCCAGCGTCAATGGCGTCACATCCAGGAGCAACATGTCCAGGATCCCGCCACCCAGAATGCCGGCCTGCACGGCCGCACCCAAGGCCACGACTTCGTCGGGATTGAGCTCGCAGTGCGGTGGCTTGCCGAAGAGGGCGTGGACCTTCTCACGGATCAATGGAATGCGGGTCGAGCCACCCACCAATACCACTTCGTCTACGTCGGTTGTGGAAAGTCCGGCGTCGGCTAGGGCTTGACGTGTCGGGCTCAATGTCTTTTCGACCAGGTCCGCCACCAGCCTCTCAAATTCGCTCCGCGTAAAACTCCTGCGGTATTCACCTTTGCCCTCCGGTAGCGGGACCGTGACAGACGCCTCATTTTCCGAAGACAATCGGCATTTGGCGCGCTCGGCTCGAACCCGAAGCTCTTGAGCGAACTCGGGATGGCCCTCTAAGGAGACCCCATGTTTCGACGCGATTTCTTTCAGCATCACCTCCATCAGCCGCCGATCGACATCATCGCCGCCAAGATGGGTGTTGCCGTTGGTCGCTTTTACCTCGAAGATGCCGCCCTTGAGCTTGAGAATCGAGATGTCGAATGTACCGCCGCCCAGGTCATAGACCGCGATCATGCCCTGCTTGCGCTTCTGAAGCCCGTAAGCCAGAGACGCAGCAGTCGGCTCATTCACGATCCGCATCACGTCCAAGCCGGCGATTTTTCCGGCATCCTTGGTGGCCTGCCGCTGACTGTCGTTAAAGTAGGCGGGGACAGTGATGACTGCTTTTCGGATCTCTTCGCCGAAGAATCGTTCGGCGCGCGCTTTCAACTCCTTGAGGATCATGGCCGAGATCTCGGGCGGGGTGAGCGCCTTATCTCCGATATGGAGCTGGATCACCCCGTTCTGCTCCGAGAGCTTGTAGGGGAAATACTGCAGCTCCTCCTTTACGTCATCCAGCCCCTTCCCCATGAAGCGCTTGACGGAATAGACGGTCCGCTCCGGGTGCCGCGTGAGCTGCTCCTTCGCCGCATCGCCCACGAGCAGCCCTTCCGGCGTATACGCCACAATAGACGGCACCATGGGGCGGCCCTCAGGACCCGTGATGATCGTCGGGGTTCCCTGGTTCATATAGGCGATCAGGGAGTTCGTGGTTCCCAGGTCGATGCCGACAATCCGCGCCATTATTCCAAGGCCTCTCCGATGTTCGCGATCATGGTATTCACGTAGTTTCGCTGAGACAAGAGGTCGCGCATTTCTTTGAGCGTCTGTTCCTTTTCGGCCTTGCGTGTCTGATCATGCGCGGAAGCCTCCACGAGCCGATCCCAGACATGAAACAGCTCGGCCAAGCGTCGCTCCAAAGCGGTCCGTTTCGCCTCAAGCGTTCCACGCTCGGCTTTGAGCTGGTTGATAATGTTCGCCGACTCGGCTCCCTTTTGGGCCTTCACGGCTTTCAGCTCTTCGAGGTGTTCCTGGATTTCCAACAAGGTCTCGAACAGGTCTGTCGGCGCCTTGCCCGGGAACTCTTTCGCGGAACCGGCCTCGAGGCGCAACAGATACTCCACCCGTTGAATGGGATCTTTCAGGGTTTGATAGGCCTGATTGAGAGTGGCCGAGTTCGCGAGGCTCACGGCCCGCTCCATCTCCGACTTGCCTTCATAGAAGTCCGGGTGGAAGGCGCGGCTCATCTCATAAAACTTGGCCTCAAGCTTCCCCGTATCAATGTTCAGTTTGCGCGGCAGGCCCAGGCAGGTGAAGTAATCAGTGTCCTTAGAGAGAGGCTGGACCTTGACGCACTGATGGCAGAAGTACTCCCCGCCGATATCTGACTGACAATGCCAGCACATGCTGCGAGCGAGCGGAAGTTCCTTCTTCACGGTTTCCATCGCGGCCTCTCTAAATAAACAGGCCCGGCGAGGACGCCGGGCCGTTCGGATTCGTTGCGGAACACTCGTCGGCGAGGTTAGGCCGAGAAGGACTCTCCGCAACCGCAGCTCTTTGTCGCGTTCGGATTGCTGAACTTGAACTGACCGCTCAACAAGTCGGTCTGGTAATCGAGCTGAGTGCCTTGCAGGTAGATGGCGCTTTTCATGTCCACGATCACGCGAATGTCCTCGACATCGTAGACCTGATCATATGGCCCGACCTCAGTATCGAAGTTGACGGTGTAGCTCAATCCTGAACAGCCCCCTCCCTTGACGCCCAGCCGCAAGGCTGTTGCCCCAAGACCCTGCACCTCCTGCAGGCGCTTCACTTCTTTCATGGCCGCTGGGGTCAGCGTCACAATCGGGGGGGTGACCTCCGTTTTCTCCATGATTGATCCTTCCTATGACTTCACTGATTGAGCGGCAGGCGCCTCCGTGGGGGCTCCAACCGCGGACTTCTTCTTGTAATCGTCCAGCGCCGCCTTGATGGCGTCCTCGGCCAAGACCGAGCAATGGATCTTCACCGGGGGCAGGTTCAACTCGTGCACAATGTCGGTGTTCTTGATATTGTACGCGTCGCCGACCGTCCGGCCCTTGAGCCACTCGGTCGCAAGGCTTGAGCTCGCGATGGCTGACCCGCAGCCGAAGGTTTTGAACTTGGCGTCCACGATGACATCATTCTCGACCTTGATCTGCAGCTTCATGACGTCACCGCACTCAGGGGCGCCCACGATCCCGGTTCCGACCGCCTTGTCGTCCTTCGGCAGGCTGCCGATGTTCCGGGGATTATTATAATGATCAATGACCTTGTCGCTATACGCCATATCTCGCCTCCCTTAAATCCATCGTGAGCCTTGTGTCAATGGACCGCCCATTGAACCGACTTCAGATCTATGCCTTCCTTCGCCATCTCATACAGCGGAGACATCTCGCGCAGTCGCGTCACCGCCTCAATCATGCGCTTGGCGGTATAGTCCACTTCTTCATCAGTGTTGAATCGGCCGAGGCCGAAGCGGATGGAGGAGTGGGCCAAATCCGATCCGACGCCCAGCGCCCGCAATACATAGGATGGCTCAAGCGTCGCGGAGGTGCAGGCCGATCCCGAGGACAAGGCGATCTCCTTCACGCCCATGAGCAGCGCCTCGCCCTCCACGTACGCGAAGCTGATATTAAGATTGTTCGGCAGCCGTTCCGTGGGATGCCCGTTGAGGTAGCACTCATCCAATTTCTCCATGATCTGCGCCTGCAGGCGGTCGCGCATTGCCGCCATCCGCTTGCTTTCAGTCGGCATCTCCTGCTCGCACAGCTCGCACGCCTTTCCGAAGCCCACGATGAGCGGAACGGGGAGGGTTCCGGAACGCATGCCGCGCTCGTGACCGCCGCCGTCGATGAGGGGCACCAGGCGGACGCGCGGTCCCTTCTTTCGCACATACAGCGCGCCAATCCCCTTGGGCCCGTAAATCTTATGGGCGCTCAAGGACATGAGATCGACCGCGAGCTGGTTGACGTCCACCGGGATCTTACCAACCCCCTGCGTCGCGTCGCAATGGAACAGGACGCCTTTTTCCTTGGCGATCTTTCCGATCTCCGCGATCGGGTTGATGGTGCCGATCTCATTGTTCGCCAGCATGATGGAGATCAAAATGGTTTTCTCGGTCATGGCGCCCCGGACATCGTCCGGGCTGACGCGGCCCTGTTTATCCACCGGCAGATAGGTCACCTCCAACCCGCGTTTCTCCAAGGCCTTACACGTATCGAGGATGGCGCGATGCTCTGTCATGGACGTGATGATGTGATTGCCCTTTTCCTTGTACATCTCGGCGACGCCCTTGAGCGCGAGGTTGTCCGACTCTGTCGCGCCGCTTGTGAACACCAGTTCTTTAGCGTCGCAGCGAATCAATTTCGCGATCTGCTTACGGGCATTCTCCACCGCTTCTTCGGCTTCCCATCCGAGCTGATGGTTGCGGCTCGCGGCATTGCCGAACTTTTCGGTGAAGTATGGCAGCATGGCTTCGAGTACCCGCGGGTCCACCGGCGTCGTCGAATGGTTATCCATAAAGATTGGGAACTTCATCGTCTTGCTCCTTTTATCCTTTAAGCGCGAGTGAGTCGGCACGCGTCGGCTGAATAGGGGTATTAAATATCGTCATATCTTCGATCGACATACTATCAAGGAGCGCATAAATGCTGTTCTGAATATTGCGCAGAGGAGTGCGGATATTGCACCGGGCCATCTGAACGCAGTGAGACTCCTCGTTGTGATAGCATTCGGTAATGCCGATATTGCCTTCAATTGCCTGGATGACGGCGAGGACCGAAATCTCGCCCGCCGGCTTCGCGAGAAGGTATCCTCCCTTCGGGCCATTTTGACTGGTGACGAGTCCCTTCTTGCCTAACTTTTGGAGGACCTTGGCAAGCAACTCACCCGGAATCCGATACTCCTCGGCGATCTCTTTCGTGTTGACCGCGCGCGAGGAATTCTTGAGGGCCATATACTGGACCGCCATCAGGGCATAGTCGGTTTTCTTAGAAAGCTTTAGCATTTCATATGTCCGATTGTTCCGGTCGGCGACTCATCGTATCGGAGACCATCCTAGTCGGGTATAGGGTAACATCGTTGAAATATCTTGTCAATACAAGAAAAATCATCTATCTATCAAGGTCTTGACAAAGGAGTTGCGCGTGGCCCAGGTCCGCGTTCGATTTGCGCCTAGCCCCACCGGGTATCTCCATATAGGAGGAGTCCGGACAGCCCTTTTTAACTGGCTCTTTGCCAGGAACGAGGGCGGGGTCTTCATTCTCAGGATTGAGGATACCGACCGAGAGCGGTCCACGCCCGAAGCCATTCAAGCCATTCTGGACGGGATGAAGTGGCTGGGGTTGGATTGGGATGAAGGCCCGCATTATCAGACCCAGCGGCTCCCTTTTTATAAAGAGCATGCTGACCGCCTTCTCGCCGAAGGGAGAGCGTATCTCTGTTATTGCACCGAAGAGGAGTTGGACGCCCACCGGAAGGACGCGTTGGCTCGCCGCGAGTTACCGAAATACAGCGGAAAGTGTCGGCAACGCTCCGGTCCGCCGCCTGCCGGCATCACCCCGGCGCTGCGGTTTGTGACACCTCAGACCGGCCAGACTGTGGTGAAGGATTTGATCAAAGGCACAGTCACCTTTGACAACACTCAGCTCGATGATCTGATCATCATGCGCTCCAACGGCACGCCGACCTACAACTTCGGCGCCGTCGTGGACGATGCCCTCATGGGCGTCACGCACGTGATTCGCGGCGACGACCATCTCACCAACACCCCCAGACAGATTCTTCTCTATCAGGCATTGGGGTATGAGCCACCGCGCTTCGGGCATCTCTCCATGATCCTGGGTATCGACAAGGTCAAGCTATCCAAGCGGCACGGCGCGACCTCCGTGCTCGAGTATCAAGAGACTGGGTACTTGCCGGAAGCGCTGGTTAACTATCTCGCACGGCTCGGGTGGTCCCACGGGGATCAGGAAATCTTTTCAGTGAAGGAGCTGATTGAAAAATTCTCGCTGGACCACATCACCAAGTCCCCGGCGGCCTTTGATCCGAACAAGCTGCTATGGCTCAACGGTCATTACATGCGGCAGGCGGATCCCAAACGGCTGGTGGAGTTGCTCCTTCCCTTCCTTCGGAATCAGGGGCTTGTCCCGGATGACCGCTCCTTGGATCGGGATTGGCTCGTGCGGCTTGTCAAGGCGCTGCAAGGTCGCTCTGGGACCTTGTTGGAAATGGCCGAGGGAGCTGCGCCGTTTCTTTCCGACTCGGTGCCGATGGACCCGGAGGCCTGTAAAAAGTTTTTAACCCCTGCTGTGAAGCCGGCCATGATGCGGCTTCTCTCGGCTCTGGAGGAGGTTGCTTTTGAACATGCCGAACTGGAACACGCGCTCAAAGCAGTCCTGGAGGAGACAGGTCTCAGCATGGGGCAATTGGCGCAACCGGTTCGGGTCGCGCTGACCGGCCGTAGTGCCAGCCCAGGGGTTTTTGATGTGATGCTGCTGTTGGGCCGGGAACGCACGCTGGCGCGCCTGAAGCAGGCCATTGACTTGATGGCGTGAGGCAACGATAATGAAAACGTTCCGACAGGAAGGTTGGGGGATCGTCTAGTGGTAGGACGACAGACTCTGGATCTGTCTACCTAGGTTCGACTCCTAGTCCCCCAGCCAACCCTCCTTCGTTTGTAACTCACTCACTTCTGCATCTTCTTGATTCGGAGCCGTGATCGGTAGTTTCTCATTGGCTACGGTTCTGGCTACGGTTGCGTTTTCGGCTAGACTTCCCCTGTTGAAAACGTATGCTACATCTACGACGCACACCCGCAAGCTGAGCAAAACAGAGAAGGTAGTCTTCGAAAGCTTGTCTGGATCTCGGTGCCTTTGTCCGCACGTTTGTTGTGTCTGGGAGTTATCGGTTCGGTGCGGCAGTACCTATCCTCGGCCTGATCGCCGCTGCCGCCTCTTTTCTACGCTCGAAGCGGAAACGCTAGAGAACTATGCCCGACAATGATCTCCTACGCTTCTTCGCCTGTTGACTTAGGCCGCTGACCGCTTCCAGAACGTACCACCCAAATATCTTCATTGGGCCGAACGCAAAGGCTTCAAGAGTCGCTTGCCGACTGTCCAGCAATTTGTGCTTTAGTATTAATTGACATCAACCGAAAGGAACAGTGTTTATCAAGGAGGACCTGCCATGCATAGGAAATTTCTGTTTGCGCTCTCAATAGCCTTTGCCGCTACCACATCAGGCTGTGCCATTGATGGATCATCGCAAGATGCTACTCCGATAACATCATCCCCAAAATCCCCAAAACAGGCATTAGTTAAGCCTGGTCCAGGACAAAACGCAGTTCCACAAGGGCCGCGACCGACGCCCCGTGCAACTGTACCGACTATGCCGACTTATTACGATAAGATACGATAAGAGCACTTATCTTCACTAAAGAGCGGGGCGGTTCGACTCCTAGTCCTCAGCCAAGCTTTTCAAATGCTGGGCAAGACATTCAAGGGCCTGACCAACGAGGATATCAAGATCGATTATTGCCCACCGAGAGTCCTGTCCAAGACCAATCTGCCCAAGTTTCCCTTGCGCCACGCTTCGGGCTTGCTCTACAGTGAGGGCGCCGCAGCGTCCGATGGGCAGCAAACAACCTCCTACCATGTGAAAAACTTCCTTCTCTATGGCTGAGCCAAGTCAACCCGCGAAAATCATCGGCGTGCGTGACGTGGGTCCATCGGTACGCGAACTGACGCTCTTGCCGGTTAAGTGGAAGATGGGATTTCTACCCGGGCAGTGGGTGTCCCTGCGTCTGCCGGTAGGGGAGCGGCCGCCTCTGATTCGGGCCTACTCTATGGCTGAAGCCGAGTCGCCGTCCGGTCGCCTGGTTTTGGTTTTCGATCAGGTGCCGGGCGGGTTGGGGTCAGGGTATCTCTTCACATTAAAGGAACAGGACGAAGTCGAGATATCGGGTCCCTACGGCAATTTTCTCGTGCCTGGATCGTCGCCTGGCAGCCTGATGTTGATGGCCCGTTTCACCGGCATCGTGCCGATCCGCTGTATTATCCGGCACCTCGCCCTACAGCCTGGGGCTCAACGCGTGACCTTGATCTATGGGATCCCACACCCCGACAACCAGTTGTACCATGTCGAGTTTTCAGAGCTTGCGCGCACGCAGAGTTCCTTTCATTACCTTCCGGTAGTCCTCAGCAAGAACGAATCGTCGGAACTGGAACTTTTACAATCGTTGTGGGCGGGCCGCAAGGACTTCTTCCCGATGATCTGCGGCGTGAAAGAGTTTGTCCGACCGATCAAATCTTATTTGTCGGAGATAGGATTTGATCGCAAGGAAATAAAGGTGGAAACATATGACTGAGGCAAGGAAAGTTAATGGCCTTCTTTGACGAGGTTCTTGTTCCAGGCTGGAATCTCAACGACAATATCCATGCTCCCATTGGGGACGCA
>Ga0184626_10000325_pt1 | contig 14236 bp, 13 predicted proteins | sample PLM3_60_b1_FD_133142 | JGI IMG/M metagenome (GOLD analysis project Ga0184626, IMG submission 133142) | Groundwater sediment microbial communities from an aquifer in East River, Colorado, USA - PLM3_60_b1 | ecosystem: Environmental > Terrestrial > Soil > Riparian zone | place: USA: East River... | reverse complement strand
CTGCCTACATCTTTGCTTCCGAAAGAATACTCTCACTTGCCGGTATTGGGGGCAGTCCGCAATCCCTGGGAGTTTTACGTATCCTGGTATTACCACATCTGGCCGAGAGATATCGGAAAACCGCTATTCTCATGGCTAACAGACAATTGCAAGGTGCAATTCGAAGGTGCAATTCGAAACGCGCTAAATCTCGGTGTCGATAACAATCGACTCGATGCTCTCATCGAAAAACTGCCAGACGCGGTAGACTACCGCACGCGAAATATTCCAAACATTACTAAGGACTCGATACGCAAGGTGCGCGGAACCGGTGTGGGATACTACACTTTCCGTTTCAATCAGCTTTTCGGAAATGCTAATGAAGTTTTTTTCTGCCGCCAGGAACGGTTGCGAACCGACTTGATCCATTTTCTCGAACAGGTGTGCGCTGCCAATGATGAAATTCGGACCCACATTCTAGGATCGGAGAAAAAGAATACGGCAGAACACAGGCATTACTCAAGCTATTACACACCGGAACTGGCGGAACTGGTTTCGATCCGGGACCGCTCAGTGATCGAGCGGTTCGGTTACGTGTTCGAGAAAGCTCCCGCCGCCAACCATGCCAGCGTGAAACCAATAGACTATCAAGACACGTCAAAATGCCACTCTATGGCTGCTATCCCTTAGAATGGGCTGCTCTATCGGGAGAAAGAAGTCCGGCTCGGAGCTCCGGCGCTGAAAGGAATCGGTGACTCACTGGCGCTCTACGGGTGAGCCAAGATGCCTTTGAGCTCCCATATTTCCTATCCAGTTACGGCGGTTCCTTTCTGCGAAGGAATCTGAGTGCGCTGGTTACGGGAAGGCCCCCACGCGGTCGTTCCCACAGATAAGCCAAAACTACCCTCACAAAGCCAAAATTTACCTCCAACAAACTTTTGGACCGTGTTATGATTAACTTGGCAATCATAATGGAAGGACAACATGTCTGCGGCAATCCAAAATGACGCCCTTATGTTATCGGCGAGTGGGGCCTAAGTTTATGAAACTTACCAATATTTACTTGCTTACGTTAGTGCTGTTTCTTGCGTTGAACATTCCATCGGGAGCTCAACAGCCAACAAAGGGTCTTCCAAGAGTCGGCGTTATTTTCTCCTTCGGCACAGCAGCGGATACGCCTTCACCGATTTACGAAGCCTACAAGCAAGGCTTGCGGGATCTGGGTTACATCGAGGGAAAGAATATCATTCTTGAACGTCGCTACGCGGAAGGCCGATTGGATCGGATGGCACCGTTTGTACAAGAGTTCGTGCAACAGAAAGTTGATGCAATTCTTGGAGTTAACAACGTGGTCATCCGGGCGGCGAAAGAAGCCACCAAGACCATCCCAATCGTAATGATCAGCTCTGTTGACCCCGTCGCAGCGGGTTATGTTGAAACCTTTGCTCGTCCTGGTGGAAACATTACAGGGGTAGCGTGGCTTAATCGAGACATCAGCGGCAAGCGCATTGAACTCCTAAAGGAATTGCTTCCAAAGCTGGCAAGGATCGGCATCCTTTGGGATGTCGACGGTCCAGGACCGGCGGTCGCCTTCAAAGAATACAATGCGGCAGCGGGCGCATTTAAGCTGGAGCTTCGCTCCCTTGAGGTAAGTGGCCCTACACCCGATCTCGCCGGTGCACTACAAGGAGCTAAGAACGCTAACACCGATGCTGTTATCGTCGTGGGAAACCCGATGATGTCTCAACACATGAAAACACTATTTCCGCTCGTAACGAAACATAGAATGCCATCGATGACCGAAGAAGATCGGTACGTCGAAGCGGGCGGGTTGATTTCATACGGTGCGAGCCTATCCGATCTTTATCGACGTGCCGCCGAGTATACAGTCGAAATTTTGAAAGGTGCTAAACCCGCCGATCTACCGGTAAAACTAGCCGCAAAATTTGATATCTTCGTGAATTTGAAGACTGCACAGCAAATTGGTGTCGTCGTGCCCCAACGCGTGCTACTCCAGGCGGACAAGGTCATAAAATAAACGTAAGCGCGATGAAATTTCCCATACGGGAAGTTTCAGCCCAGCTTTACCTTTCGTCCAATCCGGCTGCGGAGTTGACAAGGCATTAACCCATCCATAGCTAAATTCCATCAGATCTACCCCCGAAGAAATACGAGATGGCAATTCAGAAAACCAAAACCGCCGATCGCGCCCCCTCAAATCTCGCTGGAAACTCTCCAGTCGGAGGGGCGCAGTCCAGTACGCCACCTAGTTCCCTATCCACTCTTTTTGATTATAGCTCTGGGACCTCGAGAGCGTCTCCAAAACGTCAGCAATTTAACTTTTTTCGCTGTGCAATCTGCTTGTGAAGTGCGGAACCCCCGTCAATAGACATACTCTAAGAGTGACAAATCTGCTCATTTTCCGCATTTTTGACGTTTTCCGAACCAAAAGCGCATGGCCTTCCGTGGTGAAACTCAATAATCCGTCAAAAAAAAGCTACTTGCGGGTGAGTAATTAACGCAAAAGAACTTGGCATAATTCCTGCGTTTATCGAATCCTTAGGCCCAAATCCACACGCGTGAGATTTTGTTGGCTGAAGTATTGGCACCGGACCATGCTAGTAAGTTTTTCTACCTTTATCCGAGGTAAGTCAGCAAGCTTGCCAGTCAAGGGCTTATTTCTGCTACGCAAATCAGGCCCTCGGTGGTTTTACCTGATGGAATATAAATTGGCAGCAACAGATCGGAATTAATGAGCGAGACAAAGAACCGAGCCCGCTCCGCCTTCAAAGCGGCAAGTTCGTGGGGACCTATCGCCCCCACGGAATTAGCGCCGTTAGCTGACGGAGCAATCCCATGGGCGCAGGCCGTGCGCGATTTTTTTGGAAGAAAGCTAGTTTCACTCTTCGGCGGTGGTATCCAGCGTCGGCTCCTGTTTTGGGGCCTCGGCCTTTTTGGTACTGCGCTGTTGGTCATCGTTGCCGCCGGCTATTTTTATATGGCGAGCCAAATCCGGCAAGACGCCGCCGGGTTGCAGTCGGAGCTCGCCTCGCTCACCGCCGAGCAAATTCACAACTTTGTTCGACGCAAGATCGAGCGGTTTTCGGATAACGCAGCCGCGTTAACTCTGTACCCGTTAGGGAGCAAAGAACAACAGCTACTCCTGGGTCTCCTGGTCAAAAACGACAGCAGCATCAGCGACGCTTCCATTATCAACTCGCAGGGTATGGAGGTCGTGAAGGTATCCGACAGAAAAGTTTATTTTCCATCCGATCTAACCGACCAGAGTAAAACGCCTAAATTCATCAAAGCGCTCAAGGGCGAAGATTATATAAGCCCGGTCTACACTTCGACCCGGGCCCAGCCGTACGTCACGCTGGCGATTCCGCTCTGGGGCCACGCGCAGACTATCATCGGCGTGGTTTCTGCCGAAGCTGATCTCTCGTTTCTCTGGGAAGTGATTGGAAAGATCCGTTTCGCGACTGCGGGGTACGCTTACTTGGTAGACGGGTATGGAAATCTCATCGCCCATAGCGATGCCACGCTGGTATTAAAAAGGCCCGACCTCCGGCAAGTCGCCTCCGTCCAGAAATTCTTGCGCGACCCGGCTCGTTCCGACCGTACTCCGGCTCAGGAAGGCCGAGGACTGTTGGGTAAACCCGTTTTGGCAACGTACGCACCCGTGCGCGAGTTGGGTTGGGCGGTTATCTTGGAAGAGCCTATCGATGCGGCATTAGCCAATGTGGAGGAACTGAAGCGCTATGCAGTGGTGCTCTTGGTCGTAGGCCTGGTAGTCGGAGCGGTTATTATTGCTTGGGTGAGCAGCAGGATGACAGGGCCAATTCGGGAACTTCGGCAGGGAGTAGCGACGATTGGCGCTGGCAATCTGGAGCACCGGACCAGTATCAAAACCGGCGATGAAATTCAGGACTTAGCGGACGAATTCAACAAGATGACAGATGCTCTCCAAAACTCATATGCGACTCTAGAGCAGAAGGTAGAACAGAGGACCAAGGAAATATCGGCGCTCTACGGAGTTACAACTGCGGTGAACCAGTCCTTGGCTCTAGAGGACATCTTGGACGCGGTCATCGCAAAGACTACGGAGATGTTTCACTTTGAGAGCACGCGGGTTTTCCTTTTTAACGACGAGATGGAGGAATTGCAGTTGCGGGCGTCCTATGAAGTAGACAGTGAACATATGACCGGGATACGGGTGTTGAAGCGCGGACAAGGTGTTATCGGCCACGTTGCCGAGTCCGGCGAGCCTATGATGTTCGAAGACGTCCACGCGGATCCACGTTATGCTGCGTTGAGCGCGACTAAAGCGACGCTCAATGCCAACCTGGGCTTTTTCGCGGTCTTTCCGATAAAGACCCAGGCTCGCGTGTTCGGCGTCATACTTTTTAGCGCCCGATCTCCACGAAAGCTTACGGCCGATGAAACGAGGTTGTTGACGTCAATGTCCGAACATCTTGCTGTGGCCGTGGAAAAGGCAAGCTTGTTTCGCCAGTCGGAGATGAGGTCTCGGCAGCTTTCCGTTCTTAACACCATTGGCGCGGCAGTCAGCCGATCCTTGAATCTTGAAATGGTCCTGAACGAGGCCATCGAAAAAATGATCGAAAACCTCAACTTCGACGCATCCTGGATTTACATCCTAGACCCGTCTGAAGAGGTACTGCTTCTCAAAGCGTACAAGGGCATCGGCGAAGGGGTGGCCCACTCCATGGACCGACGAGAGCTATCGGTCGGGATCAGCGGCAAGATTTTCGAGACGGGCGAGCGATTGGTTTTTGAGGACTTTCAGAATGACACAAGGTACAAGGATCTCAGTGCTCGACATACAATAGGTTCTCTCGGATTTGCAAGCGCAGCGGGATTCCCGATCAAGGCGAACGAGAAAGTCATTGGCGTATTGCACCTTGCCAACAAAGCAGTACGTCACTTTGCTCCTGATGAATTGCAGCTGATCGAGTCTATAGCCCAGGAAATCGGTGTCGGCGCGGAAAATGCGCGGCTTTTTGAACAAGTGAACCAGAAGACAGCAGAGCTGGGTCAGATGAACCAGGAGTTACAAGAAGCGAACCAAGCTAAAGATGAGTTTCTAAACGTCATGTCCCATGAGCTGAGAACGCCTTTGAATGTGATCACCGGGTATGCAGAGGTTTTGAGCCAGGGTGTACTGGGCGAAATCCAACGTGAGCAGATGCACGCGGTTAAGACGATTAGCTACCAATCCAGAGAGTTGCTCAGGATGATCAACGAAATCCTTCAAGTGGGAAGCATCGAAGCTGGCAAGGTTAAGGCAAATTGCGATGATGTAAACATGCTGGATTTTCTGGTCGAACTTAGATCAGGTTACGAGATCCTGTCGAAGAAAGAGATCTCGTTGCACTGGAACATTCCCTCTCGGCTGCCGATCGTCAGGACGGACGGTGAAAAACTCAAACATGTTCTCCAGAATCTCATTAACAATGCCATCAAGTTTACTGAAAATGGAAGTGTGACGGTCGCCGCCGCATGTATTTCGAAAGCCTTGGAATTCAAAGTGAAAGATACCGGCATTGGGATGCCCCACGACATGCTTCCTTCAATCTTTCAGATGTTTCGACAATTGGATAGTTCTAATACCCGATCCTACGGCGGGTCCGGAGTCGGGCTCTATATCGTTAAGAAATTTGTCGACCTTCTTGGCGGAAAAATCGAAGTGGAGAGCGTCCTAGGTAAAGGTTCGACTTTTACTGTAACCCTTCCCCTAGACGTTGCCGAAACGTCTCATTCGAACCTACCGGAAGACTTAGACTTAGATGTGAAGCTGGCAGGCTGAGCAAAACGAGCCTGTTTATTTCCTTACGCGATGCAGGGAGGAGAATTTTGGTCGGGGCGAGTGGATTTGAACCACACCGATAAGAAAACGCCCGGCAAGTGAAAGCGCCTGTAACCCTAAGTGGTTGCGGCGCTTTCGCCGTTTATGGCGCTTCGGTGCGCGTCCCGAAAAGTCCCAGGTTTCACCCGTCAATTCCCACAAAAACCGAAACGGTTTCGGTCGGTCCCCCCCTGGGTGGGGGTCGGCATTGAATCGAGTGCGCGAGCTATTTGATTCGCGCTAGTTTGTAGGTGGGGGCAAGCAGTTTCTTCTCTTTCATTCCACCCCTGGGCTGTCCTATGATGGCGCTCCTAAAGGCGAGACAATCCGCCCTGTCTGAACAAGACACGATAACCAAATGGAGGACGCCATGGACGAATCAACGTTAAAACCGATGCTAAAGCGCTTAGACCGACTGGAACGAGAGAACCGACGCTTTAAGTACATGGCCGGCGGTATTCTGGTCAGTATTTCCGCGTTGTTGATAATGGGGCAAGCCAGACCAGTCACAGTGTCTGAGATAATAGAGGCAAAAGCCTTTGTCTTGAGAGATATTGACGGAAAAGAACGAGCCAGGCTTGCCGTGGATAAGACGGCGGCAGCGTTTCGCCTTTTTAATTCGGAAGGAATCGAGCGGGTTAAATTAACGATACAAGAGGATACAACAGGCCAACTGGGTAAGTTGACCCTAAGTGGGTCCCAGCAAAAATTGGGATCAACGGCAGAACTGACGTCTGCTTCTCTAGAAGTAAAAGCGACTGACCCGACACGAACGGTTAACGTTAGAGTGGTTCCGGGTTTCGTCAGTACGAGCTGGGACGATACTGCTGAAATGATGAACCGTTTTGCCGCGCTATCGGCGATACCTTCTATGCTCACAGGTGTTGTGGTCAATGATCAAAGCAAAAATTCCATGACTCTTGGGTTAGAGAACGACGGAGTTAGGCTAAGAATGAAGGGCGGGAACGAAGAGCAATTGTTAAATCTGGGTATAGGCAAAAATTCTACAGGGCTTTATCTCAAGGACCCAAAAAGCTACGCAGAGCTCGCGTTAATCGCTCAAGAAGGAAAGGGTTTAATCACAATAAGAGGTGGAGATAAGAAGTTTCTATTCAGTGCGCCGTGAATCCAGCAAGCTGTTTTAAGGGGCCTATGAAATATAAAGCCGCTATTAAGCCAGCGAAAGTCCCACTGTTAAAGCGAGTCGCCACCCTCGAAAAACAGGTCAGTGAACTGGCGAGCCTAACGGCCAACCATGTGGCGGGTACCCCCCTGTTGCTTGTTGGGTGGGCTGAAATTTCAGCCTATTGCAGGAAGAAACCGCGCACTCTTTCCCGCTATGCCAAGAATATGGCGTTTCCTGCTTACCGTTGGGGGCGGCATGTCGTTTCATCGCCGCACGCGATTGATGGATGGTTGCTCGCGGTCCAAGAGGTGAGGACAAGAAGAAAGGCAGGAATGGATGACCCTTCTATAACGGCCCGTTAGGACACTAAGCGATAGCGAACTGAGAACGCGACTCAAGGAATTGGATGCAAGTCTAAAGCGATGATCTAACAAAACATCTCGGCCCTCTTACCTTCGTCCGATCAAAACCGGGACAGGGGCGAATCCTGCGGCTCTTGGGGGCGGCCACTTCTAAAGCAGGGAATACGCCAGCAGGAGACGACTCACGGCACGAGGGCAATTTCTAAAGCGACGGGCTGAGCTTAGGAGAAAACTAAGAGCCACGTCTAAGAGAGACATTCAGCGGCTTATTTCTAATCGAAAACTTCCCGATTGGCAGCAGGAGCATCTCAGGGAACTTCGTCGGCACGGATGGGCCTGGCAGCGCATCAAAACTGTCATTGATTTTTTTTCGATTTACCCACCTTCTAGGAATCAGCAAAACGTGTTGCAGGATGTTACTTTCCTGCTTAGGGAAATGACGCCTGGGCAAGAACCGGCTGAACCGCCACAACCAGATTCACCGCCACTTGTACCAACCAGATATGCCGAGTTGATGGCCAAGGCCCTTAGCGTAGGACTCCGCGACCATCCCTTGGTTCATGATTTTGTCACGATCCACCAATCATTAGGTTGGAAATTTAAGATCCGGGAGAACATGGGTGCTCAAGGTCAGGTATTTGGAGCACATAGGTGGAGCTGGGAACATGTCAATCGTCCAATCAATGAGGGGGGCAAAACTCGTAGGAGGCTCAAGAGGGATGCACAGCGTTCCTGGAGCGAAGAGGAATATCAGCTTTGTTGCGAAATTAGGCGCTATTTCGCTGACACAAGGTACCACTCATGGCAATCCATTTTTAAGGACCTTTTAGCACGCAAAGGCGAACATCCCTGGGGAGTACTCCTCAAAGGAAACACACGAGAGTCATTCCGCAAACTCCGTAACCGTCTCGGCTTTACAGAATCCAAACCCCGAAACTATCGTCGCTGATCTCACGCTGTCGGCCCTTCAAGCCGCGACTCAAAAAATCGTTTAGTTAGCTGTTTTTGTCAACCAGAAATGGCCAGTTTCTGAGTGCTAACGGCATAGCGCGTTAGGATACGGGCAAACACGACGCGAAAGGGGAAACTGTGATGGAAAAAGACCGGGCGCTGGCGAAAGAAGAAGCGGCATCCTTGTTGGGCCTATCCCCAAAGACCCTGGGTGACAAGCGGTGGCGGGTGAGAGTGGGTCTGTATGCCGTGAAAATAGGACGACGATTGCGGTTTATCGAAAACGATCTTGAAGCGCTCGTACAGCGTGGGCGCGAGCGGATCTCTCAAACCTCTGAGCAACTCAAGCAGCGGAAAACTAAACCATGAATACTAAAGTTATCGTCGTCTTCACGCTCGGCGGGCTCGAGTCCGTAAACATCGTTGCCAATAGCGAAGATGAAGAGAAAGCCGGCGCCAAACTATTAGAGCCCATAAGACCCTGCTTGGATATTGCCGATGCCATCATAAAGAAGGTCGGTTCCGGGCCGCAGGGTGAGCGAGGTTCTCATTCCCAACGCCCGCCGAGTGCCGAACTGACTGGGGCTAGAACCGCAAGTACCAAGGGAGAATCGCATGCCAGACAAGAACAAATTTGACCCGGCGGAGCTCGAACGGGCAATGAATAACTATTCTCGCGAGCCTTTCCGTAAGGCTTTGATGGATTACCTTCAAGGCAATCCAAATATCGACGAAATCAAAGCTTTCGCGAGGAAATATCCCGACAGACACGCGCAGTCCTGCAGCATCTTTGCTCGACTCGCGGGCTACAGTGAGAAGTTACAGGTCGACATCGATAACAACATTCATGTTTGGATCGCTAACGCCAGCGATTCACAGCTCCTGCAGAAGATCGCTGAGCTGGAAGCGCAATTTCAGCGGACCGAGATTGATATCACACCGAATCAACCGAAATCGCGCGAAGTGGCGCGACCGAAAACACCGGGAGAACGTGGCAATGAGTGAGCTTTTTTCTGGCGCGAAATCCATTCCTACGCCGCAGGTGGTGCGGGCCTTTTTCCCGTCTTTGCAATTGCAGCGTGACGGCAACGGCAGAGAGAAGGCTCTCTGTCCATTGCACACTGAAGAGACACCTTCGTTCACGATCTATCAGAATGGCTTCAAATGCTTTGGGTGCGGAACTCACGGGAGCAACATCGATCTTCTCATGGCTGCCGATGTGGCCCACTCTGCCGGGGAAGCGGCTAAACTGATAGCAGAGCGGTTCGGCATCAACGCGGAACAAAAGAAACCGAGGAAGGCAAGGTCTCTTACACTTGCCGAGTATGATGCCTATGTGAAATTGCCCCTGGACTGCTTAGTCAATACTTTTCGCTTGGAAGAGACGCCCAAAGGCGTTGTAATCCCTTACAGAGACGAAAGTGGGGCTGTCGTCGGTGTTCAGATCCGTCACCAGCTGGAAAAGGGGAACCGGAAGGACGCTCGTTTCTCTTGGCAAAAAGGAAGTAAACCCTACCCCTATGGTGCATGGGCTATCCCTCGATGGAAAGAGCGGGGCACAGCCCGCATTTTGCTCTGTGAAGGCGCAAGTGATGTTCAGGTGTGCTGGTTCAACCAAATTCCCGCCTTGGGGATCCCCGGCGCATCGGCATTCAAGGCGGAATGGGCAAGTCTCATTCATACCTTTCCTGAGATCGCAATCATTCAAGAACCGGGGAATGCTGGCGAGCAGTTTATTAAGAGCATTGGCGCCGCACTCAAGGGCGCTAGTTTCCAGGGCCAAATTAAAGCCGTCATTCTTCCAGAAAAGGATCCCCGCGATTTGTGGCTTAAGCACGGCGCGAAATTCAAAGATGAGCTGGAGGCGGCAATCGAAGCGGCAGCGGTCATCGACCTTTATCCGTCAATCCCTCTTTCATACGAGTTGATTTCCAGGATAGTCGATCTTCTCAGGCGTCACGTCTTCTTCAAGGACGATCGGATTCCCTTGCTCATTGCCATTTGGGTTTTGGGAACCTATGTGTACGACATTTTCACCTATTTCGGCTATCTATGGCTCAACTCACCCGTTAAGCGCTGTGGAAAATCTCTTCTTGAAGACATCCTTTCCCACCTAAGCTTCAAGGCCACGTCCAGACTCTCAAACGCTACCGAATCGGTCATATTCAGGTACGCCGATACAGGCAGAACTTTAATCCTGGATGAGGTTGAAAGTCTGAAAAGCACCGACAAAGAAAAATTCGGATTGATAATGTCCGTACTGAATAACGGTTTTCAGTCGAGCGGAAAAGTTCCACGGTCAGAGAGGGACGGCGAAGGGAAGTTCATTGTCGTGGAATACAAAGCTTACTGTCCAAAGATCTTGGCGGGAATCAGCACGATCGTTGATACGATTGAGGATCGCTCTTTCAAGATTCCGATGGTCAGGAAAACCGCGATGGAGAGAGTCGAACGTTTTAGCTTGCGCCGGCAGGTGAAGGAACTTGAATCCCTCCGTCAAGGAATGAACCTCTGGGCAGAGACCAAAAGGAGAGATCTCGAAACCCTTTACGACGGCATCGAGAACGTTGAGCAATTAGGTAGCCTTGACGACAGATTTCAAGACATCTGTGAACCTCTGCTTGCGATTGCCACTTATGCCGACGCCGAGCTGGTTAATGGGTACCAGCGAATCATGCCGGAACTTATTTCCCTACTGCTGGAGCTAGGCGGGAAGAGAGAAGACGAAGGCGGCAGGAAGGAATCCATAGGGCAATTCATTTCGGTGGTTGAAGAACTCTTAAACGGTGAAGCTGAGAAGTTCATCTCGTCCACAGAATTGTTAAACGCGGTTAAGGAAGCGGATGAACTCTCATGGATCGACTCTCCGCGAAAGTTGGCGGCCCTCCTAGGCAAGTTTGATCTTGTCCCTGGTCGCAAGTCAGGCGGAAAGGTGCGCGGGTATCGAGTCAGTAAAGAGTGGGTCGAAGAAGTCAAAAAACGTTACGTACAGTTTTTCCCCCACTCCGAAGTGTCACAAGTGTCACAAACCCGCGCCCAGAGCGGCCCTGACGGCATTTTGTGATGTGTCACAAGCCTCCGCTGTGACGGATGGCAAAATCGCCGCAAACCCGCGCCCAGAGCGGCTCTGTGACGCTTGTGACGGATAAATCGGGGAGGTTATCGGATGGCGGTAAGGAACGTACAGAACGAGATCGTGAAAAGGGCTCTTGCCATGCTTCGCCGAGAGCCCGAACCTAACCCGATTCGACCGCCGGCAAGCCAACGAGCGGAAGCCGTCGAAGTCAGAGAGCAGGAAACCATCCAGGCCGTGAAAATCTGCTCCCATGTTCTTGAGGATGAAATTTGGCTCATCCTAGACCGTTGCTTTATCCCAACTGACGGCTTGGCCTGCTACTACGCGGAAGAAATCCCTTTGCTAAAGACCAAGACCCCGGAAGAGTTAAGAGAGATTCACAAGGTCAAGCTGGCCTTCCCCGGCTGCCGAGTGATCCAGGAAGGTGCAGAGGCGAAGAGTTAGAAGCATGGGGGAAGAGTATCTCACCATTGCCGAAGTCGCGGCACGCCTAAAGATTAAGCCGAAAACGGTCAAAAATAAAATGGCATCGGGGAATCTTCCGCAAAGGCATTCATTACTTCAGCCCATTAGGACTAGGACCGCGTTTCAAGTGGTCGGCGGTTGTCGCGTGGTTGGAGCAGAGCCAAGAGCCAATAACGGAAAGCTACGATTCAATCCCGATGGCGCGTGGGTATCAACTTGGAAAGTCAAACAGGGGGGTTGACACGGGACCGTGAAAATCCTATAAGGACATTATGTCCGGTGTTGAATTTCGTAAGTTAAGACGAGCAATGGGACTCAGCCAAGACGAGCTTAGTGAAAAGATTGACGTTAGCGCCCGTGGTGTGCGGCGCTGGGAAAATGGCGAAGTCGCTATACCGAAGATTGCCGAGCTTGCTTTGCGTTATCTCGCCGAGAAAAACCGAAGGAAGGAACCCCGCTAATGGCTTGCAAGGTCAAAGTGAATCGTCATGGCCGCTTAGCATTCAGGTTGTTTTGGGATGGTCGAGATTCATGGGAAGGGACGCGCTGGAAGGATACGTCCAAAAATCGCCTTAAGGCAGAGGCGGACGCGCTGAGAATTTCCGAAGAGATGGAGCGCGGCGATTTCGATTATTTGAAATGGTTTCCCGATGGCAATAAGGCCGATGAATTTAGGCCGAAGGGCGAAGCGCAGGCCAATGATAAGAGCCTAACGGTGGGCGAATACTACCGGGACTGGATAGAGCGCAGGAAACCGCCCTTTGTGCGTCCAGGGCTGCACTATGACTACGTTCGACAGTTTCGCCGGTATATCCTGCCGAACTTCGAGACCAAACGTCTTGTTGATGTTGATTTAACGGCGCTGGACGTATTCCGTGCCAGTCTCAATCAGGTAGGCGGTCTTGGGTTGAAATCCTGTCGGAATATTATCGACGGTACTTTCCGGGCCATGATGCGCGATGCGCGAGCGGAAAAGCCTAGCCTTGGATTGACGGATCATTTCGTTAACCTTAAGTGGAAAAGGCTTCCGACATCGAAACCCGACCCTTTCACGGCAGAAGAGCGCGACGTTATCCTGAAGCACTTCCGCCAGAAACGCGGTTTCTACTATCCCTTTGTCGCTACCCTGTTTGGAACCGGGGCCAGGCCAAGCGAGATTATCGCGCTTAGGTGGGGCGACATCGACTTGGGATCGGGCACCTTGTCAATTAGCAAGTCGTATTACATGGGCGAAGTTGGGCCAACAAAGACGGTGGCAAGCGAGCGCGTGATTGCGCTGGGAATGCCCGTTATCGAAGCCCTAAAGGCGATTAAGCCCCTGCACGTGACAGAGACGGACCTAGTATTCAAAAACAGCGAAGGGCGGCCTATTAACGAAGATAAATGGCGAAAGAAATACTGGTACAGGGCGCTGAGGCCTTGCAACATCAGACCGCGAAAATTCTACGCCACGCGGCACACCTTCATTTCTGATGCGCTATCTCAGGGAGCCAACATCAAGTGGCTGGCTGAGTATTGCGGAACGTCCGTGGCGATGATCGAGAAGCACTACGGGCGGTACATTAAGAGCGACTCGCAAGAGCAGCTAGAGCGCATTTTCGGGGCCAAAACCGAAACCTTTACCGAAACCCTACGCAATGCAACCGATGATGAAGGGAACGAAGTTATTGAAAACGAAAGTGGAAGTGAATGGTCGGGGCGAGTGGATTTGAACCACCGACTTCACGGTCCCGAACCGTGCGCTCTACCAAGCTGAGCCACGCCCCGACCCGCTCAAACTAGCACACGGAAACGAGAAAACAACAGGCGTCGAACGTTAGCCGACAGCTTTGCGCATCCGATGCATTGTCTGAGCGTAGTCGGGCGTCCTAAAAATGCCGGAGCCCGAGACGATAACTTCCGCTCCGGCGCGCACTACACGATCGATGTTGTCCGCTTTTATGCCGCCGTCAGCTTCCACGAGGATGGATAGTTTCTTTTGGTCGATCACCTTTCTGACTTGTTCGATCTTCGGTAGGACATCCGGAATGAAAGCTTGCCCGCCGAAACCGGGGAAAACGGTCATCATCAGGATCATGTCGATGTTGGGAAAACAGCCGGCTACGTTTTCCAGAGGAACGTCGGGATTCACAGCGATTGAAGCCATGGCACCAAGCTCACGGATCCTCTTTAAACTCAGATTCGGATCTCGACAGGTATCCGGATGAATCGAAACCCAATCGGCGCCGGCTTTGATAAACTCCGGCGCATACTTGTCCGGATCGGTGATCATCAAGTGCACGTCCAATGGTATTTTGCTTACTTTTCGGATCGACTCGACAACGACGGGCCCAATGGTGATATTGGGCACGAAGTGGCCATCCATGACATCTACATGAAGCCAATCGGCGCCACCCGCTTCAACGGCCTGG
>Ga0184626_10000322_pt1 | contig 14286 bp, 22 predicted proteins | sample PLM3_60_b1_FD_133142 | JGI IMG/M metagenome (GOLD analysis project Ga0184626, IMG submission 133142) | Groundwater sediment microbial communities from an aquifer in East River, Colorado, USA - PLM3_60_b1 | ecosystem: Environmental > Terrestrial > Soil > Riparian zone | place: USA: East River... | reverse complement strand
GCCAGCTCATCCTTGCCGTGCAGCGTCTTTAGAATCGTCCCGCCGGTGATCAGAAAGTCGATGGGCGGAGCGAAACCGACTTCTTCCGTGGCGTCCTCTTCGATGGAGCGGGCGACCTCGACCATGTACTCGATCGGCTTCACCGGCGCATTGAAGGTGAAGTCCTTCGAGTCCTTCATCTGCCGCGCATTGATATTGATGTCGCAAAAGCGGCACTCCTCGTCGGGCCCCCAATACTGGCAATTGCGAAACACGGTGACGAAATAGCCGAACGCGATGATCTCATGGTAAGCGGTTCCGTCGTCGAATTTACGCGTATAGTATTTCAGCGGCTTGGGAAAATAGACTTGGCAAATCTCTTTGCCGTCGAGTAAAAGCTTGGCTTGACCATCCACCGCGTCGATGACGTAAGGGGAGCTTGAGTCGAGCGTTGTCTGAATGCTGACAGGCATGAGCCCGTACATGCCGCGGCGGATCGTGAACCACTCGGGAATCTTACGATGCTCTTTCCGTTTCATATCCTTCATCGGCATCAAATCGTAGGAAAAGAGCCGATAGGATTTCACCAGCGACTGGGAGGCCAATTCGAGCGCCGCGTCCGTGAACCAATGGCCGACCCGAAGCAAGTCGTGCTTCAAAATGATTTCCCGCGGCAGATCGCCATAGCTTGAGAAGTAGTTTTCGAGCTCGTGTAAGGTTCGGCTGCTTGTCACCTCTGAGATTGCTTCCATTTTAATTGTTTCCTTTCCGTAGAAAATTTTGTTTTTAAGCCGAAAGAGACTGCGCTACTTCAATCAGGTTGTTCGATCTTTCAGAACCATTAACTTCCATTGCAAATCACCTAATGGAATGTTAGATGCCTGTCAAGCTACCAATATACTGAACTTGAACAGCCCGGTTCGAATAGCCTTGGGGCAAAATCAGAGGTAAAAAATTTTCTATTGATCTTGAGGAGGTATGGCGATGCCAACGATCGACGGCGATGCCCACGTGATGGAAGGCCCTCAGACTTGGGAGTATTGCGATCCGTCAGAGCGTAAGTTCATGCCCGTCCTTTTAAATCCGGGCCCCGAGGCAGATCGTCAGTTTTGGCTCATCGACGGGAAGATCCGCGGCCACGTGCGGCACGTCGTTAAGCCCAAGGACTTTCAAGCGCTGGCCGACGCCAGCGGCCGGGACATGGTGGTTTCGCCAGAGGCGCAGCACTTAGTAGACGTTCAGGCACGTATCCGGCATATGGACGAGACCGGGGTGGATATTCAGGTAATGTACCCAACGATCTTCGTCCAACAGATCGCCGATAAACCGGAGTTCGAGGTACCCATCTGCAAGTCCTATAACCGCTGGCTGGCAGATATCTGGAAGCAGGGTCAAGGCCGGTTACGCTGGGTCTGTGCCCTGCCGCTCCTCAGCATGCCCGACGCATTGGACATGTTGCCTTGGTGCAAAGAACATGGCGCGGTCGCCGTTCTCATGCGTCCACTTGAAGCAAATCGGCTCATTCAGGACCCGTACTTCTACCCGTTGTACGAAGCGATGAGCAAGCTCGACATTCCCGTTGGCATGCATATCGGCAACGCGAATCCTGCTAATCTAGAGGATACTCGTCAGCGCATCGGCTTCGGTGCCGGCTTCTGGGGCATGTGTACGAACACGGTCGGCGCCTGCCACGCGGTTATCACGAGCAAGCTCCCAGAGCTGTTTCCGCAACTGCGAATCGGGTTCATTGAGTCTTCAGCCCAATGGATCCCGTGGGTGGTAAAAGATATCCGGCGCCGTGCGGAAGGCAGGAAACTGCCGGAAAACTTCTTCGAGACCTACCGCCTGTATGTCTCCTGCTACAGCAGCACCGACGATATCGAATACATCGCTCAGTACTCCGGCGAGAACGTGCTTATGACGGGGACGGACTTCGGACACGTCGACATGTCCGTTGAGATCGATGCGCTGCGTTCCCTCTCGAGAAGCGGCAAGGTGCGGACCGAACTGGCGAAGAAGATCTTGGAGGATAATCCGGCGCGGTTCTACGGAATTCAATAATCGAGTTCCAATCGTTCCAGACGTTCAACCGTTTCGCGGAGCCTGCCCTGAGCAAAGTCGAAGGGTTCCAGCCGTTCGAACCGGAAGGCGTGGAAGATGCGGATACCATTGATTCGTTTCGCGGCTTTATTTGTTTTCGCTGCGTTATCTATCAAAACGGACGCGTTCGCGCAGCTCATGAAGCTTAACGTCGGCTATGTCGGCGTCACTTTCGGACAACGCGGCTGCGTTCATCGCGCGCGAGACTGGAATTTACGCGAGGAACGGGCTGGACGTGCAGCTGATCTACTTTAACAGCGGTAGCACGGCGGTGACCGCCTTGATCACCGGTGACACACCGATCTCGCAAACCGCTGGGCCCGGCGTCATCAATGCGACGATGAACGGCGCAGATGCCGTGATGATCGCGGGTGGCAACGTGACACTGGATTACTGGATGCTCAGCCGTCCTGAGATCAAGACACCGGAGCAGCTCAAGGGCGGCGCAGTCGCGATTAGCCGCTTCGGCTCGGCGTCCGACTTCATCGTCCGCTACGCCTTGCAGCGGCTAGGGTTAACTCCCGTGAAGGATGTTGCAATACTGCAAGTCGGTTCGCTGACCGAACGCCTTGCGGCGATGGAGACCAAGCGAGTGCAGGTTACCGTGCTGGCGCCGCCGGCGATGTATCAAGCGCAGACGCGCGGCTTCAATATACTAGCCGACATCGCTGCGCTCGGTCTGCCCTATCAGGCAACCGGCGTCGCCACAACGCGAAAATTCATTCGTGAGCGGACAGATGTCGTACGCCGCTATATCAAATCTCATATTGAAGCCGTACACCGCTTCAAGACCGACCGCGAAACGTCGATGAAAGTGCTTGCCAAGGCCTTAGCTCTGTCCGATAAACAGTTGCTCGAAAGAACTTATGACGGCGCGATCGCCGAGCATAAACTGCCGGCGAAGCAGTATCCGACCCTAGAGGGATTGAAGACAATCTTAGCGAGCGACCCGAAAGCAAAGGGAGCGAAGGCCGAAGACTTTGTCGATCTCCGTTTCATCAAAGAGCTCGACGAGAGCGGCTATATCGACAAGTTGTATAAGAGATAAGTTTCTCATGCGTCAGTAGGTAATCTCATGGGACTCGAACCCTCCTCAGATTTGATCACTTTGCAGGGCGTGTCAGGATGTAAGGACGCTGCTGTTTTGCGTCTCCGGTGCAACGTTTGGTCAGGTGGTCTTGGTTACGATCTGAGCGCGCCTTTTGCAGCAGGAGCCGGTTCGCGAGTTGCGGCGTCAGTTCAATGATTCGGTCGATGATCATTCGAACATGAGCGTCGACCGCGACGGGGTTCGTTTCATGATCTCTCACGACTTCGTCCACATCGGGAAGCGGCTCGCCGGGAATGCCACATGCCTTGTGAACAACGGTCAGTATGGAATAGGCGAAACGCCGCCAAATGAGCATGAGCAAGCGTTCCGGCCAGCGCCATCATTTCGGCGCGTGCCGAAAAGTCGGCACGACACCTTAGTCACATTCGTTGCAGAAATCCGATTGAGCATCGTCTAAATGCTTCCGGAGAAAGCATTTAGCGCTGTTTTTCGAGTTCCGACGGTTTTGGCATAACCCTTGTTAGCTGACTATGAAAGGGAGCGGCACGATCAATCGAGTCTTCACAGCGGTGTGCGAAAAGGAAATTTAATAAGGAGGATTCATGTCTCTTGCGCTTGAAGGAAAAACGGCACTCGTTACCGGCGGCTCGCGCGGTATCGGCAGAGCGATCGGCGAAAGACTTGCTGCCGACGGAGCGACCGTCGTCATCAACTACGCGCGCAACGAACAACTGGCGCATGAGGTCGTCAAAGCGATCTCGGCGAAGGGCGGCAAGGCCATGGGGATTCAGGCCGACGTTTCGAAACCCGCGGAGGTGCGGCGGTTGTTCGGTGAAGCCGAGAAAGCGATGGGAGGTCTCGACATCGTAATCGCCAATGCCGGAGTCTATCTTTCAAAACCGCTTATCGAAAACACCGAGGCGGATTACGACTATGTTTTCGACATCAATACGAGGGGCGTCTTTTTCACGTTGCAGGAAGCCGCCCGTCGGGTGCGCGACGGCGGTCGAATCATCGCCATTTCCACCGGAGGCACGAAGATGATGTTTCCCAATGCGGCGCTTTACCTCGGCAGCAAGGCGGCAGTGGAGCAATTCGCCCGTTCGCTTTCCCGTGAGCTGGGTCCGCGCAATGTGACCGTGAACGTCTTGTCGCCAGGCTTCACCGACACGGACATGCTGCCCGAGCAGTACCGCGAATACGGCGCGAGCCTGTCGCCCTTCAATCGCGTAGGCACGGCGAAGGAAGTGGCCGACGTCGCAGCCTTTCTCGCGAGCGATGCCGCGCGCTGGGTGACGGGGCAGAATGTACAAGCCGGGGGCGGCGTGGTGTAAGAACAAAAGTAGCTGTCGGTTGAAAGGATGACTAAGAAAGGAGATGCTTTTATGAAACTTTCATTTATACCGTTACTTCTCACCGGGAAAACCATCTCTCCCGGAGTCCGACAAGCCCTACGTGAGAACCGCGTAAAGGACGCAGCAGCGATGCTTGTGCGCGAGTACGGCTTGACCTGCATTGAAGCCGGCGATCTCCTGGACATCGCCGCGTGCGATTAAAAGGAATCAAAATGAAAAAGCGAAAGCTAGGCCGACAAGGTCTCGAAGTCTCGGCTTTGGGTCTGGGCTGCATGGGAATGTCTGAATTCTACGGGCCGCGAAACGAGGCGGAGTCCATCGCCACCGTCCATCGAGCGCTTGATCTGGGCATTAATTTTCTCGACACGGCGGACGTGTATGGTCCCTTCACCAACGAGGAGTTGGTCGGGAAGGCGATTCGCGGCCGCCGCGAGGGTGTGGTCCTGGCTACCAAGTTCGGCATCGTGCGATCCGCCGATCCGCAAGCGCGTGCAATCAACGGCCGGCCTGAGTATATCCGAGCGGCATCTGAGGGCAGCTTGAAACGGCTCGGCGTAGAGACCATCGACCTTTATTATCAGCACCGCGTAGACCCGCAGGTGCCGATCGAGGAGACAGTGGGCGCAATGGCGGAGCTGGTGCAGGAGGGTAAGGTACGTTTTCTAGGCCTGTCGGAAGCCTCACCCGCGACGATTCGGCGGGCTCACGCGGTCCATCCGATCACCGCACTGCAGACCGAATACTCTCTATGGAGCCGGGAGCCCGAAGACGAGATTCTAGAGACTGTGCGCGAACTGGGCATTGCATTTGTCGCCTATAGTCCTTTGGGACGTGGCTTCCTCACCGGCCAGATCAAGCGCTATGAGGACTTCGCTGAGGACGATTATCGAAGACTATCCCCACGCTTCCAGGGCGATAATTTTGCGCGTAATCTCGAATTGGTGAGACGAGTTGAGGCGATTGCAAAAGAGAAAGGTTGCACACCGGCGCAACTGGCGCTCGCGTGGGTCCTCGCGCAGGGAGAGGACGTGATTCCCATTCCCGGGACGAAGAGGCGTTCCTATTTAGATGAGAATGCGGCAGCCGTCGCCGTACAGCTGAGCGCAGAAGAGCTGAAACGCCTTGAAGAGATCGCTCCACGCGGCGCAGCCAGTGGATTGCGTTACCCAGAAGAGATAATGAGATCGGTGAACCTCTGATTCGTTTCAAGCGGCAGACTGTATGAGAACTAGCCGACCGCCCTTCGACAGGCTCAGGGTGATCGGCTAAGAAACTGCGGTGCTCCCTTAAGTTGTGGTCGCTGAACTTGGAGACTTAAGCATTAAGCATGAATCAGCCTGGTACAGTTTTTCGTAAGCCCAATTTTTTTGAACAAATCCTCAATAAGAGTTTCGGCGTCTTGGTAGGACTCGGCATCGGGCTGCGCCACAATTACCTATTGCAGGTGCCGGGCCGCAAGACCGGCCGCGTGTATTCGACCCCGATCGATTTACTGGAGTTCAAGGGAAGACGCTTCCTTGTTGCTCCTCGCGGACGCACACAATGGGTCCGCAACGCTGAGTCTGCGGGCGAAGTCGTTCTAAAGAGAGGGACCACGCGACAGAAGTACCGCATCCGAGTCGTTCCCAACGAGGAAAAACCTGAAATCCTGAAGGCCTACCTTGACCGTTTCAGATTCACTGTCCAACAGTATTTTCCGGTCCGTGCAGGTTCTGGTCCGCGGGCCTTTGCTGAAATAGCCGAACGCTACCCAGTTTTTGAGTTGTCGCGTGCTGACGTTCAGGATCGGAGGATCGGTTGAGTCCGTCAGCGCTGAGCGCCGGTCTTCTTCTTTATGATGCTACTCTTTCTCCTTCTGCTTCTAATAGTTCCCTACCTTATACTCACTCTGCTGGATCACTGGGTTACCGGTTTCAAAGTCGGGCCGAGCACGCGAGCTAGAGTCGGGCTCTCACTCTTTTTCATTTTCACCTCCATCGGTCATTTCATCAAAGCGGAGGAAATGTCATGCTGCCGCCTTTTGTTTCATACCGCATCCAGATCATCTATCTCACGGGCGTACTGGAGATCCTCGGAGCCATAGGTGTCTGGATTGCTCCTCTAATGACGCTAACCCGTTTCTGCCTCATCCTGATGCTGATCTGTTTTCTGCCGGCCAACATTTATTCTGCAATGAACCACGTGGATTTCGGCGGTCATGGGGAAGGTCCAGGGTATTTACTCTTTCGGGTTCCGTTCCAGTTCTTCGTCGTCTGGTGGACGTATTATGCAACCAAGCAGAATTCGTCTGTCAGATAAACGGCGTTCTTCGAAAATAAATCGAGAGGTGCAGAAACAGTATGGCGTATCCATCGCCGTATCGGGATGAGCGGCGGTCTGCTCGCAAATAATCTCCTGCGGGAAACGGGACGCCGAATTACCGCTACGGAAGCGGCTCAATTTCAACGGGTTCACGCAGAAGCCTATGCGCGCCAAGTGTCCCAAGTCCGCTCCCTGCCCAGGGCTCAGGAACTGCTGGCTTATCTTTCGAAGATCGCGGTTCCGTGGGCGATTCCCACCAGACGCCATCATTTCGGCGAGTGCCGATAGATCGGCACACTCTTTTCGTCACAGCTCCCATTTTCCTGATCTGTGACAGTCTGTAACCCGCCCGATTCTCGCCACTTATATATCACCATCAACGTCAATGCGGTCTGGCACGATCGTTGCCATCATTACCTGTAGAAAGAGAGAGAGAGGCGGTAGATCCAATGAAGATCGGAATTCCATTCTTGGCTAGTCTGTTTTTGATGGCGACAATTATGTTGGCTCGGATAACCGTTCAAGGTATTGAGCAGGTGCTTTTTGCTACAGCGATTGAGTATAGCCTAAACGGTATCAGGGCCGGGAGAAGACTTCTGTCCAACATCAACAGATTTGGCCGGTAGCTTTTTGGGTGATCGTCTGTGAATGAGGTAATCCTCTGTGATGTTCGTAAATCCGATATGGTTTTATCCTGGACTCGCCCCGGTCGAGATGTCCATAGGGCTAAGCCACCTAGACTCGGATTTCTGCTGGTGTGATCCACTCGTCGAGGTGGATGAAAACGGGCAGGAAGTGGTGCTCCATCGGCGAGTGACGTGGAACTGAACTTTAATGGGAGGCGGATCGTGGAATTCAAAAGCAAGATTTTTGTTATGGCCTTCAGCCTTTTCAGCCAGTTGTCCTTTGTGACAGCGACACATTCCGACCTTATACAAACCAGCGAGCGGACATCGCAAGAGGTCTTTAGTGCTTTGGCAACGGAGCAACATTCTCTGACTCTGGTTTCGCTTTCTCCATTGGTTGTAGACGGCAAGACTCTGGGTGAGGTCCTTGTTTACGATGATCCAACCACCAAACGACCGGTGGACTATTTGGCGTTGTACGATAGTGCGGGCGACCTCGTAGCCCTCGGTTGGTTCGATCAATTCGGCATCCAAAGAATAGCTGTGGATCGTGGACTGCTTGATGAGGGCGACGAGCTAGAAGGAGTCTTTGTGTTTTTCTTAGACGGAGACTCCATATGAGATCGGCTTTTGGTCTATGTTAAAAATCACCACTCAAACCGATGCGACACTGACAGTCTTCGAGTTGGAAGGAAAACTAGCAGGACCTTGGGTTCAAGAGCTGGCAGACTGTTGGCGAAAGGCTGCCAACTCTGACCAACTCGTTAGAGTCTTGCTGTGCGCGGTGACATTTATTGACGATAAAGGAATAGATCTTTTGGCTAAGATGCATCAGCACGGAGCCGAGCTTGTGGCAGAAGGGTGCATGAACAAAGCCATCGTCGAAACAATTGTGAAAGGAGCGCGATCATGAGTGAGCGTATAAAAGAAGTGAACGACGGAAATTTCGAGCAAGTTGTGTTGCAGTCGGAAGTGCCGGTGTTAGTTGATTTCTGGGCTGCATGGTGCGGGCCGTGCCAAACGCTGGCGCCAACAGTTGCAGCGATCGCCGAGAAGCACGCAAATAGTGCGCGATTCGTCAAATTGAATGTCGATGATAGCACAGCCGTCATACAGCGTTACGGCATTCGCGCGATACCGACATTGATTCTCTTCGAGGACGGCAAGGAAACAGAACGTCTGATTGGTGTGGTAAGCGAGGAAGAAATTTCGCGCAGGATCGACAAGCATCTCAATGCCCCATCGAACTAGGAGGTCAAAGTCATGGAGTGGGAAAAAACTAATTCCAGTTACACGAATCATCAAACCGCCCTTGTGTCGGAGGAAAGGATCGCTTCCCTGTTTCAGCCCGATACGCATGGGGCGCAATTGAGGAGCTTGTGGGGCAAGCCATTCCTGCATACCGGAACCAGATCGTGCTCGCCACAAAGTTTGGCATTGTTCGTACCAACGACGGGCGACCGGAGTATGTTCGAGCGGCATGTGATGCAAGCTTGAAGCGACTCAACGTGAATACCATTGATCTTTACTATCAGCATCGCGTGGATCCTCAGGTCCCAATCGAAGAAACAGTCGGAGCAATGGCGGATCTGGTCGGTGCCGGGAAGATCCGCTTTCTTGGCTTGTCGGAAGCCTCTGCGGCGACGATGAAAAAATCCGAGGATCGCTCGATCGAAATAGACGCCAACATTTCGGCAGCTGCCAATCATTCGGCGCGATTCTTCGTCACATTGCTTTTTCAACTCGGAAGCGGAGCAATCATAATTTCGCGTGATTTTCTCCACTTATAGATCCTTTCTACAATTGCTGTGGCTTGGCACAGCCCTTGCCAAAAAGGATCTATAGCAACGCAAGCAAATATTTGACATTCAACAAGGGAGAAGTGATTTATGGCTAAAAGAGAGAAAAGACACACTAACCACAACCTCTATTTCGCTTCAGCCATCCTTTTATTAGCTTTTGCGCTTCAAGGCTTTTTGCCGACTGTCGCAGCGCTGTCAGCCTCCGAACCCCTGACCGAAATCCCGACCAAATCCCGACAGCAGGAGCAGATCAGAGAGCTGCGGCAACAGGACCAACTCCAACAATTGCAGCGCGATCAACAGCTAAACAACCTTCAGCAAGAGCTGGAGTCTAGGCCAATGCACAATAGGGACTCGCGGAGTCAGCAGCAGCTCGACCAGAATCAGCGAAAGCTCGACCAACTCAAAAACGATCAGCAGCTGGACCGTCTCCAAACCGATCTACAGCTTAATCAAATTCAGCGGGAGCAAAATCAATTTCGCCAGCAGGAGCAGATTAGAGAGCTGCAACGTCAGCAGCAAATGAACCTTCTACAAGACCAACAGCGTAAGCTTCAGATTCAACAAGACTTCCGTAAGGTCCGCTAGCCGCAGCAATTCAAGGATCGCGGGTGCAGGCAACTTTGGCATGCGACGATCGTCGTATCGGTATTGACGATGAGATTTTTGTTGTCTCTCATCTCGTGTGTAGTAGCGGTGGCTGGAGTACATGCCGACGTCACTCCGGCTTCCGAGGCACAGAGAATTGAGTATCTGATTCGCTCGGTCGAACAGCTATCGAATGCAAAGTTCATACGCAATGGTTCTGATCACGACGCGCAGGCTGCAGCCGATCACTTGCGCCTCAAGCTGCGCGAGTCCGGAGGCCGCTGCAATACGGCGGACGACTTCATCCGGTTGTGCGGATCCAGGAGCTCGATATCAGGTCAGCCGTACCAGATCAAGTTCGCCGACGGTACGCTCTTGACAAGCGAAGCATTCCTTCGCGCCAAGCTGAAAGAACTGGACAGGCTCAAGCAGTGAGTGATCGATGAAGCCGCTCGTCAAACGCATTCTCACTGTGGCCGGAATCGGCCTGTTGCTTACTTCGGGATGTTCATCCATGGAAAAACGCCCGCTGTCGGATCACTCCGACGGTCATAGGTTTTATAACCCCACGCGCCCCCAGATGCATGGCTTGTGGACTGCGCTGAAATTTCTCGTTAGCGCGAAACCGGCGCCTTGGCCCGAGTTCGTCGAAAACCATCCCGATTCCCATCTGGATTGTGGACTCGTTTCAGACCAGGCGGCTGTCACCTTCGTCAATCATGCAACCGTCCTCATTCAACTGGCAGACTACAACATTCTGACTGATCCCATGTGGTCCGAACGTGCAAGCCCCCTGAGCTGGCTTGGCCCCAAACGGGTACGCGAGGCGGGAATCGCCTTTGATGCGCTGCCCAGGATCGATCTCGTGGTCGTGAGCCATAACCATTACGACCACATGGATCTCGACACCTTGAGAAGGCTGAGTGAACGTTTTACGCCACGGATACTCGTGCCTCTCGGCGATAAGGCCCTTCTTGAATCCGCCGGAATCAAACGTGTCGAGGAACTCGATTGGTGGGAGAAAGTCGAATTGACTCCCGAGACGCAAGTAACTTTCACCCCGACGCAGCACTTCTCCTCGCGCGGGCTCTTCGATCGCAACAAGAGTCTCTGGGGAAGCTACATGATCCGCAACCGCGGATACCTGATCTACTTCGGCGGCGACGCGGGCTATTCGACCCACTATGCCGAGATCAACGCGCGCTTCGGTTCGGTGGGTCTCGCCTTCCTGCCGATAGGCGCCTACGAGCCGAACTGGTTCATGGGTCGGGTGCACATGAATCCTGCCGAGGCCGTCAAGGCGCATAGGGATCTGGCCTCTCGGCAAAGCGTGGCCATCCACTTCGGGACATTCCGGATGACGGAAGAAGCGATCGATCGCCCCGTCCTCGATCTCAAGGCGGCGCTCGCGAGGCAAGGTGTCACAGAGGATGACTTCGCCGTTCTTGAGGAAGGCCGGACGCGAATTTATACCCTCTCGAACAACGTGGCCGCCAAACGAGCCGCGCCTCAGACATCGTTGCGCTCTGGCACATGCCTTGCGGAGCCTCTTCGAAAGGACGGCTTTTGAGGCGATGACCGGAATCGCTATGTCCTCGGGGCGATGATTACTCCGGCAGTCCTAATCTCAGCTTCGGGCGTCTTGGTTCTCTCTACCTCGAATCGGGTTAGTCGAACCGTAGATCGCGTGCGGGCCCTCGCCGCAGAAGCGGAGCGCTTGCAGATTTCTCCTGAGAGATTCTCGGTTCCAATTCAGACCAAGGTGTCCAAGCGAAAGCTCGTCGCGGACCAGCTATCGCAGCTATCCGAGCGTGCGGTTCTTCTTCGCTCAGCGATGACGGCGCTATACACCACAATCGGACTCCTAGTGGGCACGAGCATACTCGTGGGCATCGTTGCACTGCTACAGTGGCGGTATAGTTCGTTACCTGTAGTAGTCGGTTTCGCTGGGGCCTGTGCATTGCTCTACGGCAGTCTGTTACTGGTCCGTGAAGCTCGTCTTGCTGTGCGTTCGACCCTGCAAGAAGTGTCGTTCGCACAGGAAGCAGTTTTCCGAGGCGAACAGCAGGAGAAGACTAAAAGCCTTGATCCAAGGAGATAGCGGTCTGGCCGAATCAGATGAAGAGTCCCAACCTAAATCCATCTGTGCCATCCAGAGCATGTTGAGATACCGTATTGCTCAGCGCGAGAACACTCGGTAGACTCAATATCGTGAGATAGCCATGAGGAACCACAAGACTTGGCGCGCGGGAGTTGGTTTCGCTGTTCTCGGTTGGGCGGCAGCGACAATGTTTCACTCTGTCGTTGCGTGGAGCGAACTCGATGGGCAGAAGCCGCTAGGATACTTGCTGTATGCGAGTGGCGTGCGTTACGCTCTCTGGACACTGACCCTGCCGCTGCTTGTCAAGTGTGTTAAACGATTCCCTGTGCCCCATGGAGACTGGCTGCGTAACGGCGCTGTGCTATTGCTGATCGTGCTGGGGCTCGCGCCGTTAGTTTCTCTCACCTGGCCGGCGATCCTCTACTCGACATGGTTCCCGTATCGGTCATCGTTTCCGACGTTCTCGTCGCTCGTGGCTTCGTACTTTGTGAAATCGTGCAGGGGGGCCTGCTCACCTGTGTGGCGCTGATCATTGCCCTTCAAGGTTGGCGCGTCTGGCAGGATCTTCAAGCTGCGCAGGCGCGTGCAACGGAGCTAGAGCGGCAACTTGCCGTGTCGCGCTTAGAGGCGCTCCGTATGCAGCTGCATCCGCATTTTCTCTTTAACGCACTTCACACCATCGCGAGCTTGATCGGCGAGCAGCCCGGCACCGCTCGCCGCATGGTAGTCGCGCTAGGCGATTTTCTGCGCCTGACGCTCAAGGACGGGATGAGCCCGGTTCGGAGCTTGGGGGAAGAACTCGAGTTCGTGGATCTCTATATGGGTATCGAGAAGCTCCGGCTGGGGGACCGCTTGACCCTGGACTACGACATCGAGCCTGCGGCGACAAGAACTGAAGTGCCACACCTGCTGTTGCAGCCACTGTTTGAAAACGCCGTGAAGCACGGGGCGGCCCGTCTCACTGGACCTTGCGAGATCGCGTTTCGCGCGCATCGCGATAACGGAAGGCTCAATCTCAGCCTGGAAAACGACGGTCCCGTGCCCACCGCGTCCGCGAATGTGTCCAAGGGTGGAGTGGGGCTCGCCAATACGATGGCGCGACTCCGTCTACACAACGGCGACGACTTCACGCTCCAATACACAGACCGCTTGCAAGGCGGTGTACGAATCGACGTGTCATTTCCGTACCGGCAGGCAGGTCGAGTGCAAGAACTCTCATGATCGATGCACAAGCGCTGGTGCGCACGCTCATCGTTGAGGACGAACCTCATGCCCGACGCTATCTGCGCCAACTGCTCGCCGATGAGTCGAGAGTGGCGATCGTTGGCGAGGCCACGGGCGGCGCCGAGGGAGCCGACCTGGTCCGCAAACTGTCACCCGATCTGGTTTTTCTCGACATACAGATGCCGGACATAAGCGGGTTCGATCTCATCGCCGAGATCGGCGTCGAGCAGATGCCCGCGTTTGTCTTCGTCACGGCCTACAGCGAGTATGCCGTCCGCGCGTTCGAGGTCGAAGCGGTGGACTATCTCTGCAAACCGTTCGACCGAGATCGTCTCTCTGATTCGCTTGAGAAGGCGATGCGCCGCCTTCAGCTGCGGAGCGCCGAGGTCCCCGAAAACGGACTCGGCGCGGTCCATGGCGAGAGCGACCCAGGGCTATCGCGGATCCCGATCAAAGAAAAAAACGGGATCATTTTTGTTTCGGTCGACACGATCGTCTGGATTGAGGCGGCGGACAAGTATGTCGAGCTCCACACGGCGGACCGGACCTACGTTGCACGGTACACCATCCAAAGTCTAGAAGAGAGTCTCGACCCCAAACAGTTCGTCCGCATCCACCGCTCCACCATAGTTCGCAAAGCAGCGGTCCGCGGTTTGCACCCGTTGTTTCATGGCGACTATCTCGTGAGGCTGAACAACGGGACTGAGCTAACGCTGAGCCGCAACTTTCGCGAATCGTTCTTCGCCCAGATGAGCCGCTAAACGCGGCTGTTGTACTCCGACCCCTTTCCTTTCCCGTCGGCACAGGCCGTTTTGCGCCGAAAAACCCGCGCTTCCCGACAAATCTCTAGGGATTTCGGGCTTCCTTCTATAAATTGAGCTTGACGTTAGTTGCAATGGCAATTCGCTCAGCGGACAGCCAAAAGGAAAATGGCCGAGCTGACGAAGAAAATTGAAATCGGGAGAAAAGGAGAAAGACAAGATGTTGGATATGCCTCAGAGTTCAGGCGCTAGAGAGGAACGAATGGACGGTTTTGCCTGGCGAGGTCATGCCGCAGCCCAACTTTGAAGGGGTTGTCGGCAGGAGCCCTGCTTTACGAGCGGTGCTGAACCAAGTTGAGATTGTCGCCCCGACCGAGTCTACGGTTCTGATTTTGGGG
>Ga0184626_10000320_pt1 | contig 14320 bp, 11 predicted proteins | sample PLM3_60_b1_FD_133142 | JGI IMG/M metagenome (GOLD analysis project Ga0184626, IMG submission 133142) | Groundwater sediment microbial communities from an aquifer in East River, Colorado, USA - PLM3_60_b1 | ecosystem: Environmental > Terrestrial > Soil > Riparian zone | place: USA: East River... | reverse complement strand
ATACACAGCCGCGGTCACAGCTTAGACGCGATCACCGCCATCATTTGCTCGACAACCGCCTCGACCCCCAGGGCAGACGTATTGATCAGACGCGCATCCGCAGCCGCCACCAAGGGCGCAACTGCTCGAGCCTGGTCTCGCAGGTCGCGGGCCTTGATCTGTTCCTGCGTCTGGGTCAGCGACGCGACAATGCCGGCTGCCTGCAATTGGTCGCGTCGCCTTACCGCGCGGACATCCACATCGGCTTCGAGAAAAAACTTCACGTCGGCTTCCGGAAACACATGCGTCCCGAGATCACGCCCTTCCGCCACCACGCCTCCGGACGCACCAGCCTGACGCTGGATAGGGAGCAGCCACTGACGCACTGCCGGGATGGCCGAGACGACGGAGGCAATCTCGCTGACCTCCTGTGTCCGAATCTCTCGTGTCACATCCTGGTCGTCCACGAGCACGCGCACACCATCCCCGCTCTGCTCCAAAGTAATATTGGTCTCTGGCAGCAGCTTCGTCACGGTCCGGTGATCTGCCGGATCAACGTCCGATGCGCGAACCTTCCAGGACACGGCACGGTACAATGCGCCAGTATCGAGGTACTGATATCCAAGACGCGACGCAAGCTGCCTGGCGATCGTGCTCTTCCCCACTCCGGCCGGACCGTCAATCGTAATGATTGGCCCCTGCGCTCGCCTCTGGCCGACTGAGTGACGAGCCTGCTGGCCGGTTATTATAGTCCTTGAACTCATGTTGTCAATAATTTCAATAGCTTGTCGTAAAATCCTGGAAAGGAGGTCTCGATACAGGCTGTATCATCAATAGTGGTTGGTGTGTCAGCGGTCAGTCCCGCAATGGCGAGGGCCATAGCGACACGATGATCACCATGGCTGATGCAGGAAGCGCCGCGCAGCCGGTTACCAGATTTTCCAAGACCTTGCACGATGAGCCCATCCGGTGTCTCAATCACTCTTGCTCCCATCTTCCTGAGTTCAGAGACCATGGCTGCGATCCGATCGCTTTCCTTGACTCGCAACTCTTCTGCGCCAGTGATGACGGTTTCGCCCTCCGCCAGGGCCGCCGCCACGCACAAGATCGGAAACTCATCGATCATCCGAGGAATCCACTCGGCGCCGATGCGGATTCCGTGCAAGGGAGCGGAGCGGACAAGGAGGTCTGCGATTGGCTCGCCGGCTTCTTCCCGCTCATTGACCACCTGGATGCCAGCTCCCATCTCGGTCAAAATCTCCAGGACGCCGGTGCGAGTAGGGTTCACCCCAACCCCCAGAATGGTCACCTCAGATTCTGGTACGATGCAGGCGCCCACCACGAAAAAGGCAGCGGCGGAGAGGTCGCCCGGCACTAAGAGATCTTTTGCCGGCCATCCGACAGCCGGCCGGCCTTCCAGGACCACCGCGTGGCCGTCTTCTTGGACCGGAATCCCGAAATACCGGAACAGACGCTCAGTGTGATCACGGGACCGCCGCGGTTCGGTGATCCGCGTCACGCCCTCGGCATATAACCCGGCCAGGAGCAGGGACGACTTCACCTGTGCGCTGGCGATGGGGGACGTATAGGTGATGCCTCGCAACCGGCGGCCAGTGACAGCCAGTGGAGCCAGTTCTCCTCCCTTGCGGCCTGAGATCACAGCACCCATCTCCCGGAGTGGCTTGACGACACGGCCCATCGGGCGGTGCCTGACAGATTCATCACCAGTCAGTACGGTAAAGAAGTCCTGCCCGGCCAGGAGCCCTGTGAGCAGACGGATACCAGTCCCCGAGTTCCCGCAGTCGAGCGGGTGCTCCGGCTCCGACAGGCCCCACAGGCCCTTCCCATGGACCTCCAAGCGGTCCGGACTCTCGTCGTTCCGAATGCCCAGAGCCCGAAAGGACCGAGCCGTGTTCAGGCAATCCTCACCGCGGCAATAGCCTGTGATGGTGCTCCGCCCCTCAGCCAGAGCGCTGAGGATAATGGCCCGATGCGTGATGGACTTGTCGCCAGGAATCGACAAGGCTCCTTTCAGGGGCCCCCGGGGAGTGATGGTGAGTGAGGTCATCAACGTCTGGCGGGTCCTATGAGTTGAGCTGCTCGCGAATTTGTTTGCCTCGCTCGAGCTCCCTTTCGATACCAGGTCCGTCCCCGGCCTGGATGAGCTGTTTGAGCGTCGCGAGGTGACGTTCGTAGACCGTGATCATCGTGATCAGGTTTTCTCGGTTCCAGAGACAGATATCGCGCCACATCTCGGGGGAACTGGCAGCAATGCGCGTCGTGTCGCGCAGCCCGCTGCCGGCATAAGCCAGGAGGTCCAGTCCTGGCACCGTCCGTTCCCGGATTTCGACCAGTGCGTTCATCAGCGAGAAGGCCACGACGTGGGGCAAGTGGCTCACAGCCCCCAGTACTTGATCGTGCAGAAACGGATCCATGGACAATACCGTTGAACCGGCCGCTTCCCACAACTCGCGGATCGTCTGGAGCGCTTGGCGGTTCGTCTTCTGAGTTGGCGTCAGGATACAGCGTGCCCCGCGGAACAAGGCCGCTGAACCAGCCGCGACGCCGGTCTTCTCTCGCCCAGCGATCGGGTGCGCGCCGACGAAATACGCTCGCTCTGGGATCAGACCTTCAGCTTGTCCAACGAGGGTCCCCTTGACGCTCCCGACATCGCTGACAATGGCGCCAGGTTCCAAGCACGCGGCCCAGTCCTTCAGGTGCCGTTCATAAGTGTCAACAGGCGTCGCCAGGACTACCAGATTGGCGCCGCGAACTCCTTCCTTTGCATCCGATACATAACGGTCAATGGCGCCGAGCTCGACCGCGGTCCGTAGATTTTCCACCCGGCGGCCGACGCCAACCACTGAATCGGCCAGCCCCTGCCGCTTGAGCACCATCCCCAGCGAGCCGCCGATCAACCCGACCCCAACGATCGCCGCCTGCTTGAAGTGAACAGCCATGGACTCCGTGAACCGTTAAACGTTATTCGTGAACCGTGGGTCGAGACAGTCTTGCGTTTAACGGTTAACGATTCACGATTCACGTATAACGTGATCCGATTCGCTATAGCTCGCGCCCGACCGCCTCCGCGATTTTCTTGAGGTCATGCATGAGTTCTTTGAATTTCGTCGGCTTGATGGACTCCTCGCCGTCGCAGAGGGCGCACTCGGGGTTGGAGTGGACCTCGATCAGCAACCCGTCGGCTCCGGCCGCAACAGCCGCCCTGGACATGGGGGCAACCAGGTTCCACTTGCCCGTGGCGTGGCTGGGGTCCACGATCACCGGCAAGTGGGACAACTCCTTCAGGGTCGGCACGGCAGCCAAGTCCAGGGTGTTGCGATACTGCGTTTCAAAGGTCCTGATGCCGCGTTCACAGAGCATCACGTTGCGATTCCCCCTGGACATGATGTACTCGGCTGACAAGAGGAGCTCCTTCACCGTGGCGGACAGCCCGCGCTTCAGCAGCACTGGCTTGTCGTAAGCCCCGACCTCCTTGAGCAGCTCGAAATTCTGCATGTTGCGCGCGCCGATCTGGATGATGTCCGCCTTCTCGAGAAATAGTTCGATATCACGAGGGTCCAGGATTTCACTGACCACTGGCAGCCCTGTCTGCTTCTTGGCCTCCAGCAAATAGTCCAGCCCTTCGCGGCCCAGCCCTTGGAAGGAATAGGGGGAGGTGCGCGGCTTGTAAGCGCCGCCCCTCAAAATGCTGCCGCCTCCCGCCTTGACGTCATGGGCGATCCCCACCGTCAGCTCCAGCTTCTCGACGGCGCAGGGCCCTGCCATGATCACGACTTTCCTGCCCCCCACCTTGACGCCGTTCACATCGATGATCGTGTCGTCCTTTTTAAACTCCCGACTTACAAGCTTCCAGGGCGCCAGAATGGGAGTGACGCTCTCGACACCCGGAAACGCGGTCAAGGGTTGGTTCTGGAGAATCCGATCATCGCCGATCACCCCAATGATCGTCCGTTCCTGCCCTTTTGAGATATGGGACTTTAGCCCGAGGTCACGGAGCCGATCCAGAATGTGGTCAATCTCACGGTCGGTGGCCTCTGGCTTCAAGACAATAATCATGGTTCCCTCTCGGTCCCTGGACTATCGATTCAGGACTTTTTTGAGCGCCTGCAGGAATCGGCCATTCTCTTCCGGCAGGCCGATGGTGATCCGCAGCATGCGACCCTCGATGTGGCGGACGATGACGCTCTCACGGAGCAGCGCCTCAAACACTTTCCGGCCATCCTGTCCGACATCAACGTAGAGAAAATTGGCTTCGCTCGGCAGGGGACGGAGGCCAAGCGCCGCGAGCCCTGCCAGGACCGTGGCCATCTCAGCCTGATTCATCGCGCGGCTCCGGGCGACGTGTTCTTCGTCCTCTAAGGCCGCCAACGCGGCCCGCTGCGCCAAGCTGTTCGCGTTGAAGGGAGGACGAACGCGGTTCAGGTAGCCGGTGATCTCGGGCGTGGTCATCCCGTATCCAATGCGCAATCCTGCCAGACCGTAAACCTTTGAAAATGTTCGGAGGACGATGGCGTTTCGGTTCTGCTTCACTAAACGAAGCGTGTCCGGAAAGTCTCGGCTATGCGCATACTCGTAGTACGCCTCATCGAACACCACGATGACCTGTTCCGGCAGGCGCGCCATCATGGTGTCCACTTCGGAGGCACTCACCATCGTCCCGGTCGGATTGTTCGGGTTGCAGACGAACAGGAGCCTGGTCCGTGGGGTCACGGCATCCGCCATCGCCGGTAGGTCATGTCGCCATTCCTTCAAGGGGACCACAATCGGGACACCGTGGGTTGCCGTCACTTCCATCTTGTAGATCACGAAGGTCTGATCGGCCATCACCGCTTCGTCCCCAGGCGCCAGGAACGCACGGGCAAGCAGGCCGATGATCTCATCCGAGCCGTTGCCCAGGATCACGTGGTCAGGGGTCAGTTTGAAGCGGTCAGCCAGCGCGCCGCGGAGGCGGTGCGCGCCGCCGTCCGGATAGCGGTTCAGCGTCCTGGCGGCCTCGGACAGGACGGCGAGGGCTTTCGGCGACGGCCCGATCGGGTTCTCATTCGAGGCCAGTTTGATCGCGCGGGTGGTTCCGAGCTCCCGTTCAAGCTCCTCGATCGGCTTGCCCGGGACGTAAGGGACCAACGATGCGATGTCAGGATGAACCTTCAGCGGCATGGTTTCACATCCGTTCAGCGTGAAGCGTGAAGCGCGAAGCGCGAGAAGGACGCTCTCCGCTCCGCCGCTTCACGAATAACCTTTCACGGTTCACGGAATTCACGCGTGGGAAGGGTATGAGCCTAATATTTTCAAAAAGAGGCATCGTCCCTTGACCTCCTCCAGCGCCTTTTTGACTCGGTCCTCTTCAAGATGGCCCTCGATATCGACGAAAAAGATATACTCCCAGGCTTTGCGCCGAGAGGGACGGGACTCGATCTTGGTCATGTTGATGCCGTGAGAGGCGAACGGCCGCAGCAGCTCGTAGAGAGCCCCGACTTTGTCTTTCACCGACAGCATGACGGAAGTCTTATCCTTGCCTGTGCGCTCGGAGGGTTTCTGCGAGAGAACCAGAAATCTCGTGAAGTTGTTAATGTTGTCTTCGATCCGAGCCTTCAGAACCTTCAGGCCGTAGAGCTGTCCGGCCAGTTCAGAGGCGATCGCCGCTCCCGAGAGATCATCGGCGCAGAGCTCCGCGGCCCGCGCCGTACTGGGGACCTCCGACACCGGCACATGCGGCAAGTTGGTTTCTAACCAATTCCGACACTGGGCGATGGCGTGGGGATGCGAATAAATCTTCTTGATGTCCTCAGAACGGTCGGCCTTCGAAAGCAGATGATGGGACACTTCCTGGAGCACCTCGCCGTAGATGAGCAGACTGGAATCCACGAACATGTCGAGGGTATGGTTCACCACGCCCTCGGTTGAGTTCTCGATCGGCACGACACCGAAATTGGCTCGCCCTCGCTCGACCTCGTTAAAGACGTCCTTGATGCTGTTGACAGGGACATACTGGGCGGACTCGCCAAACTTCTGAATGCAGGCCAGGTGGGTAAAGGTGGCTCGGGGGCCAAGGTATGCGACCGTTTGCGGCCCCTCCAGCGAGAGGGAGGCGGACATGATTTCCCGATACACGGTTCGGATCGCATCATTGGGGAAGGGGCCCTGATTCTGACGCATGAGCCGATCTACAATCTCGGCTTCCCGCCCCGGCGTGTGCAAGTTCGCCTCCGTGTCAGATTGCTTCTTCAGCTTTCCAATTTCGACGACGTTCTTGGACCGCTCGTTCAACAGCCTGAGGATCTCGTCGTCGATCCGATCAATGGACTGACGGTACTGCTGAATGTCCTTGTGCGTACCCATGCGTTCTTCAACAACCCCCAAGAGCCGACCTACTGACCGGCAAACCCACGGATAGCGCCCACCCCCTGCATCGCTCTGTAGGACAGGGGATCTTACCGGAAGCGTGGCAGGATTTGCAATGATTATCAATAGGATTTGTGCGATGAGACCCTCTTCGATGTGTCTTCTGTCCTGCGCCTCGTCGCGGGGGAATTGAAGATGAGCTCGACCCGGGGCTGGATGAGGTCAGGAGAGCAAATCTTTCATTTTTCCAAAATGTTCATAGGAGAGGCGGGTGGCCTGACGCCCACGTGCGGTTCGCTCCAGGTAGCCGGACTGGATGAGAAACGGTTCGTACACGTCCTCCAGAGTGCCTTTTTCTTCGTTGACGGCGGCAGCCAGCGATTCGATTCCCACCGGTCCTCCCCCGAACTTTTCGATCACGGTCAGGAGAATCTTTCGATCCATATCGTCGAACCCGGCGGAATCCACCCCTAGCCAGGCCAGGGCGTCACGCGCGACCTGGTGGGTAACCCGACCCTGAGCCTTGATCTGGGCATAGTCCCGCACCCGCTTAATCAGTCGGTTGACAATGCGAGGGGTCCCGCGGGCTCGGCCGGCGATCTCGGCCGAACCCTCCTGCTCGATGGGAATACCTAGTAAGCCTGCCGAACGCATGACGATGGTATGCAGCTCGGCAGGGGAGTAAAAGTCCAGGCGATTGACCAGACCAAACCGTTCGCGAAGCGGGGATGTGAGGGCCCCGGCACGGGTCGTGGCCCCAATCAAGGTGAAGCGCGGCAGGTCCAGCTTGATCGTGCGTGTCGAGGGACCTTGACCGACCACCAGATCCAACTGGAAATCTTCCATCGCCGGGTACAGCGCCTCTTCGACGGAAGCTGGGAGCCGATGGATTTCATCAATAAACAGCACGTCTCGGTCTTGGAGATTCGTCAGGATCGCGGCCAAATCACCTGCATGGGCCAACACCAGCCCTGACGTGGACCGAATCGCCACGCCCATTTCGCGGGCGATGATGTGAGCGATCGTAGTCTTGCCGAGCCCTGGCGGACCATAGAAAATCGCGTGGTCCAGCGCCTCGCCCCGCTGCTTCGCCGCCTCCATGCAGATCCGGAGCGATTCCTTCATCCGCTCTTGGCCGACATACTCCTCCAGCGTCTGTGGCCGCAGCGTCGCCTCGAGCCCGCGCTCGTCGTCGGTCACTTGACTGGTCACGATGCGGTCCGACACCGGCTCACCTCGCCCCCTCCCTGGCCCTCCCCCTTGAGGGGGAGGGAAGGGTGGGGATGCTGACCGTTTTACTGACGACTGCCTTCCTCACTTGTCCTCCTTAGGAGGAGGAGGAAATTTTGGCGGTGGCGGGATCGCACCCTGACCAGGCGTTGGCGTTTGGCCAGCGCAGTTCGGAGGACAGAAGACACCTCCCCGGTTCGGGTCCGGCAGCCCGCTTTCAAACTTCTGGAGTTGACATTGGCTCATGCGACCTCCGTCTGCGTTGCCGCAGCGGGCGGGCACATTGGAGCTACCGACCTGCACATAGCCCTCAGGGCAGGACCCGCACACCGCCATGAGGTTCATTATGCCCACAGGTATGCATTCAACCAAGGTCGGATCTCCTTCTTTACAGGTCTCTGGCGAAGTAGTGACTCCGGTCATGGCATAGCCGGACGGACAGGTCCCACAGGTCATCCTGATGCTCTTCGGCGGCTCAGGGGCATCGGCCAGGAATACCATCTGAGGGAGAGCGAACAGCAGGGCCAAAACCAGACCGCCGGCGAGGCTCCAGACAATCAGCCGCCGGCTCACGCGCACACGATCACGCACAGAACTAGCTGCTTGCTCGTTGGTCGAATGCATAGTTACCCCCTTGCCAGGTCCTTCAGGGCATCTCGGATCAGGTCCCTGAGCGTCATCGGTCTCGATTGAGCATAGGCAAGACGCTTCAGGACCTCTTTCGCCTCCGTCGCTCGATAGCCCAAGTTGACCAGAGCGGACAGAGCGTCCTCCTGCAGTCGGTCTGTGGGACCGGACGTGACATCTGACGTCGGAATGGCAGCGGGGTGCAGCCGCGCCACTTTGTCTTTCAGCTCCAGCGCGATCCGACCAGCCGACTTCTTTCCGATCCCCGGCACGGTGGCCAGCTTGTCCACGTCGCCGGCCTGCACGGCAGCAATCAGGTCAGGTACGCTCAATGCCGACAGCACGCTGAGGGCCAGTTTCGGTCCGATGCCGGAGATGCCGGTCAAGAGGATGAAAACTTCTTTCTCTTGGGCCGTCAGAAACCCGAAGAGCTGGATGGCGTCATCGCGGAGATGGGTGTAGATCTTGAGCGAGGTGGATTCATCCAAGTCCGGGAGCGCGTAAAACGTGCTGAGAGGAATGAAGACTTCGTAGCCGACGCCCTGGACGTCAAGCGTGATGTGTGAGGGAGTCTTCCCAGCCAGCCGACCGGTCAGCGCGGCGATCATTGAGTTTTTAGTTTTGAGTTTTTAGTTGTGAGTGTGTGCAAACTCAACACTTAGCACTCAAAACTCATCACTGTCATTTAGCCGGTCGCCGCGACCTTCTCCATGATCTCGTCCGGAATGTCGAAGTTGGCATGCACTTTCTGGATGTCATCATGGTCGTCCAGGATTTCCATCAGCTTGAGCGTCTGCTCCGCGGCTTTTTCCTGGAGCTTGATGGAGTTCTGGGGAACAAAGGTCACCTCGGCCAAGGACGTGTCAATCTTTGCGTCGGACAACGCTTTTTTCACCGCTTCAAAGTCGTGCGGCGCCGTGATCACTTCAAACGTCTTCTCACTGATCTTCACGTCTTCAGCGCCTGCCTCCAGAGCAAGCGAGAGGAGCCGGTCTTCCTCCACCTTGCCCTGCTCGACCACAATCAGACCCTTCTTCTGGAACTGCCAGGACACAGCCCCTGCTTCAGCCATATTCCCGTTGTTCTTGGTGAGCAGATTCCTGATCTCGGCCACGGTGCGATTGCGGTTGTCGCTGGTGATTTCGAGGAGCAAGGCCGTGCCCCCGGGCCCGTACCCTTCCAGGGTGAACTCTTCGTAATGCACGCCCGGCAGCTCCCCCGTTCCACGCTGGATCGCCTTTTTCAAGGTGTCGCCCGGCATGTTGGCGTCTTTGGCTTTGGCGATCGCCAACCGGAGACGTGGGTTGTGGTCCGGGTCACCGCCCTGTCGAGCGGCGATGGTAAGCTCGCGGATGACTCGCGTGAAGATTTTGCCCCGTTTGGCATCCTGCGACTGCTTGTGCCGCTTCGTGGTGGCCCAGTGACTGTGGCCGCCCATGTTGCCCTCCCGCAGACCGCAAACCGGCCCGGACGCTTGCCTGAAAATTTCCAGAATTGTCTGATTTATACGGTGCTTCTAGCACACCACAAGAAGGGTGTCAACGCTGGGTGGGATCGCACGGCCTGGGCTGCTTCCGCTCAGGGCCAGAGCCGTTTCGGTCCGCCGTAAGCCTCGCCTTCGCTTGGCTGCGGAACTCGTCCCGTCCCGAGCATGGCTCGAACGGGACTTCAAACAGTCCTCGCCACCCGCCTGCAGCGGGACGCTCCGGCTCGACAACGACCGGACCACAAAACGGCTCTGATGCGCGCTCTAGCAGCCCAGCCCGTGCTCTTGGAGTAGTGAAGTGTGCGGGAGTCTAACGGGCTTGCGAGGTCGCTTTGGCGACCGCCGATCCAGGCCCGATCGAGACGCGGCCAGCGCAAATTGACATCCCCCAGGCTTCCCCCTAGACTCCACGTCGAATACAGATTGCAGAAGGAAAGGAAGAGGGGGCTGATGGGTCAAGTACCATCAGTTATCGGCGAGCTGGTTGCCACGTTCGAGCGCAACCTCGACTCGTATCGCAGCCAGACTTATAACGAGGCCAACCTCAGGCAAGCGTTTATTAATCCGTTCTTCGAAGCACTTGGCTGGGATGTGGCAAACAAGGCAGGCTATGCGGAGGGATACAAAGACGTCATTCACGAGGACGCGATCAAGGTCGGGGGCGCGACAAAAGCCCCCGACTACTGCTTCAAGATCGGCCTCGCGCGTAAGTTTTTTCTGGAGGCGAAAAAGCCATCAGTCAACCTCAAGGATGATCCCCATCCAGCCTACCAACTGCGGCGCTATGCCTGGTCCGCCAAGCTACCGCTCTCGATCCTGACCGATTTCGAAGAGTTCGCCGTCTATGACTGCCGGACGCGGCCGAGTCCGACCGACAAGCCTGCCACCGGCCGCATTCACTATTGGACCCATAAAGACTATCTCACGCACTGGGACGAGATCGCCTCGATCTTTTCCAAAGAGGCAATCCTCAAAGGCTCCTTCGACAACTATGCGGTCTCCAAGCGAAAGCGCGGCACCGCCACTGTGGACGCCGAGTTTCTGGCGGAAATCGAAGGCTGGCGTGAGGCCCTGGCCAAAAACCTGGCGCTGCGGAATCGCAAGCTCTCCGTCCATGACCTCAACTTCGCCGTCCAGCGCACCATTGACCGGCTCATTTTCCTCCGCATCTGCGAGGATCGCGGCATCGAGCCGGACGGCCAGCTCCAGAGCTTGCTGAATGGCGAGAATATCTACGGACGACTCCGGCATTTCTATGACCAGGCGGACGACAAGTACAACTCCGGCCTTTTCCACTTCCGCCCGGAAAAGGATCGGGCCGAAACGCCCGACGAAATCACGCCAAGTCTGAAGATAGACGACAAGGTTCTCAAGGCCATCATCAGCCGCCTGTACTATCCCCAGAGTCCTTACGAGTTCTCCGTCTTCCCTGCTGAAATCCTTGGTCAGGTCTATGAGCAGTTCCTCGGCAAGGTTATCCGCTTGACCGCTGGCCATCAGGCAAAGGTGGAGGAAAAGCCAGAGGTCAAGAAAGCCGGCGGCGTCTATTACACCCCGGCGTATATCGTGGACTACATCGTGCAGCAGACGGTGGGCAAGCTCTGCGAGGGTAAAACCCCGAAGCAGATCGCCAAGCTGCGGATTCTGGACCCAGCGTGCGGATCGGGCTCGTTTCTCATCGGCGCATACACCTATCTGCTAACTTACCACCGCGACTGGTATGTGAAGGATGGAGCGGAGCAGCACCGCAAAGAACTCTACCAGGCCGTGAGCGGAGAATGGCGTCTCACGACGCAAGAAAAGAAACGCATCCTGCTCAACAACATCTACGGCGTGGATATTGACAGTCAGGCCGTCGAGGTCACCAAGCTGAGTCTACTGCTCAAAGTACTGGAAGGGGAAAGCGACGAGACACTCAAACGGCAATTGTCGTTCGTGCGGGAGCGGGCGTTGCCTGACCTCGGCCACAATATCAAATGCGGCAACAGTCTCATAGAACCGGACTACTTTACACAACAGCTTCTGCCTGATGACGATGAGATACGTCGCATAAATCCTCTGGATTGGAAGAAGGAGTTCGCAGAGATGTTTAGCAATGGCGGCTTCGATGTGGTAATTGGAAACCCTCCCTATGGAGCCTACTTGTATGAAGCCGACAAAGCATACCTAAGTTCTAAGTACACAAGTCAGAGCTATCAACTCGATAGCTATCTTCTCTTCTTGGAGCGAGCGGTAAGGGACCTGCTGGCCTCTGGTGGATATTATGGGATGATTATTCCTAACCCCTGGCTCACAAATTTGCTCCAAATAAACATTCGCAAATTCGTAACAAGTCACACACGTATCTGTGAAATCGTACATTTTAGATTTCCGGTATTCCCCAAAGTGACTGTCGATACTGAAATAGTCATTCTGCAGAAAGCGGCCCCCAAGAATTGGCTGGCACTCGTCACGATAGTTGATTCAATAGATACGTTCCAGCAACAGTTGATGGGAGATGGAGTCAAGCAAATCCGCCATCATCAGGAAAAATGGAGTGCGTCAGACGGCGATGTCATCAATATCTTCATGAATCCGGAGGAGGAAGCTCTGGCTAATAAATGTTCGCAAATTGGACTTTCCCTTGATTCCATGTGCGCCACTAATGTGGGCATCAAACCCTATCAGGTTGGCAAGGGCATTCCACCTCAGACGAAAGAGGTTGTCAGCAAGAGGCCTTACGACAGCACCAAACGATTGGGCGTCGCCTATCGACCGTATCTCCGAGGGGCCGACATTGGCCGCTATGTCATTGCCCCTCTTGAAACCAGGTACCTAAAGTACGGGCCATGGCTTGCAGAGCCTAGACCGGCCGCAAATTTTGACGCACCAGTAAAAATTGTCATGCGCCAAACAGGGGATAGTCTAGTAGCAACGATAGACACGGATCGCTATTTGTGTCTAAACAACATGCATGTGTTGGTACCGCAAAAGCCAAAGCCCGCGCCTGCCTACTTGTTAGGTTTAATAAACTCCCGTCTATTGAATTGGTACTACCACACGCTCAATCCTGAAGTGGGTGAAGCTCTCGCCGAAGTAAAGAAGACGAATGTCGTAAAGCTGCCCATCCGCCCCATCAACTTCTCCGATCCCACTGACAAGGCCAAACACGACAAGATAGTGGCGCTCGTCGATCGCATGCTCGACCTGCACAAACGCCCGACCAAAGCCACGAATCCAGACGATAAAACCCGCCTGCGGCGCCAGATTGCCGCGACCGACCGCGAGATTGACCGCTTCGTCTACGACGTTTATGGCCTGACAGAGAAAGAGATTGAGATCATCGAGGAAGAAGCGGCAGGACGCACGCGAAAGTCTCCAGAAAAAGAAACTGATCATGCCAAACGATGAGATCGCATCTGAGCAGAACCTCCTGAATGATTACGGTGACCCCATTGCTTCGTACGATGGTCATGGTGTGCTTAAGCTGCAAGACGCACAGGAGGTGAACTGTGAATTTGAAGCTGGCCAGTTGAGAACTGGGGATGTTCTACTTCTCTGTAAATTTAACTTTTCGGCTACTCCTCCTCTCTGGCTTTGGGACTGGCTGTTTTCAGGTCTGTGGGCGAGCAGGTTCGAAGGGAGAACACTAGGGGGACATAAAGTTTTTGTGGACGAGCACATCATGCGGACCAATTATCTTCCAAGTGGACCAGTTGGTAGGGCTCGAGAGACCTTCTTTACGGCTACGGAGGCCTTTCGCTTGCATGAAATGCACATCCTGATGGCCGAACACCCTATCCAGGCCAAAAGCGTACGTTTTGGAGTGACCAATTTCGAGTTTACAGGAACTGAAGCGCCTCAAGCTGCCAACTTTTCCCATCGCATTCTTCCTCTCAGCCTTCGATCCGCTAGCAGGAGGACAGACCTTCAAATCATACCTGTTGAACAATACAGCCGGATCATGAAACGTGTCAAAACCTTGAAAACCATAGACGTGACCTGCGAAGTGGCCGGCGAGATTCCAAAAGATGATGGCGTCGCGAGGTTGAAAGAAGTGATGGATAATCTCTGCTATCTCCTATCGGTTGCACGTGGAACGAAGATTCAATGGGTCTATTGCGACCAGTACGATGAGTCTGGCGAACTCGTCATGCGAACTCATTCTTCAAGTGTCACCAAGCCCTATTGCCCTTTGGCCGTTATAGATCCTCGAGACGATGGCGGCCACGAAACCAAGACCTTCCTTGAACAGGCGTACACCGCCTACGATTCGAAACGCGATACATATCGGCTTAATCTGGGGACGATTGACGCATACCTGGACGCAAAAGCGGAGAACGACTACCTTGAAACAAGGGGTGCCAAGCTTGCGGTGGCGCTGGAAATGCTCAAGGCGGTGTTTTTGGAGCTGCCAGACTCGCCAGTGAAGGAATATGTTCTAACCGAAAAACATTTCAAGAAGCTTGTTTCAGCCATTAGCAAGGCAATAGATGAAGCTCTAAAGCAGGAGGGAGTAAAGGAAGGGAACTCTCGAAAGGCCATATGCGATCAGAAGAAGATTCAGGGTCTTAATCGAAGATCATTCAGATCCTTAATAAACAAGCTCTGCAAGCAAATTGGCCTCAAAGTCAAAAGAGACGAGATCGCACTTTT
>Ga0184626_10000319_pt1 | contig 14337 bp, 18 predicted proteins | sample PLM3_60_b1_FD_133142 | JGI IMG/M metagenome (GOLD analysis project Ga0184626, IMG submission 133142) | Groundwater sediment microbial communities from an aquifer in East River, Colorado, USA - PLM3_60_b1 | ecosystem: Environmental > Terrestrial > Soil > Riparian zone | place: USA: East River... | reverse complement strand
GAATATGGTGGCTATTGTAGGCACCGCCGGCAGAGATGCCGGCGGTAAGTTATGCCAGCCGAAGGCTGGCGCTCATCTATCACAACTCGAGATGAGCGCCGGCTTTCAGCCGGCATAAATGTCCGCCGGCTTTTAGCCGGCATCGCTGCCGCCAGGCGGCAACTTCTGAAAAATTCATTCTCTTGATCCCTTTCTTGCGCCTCCGTGCTCTGTGTCCTCCGTGGTTAATCTTCATGGGATAATAAGAACGTCATGAAGTACCGCAGGATGCCGATTGAGATCGAATCGCCGGAACAGATGGGTTACGGCAATATCGAATGCAATCTCACCGAAAGCTCATTTTCAGATGCTGTCCTTGGCAATCTGGATTTGAGCCTGAATCATCTGGTGCTTTGCTACGGAGATCATATGGGAAAGCCCGAGCTGCGTGAGCTGATTGCCGCAGACATCGGACTTGCCGCCGATGATGTGATGGTGACTGCCGGCGCTGCAACTGCCCTTTTCATATTGTCCACCTCTTTGTTGAAATCCGGCGATCATCTTGTTGTGGAAAAGCCAAATTACGCCACAAATATTGAAACTCCACGCGCAATCGGTGCGTTCGTACATTTCCTGGAGATGCGTTTTGAAAACGAATTTCGAGTTGATATCGATGAACTGGAAAACATGATTACGCCGGACACCAAGTACGTAAGTGTCACCTGTCCTCACAATCCAACCGGGACCATGCTGCAAAAGGATGAACTTCATAAGTTGATCGAACTGATCGAATCCCGAAGGACAATCCTACTTCTGGACGAAACGTACCGGGACATGGCATTTGAAGAGAAATTGCCGTCTGCTGCTTCTCTTTCATCAAAAGTGATCAGTGTTTCTTCCCTTTCCAAGACCTATGGACTTCCCGGAATTCGCATCGGATGGCTTGCCTGCCGGGACAGAACATTGATGGAAATGTTTCTGGCAGCGAAGGAACAAATCATGATCTGCAATTCTGTGGTGGATGAAGAAATCGCGTTTCGCTTTCTGGAAAAGAAAAAAGAATCGCTTCCACAAATCAAAGACAAAATTCAAAAGCACTTTGGAATTCTTAAGAAATGGATTGGCGCTGAAAACAATCTCGAATGGATCGAGCCTTCGGGAGGTGTCGTCTGCTTTCCACGGATCAAACCAGATTGCAGCGTTGATGTTGAACACTTCTACAAGATTCTGAACGAGCAATTCAAAACCTTCGTAGGTCCCGGTCACTGGTTTGAAATGGACCGGCGTTACATGCGAATCGGCTATGGCTGGCCCGACACCGATGAACTACAGCGCGGGCTGAACAACATCTCAAAAGCTCTTCGTTCGGCCGTCGGATGATTGTATGAAGATTGGCATTTTTGATTCTGGATTTGGCGGTCTTACGATTTACAAAAGCATCCGGCAAAGACTTCCAGAATACGATTACATCTATCTAGGTGATAACGCGCGTACGCCTTACGGAAATCGATCGTTTGAAGCAGTTCTCAAATTTACCACGGAGTGCGTGAATTATCTTTTTGCCGGTGATTGCAACCTGATTATCATCGCGTGCAACACTGCCTCCGCAAAAGCGCTTCGCACAATTCAACAGAAATGGCTTCTGTATCATTATCCGGAACGGCGTGTTCTGGGAATCATTCGTCCTTCGGTAGAAGAACTCGGGAAGGATACAAAAACCAAAACGGTAGCTTTATGGGCAACGGAAGGCACAGTTCGTTCAATGAGTTTTGTTCTGGAGCTGGGAAAATTTGCGTCTGGTGTTCGTTTGATTCAGAAAGCATGTCCGATGCTTGTACCTCTTGTGGAAGCAGGAGAGATCGAAGGGCCTGGCGCCGATTATTTTGTTCGAAAATATTGGAATGAAACACTATCGCAATCGCGAGATATCGATGTCCTGCTTCTCGCGTGTACGCACTATCCTCTGCTGTTGCCACGAATTCGTGACGCGGTTCCTGATCGTATTTTGGTCCTTGTCCAGGGAGACATCGTTGCGGCAAGCCTCGCCGATTACTTACGGCGCCATCCCGAAATCGATGCGCGTCTGAGCCGCGGTGGAACCGAGCATTTTCTGACTACCGATCATACGGAGGGCTTTGATCACCTGGCAGAGATCTTCCTGGGGCATCGGGTCGAATCCGAAAAAGTAGAGTTATAAATTTGTAGGGGCTATGCATTTGCCACGGAAAGGATCGGGAGCGGCAAAGGAGTTTTTCCAGGAAAGCAATTTTGGAATATTCAAGTGCACGCAAATGCACAGCCCGTCCCATTGTGATGAAATGATCCCATTTTGTGCGGGCTGAGCATTTTCGTGGGCAAACGAAACTGAATTATTCGAAAAACTTACTGAAACCTGCGGACTCCAAACTTGGATGGAAAATGCTCAGCCCCTACAAGAATTTGGTGAAATCCTACTGGATGTAGCCCATCGTGATGCAGGGGTTGATCACAGAATCCAATGTTGTAGCGGCTATGCATTTGTCGCTCAAAAGCAGCACAATCACACGGTGAACAGCGCCCGTAAAGCAATTTGGAATCACAAAGTCCACACAAATGCACAGCCCGTCCTGCGACAGGTACATTCCCACTTCGGGTGCCGGGCTGAGCATTTTCTCGCGCTAACAGAATCAAAACAAACAGAGAATAGAGACAAAAAGTAGGGAGGAAAAACTTTGATGGAAAATGCACAGCCCCTACCAGTACTAGAGGTACAGCATGCAGTAGATGATCACGCCTGTTATGGAGACGTACAGCCAGATGGGGAGCGTCCAGCGCGCAATCCGTCGATGGCGGTCGAATTGTCGCTTGAGTGCGCGATACAACGTCATCGTTGCCAGAACAGGAATGGAAGCTGCCAGAGTCGTGTGAGTGATGAGAATCGTAAAATAAACTGTGCGGATCGTTCCCGTTCCAGGAAAATGCTTGGATCCGGTGTGGTAATGATACGTGAGATACGACACCAGAAAAAAGATAGAGGCACCAAATGCAACAAGCATGCAAAATCGATGATATGTAACCAAACGGTTACGGATCAGGACATACCCGGTGATCAAAAAGATCGCACTGATAGAGTTCAGGATGGCATTGACAGCGGGAAGGTCAGAGATCTGGATCACGCGCGGTCAATCAGCATGAGGGTGAAAAGAAGCGGCAGGTAGATCACGGAAGCCAGCAATAGATATCTTGCGGAAATATTTGATTTTGTCATTGCCAGACGGATTCCCATCACCAGAAACATCAAACCAAAAATCAGAGCGCCCGTCAGATAGAAGACTCCAAAGCCTCCAGTCGCAAACGGAAGCAGCGTAACCAGAATCAACGCGATTGTATTCATGATGATGTGACGGCTGGTCCTGGTACCAACAGGATCCAGGACGGGAAGCATTGGAAATCCGCCGCGCGCGTAATCTTCCCTGTAGAGCCAGGCGATCGAAAGAAAGTGCGGAAGCTGCCACAAGAAAAGAATCGCAAACAACCACCAGGCCTCTGCATTCAACGCATTTCTTGCTGCCGTCCATCCCATCATCGGCGGAATCGCTCCGGGAACGGCGCCTACAATTGTGCAAAGATACGTGCGCTTTTTCAGAGGTGTGTATGCAAACAAATAAAGACTGACTGTGACCATCGCCAACATACTGGTCAGCAGATTGACAAAGATCCAGAGATACACGATTCCTATGACTGAAATTGCAGAACCAAATGAGAGCGCCTGAACCAAAGTCATTCTTCCGGATGGAATGGGTCTATTTTCCGTGCGCCGCATCTTTGCATCCGCATCCCACTCCAGAACCATGTTCAGCGCACTCGCGCCTGAGGCAACCAGGGCTGTGCCAAGCAAGGCATGGAACAACAACACCAGATTTACCGGACCGTTGGAGGCCAGATAAAAACCGAACAAGGTTGTTGCGACTACCAGCGTGGTGATCCGCGGCTTGGTGAGCATGACGTAGTCAGAAAATGTTGCCACACGTGCCTCCGCAACAATCGCCTTCATAACGAAGACCCTACTGCGACCGCACTGATTTCCGGGATCCTCTTTCGTTCTCTGACCAGTATTCGATATCCACGCAGCGCCAGGACAACGCTTGTTGCGAGCATCACGGCGCCAACGGCTACATGGGCAGTAGCCACAGGAACAGCTGTTGCTGTCAGTACGGCATACGCGCCGAGTGTCACTTGTGCGAGTGAGAGACAAAAAAGAAGAATGGCCGGATAAAGAATTCTTTTCTGATTGCGATAGTGCCGGATTGCGGTAACCAGTGTAGCACTGATCAAACCGAACGCAACGAGAGCTCCGACACGGTGCGCAAAATGGATCGCAATTTCCGGTGACGCAAAGGGTGGAATAATTTTCCCAAAGGCAAGCGGAAACGTTGGAATCGCAAGCGCCGCCTTACTGTGGCGCATCCATGCCCCCAAAATCAACTGTCCATAAATGGACAGCGTAGTAGCAAGAAACAAACCCGGCGCGCCGCCCCGTCTTTCCAAGGACTCCGGCCTTGCCCACCACTCTTTCGAAATGAAGAGTGCAATGCTCACGAGGAGGCAGAAGAAAGTTTGCGCAAGAGTCGCGTGCAGGACAGAGATCGGTGTTGGCAGCAAGAACAGCACAGTAAGTCCGCCCAGAACACCTTGAAGGATCACAGCCAGGAGTGCAACAAACCCGAGAACCTTTACCCAGCGGCGTGTGTCTCTTGCAAGCAGCCAGAAAGCCAGAATGATGGTCAAAAAACCGACCGATGCGGCGATCATCCTGTGGCCATGCTCGTACAGAACACCGCCGATCATTTGAGGCATCCAGACCCCGTATGATTTCGGCCAATCCGGCACAGCAAGTCCGTAGTCATTGCTGGTCACCAGACCGCCCGCAATGATCAACAGAAATGTGGCAAACACAAGAAAACGCGAGAACCGGTTCAGCCACATAATCTACAGAGTCAACGACTCGCCGCGAAGCGCCGCCTCGACACGAAGCAAGCGCGCCCGGTGAACCCAGAAACATGCCACGCCGACCATGGCGCCCCGCACAAGCAAGATTACTCCCAGCAAGAACGCAACTCCCATCTTCGCGCCGGTTACCATCGGCGAATTCGGATCACCGAAACAAACTGCGCATGCCCAGAGCGATTTAGAACCGCAAAGCACAAAAAGCATCACCAGAAGCCGTTTCATAGATAGCTCTCGTTCTTCAGTTTCTTTAAAAACCAGCGGAAATAGATGATCAGCGCCACGGTACCCAAAAAAGATCCGATTCCCATCAAAAGATCGGATACATCTCCTGTATGCTCGAAAGCGTTCACGGCCCAGATTCCGAAACCGAGTGTAAACAGGATCGAAATCGAAATAAAAAATACGTGAAACGCTTTTAGAGACATATTACATCGACGAAGTTGCAACCGGCAGAAACATCAAAAACAGAAAGAAGATCAAACACAGAGTCAGAACCCAGTAAATGATCTGCTTCTCGGAAATCAAATGCATGAAATAACAGGCAACCAGCGAACCTTTTACCGTCGCAACAATCAAAGCAAACAGAACCGCCCAACCTGTGGATAAATGCAGATACGAAATTGAGACAGTCACTACAGTCAATACCGCCAGAGCGACAAAGACCAGGATGTAAACTCTTACGTGTTTTTTGATATCTTCAGCGCTTTCTACACTCATTCTCCTCTCCTACAAAAGATAAAGAGTTGGGAACAAGAAAATCCACACCAGGTCGACAAAATGCCAGTACAAACCTGCATATTCAATCCGGTTGGCAAACCGGTCCGGATCCTTTTTCCACATCTTGCTTCCGGGCAGAAGAAGATAACTATTTACCACAATTCCGCCGATGACGTGCAAACCGTGTAATCCGGTAATTGTAAAATAGATAGATAGAAATGTGCTGGTTCGTGGAAATTCCTGCGCTGAAAAATGGTGTCCGTATTCAAACGCTTTTACCACCAGGAATACAAACGCGAGCAACACGGTGAGACCCAGATACAACTTGAATTTTCCAAACTGATTCAATTTCAGCGAAGCCCAGGACATCACCATCGTTACGGAGGATGCGATCAGCACAAGAGTATTGAATGTGGCCAGCGGCACACTCAACTCTTCGTAGCCATGTGGCCATGATGGAGCGCCGACACGAAGAAGGATATAGCTGGAAAAAAGGGCGCCAAACAACATGACTTCAGAAGCAAGAAACAGCCAGATTCCCAGTTTTCCGTTTGGAATGCCGGTAACCGGATGCGGGTGAACTGTATACGGAATCTCCATGATCAGGCATCCTCCTTCTTGTTCTTCGTATCTCTCTCATTCTGCGGTGTGTAATCCTTATCTTCTCCAGGCACGCTGTATTCATACGGACCGCGGAAAACTTCGGGAGGTTCGATGAAGTTTCCATGAGGGGGAGGCGTAGGCGTCGCCCACTCAAGTGTGGTCGAATGCCATGGATTGTCCGAATCCACCTTCTTCCCTTTTTTCATACTCCAGAAAAAGTTGATGATAAAGGGAATCTGAGCGATCGCCAGTAACCATGCGGAGATGGAAATGTAAACGCTCAAAGGCTGAACCGCCTTGCCATGCTCATAGATCGTCTGGTCATAGAGCCTGCGTGATAGACCCGCCATCCCCTGCAGTAGCATCGGAAAGAAAACTCCATTCATGAAAATCAGTGAGGGCCAGAAATGCAGCTTACCAAGAAACGAGTTCATTTGACGTCCGGTCGCTTTCGGATACCAGTAGTAGATGCCGGCAAACAGCGCAAAGATCGTTCCCGGCGCGACAACATAATGGAAATGTGAGATCACGTACCAGGTGTCGTGCAGATGAATATCCGCAGCAATTAAACCAAGCGGCAGACCAGTCAACCCACCGATCGCAAACATCGGCAAGAATGCAAGGGCGAAGAGCATCGGCGTGTTAAAGCGGATCGAAGATTTCCACAGGCTAAGCAGCAGCGATGTCAGGATGACGACCGATGGAATTGAGATGATCATGGTTGTGGTCTGGAAGAAGTTGCTCATCGTAGTTCCCATGCCGGTCATGAACATGTGATGCGCCCATACACAAAACGACATGAAACCGAGGAAGATAATGGAATAGACCAGTGTCCTGTATCCCCACAGTGGCTTCCGCGTGTTGTTTGCGATGATCTCTGAAACAATGCCCATCGCAGGCAGAATCAAGACATAAACCTCCGGATGAGCCAGAAACCAGAACAGATGCTGCCACAGCAGCGGATTTCCGCCGCCACTATTCTGAAGCACCTGACCGCTCACTACCAGACCGCTGGGAAGGAAGAAACTCGTTCCGGCAACTCGATCCATCAACTGCAACACGCCGGCAGCTTCCAATGGAGGAAACGCAAGAAGCAACAAAAACGATGTTATAAACTGCGCCCAGACAAAGAATGGAAGACGGAAAAAGGAAAGTCCCTTCGCTCTGAGCTGTACAATGGTCACGATAAAATTGATCGATCCGAGCAACGAAGACGTAATCAGGAAGATCATTCCCACAAGCCAGTACGTTTGGGACGTGGATGCGATATCGGCCAGGGGGGCATAGGATGTCCACCCGGACTGCGGGGCGCCGCCGGGAACGAAGAAGCTGTACAGCATGACGCAACCGCCGATGAAGTACACCCAGTAGCTCGCCAGGTTGATTTTGGGAAACGCCATATCAGGCGCGCCGATCTGCAGCGGCATGACGTAATTTCCAAATGCGCCCACAGCCAGCGGCACGATACCCAGAAACACCATGATGGTGCCGTGCATTGCGCCAAGCTGGTTGTAAAACTCCGGCAGCATGATTCCCTGGGGCATTCTTGTTTCTCCCAACAACTTTGTGAACCATCCCAGTTGAAGAGGTTGGCCGGGATACGCAAGCTGCCAGCGCAACAACATCATTAACGAAAAACCAAAGAACAAGAACAGCAGAGCGGTGATCCCGTACCAGATGCCGATGACCTTATGATCGGTGGAGAAAACATATTTGCGCCAGAAACCCAGCTCTTCATGATGGGCAGGCGCGTGAACCGAATGATTGGCGACTGCATCACTCATTAGTTTCCTCCTTGAGGCGTGTTTTCCGTCAACCATTTCGAGTACTGGTCCGGAGTCTCAATGGTAATTTGTCCCTTCATGCGGTAGTGACCCAATCCGCAAAGTTGCGCGCAACCGACATCAAACAGACCGGTCTGAGTAGCCTCAAAATGAATCGGGACCATCATTCCTGGAGTCGCATCCTGCTTCACACGCAAGACATTTACTGTGAAACTGTGAATTACATCTTTGGAGGAAAGCTCCAGAATCACAGGTTGGTGAACAGGAATATGCAGATCGTTGAGGGTAACAATATCGTCTTTCGCGTGCGGATCCTTCATATCCAATCCCAGCGAGTTTCCCGTATTGTTGATCAGGCCAACGTCCGTCCTTCCGAACACTCCGTCTTTTCCAGCATAATGAAAATTCCATGCAAACTGTTCGGCCACCACGCGCACGGTCAGGGCTGTATCCCTGGGTGGAAAATCGTTTCTCCAGCTTGCCCAGACAGGAATGGAAAGACCCACCAGTAAAAGAGCTTCTGCCACGATGACCGCTACTTCGCCGGTTTTGGCGATTTTTCCTTTGGCAGGATGATATTCCGCCTTGTGCCCTTCACGCTGGCGAAAGCGCACCAGACAATAGACAAAATAGACTCCCCAGACAACGAATAACACAAACATCACGTAGTGAACGACTGTAATTAATTGATCGATCTGAGGACCGTGGACAGATAGATTTGGGGGGTATGGAAGCCAGTCTTTGTAGGAAACCTGGTTCATACTAGATCCTCCTCTTTTCGACGGCGGGCACAGACGCCCGCCACTCCAGATAAGTATAACGAACCTGCAAGTGATTTTGGGCGCGTTTTTCAACGCGCCCAAAACAAGAAAAGTTACATGGCTTTAAAAGTGAACGTGGCCTCTTTTGTTTCGTTATCCGCAACAGTCACCTGCTGAGTTTGCGTACCCAGTTTCTCATGCCACGCTTCAATTGTATAAGAACCCGCGGGCAATTTGATCGAGAAGCTGCCGTCGCCTCCGGTAACAGCATAGAATGGATTCTTCATCACGGTGATGTAAGCCTGCATCCAGCGATGGACATCGCACTTTACCGGAATGGCAACCTCGGGATTCGCGAAGGTTTTCACGGACTCCATTCCCTTGACCGGCTGTCCCATGTTGAATTCGGGGTTGTTCTTGGGTTGGGGATGGATGTTATGAAGAAATGGATCGCTATTGCGGATCTTCAATGGTTGATTCGCCATGATGGGAATAACGTGCGGTTCATAATGACAACCGATTTGATCCAGAACCACCGCAGTCGTGGGTGTGGGGTACGTCCACTTATCAGCACCCACGGTTACGTACACCAGAACATCTTTCAGTGTGTTGTCCGGATTGACTTCGACACTTTGATCTACCGCTTCACTTCCCTGATGGACCTGTTTGCATTCCGGAGTGAGAGGGAGCTTTACCGGAGTGGGTTTGACACCATCAAACATGATTTTACCGCTGACTGTAGCGGTTGCTTTTGACGCATCATAGGCATTTCCGCCGCCTGCTGGTGCGGATGAAGAAGGCGCAGGGGCAGCTGTTTCATCTGCCGGTTTCTCTCCGCCGCCGCAACCAATGACAAACAATAGCGCAACCAGCAGTGCACAATACGAGAGTTTTCGAAACTGCATTTTGGAATCCTCCAGGATTGAAAAATCGCTTTTCGCCTCGGAGTGGTCGAAAAGGCTCAAGAAACTCAACATTATATTCAAGGACAGCAAAAATGCAAAATGTGAGGATTCGGATTCACCGCAAAGACGCAGAGAACGCAGAGTTCGAATAGCTCGGGGAGGTTGAAGTCCGAATATCCAACAAAGGAAGTCCGAACGCAGAAGTGAGGAAGCCGGGAGTGGTGCTAATCATCCAGCCAAGACAAAGGTTCACAGAGGTTTACTTTTGCGGTTGGGAGTTCAGTTGTTCGATATTCTGCGGTTCAAATCGTACTCGATCTATGTGGCTTACGGATCTCAGAAAGGAGATAAGGAGTGGTTGGAGTTGGACTTACGGGAAACGTACGAATTGCCGTAGAGATAAGCACGCCAGAGTTTTTCCGTTCCGGCGCTGATTCCGATGCGGGGAGACCATCGAATTTCTCGTATCGAGTGGTCGTGAGCCTCTTTTCCGATCCAGAGCGGTTTCCGGAGCAACGAAGTGCCGTTCAGGGAAAGGTCGATTGGCATGCTTTTGCAGAGCTTTCCCGGTCCGCTCGCTGGATGTAAGTCATCGCCGGAAAAGCCGGAAACCGGTTCCAATGCCCGGATCAATATGGCGGCTGGAAAGTCCTCCTTTTCAGTCACGACATTCAGCATGAAATACATTCCGTACGTAAAATAGATATACGCGTGCCCTGCCGGGCCATACATGATTGCAGTTCTGGAAGTCCTGCCATGAAAGGCATGACAGGCAGGATCGTCTTCGCCGATGTATGCTTCCACTTCCACGATTCGCCCGATCCAGCGTTTCCTGCCCTGTTCGCGGACCAGGTATTTCCCGAGAAGATTGCCGGCTACCTCCAATGTGCTACGGGAATAGAATGACTGTGTTAGAGGAATCAGCTTCAGATCCTTTGCCAAGCGTCCTCCAGTTGAAAGATCGAGTTGCGATACTCCCAGAGCTGTCTGGCTTTGGCCACATCGATCCACTCAAAGCGAATGGAGCCACCGGGACGCGTCTCCGCAAGTTTTGTCCAAGAGATGCGACTCAGCATCCCGATTTGCGGATATCCACCGGTGGTCGGCCCTTCGGGTCCCAGGATAATCGGCTGGCCGGTACGCTGGATTTGAATTGTTCCCGGCAAAACCGGAGCGGAACGTCTGACAGCCGGCGGGGGGATTTCCACTCCGCGCAGATGAATCCCCATGCGGTTGGACTCCGGGGCGATCTTGTATTCACTTTCCGCAAGTAGAAGCCGTTCGCGAGCGTTGAACTGTTCCGTATGAAGACTTGGAAGTATACGTACTATATTCGTAGTACGCAATCCGAGCGATTCTTTGCGGATTCGGTAGACCTGATCTCCCGGAACACCAAACTGCAATTCCGTCCCTGCTTGCAAGCGCTGGCCCAGTTTACCCGCCAGATAGGTGGAGACGCTTCCCAACACGGGTGGGGCCACAAAGCCACCGGCCACAGCAAGGTAGCCGAACCAACCCCGCATCGCCTGAAATTGGAGAACGGAACCGGGATGGGCGGCAATTGCGCTGAACTCCGGTATCGATTCTCCATCGAGGCTGTATTCCAGAGAATTGCCGGCAATGGCGATCCAGCCTTCACGATCAAATCTTAAGGAGGGACCCGTTAAAGCAAATTCCAATACGGGCGCATTGAGTTCATTCCCTACCAACCGGTTGGCAACTGAAGCGAAAAAAGGGTCGAACGGACCGGATCCCGGCATCCCATACGCTTCGTAGCCTCTTCGTCCCGAGTCCTGTATGGTTGTGAGAAAACCCGGCTGCAAAACCTCAATCATTCTAGGAAGTTGGAACCACAGATGAACACAGATAAACACCGATCAGAGAAGAATTCAAAACATCCCCACGATATCTGTGTTCATCTGTGTCCATCTGTGGTTTCATTTTTTCAGACGAATATTAAGTGCAGTGGCTCAATTGAGATTTTACCTTGCTCGAGTTTTTCGCGAACAGCGCGCGCAATCTTAGCTGCTCCGGGGGTATCTCCATGAATACAGATTGTATGGACCTTGAGATCCATTTTCTTTCCTGAGATACTCATCACGGTCCTTTCTTTTACGATCTGCAAAGCCTGTTGCGCGGCGGTATGCGGATCAGTCAACAAACTGTTGGGACGTCCACGCGGAACAAGCTTTCCTTCATCGCCGTAACTCCGGTCGGCAAAACCTTCCGCAGCGAAATCGAGTCCGCGATCTTCGGATTCCTGTTGCAAGACCGAACCCGGCGGGCCGACAATCACAAGCGAATGGCGCAGGCCGACAAGCGCATCGAGAAGTAGTTCTGCCAGCCGGCGATCTTCTGCGGCAGCGTGATACAGAGCCCCGTGAAGTTTTATGTGCTGGAGCATCAGCCCGGCGCTTTCGGCCATTAGATGAAGTGCCCCGATCTGATACAAAACAAAATCAACAATCTCGGAAGGAGAATATGGAAGAGGTAAACGTCCAAAGTGTAAACGGTCGGGATATCCAGGATGCGCTCCGATTGCAACCTGATGCTCTGCTGCCAGATCCAGGGTCTTCCGGATTGTTGAGGGATCTCCCGCATGAAAGCCGCATGCGATATTGGCGGAAGTGATCACGGGGAACAACTCTTCATCATTGCCCATTTTGTAAGGGCCAAAGCTTTCCCCTACATCGGAGTTGATATCGATCGCCAAACGCTTCATGTGCGTTTCGCTCCTTTCATCGCTTCAAATTCGGAAGTAGTGATCGGGTCAAACCGAATTTCCATCCCGTAATCGAAACGCCACGGCTTCGGCTGTGAATAATCAACGATTGTCCAGGGTGTCCGACCAACAATGTGCCATCCTCCGGGAGAATCAAAAGGATAGATTCCAACATACTCCTCGGCAATCGCAACCGAGCCTGCCGGAATTTGGGGATCGGGCGAAGCCTTGCGACCGGTTGTTAAGGAGGGATGCAAGCCTCCCATGTAAGGAAAACCCGGCATGAAACCGATCATCCAGACTTCATATCTTCCTGAGAAGTGCAATCGCGCAATCTCGTCTGGCTCCAGACCCAATAGAATGGAAAGCGCGCCCAGATCGCGACCGTAGGGTTCTTCATAACAAACAGGTACACGAATTTTTTGTACTGCCGGACGCTCCGCTCTCGCGCCGACATGAAAGGGCTGCAGGAAATTGATCGCATCAAAATTTGCCGCGTACTCAACCAGCAGACAATCGAGACCGCACCGCAGCGAAAGAATTGCAGGATGTTTTTGGCTGGAAATCGCGTGATAGAGCTCCTGGATGGTATAAACACACTCCGGAGTAGTCCCATACGACAGCGTCAGGGCTACAGCGTTTTCACCAATTTGAATGATGTTCATGAAATCACGGAAACGGTCAGTCCTTCCGACACCACTTCAAAATCCAAAAGATGATAATTACGCTCCTTCGCAAGATCATAAAGATAAGGACGCGTGAATGCATCGATCAGAAAGACCACACATCCGCCACCTCCGGCGCCGCAAACACGTCCCGCACGCGAGCCATTTGTAATACCGAACTCAATCAACTCTTCGATTTCCGGAGTAGTGATCGAAGGCGCAAGTGTTTTTCGAGCTGTCCATTCATTATGGATCGCCTCATAGGCTTCGCCCCAATCCTCATTCTGAATGGCGTGATCGACCTTGATCGTTTCTTCGCGAATTGTCCGAAGCGCTTGCCGGACGGCTACATCTCCATCTATGCAGCTCTTAAATACCTGCCAGTTGTTGATTCCGGAAGAACGCGGCACTCCCGTATAGAATAGAAGCAAGCGCTCCTGAATCTCACTCAAGTCCATCGCATAATTTTTCCGTTCAACGCTTCGCACCCGGAAGTGCCAGGCGTTAAAGCCCCCGAAAACGGCAGCATAATAATCCTGTTCACCGGTAGGAATTCCCAGGACCTGCGCTTCCACATCTCGCGCAACAGCGATCAAATCTTCAGGCGAATACCCCTTCTTTGTATACTCGTTGAGCGCGCCGCAAACAGCAATCGCCAGCGAAGAAGAGCCCCCCAGGCCGGATCCCGCAGGCACCATGGAATCGGTTTCAATTCGGAAACCGGAAGACGGAGCAAAGTGATGGATCAATCTGGAGACCAGGCTCAACTTCCCTTCTTTACTCAGCACACCAAGACTTTCCGCGCGATCGCTGGCGTTCTGGTCCTTGGAAATAATTTCGATTCCGGCTCCGGCAACCGATTCTAGTTTTGCAGTGGCAAACAAATTGACCGCTACGTTGATCGTGATCGCGTCTTCAAAAAAAAGATATAGCGGCCAGAGATCCAGTGTTCCTCCGGCGAGATCGATTCGCGCGGGCGCTCTAGAAACAATCTGCATGCTATCCTCTTGTCCCGGAATTCATTCTGTTCATGATCGCTTCCCGCATCTGTTCGTGCCCCGGTGGCAAAAGACGGCGAGAACGGCACTCGTCCAACGCGATCAACGTCATACGGTCAATTGCCCTCTGGTCGCGCGATGTGGGCAGAAAGTCCTCGAGCGCGCGATCAAGATGCTCTTTCCGGACCAGAAGTGTCTCCTCAAAATTTGCTTC
>Ga0184626_10000317_pt1 | contig 14402 bp, 14 predicted proteins | sample PLM3_60_b1_FD_133142 | JGI IMG/M metagenome (GOLD analysis project Ga0184626, IMG submission 133142) | Groundwater sediment microbial communities from an aquifer in East River, Colorado, USA - PLM3_60_b1 | ecosystem: Environmental > Terrestrial > Soil > Riparian zone | place: USA: East River... | reverse complement strand
TGTTTGAAGAGGAAATCGAGTCTATTGTTTCCATCGTACACAGCAAGGGCGGGCTTGTATATCTGGATGGCGCCAATATGAACGCGATCGTAGGCGTCGCGAGACCGGGAGATTTTGGAATTGACGTGATGCACTTAAACCTGCACAAAACGTTCAGTACGCCTCATGGTGGCGGAGGGCCCGGCGCAGGACCGGTACTGGTAAAATCCGTTCTGGAACCGTTTTTGCCGGTGCCGAGAATCACTGAAGAGAACGGAACCTATTCCCTTTCGTATCAGCATCCCGATTCTATCGGAAAGGTGCATTCCTTTTTCGGCAACTTCCGAATTCTGGTGCGCGCCTATACTTATCTTCAGGCATATGGAAGCGATCATATCCGGAATGTAGCAGAGTTTGCGGTGCTCAATGCAAACTACATTCGTGTGAAATTGAAAGATGCATATCATCTTCCTTATGATCGCCCGGTGATGCACGAAGCAATTTTTTCGGACAAATGGCAATTGAAACAGGACGTCAAAACACTGGATATCGCAAAGCGTTTGATGGATTACGGATATCATCCTCCTACCATTTACTTTCCTCTGATCGTTCCAGGCGCCATGATGATCGAACCAACAGAATCGGAGTCGCTGCAATCGCTGGATGGATTCATCGACGCAATGAAGCAAATCGCAGAAGAAGCCCGTACTCAACCTGAGATGGTACGGTCCGCGCCGCACACAACAAAAATCACTCGGCTCGACGAAGCGGAAGCGGCGAGAAAACCAGTGCTACGCTGGAAATAGAGTCCAGAGACAGGAGCCCGAGGGCCAAGGTCTTGAATCCCGAGATTTCTCCACTGACGTGCAACTCAGAACAACTATACACGGTGGTTTCCGGCCACAACCGAACGTGGCTGATGCTTGCACTCTCCAACGCTGCGCTTCACGAAGATCATTTGATTGCGATGCTTCGAAATCCGTCCATCACACCGGAAATCGTTTATTCAATTTCCGAGCGAAGCACATCTTACAAAATCCAATATGCAATCGCCGTCTGTCCGAAGACCCCGTATCCACTCGGAATTTCGGTGATCCAGAATCTGTTCTGGAATGATCTGCTGAAGGTTGTAGGGAATTTCCGGCTAAATCCAAGGCTTCGGCGAATGGCGGAAAATTATTTGCACGAGAAAGCAACAAATCTGACTCTGGGAGAAAAAATGAGTCTTGCCCGAATGGCTCCGAGACCACTGATCCCGCTTCTTCGGAGTGAAAGCGATCCCAAGGTAATCGTGGAGCTATTGCGAAATCCGAATCTGATTGAAGATGACATTCTGACGATGATCAATCATCAGCTTACGCCGTCTGTCGTTTTAGCCACCATCGGGAGAGACTACAAATGGAAGGTGCGTTATCCGATTCGGCTTGCACTCGTGCGCAATGGCAGGACACCGTTGCCGGTGGCCCTGGGCTTTCTTTCGGGACTCAGAAAACCAGATTTGAAAGCAGTGGCTTCATCGCCAAAGACCCCCGAGCTGATTCGCCGTGCAGCCGATCGCATCCTTTCAGGAGAGTATTGATCCAATTCGTAGTTCGGAGATGCGGGCCTCCGTGCCCGCAGTAAGCGCGATGTTTCAGGCGGGCAGGGACGCCCGCTTCTCCAATTTGTTGTTTGTCTTTGTATCTCATTGACAGAAAAAGAGAAGCTGGTCTAAAATCTCAAAGAAGCAGGTTGTGTGAAATTCGTCATTTCTTACCGAAAATTACTATCTCTTTGACAAAAATATGGTTTCGCTAGGGGAGGAGTTGAAAAGGGAGCGGGAATTCCGTGAGATCTCCCTGCGCGAAATCTCCGACGCCACAAAAATTAACCTGAGAATGCTGGAAGCTATTGAAGGTAATGACTTTAAGGCGCTTCCCGGTGGCATCTTCAACCGCAACTTTATTCGAGCGTATGCCGAGTTTATTGGCCTGGATCCGGAAATTGCAGTTCGAAAGTACCAGGTACAGATATCGGAAGAAGTTGACGAGATTTTGCCGGCTGGTGTTCTGTCTGCGCCCCACAGCAAGGAGCTTTTGCAATCAAGCCGTCGCCGGAGATTTGTCTATATGGTGATCGCAAGTGTCCTCTTTGGAATTGTTCTTCTATCAGCAATCATTCTTCTGTCTTTCTGGATCTATAAAAAGAAGAATGTTACACTGAACGGGGGCGAAACCATCCCACTGTATTCTCGAAATAGACTCAGTTCATGAATCCTACTTCTCTGATTCAGCAAATCCGGGCAGGAACCGCCCCTCCGAATATCCGGCAGTTCGCAGCCCAGGGAATGCTTCCTGTTCCCGAAGATGATTTAATTCCTGTCCAGGTTTTCCTATGCAAAGATGAAGAGCCGGCGATCGCATCGGCCGCGTTTCATTCACTTCAAAAAATTTCGGATGAAACCTGGAGCCGTTTGATCGAAAAACGCAATCCCGATCCGGCGATCATCCAATTTTGTCTGGAACAAAATTCCATTTCTTTGGCCCTGCGCGAAAAGGTCATTCTGAATCATTCCATCCCGGATGAAACGATCAGGCAGATCGCGGCAACACAGTCGGGAACTCTACTGGACTTGATTATCAACAATCAGGTTCGCCTGCTGCGGAGTCCTGAGATTATTTCTGCATTGGAACTGAACCCGTTCCTGAATTTTGATCAAAAGCGTCGGCTCGAAGAATTCAAGACTGAGTTCGTTTTCAAGAAAAAGAGACAGGAGAGGGAACAGCCGCTCGTTCCGGTCGAACAAACATCTGTTGAAGATATTCTCGCCCAGATTCCGAATCTGGACATGGAAGCTGTGCGGATTCTGCAGGAAGCGGATCTAAACCCGCCACCGGAACTCACGGATGAGCAGGTCGAACAGTCGATGAAGAACCTGCTTGCAACCGACGATCTGTCACAAATCTCTGAGGACACTCTTTCCATATATCAGCGGATTTTGCAAATGCCGCATAAAGAAAAAATCCGTATTGCATTGCTCGGGACAAAGGAAGAGAGAAACATCTTAATCCGCGATTCAAGCCGCCAGATCGCTTCCATGGTATTGCGGAGCCCAAAATTGACCGAAGGAGAAATCGAAAATTACGCGCAGATGAGAAACATTGACAGTGAGCTTTTGAGACAGATGGGGCAAAGTAGGGACTTCCTGAAAAAATATAGTGTGATACATTGTCTGGTAAAAAATCCGAAGACACCTAGTCCTGTTTCCTTAAATCTACTAAAATTGTTGCGTGAAATAGACTTGAGAAATCTGGTGCGGGACAGAAATATTCCGGATGTGATTCGCCGACAGGCAAAGCATATTTATGAACAGAAGGATCACCGGTAAGGGCGCATGAAAATTACATACAAAGCAATCTCGGATGTCGGTCGGAAACGGAGCGCAAATGAAGACAGCTATTTTGCCGATTCTGAATTGAGTCTCTTTGTTGTGGCCGACGGCATGGGAGGTCATGCTGCAGGAGAAGTGGCATCCAAGATCGCCGTCGAATCCATCCAGGATTTCATCCGTTTTACAAACAGTGATAAAGACATTACGTGGCCTTATGAATTTGACGAGACACTTTCGATGGCAGGAAATCGGCTGAAAACCGCAATACAAAGTGCTCATGCGAAAGTATTAGAAGCCACCAGCCAAAAGAAAGAATTTCAGGGAATGGCCACCACGGTGGTGAGTATCCTCATGGATGATACAAAAGCGGAAGTGGCCCATGTAGGAGACAGCCGCGCCTATCTGGTACGGGGCGATCGTCTGATTCAGCTTACGAGCGATCATTCCTGGGTAAACGAACAATTGCGCACGGGTGCCATCACTTCCCAGCAGGCGCGAAATCATCCTTATCGCAATATCGTCACGAGGGCGCTTGGCGGACCAAACCCCGTAGACGTGGATGTCACGGAAGAACCGATGCAAGATGGCGACATCATTCTGCTTTGTTCGGACGGTCTGAATACAATGATTCCGGATGAAGAGATACTCAGCATTGTTGCCAAAAGCCGAGACGATCTGGATAAGGCGTGCGAAGAACTCATTAATACGGCAAATCAGAACGGGGGCGAGGATAACGTCACTGCCATCCTTGTTAAGTACCATTCCTGATTCCGCACCGAGCAGTAAGAAGAAACTGACGTTCCTTCACAAGTTGACACCCGGCTTTTCACAGCCGATGTTATTAATGGATTGATCCGGGAGCCGCATCATGCCCGACCCAACGCGAATCGGAAAATACAATATCCTCGAACGAATTGGTCGAGGAGGAATGGGCCACGTTTACCGTGCACTGGATCCCCTTCTTAAACGGGAAGTGGCTCTGAAAACAATGCTCAAGGATCTCTCCTCTGATGAAGATCTTCGCACCCGATTCAGCCGCGAAGCTCAATCCGCGGGAGGACTCCGCCATCCGAATATTGTAACGATCTATGATCTCGGTGCGGACGACGAAGGAACTCCGTATATCGCAATGGAGTTCCTGACTGGAACGGACCTCGAAAATGTAATCAAGAACAAGATCGAGCTCGTTTTGTTGAAAAAGCTCGACGTCATTATTCAAACCGGCGAAGGACTCGCATATGCGCATTCGAAAGGCATCGTACACCGCGACATCAAGCCGGCGAATATCCGTTTGCTCGACAATGGTGAAGTAAAGATCATGGATTTTGGAATCGCCAAGATTGCCGCTTCCCACTTCACGCGCACCGGCATGATCATGGGCACCCCGCATTACATGGCGCCGGAACAAATTCGCGGAGAAAAAGTAGATGGACGCGCTGATATTTTCTCGCTCGGTGTGGTCCTTTACGAGCTGCTCGTTTTCCGAAAGCCGTACCCGGGTGACAATCCAACAACAGTCCTTTTCAAGATTATTCACTCCGAGCCAGAGCCTCTTACAGACGCACATTTCACTCCGCCGGAAGGATTAGAAGAAGCAGTTCTTCGCGCGCTTGCAAAAAATCCGGATGAACGATACCAAACATGCGAAGAGTTCACGTCCGATTTACTGAGGGTGTTCGAACGAGTCCAAAGCTCTGAGCCGACTTCCATTATGGCAACTCCGGATGCCGCGCAATCTGCTTTCTCCTTGAGCCGCACTCCGCTTCCAAGAAGAAGTTCGGGAACACCCAGACCTTCGACAACGACGGCCAGAGCGAAATCCGTCCCGCCTATAACGCCGCCCGATCCTGCGGCGGCAACCGTACAAAAACAGTCTTCCCCCGTTCAACAACCCGCTACTCCTTCCCCCGAATTTCCTGTCGTCTTACCAAAAAGTGGTCCCGGAAGCGCCGGAAAGGAAATTTCTTCTCCTGCAAATATCACCGGCCAAACAGTGATTCCACCTGTATCTCCTTTCTCCGATCGAAAATGGTTGCTGATAGGAGCAGCGGGATTAATGGGTATTTTGTTTGCTGGCATTCTTTTTGTCGGCAATGTTTGGAAATCATCCGATCCGGAGCCACCCCAACCACCGGTAAAAACTTCCAGTGTAGAACCTGCCCGGCCGGTACCGGAACCGGCAAAACCGGCAGTCGACAAAGTTGTTCCTGTGACTCCGCCTGCGAACGGCTGGTTGTCTTTAAACATTCAGCCATGGGCAGAGATCCGGACTATAAAAAATGACGAAGGAAATGTGATTCCATCTCCCGCAGGCATTACTCCGTGTAAAATCCAGCTGGAAGAAGGTAAATACGTAGTCACGCTGGAAAACTCACAGTTTCAAACGCTTGTAATTCAAGTGGAAATCCAGAAAGATCAAACCACTCTGGTTCACCGAAAGATGGCAGGGTTCGATTCTGCAAAGGCGGTAGATTCGCTTGGGCTTTAATTCTGTCTTGAAAACGCGTATTTTCGGCGCTGCAATCGTGCTTTTTCTTCTTACTCTTAGCCCTCTTGCGCTGTTCGCGGAATGGTACAAAGATTATGAATCTGCGCAGAAGAATATCAAGAAAGGGCAATGGGGAGATGCAATTCCCCGGCTCAAGGCTGCTCTGTCCGAAAAACGTGATGAAGCAAACAACCTCAAATTTTATGGAATGAAATTTGATGACTATTTCCCGCACTTTTATCTTGGTCTGGCTTACTTTGGACTCAAGGACTACAAGAACGCGCTGATAGAGTTCGAACAATCGGAAAAAATCGGCGCGATCAAACAACGACCGGACTTATTCAAACAGCTCACGGATGCAAAAACGGTTGCACACGCTCAAGTTGTGACAGCCGAACCATCACGTCCAGTCGAAACGTCGGTTCCGAAGATCCCTCCTGCGCCTTTGCCGCAGCAAGAAAAAATTGAAAAGCCAGTGGAAACAGTAAACCCTCCCGCCGACCCAAAGCCGCAGAATGAGCCTGCTTCCACAAAGATAGAAGACGCTGCACGTACCGATCCCCCCACAACTAGCGCCGTGCCTCGTCCGGAGCCACCGGCGGCTACGCCATCCACCCTCGAGCCGGCGCCCGTTCCTGTTGCTGTTGAGGCTTCTGCTGGAGTCAAGAAAATGATGCAGGAGGGGGCCCGCAAATTCTTTGAAGGAAACTACGATTCCGCGATTCGTATTCTATCGGAGGCAATCGAAGCAAATCCCAAAGATGCGTCCGCACCATTTTTGCTGGGATGCTCATATGCGGCAAAGTACTTGCTCACCGGATCCATAGACAAAGGCCTATACCAGAAAGCAGAAAGCGCTTTTCGGAAAAGTAGAAGGATTGATCCGGACTACAAAATAGCAAATAGTTCTTATATCTCGCCGGCCGTATTGCAGATTTATGAGAGCAGCTAATCTATCATTGCTTCTTTCTATAGCAATGAATCTGGATGTTCTTTTTTGGCAGCCATAGGGCCTCACCGCTGTCTTTTCGAATCATATATGCATCGGCGGAAAAAGTTCCAAAGTCATGACTATTTTCCTTCCGGATGATCTTCCCGAGTTTCTCGTTGGTCTCTGCCATGTATACAGTATCCCCCACACTAAATCTCTTGATCAGATAGTTGTACCGGTACAAGTAAAAGACCGTGGCTATCACAACGAGGACTGCGAGAATTCGCACCAACTCTTTTATTGTCAGTCTTTGCAGAACTCCGCCCTTCCTTGGTTTTGCTTTCTTTCCGTTTGCTTTTTGAGAAACGGATAAATCGTAAATAGATTTGTGAGCGGGATCGCTGAGAATTCGATAGGCATTCTCAACCAGACGGCGATCAATGCTGGTATCGTATCTCGCTTCTTTAATCAGTTGATCGTGCGCCTGGTCAATCTCTTTTTTGGAAGCCTGTGGAGAAATCCTCAGGATGTGGTAGTAGTCCAAACCGACCGTCCCCCCTGCCAAATTAGGTGATTACTACTATATCATAATCAATCATGGCGGAATGAGTAAAGATCATGAAAAGGATCGTGAGCATATCCAATCCAAAGGTAAAGGAAGCTGTCAGAATTTCACGAGGCAAGATAAAGGGTTATTGGATCGTAGAAGGGAAGAGGCTTTTCCATGAAGCGCTCGAATCGGGGATTCTATTTGAAATGGTACTTGTCACCGAGCCGGTCATCCGGACGATGAAAAGCATGCTTTTCAAGCTGGAAAATGCGGGCATGGAAATTTTGCTTGTAACGCCGGCGATCTTGAACCGACTATCTGATGTAGAAAAGAGCCAGGGGATCCTTGGAATTGCGAGGCGTGTGTCGGCGCCTGCACCGGAAAAACCGCAAGGGTTTGCCGGATTGCTTCACTCGCTTCGGGATCCGGGAAATTTCGGCGCGCTCATCCGTACGGCAGAAGCTACCGGATGCGAGTTTCTTGCATATTCTGCAGATTGTGCGGATCCGTTTCAGCCGAAGGTTGTTCGAGCCTCCATGGGAAGTATTTTCAGGGTGCCTCTCGTTAAGATTTCACAGATCTCCGATTACTTGGAAAATCTGCGCGGCTCAGGAGTGCATCTGTATGCTCTTTCCCCCCGCGGTGGAGTGTCGCTCGACTCTTTCCAACCGGAATTCCCCGCCCTGATGATCGTTGGATCCGAAAGCGGGATCCTGCCGGAAAATCTGACAGGTGCACAGACGATATCGATTCCGATGAAGGGAAAAGTGGAATCTCTAAATGCCGGAATTGCAGCCGCTATTTGCTTCTATCAATTCCGCCACTTTGTATTGCAAAGTAATTTGTGAAGATGTATACTCTGGATCGATGATCGCCGGTCATATTCATCACGCGCTAGCTCAAGTGCATGAACTTCAGCAAAAAATTCTAGAGAAACAGCGCTTTAAAGGTTATTCGGGCAGGGCGCGCGCACTTTCCGGTACATTCTGTTTTCTTGCAGCCATAGCCATGGGATCTCCATTTTATCCGGCAACCCGGACAGCCCATGTGGCAGGCTGGAGCAGCGCTTTTTCATTTGCAATGCTGTTGAATTTCGGGGCCATGCTCTACTGGTTTCTTTTTGATCCTGCGGCCAAACGGGATATACGCAAACTTAAACCTGTAATCGATGTGATCCCACCGCTACTGGTGGGAGGAGTCCTGACCGTAACATTGATGCAGCAAGGACTCTACTCCCACTTGTTTGGCGTGTGGCTGTGTCTTGCGGGACTTGCCAATCTGGCGATGCGTCACGTCCTTCCAAAAAGAATCTGGCTGATCGGTATGTTCTACATCCTGGGCGGAATGGTATTCCTGCTCATCAAACCGGTACCTTTTTTGAATCCCTGGCCGGCGGGAATACTCTTCTTTCTCGGAGAATGGGCCGCAGGTGTCATTCTTCATTTCGATGAGGCGCACAATCTTTCGTTTACGAATTTTGTGTTCAGGAGCGGTAAGCACCATGTCGAAGCGTGAAAATCCATACGCTGAGCTCAAACAGATTTTTCATGAGCCAAATCGTCTGGCTATCATTTCAGCGCTCTGCAATGCAGATGATGGATTAACCTTTGTCGAACTCAAAGACGAATGCAATCTGACCGATGGAAATCTGAGCCGTCATCTCAAAGCACTGGAATTGGCCAAAGCGATCCGGATCAAGAAGTCGTTTGCGGGATCCAGACCACAGACAACCATCTTTTTGAGCGACCGTGGACGCGACCGGTTTATCGAATATTTACAGGCCCTGGAAGAAGTTCTGAATAAGGCCGCTGAATCGCTTACGACTGCAGACAAGACAGAGCCAGTCTTGTCTGCCTGGTCAAGAACAGTCCGCGCTTAACTCTTTTTTTTGGCATTAACTTTGCATTGCAAAGTACTTTGTAATAGGAGAAACTCAAATGATCCAGACACAGAGGCGCGAATGGGCAGATCTTATGGCCAGCCGGCAGCCCGAAACTTCCCTCGAATGGATTGAATATTTCCGGTGGAATGAGTCGAATCTGCTCTCCATACCCTGGCAATCTCAGTACGGACTTACACCGGAGGAGCGGCGGACCATCTCGCATTCGATCTCCGTCTTTCAACTCGGAGAAAGTTCGGAGGGGAACCACTTCATGGAAGTGGCGCGCAAATACGCAGAAAAAAAGGGCGATCCGTTTCTTGCTGAAGCCCTCCGGCATTTCCTGCGCGAGGAACAGCGGCACGCGAGAGATCTGGGAAGATTCATGTTACAGAATGAAATTGCATTCGCAAATCACCACTGGACCGACTACGTATTCCGCTTCCTTCGCAAACTGTGGAATCTGGAAATTTGTATCGCAGTTCTTCTGGTAGCCGAGCTGGTAGCAAAGGTGTATTACAAGGCACTGCGAAACACAACTCGCTCCCCCGCCCTCCGGCAGATTTGTGCCCAGCTACTTCGGGACGAAATGCGGCATGTGCAGTTTCAAACTGGGCTACTGTGTGATATGCGCAAACATCATTCCCCGTGGCGAAACCACAATCAGGATGCGATTTACCGGTGCTTTTTCGCAACCACACTGTTGGTTGTGTGGGTCGGACACTCCAGCGTTCTGCGGGCGGGCGGATATCGTTTCAAAACCTACTGGCGCTGGTCCCGGCATCATCTCGCCCTCGCGTTCCGGTCCATCCAGCAAGGCTCCATCCCCGTTGTCAGACCAGCGGCTGTACGCGTCCTGCCAAACACAGGGTATGCCGCCGGGACACATATGGAAGCGATACGAAGAACCACGGAGGAATGCCTCCAGTTTATCGATCTCACGGATGAGATAGCAGAGATCGTTCAAAGATCACGGATCCAAACAGGGTTTGTGAATATCCAAACAAAACACACTACAACCGCAATTCTTGTAAATGAAAATGAACCTTTGCTGCTGCAGGACATGAAGAGGATGCTTGAGAAATTCGCTCCGCAGACAGACGAATATCTTCATAATGACTTTAGAATTCGAACTGTAAATATGGGTCCTGACGAACAAAAGAATGGCCATTCGCACTGCAAGGCAATGTTTCTGAGAACTTCCGAAACCATCAATCTTTGTAACGGGACGCTTCAACTGGGAACCTGGCAAAGAATTTTTCTCCTGGAACTCGATCATGCACGCGAAAGGACTGTGTCCGTGATGGTTCTCGGCAATTCAGGGAGTCCACTATGATTTCATCCGAGGCGCCGATTACTCAACCGATTCAGATCCCGTCCAATCTGAGAATCGGAAGTACTTTGCATTTACGGATGACAGGGCGCTTCCGGCAGATCACAATCGTGACCATGATTCTGGTTGCCGTTGCCGATTGGCTCTTTTACAAACAACCATTCGGATGGTCCGCGGGGATCTACGCTTTTCTTCTGATGCCGGCGATCCTGATGTTCAGACCGCCAATGACACGAACGCAGGGGACAGTTTGGCTGGTCCTTGCAATGAATGGATTATGCATCGCGTTAGTGTCCCAGCCGGGACCGCTCGTTGTGATCCTGACAATTCTGTGTATCGTATTGCTTGCTTCGATCAGTGCCAAGGGGCTGACGGCGAATGCATGGCGTTGGGTCTACAGATGGGAAACCTTTCTGGTGTTTGGTTTCTTGCAAATGATTCATGACTTGCGCATTCGTTCCAGGTGGCGGAAATCGTGTCATGGTGTACCATCCAGCGGTTCGGTTTCTCGTCATTTTTATCACTGGTTCGTTCCTGTATTACTCAGTCTTGGATTTCTCTTGCTTTTCGCAATGGCAAATCCTCTGATTGATTGGTTTCTGGAAGTGTTTCAAAGAAATGTGTGGATGACAATTCAAACGCTGGATATGAGTCTTTCCCGAATTTTGCTCTGGTGTGGGCTGGCAGCCTTGATCTGGGGCTTGCTGCGGTTTCCCAAACGCACAGCAAAAACGGCACGCGCCGCCGTGACTGCGTCCCGGCCGGCAAACGCTGATTTCCTGGTGCGGTGTCTCCTATTGTTCAATGCTGTGTTTGCCGTGGAGACTTGGCTCGATCTTGTATATCTCTGGGGCGGTGTAACGCTTCCCGCACAGATGACATATGCCGAATACGCCCACCGCGGGGCATATCCGTTGATTGCGACGGCTTTGCTGGCAGGATTGTTTGTGCTGGCCACGTTTCGTCCGGGTTCGATCGCGCGCACCTATCTGTCGGCGCGACGGCTTGTATATCTCTGGCTTGTTCAAAATATCTTTCTGACAGTCTCCTCCATGTGGAGACTTCACCTCTACATCGAGGTTTATGGACTGACACGGTGGAGAATCGCCGCGCTGATCTGGATGCTCCTTGTAACAGCCGGCCTGCTCTGGATCGGCTGCCGGATCCTGACCGGCCGCTCCAACGGCTGGCTCGTGAGCATGAATCTAATTACTACTTTATTAGTGTTGTATGCTTGCTGCTTTGTAAACTTTGAGGGAATGATCGCCTGGCACAACGTGCGGCACAGTCAGAAACTTGGAGTTCCTGCCGATTTCCAATATCTGCAAAGCCTCGGACCGGAGTCGATTCCGGCGCTAAACTGGCTCGCCAGTCCTTTGCAGTCCGCGTCGGCAGCGGACGAGGCTAGAAAAAGCTCACTGGAGCTTCAGCAGATTCTGCGCCGGCAGACGCGGAACTGGCGGGGATGGACCTGGAGGCGTCATGAACTTCTCAAGATTGCGGATCATTCATTCTGAAAAACAAATCCACTGCCCCTTTTGCCGATCAGAATTGCGTAACGACATTGTACGATGTTCCGTTTGCCTCACGCAGCATCATTGCGCTTGCTGGAATGGAAACGGCGCTCATTGCTCCATATTCAGCTGCCCCGGCGACACAATCGCTTCTCAGAAGCCTTCCAGCACCGTTGCAATCCCTATCTTCTGGTATGCCATCAGCAACCTCGCGGCATTCGTGGCCTTGCGCTATCTTTCCCCGTATTTCACGACACCGGGGGAAATAACAGAGGCCGCATTATTGTTGACTCCCACATGCGCCTTCGGCATACTACTCAGACGCTATAGGAACGCTGACACGTAGGGGCGCACGGTGTGCGCCCTGCAACCGCTGTAGAAGGGCGCATGCCATGCGCCCCTACACAGGAGAACATGATCGTCCAGCAAACATCATTGCACTCACCAATCGCGGGCGAAGTTCGTTATCACAGGAATCTCAACTGCCCGGGGCTTCGCTATCCCCGCGATGTGATTGTCTGGCTCCCTCCTTCCTATTCTAATAACCCGAACCAGCGGTATCCTGTGTTATACGCTCATGACGGACAGAATCTATTTGATCCGGCGACTGCATTTTTGGGACAGGCCTGGCGTTTGGATCTTGTAGCGGATGGAATGATGCGATCAGGAAAGATCCGGGAATTCTTGATTGCGGGAATCTACAATACGCCCGACCGGCTGCTGGAATATTCAGGTTCCAGAAAAGGAAAAACATTCGCAGACTTTGTAGCCCTCGAAATCAAACCCATGATCGATAAGAACTATCGCACAGATATTTCGACAAGTGGTGTGCTTGGCTCTTCCTTGGGTGGATTGGCTTGCTTTTTATTTTCGTGGTGGTATCCCCAGGTATTCTCCCAGGCCGCCTGCATGTCCAGCTCGTTTTTCTGGAATAATTCACGGGTCATAAACGAAGTTCGATACTATCGAGGACCCAAAAAACCGATCCGCCTGTACCTGGATGTAGGAAGCCGTGAAATGCGATTGCGGCCAGGCTATCATGAGATGGTTGCAGCGTTAAAGGAAAAAGGATTTCGGAAAGGGGTTGATCTGGAACATTTTTTTGCGCGTGGCGCTGATCATAGCGAACGCTTCTGGGCAAACCGGGTGTGGCGTCCTCTCACATATCTATTTGGGAATTAAATCATAACAAATCGCCTAAATTACAAATTACAAGCATCAAATTCCAAACAAATTCAAAGTCACAAATTCCAATGCTCCAAACACTGGTCCGAGACTTTAGAACATTACAAATTGGAATTTGTCTGAAGTTTGTGATTTGAGATTTGGTGCTTGCGCTCTATCGCATCCCGGTATCGATATCCAGATCAAGTTGTGTTGGCTTCCCGGGTTGGATGGAAAAGGGTGTCGGAGGAAATCCGCCAGGAATTCCTATGTCTCTTGGAGCAATATCCATCACATAGTTTCCGGGTGGCAATTCGGCTTTGTAGTATCCTTTCGCATCCAACGTGATTTCCGTTATTTTTGTGGAGCTATCTGCTGAAAGGACAAGCAGTTTGTGCGCCGCATACATTTCAGGAGGTGGTTCACAAGGCCTATCGAGTCTTTCCGGCCCGGGGCAAACGGGGCCGATTGTGAGGCGTCCTTGAATGATTCCAGTAGATTTCATTTCCTGTTGTGGATTCTTGTGCGTGCCGCAGTTGACAATTCCCATGCAAAGGACAGCGGCAAGTAGCTGGTTGAACACAATGTAGAATGTAATAGTAGCCGGAACAGTCTGCAACATGAATCAACGAAATCTTGTCCTGCGAACCATAGAAAATGAAAAGTCTGGCACTCTGGATCTGCTCCAGAATATCGTTCGTATCCCAAGCGTGACGGGGCAGGAAGAAGCGGTCCAGACGTTTATTGCAGATCACCTGAATGCGATGGGTCTGCACGTAGATATGTGGTGTCCTTTGCGTTCTGATCTGGAACGTCATCCGGCATTTTCCGATGATGGCCTTGCTCTTGGAAAGCGTCCGGTTGTGGTGGCACGCTTGCCGGGAGCCGGGCAAGGACGCTCGCTGATCTTAAACGGGCACGTAGATGTGGTACCAGTAGGCGATACATCAAGATGGAAGGGCGGCCCCTGGAGCGGAGAGTACTGCGATGGCAAAGTATGGGGCCGTGGAAGCTGCGACATGAAAGGAGGGTTGGTTTCGGGGATTGCGGCTGTAGCTGCGTTGCAAAAGATCAACTTCTTTCCCGCAGGGGACATACTGATTCAAAGCGTAATCGGGGAAGAGACCGGCGGGGCCGGAACACTGGCTACAATTTTGCGAGGCTACCGTGCGGATGCAGCGATCATTCTTGAAC
>Ga0184626_10000316_pt1 | contig 14420 bp, 10 predicted proteins | sample PLM3_60_b1_FD_133142 | JGI IMG/M metagenome (GOLD analysis project Ga0184626, IMG submission 133142) | Groundwater sediment microbial communities from an aquifer in East River, Colorado, USA - PLM3_60_b1 | ecosystem: Environmental > Terrestrial > Soil > Riparian zone | place: USA: East River... | reverse complement strand
GGGACATAAAGACGTAAGTACCGACTATGATCTACACTCACGTATTGAGAGGCGTCAGAGGGATACAGAGCCCTGTGGACTTTGAATAGCCCTTGGGTTCGTCAACTCGGAACACTTCTGGTGACCGCATCGTATGGAATTGTGATCCAATAAGAGGGACGATGCTGCAAATACAATCTGTTTCCAAAAAGTTCTCATCAGGTAATTTTGGAGTCCGCGATTTTTCGCTGAACTTGAAAGGCGGTGTACTCGGCATGCTTGGTCCCAACGGCGCGGGCAAAACTACCTTGATGCAAATGATCGCCACAATCACAAAGCCGACTGCCGGCACAATTTTGTTTGACGGTGACGATATCGCGCGCAATCCAGAACCGCTCCGAAAACGCCTCGGGTATCTCCCGCAAGATTTCGGTGTCTACGATAACCTGACCGCACAGGAATTTCTGAGCTACTTTGCCGCGCTCAAAGGAATCCATAGCAAAACCCGCGTCATGGAAATGCTGGAACTTGTGAATCTTCATTCCGTGGCAAAACGCACGGTCGGCGGATTTTCAGGCGGCATGAAACAACGACTCGGAATCGCACAGGCCCTCATCAATAATCCGGACCTCGTAATTGTGGACGAACCAACCGCAGGCCTGGATCCGGAAGAACGCGTGCGCTTCCGAAACATTCTGTCCGATATCGGCTTCGGGAAAATGGTCATCCTCTCGACACACATCGTTTCAGACATTGAATCGATTGCAACCGAAATTGCGATCCTCAAGCAGGGATCACTCGCTGCATTCGCCACACCGGAAGTTCTGCTTCAGGCGGCCACAGGGAGTGTCTGGGAAGCTGTGATCTCTTCCGAAACCTTCGAGAAGATCCGCACGACACAAAAGATTTCGGGCGCAATCCGAAAACCGGATGGAGTTCATGTGCGCATTGTAAGTCCGGACAAACCGTCCGCTGAAGCGCGTGCCGTTGAGCCTGATCTGGAAGACGCATTTCTGTTCTGTATGAATTTCGATACGCCAAAGGCGGCATAGAATGCCAAACGAACAGATGGACACCGAGGAGACGTGAAAGATAGTTATCGCCGGATTGCAGCGATCATAAAAACCGATTTCTGGATCCGTTTCCGGCGCATCTCTACGATCATCATATTTCTCGGATTATCGATCGGCGCCTATCTGTGGATCCCCGACGTTTCCAGCGGCAAAGCGCTTCTTCAAGTGGATGAACGAAGAGCTGTCTATAACTCCGCAGCCCTCGGTCTGGCTACGGCTTCGCTCTGTACAATTCTGCTTGGACTTGTCGCTTACTATATGGTGAGCAGCTCGATCCGGCGCGATGTTGTGACGCGCACCGGCTTTATCATCGCCTCCACACCGGTTCGAAATTTTGAATACCTGACAGGAAAATTTCTTGGGAATGTGGTGTATCTTTCCGCGCTGGTCACGGGCTTCATGCTGAGCGCCATGGTGATGCAGCTTGTGCGCGGAGAAGCGCCGCTGCAGCCGCATGTGTTTCTTTATCACTACCTCATTCTTGTGCCTCCCATGATCGTGTCCGTTTCGGTGCTCGCAGTCGTATTCGAATGCATCCCGTTTCTGTCCGGAAAGTTCGGCGATTTTGCCTATTTCTTTGTCTGGATGTTTGCTCTGGTGCTGATTGCGGAAGGATCGAAATCAGCAGGCAAGCCGAACTGGGCATCGTATTTTGACATTTCCGGAATGGGGATGATTATCTCGCAGTTCAAAGAGATCACGCATTCCGATTCTCTTTCCATCGGTTCCAGCAGCTACGACCAAACAAAATCCCCGATTGTGTTTGAAGGATTGCACCTGACACGCGGATGGCTGCTGCCGCGGCTGGGGGCTACGTTTTTCTGGATTCCGCTGCTTTCGATTGCGTATTTGTTCTTTCACCGTTTTAATCCGGCAAAATTGAAAGCCTCCTCACAAAAAGCAAAGCATCATCTTTTTGCCCGCATCAATGGATGGTTGAAGCCCCTTACATCCTGGATTTTTTCCTTTGGAAGTGGAAACAGACGGATGAAAGTTTCTTTCGTGCGTTCTGTGTTTTCAGAAATGAGAGTGGTATTTCAACTCTCTCCCATATATGTGTTCGGCGTGATCGGATTCGGAATTGCGGCGCTTCTGATGCCCGTTGCGAATTTGCAGAGGGGATTGCTTCCTGCCTTATTTGCGGTGCTTGCGATTGTCTTAGCGGATATTTCCACGCGTGAATCCAGCGCGGGAACGACAGGCATTATCTATGCAGCTCCCTATCTAAAGCCCGATTATGTGATCTGGAAGTTTGCCGCGGCTACGCTGGTTACGTTCAGTTTTACTGCGATCCCGTTTGTAAAGTTGTTGTTGACCAGTCTGGGGTCGGCGATATCGTTGATTGTCGGCTCGATTCTTATTGCCGCGGCGGCCACTTCGCTCGGTGTCATGAGCTCCAATCCGAAAACATTCATTGTTGCGTTCCTGATGTTCTGGTATCTGGCGCTGAATGATGGCGGAAAGTCCACTGCGTTCGATTTTGCCGGCTGGTACGGCACGGCGACTATCCGCGTCCGGCTGCTGTATTCGGTGGCAGCCTTCGCGATGCTGGCAATGGCCCACGTGGTCTATCGATATCAACACAAACGCAGCTACTAGGATTCACCACAGAGTCACGGAGTGTAAGAAAGGGAATGGGAGAGATGGAACGAGATATGGGGATAGTTGAGAGAAGCAGCCGCCGGACGCCGCAGGCGTCCTCTTTAAAAAGGAATGCGCAAAAACAAAAAAGCGTGTAAGAATCACGCTACATCAGGTTCACTGAGAACTGTTTTGTTTTTGCGCATTCTTTTTCAAAAGGGCCCGAAGGGCCGGCGGCGTCCCTTGGCGGCTCACATCCTTTCCGTTCATTCCGTGTTTCCGTGCTTCCGTGCTTTAAAATCCTTCCTCTGTGTTGAACCGGCATGCTATCATGAACATCTCTGCGGGGGATGAACATGGATCCATACGTTCGCGTACTGCTTGTAGAGCAGGAACCGGACACAATCTCGGTAGTTTCACTTCTGCTGTCTGAAATCAAAGAATGCCGGCTCGAAATTTCGCTTTCCGGCGAGGAAGCTCTACTGACAATTCCCGATTTCGATCCCGATCTCGTGTTGTTTGCTCACGGATTGTTCGGGAAAAACGGTCGCGAGGTGATTTCCGAAATTCGCCGCAACCATCCTTCTGTCTACTTGATCGTTTCCCTTCCCGATCCCTCGGATCCGGAAGTCAATGAATTTATGATGGCCGGCGCCAACGATTGTGTTCTCAAAGACAAAAACTATGTGCCGAATCTGGTCCTGGCAGCCAAAAAAGCATTGATCCGGATTGCAGAACGCCGCGAATTCTCTCTCCCGCCTCTTAACCGCGCCGAACAGATTGCCATGGATGAAAATCTTCCCGATATCATTTTCAAACTGGATAAATCGGGAAAAATTTTGTACGCAAACCGCGTAATCACCGATATTCTCGGCTTTGATCAAAAAGAAATCGTTGCGAAATCGTTTATCGATCTTGTTGTGGGTGTCGAAAGCCGCAAACGTTTTCAGGATTACGTTTCCGGAGTGGAATCTCAAACCGGATTCCGCGGTCTGATCTGGCTCAAAGGGAAAAACGGACTGGAACAGGATTTTCAGGTCAATTGCAGTCTGGAAGACAACGGAATCTATGGTGTCTTGCGCCAGGCGGATCTGATCGAGTCTTCTGAAGATCCGTTTCGCAGCCGCGACCGCATTGGCGGACCTTCCGTCATGGAAGAGATGCCGTTGCGTATCGGACCTTACCGCATCATTACGCTGCTTGGCGCCGGATCCATGGGACGCGTATATCAGGGCTTCGATGAACAGCTCGAACGCTTTGTGGCAATCAAGATCTTGAGCACAGGCCGCATCTCAGATAAAGACTATTTCGAACGGTTTCATCGCGAGGCAAAACTGCTTGCCAGCATTACTCATCCAAACATTGCTCTGATCTATTATTTCGGAACTCTGGAAGGCCTTCCTTACTTCTGTATGGAATACATGGCGGGCGGCTCGCTGGAAAATATGTTGGAGCAAAAGACCGTGTTTGATCCGGAATCAGCCCTGGCCTATACCATGCAGGTCGCTATCGGCCTGAATAAGGCCCTGGAAAAAGGGGTGGTCCATCTCGATATCAAGCCATCGAACCTGATGCTTGCAGAAGGAGACCGCGTCAAGATTGTGGATTTTGGACTGGCACGCACCAGCCGGGAGCTCGAACGTATTACTACGAATATTGTAGGCACACCACTTTATATAGCGCCGGAACAGATCCAGGGTGGGCTGGCGGACTTTCGTTCGGACATCTATTCGCTCGGGATGACATTCTTTGAGATGCTGTATGGATTTGTGCCTTATTCCGGGAAGACTCTTCCTGAAATTTTCCGTGCCCGCTTGCATGAAGAAATGCCTCCACGCGAAACTCTCAGTCCGGACGTCCCGTCCCCGTTGTATGACATTGTCCAGCGGATGACGTCGATCGATCCTGCCAAACGTCATTCTAGCTATTCCAAGCTGATCGAGGATCTTGAATTGGCGCGGCGCGCGATGCTTGAAAAGGACGTTGTCGTGGAAATTCCGGCTCCTCCGCAAGGGTCATCAGTTTATTCGCGGGGCCAGCTTTACGACCGTTCCTTTGCGGAGATTCTGGGAGAAATTGCGAAAAAGAACATGTCCGGAAAGCTCACCTTGAGCTGGATCGATCTGCATAAGACGATCCATTTCAAATCGGGAAATATCATCGCCGTTCTGTCCAATCAAGAAGGAGAAAGCTTTCTTGATTTGTTGTTGCAGCAGCATCAATTGACCGGAGAAAAGGCAAGAAAAATTCAGGGGGATTCATCGGATCTGTTTCTTGGTTATTCTTCCGCAATGCAGGAAGTCAACCATGAAGTACGCGAAAAAATGTCCGGTGACCTTCTGGATCTGGCATGGCGCATCCTGCAGGGACTCTTTTCCTGGGTAGTGGGAGAATTCCTTTTCGAAAAGGGTGAATTTTCAGGGCAGGGGACACTGCAGATTTCTGCGGGCGAAGCTCTTACGCGTGGAGTAAAAGGTTGGGCGGATTACGGAACCGTGCAGCGTCGATTTCAGGGAGGTGAGTGTCGCATCGATCTGAATCCGGATTTCCAGCAGCTTCTTTCTCATATCAAGATTGCCCCCGCCGATGCATTCATGCTGTTCCGGTTTGAAAAGAATATCCTGTTTCGGGAATTATTTGATCTTTCCGGGATCTCGGAAGAAGAATTCTTCCGGCTCATCTACCTGTTTGTTTGCGTTGGGATCGTGGAAATCCATCCAATCGCTCCCTCCAAAGCGCCGGCACGCAAACTGCCCAAGCCGGAATATGTAGCGCCAAAGCCGCCGGAACCTGTGCCCCAGCCGGCCCAATCAGCCGCTCCTGAACCCGAGCGTGACACGCTGCATCAGGAAATGATTGAGTCCATGACGCAGGGTCATCGGTTTGCCTCCGCGGATTCGCGCTCTTTAAGCGCCGAAGATCTTGGCATGTACTATTATCAATGTGCCGTAAAAAGTGTGGGAGATAAAAATCACTGGGCGGCTGTTGAATACTGTAGAAAAGCCCTGGAATATCGCAAGGAAGCCAGGATCTACCGATTGATGGGTGAAGCGCTCGCCACGCATCCAGCGTTTCGTCATGAAGCGATGGACGCATATAAGCGGGCGCTAGAAATCGATCCCGGCAATCTGGCGACCGAACGCGATGTTGCCGAGCTTTATTTTTTAACCGGCAACTTTGCGCTGGCCCGTTCCCGCTTTCAGGCGGTTCTGGACCGCAATCCGCGCGATGAACAAGCAAAAAAGCGGCTGGCAGAAATTCAGAAAAAGAAAAAGTGATAAGGATTTCTCGCAAAGGCGCAAAGACGCTAAGCACAGGAAGGATTGGCGGCTGTCCATCCTTGTCCCTGTACTTTGCGTCATTGCGTCTTTGCGAGAAATCCTTTACGTAAGGCCGCCCTACCGCCAGACCTTAATAGATACTGCTCTGTCTCTTCTGACCCGTATAATCCATGTACACCGTCTTCACTTCCGTATAAAACTCAAACACTTCAGTGCCTTGTTCGCGGGGGCCGATCCCGGTTGCTTTTGTTCCGCCAAACGGAGCCTGGGCCTCACCACCGATCGTGGGTGAATTGATGTGTACTTTTCCCGCTTCGGACATTTCAGTGAAACGCAGAATTGCGGACATGTCACCTGAATAAAGAGAGGAGCAGAGGCCAAACTTCACGTTGTTGGCCATTTCCACCGCTTCCTCGAAGTTTTTTGCCCGCAGCAGACTGATCACCGGTCCGAAGATTTCTTCCTGCGCGATCCGCATGTCTACTGAAACGCCATCAAACAACGTGGGTTCCATAAAAAACCCTTTATCGAATGATCCGCCTATAAGCCGTTTTCCGCCGCGAAGCAAATTGGCGCCCTCGCTTTTCCCGATTTCAATGTAGCGAAGCACCTTGTTCATCTGCTTTTCTTCCACACAAGGTCCCATATCTATTTCAGGATCGAGTCCGTTTCCCGTTCGGATGCGTTCCATCCGCGCAAGCAGCATATCGGTGAAGCGTCCCGCGATCGATTCTTCCACGATTACGCGACTGGACGCCGTACAGCGCTGTCCGGTGGAGCCGAATCCTCCCTGGGCTACGCCTTCCACTGCAAGATCGAGATCCGCATCGCGAAGCACCACGACAGGATTCTTGCCGCCCATTTCGCACTGCACGCGAATTCCGCGCCGGGATCCTTTTTCGTACAACGCGCATCCCACATCGTTTGAGCCGGTAAAGGACAACGCATCTACATCAGGATGGTTTACAATTTCTTCCCCTACCGTATCTCCACTTCCCAGTACCATGTTCAGCACGCCTGCTGGAAATCCTGCTTCTTCGAAAATTTCCACAATCTGAATCGCAGTGAGCGGCGTCAGCTCCGATGGTTTCAGCACGACAGTGTTGCCGGCAACCAGCGCAGGAGCGATTTTCCAAATCGGGATTGCAACTGGAAAATTCCATGGCGTGATCAGCCCGGCAACGCCGACAGGTTGTCGAATTGTGTAGACAAACGTGCGCGGTAACTCGGACGGTATCGTGGCGCCGCGGAGTCGCCTGCCTTCCCCTGCGGTAAATTCCATGATGTTGATGGCGCGCTGGACTTCTCCCCGCGAATCTTTCAGCACCTTTCCTTCTTCTTTTGTTAGAAGTGTAGCCACCTCTTCCAGTCGCTGTTGCAGCAGGTCGGCGGCTTTGAACAGCAATCTGCCCCGAACAGGAGCCGGTGTAGCTTTCCATTTTGGAAACGCTTCTCTTGCTGCAGCGACGGCTTCGCGCGCTTCTTCTGCAGTGGAAAGTGGAGTTTGGCCAAGTACCTCATCTGTGTTCGCCGGGTTGATGTTCGGGATCGATTCGTTGCTGCGGGACGCCGTCCACTTGCCGTTAATGTAGTTGTTCATCTGCAATCTTCAACGCATCATCCAACGCCCGGATGCCCTGATCGATTTCTGCTTTTGTGATAATGAGCGGAGGCGCAATGATAAAGTGATTGACCCATGGAACCAGATACACTCCGTTCTTCATCATTTCCGCGGAAATCTTGTCTACAACCAGCGGCTTGTTCTCCATCTTGTCTGCATACGTATTGAATGGCTCCCGGGTCTGCTGGTTTCCTGTAAGATCGACCGTCCAGAACAATCCGAGTCCGCGAACTTCGCCTATCGAAGGATGCTTTTCCTTCAGTGCATGCAGCCGCTCGCCCATGTAATCTCCCATTTCCTGCGTGCGCCGGATCAGATCGAGTCTTCCGTACTCTTTGATCGCGGCAATCGCAGCAGCAAGCGTAAGAGTGTGCGCTTCGTAAGTGTGGCCGTGAGCGAAATAGTGATCATCAAAATAATCCGCAATTTTCTTTGTGGTGGCGCACAGCCCCAGCGGAATATAGCCCGAAGTGATCCCTTTGGCTGTGGTGAGAATATCCGGCTTGACGTTCCAGTGATCGACTGCAAACCATTTGCCGGTCCGTCCAAAGCCGCTCATCACTTCATCCACGATCAAGAGTGCTCCGTGACGATCGCAAATCTGGCGCAGACGCGGCATGTATTCTTTTGGAGGAATCAGAATCCCGTTCGTTCCTGCGATTGGTTCTACCACTACAGCGGCAACATTGCTTTCATGTTCGATCATGTGATCGATGTATTCGACGCAGGCAACGGCGCAATCTGGATATTTGAGCTTGAACGGACAGCGATAGCAATAAACCTCGGGCGCATGTATCACTCCGGGCAATTTACCGGATGGTTCGATGGTCCAGCGTCTCGGATCGCCGGTGGCAGAAATTGATCCTGTAGTCGCTCCATGATACGAACGGTATCTCGCGATAATCTTGGATTTTCCGGTTACCATGCGCGCGATCTTGAACGCCGCCTCGTTCGCTTCAGTTCCCGATGTAGCAAAGAAAAACTTTTCTAATCCCTGCGGAAGCACTTCGAGTAACTGGCTGCTCAGCTCTGCTCGCACATCCGTTGCGAATCCGGGGGCCATATAGGGAAGTCTGGCGGCCTGGTCCTGAATCGCGCGAATCACAGCTTGATTCTTATGTCCCAGGGTGGAGCACATCAGCTGGGCCGTAAAATCGAGATAGCGTTTCCCGCTTGCATCCGTGAAATAGCACCCTTCCGCATCCACGATGTGAAGCGGTTTCCAGTTCTTCTGATACCGCCATGTGCCGTAATTCAGACGGGAGACTATTTCGGAAGTAGATTCGTCGCTCATAAGAGGTTTGATTATACTGCAATCTGCAGGCCAGAGGCCTGCGCCCCACAATGCAGGCGGGGACGCCTGCGCTCCATTGGTATACAATAAAATTGAACCATGAAACCCAAGAAGGGCAACAGCAGGGGTGCTGTTTCCAGAATAAGGAGGCGCTCCATGAATATGGAAGACAAAAAGAAAAATGCGCAGCAGGGTCAGGACGGTGATCTGTCCGGGGCGGGAAATCTGGATAAAGTGCGGGACATTCTTTTCGGGTCCCAGGTCCGCGAAACGGACAAGAGATTCTTCCGTTTGGAAGAACGAATCGCGCGGGAGTCCTCTGATTTGAGAGAAGAGATCAGGAAAAAATTCGATACTCTCGAAGGTTACATCAAAAAGGAAGTTGAATCGCTTACCGACCGGTTGAAATCGGAACAGAACGAACGTGCTGAAGCCACACGCGAAGTTTCAAAGGAGTTGAAAGAGCTCACCAAGACTGTCGAAAAGAAAATGGGACAACTGGATGAACAAATCGCGAAAAATCAAAGACAGCTCCGCGATCAATTGCTGGAACAATCCAAGAGTTTTGATAGTGAAATCCGCCGCAGTTACGAAGAACTGACCGCCATGCTGGGACAGGCGGTTCAGGAGCTTCGCTCCGAAAAGACGGATCGCGCGGCGCTGGCGGACCTGTTTACCGAACTGGCGATGCGGTTGAAGGATGAATTTCAAATTCCGGATGCCTGAAGCATATGAAAAATAGCGCGGAACAGGAAGAAGTTCCCCGCAAGAATGGAAACGACGGCTTTGATGAGCTGAGACGCTTACTTCTCGCGCCGGAACAACAACAAATCGATCAACTGGAAGAACGTATCGAAAGCGCCATCATCCAGGCAGATCAAGTCAGCGATGTTCTGCCCGATGCGATCCGCATCCGGCAGGGACAGGACAAACAGCTGACTCAATCGCTGATGCCTTCCATCCAGGAAGCAATCCGCATCTCGATCAAGAAGGATCCCCGCGTCCTTGCCGATGCGCTATTTCCGATTATGGGGCCCGCCATCCGGAAAGCGATTACAGCCGCATTAAGCGGGATGATTCAATCTCTGAACAAGACACTCGAATACAGCCTCTCTCCAAGAGGATTGAAATGGCGATGGGAAGCGCTTCGTACAGGAAAGTCTTTTGCGGAAATTGTACTGTTTCATACATTGCTGTACCGGGTCGAACAAGTTTTCCTGATCCACAAAAGTACCGGATTACTTTTGCAGCACATCACTGCCGGATCGATTGCTGTGCAGGACGCCGGTCTGGTCTCAGGAATGCTCACCGCGATCCAGGATTTTGTGCATGACTCATTCGGTGACCGGGACGACACCTTGGAAACGCTTCAGGTGGGAGATCTATCGGTGTGGATTGAACAGGGGCCGCATGCTGTGCTTGCCGCAGTCATTCGCGGCAACGCTCCTGAAGAGTTGCGGATGATTCTTCGCGAAGTGTTGGAAAGGATCCATCAGGAAAAACAGGAAGAGCTCGAGGCCTTTGAAGGAGATTCAGCGCCTTTTGAATCGGTGCGTCCGCTTCTGGAGGATTGTCTTCTCGCCCAGTACGAAATCAAGGAGAAACGGACTTCACCCCTGCTGTATGTCTTTGCGGGCGTCCTTGCACTGGTGATTGGCGGCTTGGGCTTTTTATGGATTCGCGATCGCATGAATTGGAACCGGTACCTTGGTACGTTGCGCCAGGAGCCTGGAATTGTGATTGTAGAAAGCCGGAAGGAAGGTGGAAAATACTTCGTTTCAGGATTTCGAGATCCGCTCGCATCCGATCCGCGTGAAATTTTGAAAACAACGGAACTTGATCCCGGCAAAGTTGTACAGTCGTGGGAACCATTTCATTCATTCAGTCCCCGCTTTATCTTAAAGCGCGCAAAAGAGATTTTGAATCCTCCTCCTTCCGTGACTTTGAAGTTTGACAAGAACACGTTAATGGCAAGTGGATTTGCATCTCAGAAATGGATCAACGAGGCGGAGAATATGGTACGCGCGGTCCCGGCAGTCGAGCAATTTCGCCATGAGAACCTTGTAGTTGCTGATCTTGCGGAGCTGGAAAGAATGAAAGAGAAGATCGAAAAAAATCTGCTTCTATTTCCGCAGGGTGCGTCACAACTGATTCCCGGCCAGGAAGAAAAACTGAAAGAACTGGCAGCCGATCTCAATCACCTTGGCGAGATTTGCAGTCTCATGGGAAAGAATCTTCAGCTGCGGATCGTTGGACATGCGAGCCAGGAAGGATCCAGGGAAGAAAACCTGGTTCTTAGCGAAAAGCGCGCGCATCACTTGATTCGGGAATTGAGCTCGCGAGGAATCACGCGGATCAATCTTTCAGCAATCGGTACAGGAACCGAAAAACCGGTTCGCGCGGAAGTTACGCCGGAGGACCGCCAATCGAATCGTAGCGTCTCTTTTGAGGTAAGATGGAATCCATGATCCAGAAAAAGATCTGTATGATCGGCGCCTATGCGGTTGGCAAAACCAGTCTTGTGACGCGTTTTGTGGAAAGCATCTTTTCGACAAAATACTTGACCACTGTGGGTGTGAAAATCAACAAGAAAAAGATCGTGCTGGATGGAAAGGACATTACTTTGATCCTGTGGGATTTGCATGGTGAAGATGAGTTTCAAAAATTGAGACTTTCCTATTTGCGCGGTTCTTCCGGATATATCCTGGTTGCGGATGGAACCCGCCGCGATACTTTGGACAAAGTGATCTCGCTTCTTCCGAGCGCTGAAGAGGCGTATGGAAAAGTTCCGCACGTTCTTGCTATCAATAAATCCGATCTGTCAAAAGAATGGGATGTGCCGGATTCTACGATTGCTGACCTGAAAGAGCAGGGTTGGACCGTGATTCATACGAGCGCAAAGACAGGACTAGGTGTGGAAGATCTCTTCACTACGCTCGCCCGCAAGACGATGGAACTGCAACCAGGATGAACAAATGGAATTCCCCGCGTTTATTGCCGATCAGATCCTGCAAATCTGCATCGAAAGCCGTTCCCCCGCATTTCTACTGATCAATGAAGAAGGAGTGCTCACCGATCTGGGTGGCGAGCTGGAAGTCTACGGATTAAGCGGTCTGGAGAAGGGAAAGCCGGTTCTCGAACATCTCTATATTCTGCAGGGAATGCTTCCATCCCGGGAATCCTATTTGTTTCTTCCCTTTGTAAAGGGAGAGGTAGGACGCGCTGCAGACATTCATATCTTTTTTGAGGAGAAGAAGGGAAACTACGTTCTCTTTCTGGATGCAACCCTCGAAATGTATCAGCATCGTCTGCTGCAGCAGAAAGGAAATGAGCTGAGTCTGTTGCGTGAACGGGAAGCCAGACTGTTGGGTTTGTTTGCGCGGCTGGACATTCTGGTGCTCGCGCGGATCGGAGAAAAGACGTTCGAAGCGATCGGACCGATTCCGCAATGGGTGTTGCGGCTCTGCCCGGATATCGAGACAAAGCGAAGAAGCTTAGTCATCCCCGGGGAACGATTTCTCTTTCTCGAACACTTTTCCGGCGACGCCGAAAAGACATGGGAATCGCAGAGCGAAGAGCCTCTACGTTCCGGTCCGTGGATTGAAACCGACGATGCCGGTAATGAGCTGTTCCTGGAAGCAACCGCAGTCACTCTGGACAATCGTGAAATCCTGCTGATTCAGTATTCGCGTTTTGACTATCAGGAAAAACAATCTCTCATCCAGACCGCGCGGGAAAACAGTCTGAAGTTTGAACGTCTTTCTAAAACTGAAAATGCACTGCGTCTAAGTGAAGAGAAAAACCGCGCGCTACTGCAAGCAATGCCGGATTGGTGGCTGCGGATCGGAAAAGATGACGTTTTGATTGAGTTTAAAGCGGGGAAAGGATACCGTCATCAGTCCGCTGTGGCCGAAATGGCCGGACGAAAAATTCAGGAAGTATTTCCACCGGACATCGCCCGTGAAATTCTGCGATGTGTGGAACGCACCAAACAGACGGATGAAGTTCAGATCTGTGAGTTTCCGCTGATGTGGGGTGATACTCTTCGCGATTTCGAATGCCGCGTGGTATCTACCGGCGAATTGGAAACCCTCGCAATCTTGAGGGAAAGGATTCACCACAGAGACGCAGAGGGCTAGCGGGAGCGCGGGCATCCCTGCCCGCCGAGCCTGGCGAGCTGGAAGCCAAAGCTGTGGAGAAAGTCAGTGATGCAATTCTAGTGGTGCGGGCGTCCTCGCCCGCCAGTAACGAAGGTGCACATAGCTTCTTCAGCGGACGGGACCTCCGCACCACATTTTTCAACAGTCTCAACCCGCGCTCCATCTTAATAAGTTTTTATCCCTTGCAACCGAATACGCTGCACTCGGCTATCTCTTTCCAGCAATCACGATGATGAAAGGTCCGGCAATCAAGAGCCATGTCGCTATTCTAATGTGTCAAAGAATACTAAGATATGGAGAGGTGCGATGATGACCTACGAAGAAGCATTTGATTACATACGCAGTATTAGCAGTATGAAAGAAGGGAAGATCCGCGAAGCTCTCGAAGAACGAATGAAAGAGGCTGGGGAGTCCGTGCTTGCGGATGAAGATAGCGGGACTTCGTTTCAGATCCGGTTTGATAACGCGGATGGTTTTACGATCGACGCCATCTTTTGAAGATCCATGATTAATACCGTCGAAGAAGCGATCGGTCAAGTACGCCATATTCAACTGGATAGCGAGCATTCTCCGGAGCAGATTCTGCGGATGATACTCGCGGGCGGCGTCTCACAATCTTTGTTTAACATACCTAAAGGCATTCATCAGCCGGCCTTAGAGTTCCTGTGTCGCGAAACCCGCAACATCTCACATTATCCTGTTCCCGGCGGCATCATAAAGGATGATGAAAAAGGCCGGCCATATTTTTGCGCGGGCACCAAGAAGTTTCGGGCAAACGAGCATCAAAATGAATTTCTTGGAATACTGGCGGCCGCCGGGATTTATTTTGGAACGCCGGTGACAACGGAACAGGGGAGGGAGTTTACACTTGCCGATCTTGCACATACGGCGATGCAAACGCATTCGGATTCGGACGCCGAGCCGGGCTGGTCATTGATGCTCTTTTCGATACATCCTGGCGTAACTCGCGAGTGGACCAATGAGCGTGGTGAAATTTGGAATGTAGAGCGGATCTTGCGTCCGGCGTGCAGATTGCCATTTGGCGCCGGTTCTTGTTTTGGAACTCATGTGATCGAGGGACTTGCATTCGCAGTATCACGATATTGTCTCGAACGGGATTGCGAACCGAATCAGCTGGAAGGTGTCTGGCTGGAAGCCTATGACTACGTAGTTCGTGCAGCGCGATGGATGGGAAAGAATCAGAAAGACGATGGATCAATTCCGCGCTGCTGGTTCAGGGAAAAGAAGGTGCCGCGGAATGGAAATGAATGGCGTGAGACGGCAAAGGACATCGTGTTGCGCAGATTCCGCCCGGCAAAAGCGATTGTGTATCCTACCGGACATTGTCTCGATGCGCTCAGCCCGTTATCGATGTTTCTGGTGCCGGCTCATCCCTGGATTCATGCTGCTTGCTACATCACCGCGGATACG
>Ga0184626_10000315_pt1 | contig 14438 bp, 16 predicted proteins | sample PLM3_60_b1_FD_133142 | JGI IMG/M metagenome (GOLD analysis project Ga0184626, IMG submission 133142) | Groundwater sediment microbial communities from an aquifer in East River, Colorado, USA - PLM3_60_b1 | ecosystem: Environmental > Terrestrial > Soil > Riparian zone | place: USA: East River... | reverse complement strand
GTGGCGGCGCGCGAGTTGATCAAGGGACTGGGCCTAAGGCCGATGGAAGACGTGAAAATTCTCCAGGTCGGGGGCGCTGCCGAGCGCGCGGCGGGCTTTAGCCGCGGGGTCATCGCAGGATTTCCCTCTCCTCCGGGAAACGTCAATCTCATTCCCGGCGGGCTACCGCACCGGATTCTAGCCGACATGGGCGATCTGCCTAAACCGTACCCGTTGCCGTTCATCTGTGCAGTGACCACCAAGAGTTTCCTGGCCAAGAGACGGCCGATTGTGAAGAGGACGGTGATGGCGCTGATTGAGACCGCCCATTTCTTTAAGAACAATAAGGAAGCGACACAAAAGATCGTTGCAAAATATCTCCGCGGGGCGAACAAAGGCTACTTGGATGCGTCGTACGCATCGACGGTCAAAATCCTGGAGCGCGTCCCCTATACCACCCGAGAAGGGATGAAAATCCAACTCGATGAAGCGTTGAAGCAAAGCCCTGGCGCCAAGGTAACCGTGGACAGCCTGATCGACGATAGTGTTGTGCGCGAGATCGAGAAAGAAGGTTTTATTGATAAGGTCTACGGCAAGGGCAATTAGTCCGGTTCATTTCCAGAGTGCCCGAGAAGCGAGCCCTAGGGTTGCAATCAGAGAGCCGAGTCCCGGATTTTAGTTGCAGTTTCTTCGAATATTTCTGCTAGCGGCCGGCGGAAACGTCGATGGGCACTCCGTCAGGATCGGCGAGTTGGAACTGGCCGTGCTTGCACTTTGCTAAGAGCTTAAGCCTAATCTCGCCTTCCGTCCCTCCAGGCTTCGGTGCAAGGGCGGGGTTCCTTTTAACCAGAGACTGAAGATCCTTTTTGAACGAATCGACATCCTCGACTTTGAAGCCCAAGTGATCCATGTGGCGCGGTTCGATACCGGCGCCTTCGTAGTCGGTTATTGCCCAAGGGGAGACTACCAGCGTTACTCTGCTATCGGTGAGATAATGACTGGGGTCATCGGCTGGTTTCTCTAATTCCTGAAGCTCATAGATCTCCCGGTAAAACTTTGCCAAATTCGCCGGATTGAGCGCGCGCAAAACAAAGTGGCTCACGTGACGGTCTTGTTTCCATTCTCCTTCGACATAAATTTCCGCGCGATTGTTCATATCTTGTTGGGATAAATCGAACACGTAACCTTCCGGATCATGGGTGCTGATACCGGCGAATGGGCGATTGGTCGGTCTTTTGATCAATTGTATTGACGGGTATTTTTCGCGCAAACGGGCGCTGACTTTCTCGACGTCTTCAACTTCGAGCCCGAAGTGTTCGAGACCGGCTTGCCGCCCCAACTTTTGCGGGATGATGTTCATTCCGACGTAGCCATCGCCTATGGCCACCGCGTTTTCCGGGCGAGGGGATTTTGAAGTCTTCATGCCGAATAGCGCCTCATAAAACCTGCTTAAAAGGGCGTAGTTGTCACTTATGATGGCGAGGTGTTTGATTTTTGCGAACATGGTCGTGGTCCTCATTTCTTCGCTGATTCGGCGTAAATTTGGTCGATAAAACCACTCTTTTCCAGCTCGGAAATAATCCGGTTGTCGATGAAATCATCTGGATTTAGTTTGGCAGCCTCGGGTAATTCCTTGCTCATTTGTTCCAGCGCAAAGTTGACCGCCCGCCTGTCGCCATAGGGGACCTTCTTATAAACGGGGCGATAGATCTCGTAGCTTTTTTCCAGGACATCTCTATCGTTTATTTTGAGATACTTGGCAAGGACTTTGAGTGAAAGCTTCTTTATCCGTTTTGAAAGCTTTGATACCTTCGAGCCAACTTTTGAGAAAGTTCTTGGCGATATCAGGATTACTTCCGACAAATTTCTTCGAAGCTACGACCCCATTCACAGGATAGTAAATGGGTAGTTGACTCAGGTCTATGGTCACGTGAAAACCCATCTTTTCCGCTTGGACCTTCTTGTCTCCCGAAAGCATCGCTCCATCGATGGCTCCCGAGGTTAAAGCGGCGAACCGGGTTGCTTCGCCGCCCGTTTGCAAAATAGTGACGTCCTTATCTGGAGTCAGCTTGTAGTGACGCAAGGCCTCTCGAAGCGCCATGTCGGTGAGAGATCCATAGCGGCTGACACCGATCTTTTTGTTCTTGAGGTCAGCCGGACTCTTGATACCGGGTCCGGTCACGACGGTTTCCAAGAGCTGGTCCACACCGCTGGCAATCAGCGTAAGATCCGCGCCTTTCGCCCACGCGCCTATGGCTGACGGAGGAGCCATATTAGCAATCTTTACATCGCCGGACATTATCGATTGAATGATCACGGAGCCGCCCGGGATATACAAAAGTTCTACACCGACATTGTTTTTCTTGAAAAGACCGGCTTCATATGCGATCCACAAGGGCCCTGCGGTTGGAGAAAGCGATACATAGGGGATCTTCAAGTTTTGAGCGCTGAGAGTTCCCCATCCCGGTATTTGAAATGCGATTAGAAATGCGAAAGTCAGTTTAACCCTGAGACGAGCATTCATATTTTTCACCTTTACGAACGGTGATATCGCTAGTGTTTATCACGGCCGTAAGATTCTCCTTCGCCCTTAACAGTTTCTCTCATCAGCTGTCAACGCGGTTTGCTAAATTTCAAAATCATAGCTTCATTCCGCGTCCGGTTCTCTGAAAGAAGTTGCAGAGAAACCACGTGGAGAGAAGCCTATGAATTAATTTAAGAATGACCAAACCATTTTGGAATTAACCCTGGTAATCTCTGCAAAAATGCCGCACAATTTTCCTTTTCCAGACAGTTATGGGGCGAAGAAAAGTCAACGTTCGGGAGAGCCTCCGAGCTTCGTTCAAGGACGGCATCTTCGCTTCCTTTATGGGCGGCGTTACCGATCACTACGCGACGCCGCTGGCGCTTTTTTTGGGCGCCACGGTGCAGCAGGTGGGTTTGGTCACTGCTCTACCGAATCTTTTATCGTCTCTTTCGCAGTTTTTCGCCGTGCGAGTCATTTACTGGGTCGGCGGCCGGCGTAAATTGCTGGTGCGTCTGGTCTTTTCTCAAGCTTCGTTGATTCTTTGCATCGCAATCCTGGCCTGGCTCGAAATGGCCAACCGGGTGGAGCTCTTGCTCGTTCTGCTGATTCTCGCGGCTCTGTGTGGCGGCCTGGCGGGCCCGGCGTGGGGCAGCTTGATGAGCGACTACATTCCTTCCAGCAAGAGAGGGCGATACTTCGGATGGCGCAACAGGACCGTAGGCGCCGTGGCCCTAGGCAGTGTGATCATGTCGGGGCTGATACTCTATTTATTTCGGGAAGTTTCGTACAGCGCCGGGTTTTTTATTATTTTTTCTTTGGCAGCTTTGGCGCGCTACGCGTCGGCTTATTTTATCAATCAGATGGATGAGCCGCCGCACCGAAGAGATCCCGCCAGCGATTTTACTTTCCTCATGTTTGTCGCCCGTTTTAGAGAGAGCAACTTTCTAAAGTTCGTCGTTTTTAGCGCCTGTCTGACTTTTGCTACTTACCTGTCGGCGCCTTTTTTCGCCGTCTTCATGCTGCGTGACTTGCAATTGAGCTATCTCACCTATATGGCGCTGCAGGTCTGCTCTTCATTCGCTTCGCTAGTCGCCCTGCCGCTCTGGGGCAAACACGCGGACCTGGTCGGCAACGTCAGAGTCCTCCGGCTAAGCTCCTTTTTTGCCGCTCTGATCCCGGCTTTTTGGCTTTTGTCGCAAGATCCCGCGTACCTGATGCTGGTCCAGATATGGGGGGGCTTTTCCTGGAGTGGGGTTACGCTCAGCGCCGCCAATTTCATCTACGACGCGGTCACGCCACAAAAGCGTGTTCGTTGCATCGCGTATTTTAATGTCATCAACGGCGTGGCGCTTTTTCTCGGCTCTTCCTTGGGAGGTTTTCTTGCTTCACGGTTGCCGCCGCTTTTCGGCTATAGTCTGCTCAGCCTTTTCGCTCTTTCCTGCTTCTGCCGACTTTTCTTCTACCTGTTGCTCTCGCGCTCTTTTCGCGAGGTCAGACCGGCGCATGAAGTTGCCATCCACGAGCTGTTCTTTAGCGTCGTCGGCATTCGGCCTCTGGTGGGGCGGGCCCGCGACTGACTGGCAGGCTGCTGAAAAAGTCTCATATGCGTCGTTGCGCTCAATCGCCTTGCTCCGGCTGGCTTATAGCGTATGGCTTATAGCGTATGGTTCCAACTATATGCCATAAGCTATCAGCTCTATGCGAACTACACGCGCCCCGCCTCTGAGATCTTTTTGAGCAGCCTGCAAACAGAGTTTTTCAGCAACCTGCTTCCATGAGATGCTGAAGGAAGCTTAACGGAGTTTGTCGCACGACCGACAAAGGGCATCGATGACCTCCTCCAGGGTCGGTGGCGGCTCCGTGCGATCTTTGAAAGGTGCGAGTCGCTGCCAGATATCGGCGGCGGCGTCGTGAAAGCCCGGCGTCAAGCCGGCTGCCGCGAAGCTTTCAGCGATCTCTTTCATTTCACCCACGTAGCGCCACGCTTTAGGCGCTGCCACGGCGGCGGCCCGCGTGCTTTTTCGCGCGAGATCCGGTTGAGAGATGCTCCATTCCTCGCTGAGAGCCTGATCAACCCCTTCGATGGCTGCCAGTGCGCGGATAGCCAGCACTAATCCATCGGTGCATTTAGTCCAGGCCGCATAGACGACCTTGAGTGCGGAGGCGGCGCCTGGGTTTGGACCAATGGGTCTGGCGTTGAGCATGCTTGCAGAAAAGAGCTCTGCCACTTCCGGTGCCCGGCTCCCCGAGAGATAAAGCCGGGTCGTTCCAGCTTGTTTGACGGGAGAGCCGATGATTCCTCCATCCACGAAACTTGCTCCGCCTTTGGTTACTGTCCGACCGATTTCCTCGGCCGTAGCTCGCGAGACGGCATTGGCATCGACGTAGACACCTTTAAAATTGTGCTCCGCCACCATCCGGGCGAGATCGAGAGCGGCGTCCGGCGGGCAGACGGAAAGAATGACATCGCTCTCCCGGACGGCATTGGCGAGATTCGTCACATCAACCAAGCCAGCCCGCCTAGCCCGTTCTTGGGTTGCCTTGCTGCGTTGCTGCGAGACCCAGATGACTTGGGTGCCGCTCGTGGCGGCAGCCGCTCCAATAGTCGTGCCCATATTCCCTGGATGGAGCAGTGCAACGGTCTTGAAGTTCATGGTCAATTCCTCCTAAAGCGCGATTGCTCTTTAGAAGCTAGTCGATAGCCGTTCTTGAAGTCAAGAACAACCAACAAGGAGTTATGCTAGCCCGGACTATTATGGACCGAAAAAAGTTACGATACATCGTAGGCCGAGGAGTGAGCCTCGGAGGGTGCGGGCACGGAAGTTCAAAGTTCCGGGTTCAAAGTGCGCGCTTCGCGCATCCTGAGCTTCGAAGGATCTTTCGAGATGGGTAAGATCCTTCACTTCGTTCAGGACATGCCTTGAACGTTGAACTTTTGACAGACGTACAGGCGCCCATTGCCCACAACCGGAGAGGCTCGCTCCTCGGCTGCTGTCAACGCTCATACCAGACCAAGCTAGCGCGCACTATCACGAACCCGCACGAAGGACACCTTTTTTCCACTTGGCATTTGGCCTGCGGCGGTATGTTATGTTACGGGATTCTTAACCATGCATATTCTCGTCGTCGAAGATGAAAAGAAAGTCGCAAGCTTTATCAAGCGGGGCTTGGAAGCGGCTAATTATTCAGTGGACGTGGAGCACGACGGCGACGCGGGGCTGAACCGGCTGCTGAAAAGCGACTACGACTTGGTTATTCTCGATGTCATGCTACCGAAGCTCGACGGGCTCAGCGTCATGAAAGAAATTCGCCAACGACGTGTCGACGTCCCGGTCCTTTTGTTGACGGCGCGGGTAACAGTGGCGGACCGGGTGATGGGGCTGGATTTAGGTGCGGATGACTATCTCACCAAGCCGTTTGCGTTTGAAGAGCTGCTGGCGCGCGTGCGCGCGCTCCTGCGGCGCGGGCCCGCACCTGTCCCGGCCGTGCTCGCCATCGCGGATCTCAGAGTCGACCCGGCGACCCGCGAGGTGACCCGTGGCAACAAGCGGATCGATTTGACGCCGAAGGAATACGCGCTGCTCGAGTTCCTCCTTCGCAGGCGGGATCAGGTTCTCAGCCGCAGCGTGATCGCGCAGCATGTGTGGGGAGTTAACTATGATACTTTTACGAACGTGATCGACGTCTACGTAAACTACCTGCGGAAGAAAATCGACGGCGACTTCGAGCCGAAACTGATCCATACCGTGCGCGGCGTCGGCTATGTGCTGAAGGAAGAGCCGTCTGCATCATGATGTGGCGTCCAACCACCGTCCGGGGTCGTCTGATACTTTGGTACACGGGAATTCTGACCGCGATGGTCGCGCTGCTGGGCGGCACTTCGGTGTTCCTGCTCGATCGTGGCCTGCGAAACAATGTGGATGACTCCCTAAACTCTGTCGCTCGCGCCATTGCCGAGTCGGTCCGGCGTCCGGCCTTTTTCGGGCCCGACATTGAAGACATGCTGCAATCGATGCTTGGACCCGAATTGGCGGAGCGGTTTTTCCAGTTGCTCGATCCGTTTGGCCGGCTTGACCCGCGGCTGGTGCCGCCAAAAAGATCACGGCTACCCCTGAGCGCCGAAGCGTTACGGAATGCGGAGAGAGGTCAGGCGACATTGGAGACGGTGGGACTTCACCCTAAATCCGAAAAGTCATTCCGGCTCCTGACCTTGCCGGTGGTCAGAAACGGCGCGACGGTGAATATCGTCCAGGTAGCCATGTCGTTGGAAAATGTCAAAGCCACCCGTTCCAGTTTTCTTCTTGTTCTTCTTATCTTGGCGCCTGTGGCTTTGGTCGGTTCGGCGCTGGGCGGATGGTTTCTCGCTCGCCGGGCTCTCAGCCCTGTGGATGCGATGGTGGAGGCGGCCCGGCGGATTGAAGCCGAAGACCTGACCAAACGCATCCCGGCTCTATCCAACGACGACGAATTAGGGCGACTGGCGGCTGTGCTGAACGACATGCTGGCGAGACTGGAGCGCTCGTTTGGCGCTGTGCGCCGATTCAGTGCCGACGCCGCCCATGAATTACGGACTCCCCTGACGATTCTTAAAGGAGAGATCGAGGTCGCCCTCAAGTCCTCTGACGCTCCTGCTGAGATTCGAGAGGCATTGGTGAGTTGTCTTGAAGAGGTGGAGCGGCTCAATTCGCTGGTGGAGGACTTGTTGCTGATGGCACGCATGGAAGGCGACGCCTTAAGCGCGCGTCCAACACGGGTCAATCTAGCCCAAGTGCTGGAAGACGTCGCCCCCGCATTGAGTGAGCTGGCCGCAAGGGCCGGAAACAATTGCACGGTTGCCGGGGTACCACAGCTGTGGATCAAAGGCTACGACTCCTTGCTCTTCCGGCTGGTTTTTAACCTGGCTGAAAATGCGATCAAATATACGCCCCCCGGCGGTAAGATCGAGGTTACCCTGCGGCAGCAGAACGGCTCAGCTGTTTTGGAGGTCAAGGATAATGGACCCGGTATCGCTGCAGACGCACTGGAGCATATTTTTGATCGCTTCTACCGGGGCGACCCGGCCAGAGAAGGCAGCGGTACCGGTCTCGGGCTGGCTCTGGTCCGTTCCATCGTTCATCTCCACCAGGGCCAGATCAGGGTGTCCAGCACGCTTGGTGAGGGGAGCTGTTTCCAGGTGACATTGCCGCTGGTGCCGGACCCATCTGTCTCTCAAGCCAAAGATTAAAAAATTCTAATCCGCTTCTCATTATCCTCTCATCGTTGTGACTTAAACTCTTCTGCAAAAAACCCTATCATGAAACATCGTGGACGCACTCCACGACAAAGGAGAAGAGAGATGAAATCGAAGAGAGAAATTTTTGTCGCGACTGCGCTGGCGGTCGCTTTGGTCGGCGGCGGATTCGCCATTGGCCGGGATGCCCAGAGACCGGATGCGCACGCTAATGATACCGTCGCTGCGTCCCGATCGCAGAATGGTTCTTTGCCATCGTTTGCCGATTTGGCCGCTCGGGTCGCGCCTGCGGTGGTCAACATCAAGGTAACGTCGGTTGCCAAGACCGATTTTCCGGATCAGCTTTTCGGCGAGAATTTTCCCGTTCCAGGCTTCCGGGCGCCTACGCCCCAGCAACCCCAGCCGTTCAAACGCCAGGGGACCGGATCGGGATTCATCATTCGCAAAGACGGCCTGATCCTGACGAACAACCACGTCGTGGAAAACGCCCAGGAGATCACGGTCACTTTGAGTGACAAACAGCAATATAAGGCGAAAATCCTGGGGCGTGATCCCAAGACCGACTTAGCGGTTATCAAGATCGATACCAAAACTTCTTTGCCCGCTGCGACGCTTGGCAACTCTGAGGCGCTCCGTGTAGGAGATTGGGTGATGGCGATCGGCAACCCCTTTGGTTTGAGCAACACCGTTACAACCGGAATCGTCAGCGCCAAGGGGAGAATGATCGGCGCCGGTCCGTACGATGATTTTATTCAGACCGACGCGTCGATTAATCCGGGCAATTCCGGCGGCCCTCTTTTCAACATGGCCGGTGAAGTCGTTGGGATCAACACGGCCATTTTCAGCCAGAGCGGCGGCAATATCGGTATTGGTTTCGCTGCTCCGGTGAACCTGGTGAAAAATCTTGTTCCCGAGCTGGAGACCAAAGGCAGCGTCACGCGCGGCTGGTTGGGTGTTTCAGTACAGCCGGTGACGCCGGAGCTAGCGCGCTCTTTCGGTTTGGATAAAGAGCGAGGCGCGCTCGTAGGCGACGTGGTAGCGCAAGGCCCCGCGGAAAAGGCCGGAATCAAACGCGGTGACGTGATCGTCAGCTATGACGGGAAGAAAATCGACGAGTCAGTAACTCTGCCGGCTCTCGTGGCTTCCACCCCCGTGGGCAAGACGGTCCCGGTCGAGGTCATGCGCGATGGCAAGACGAGCACCATTAATGTGGCTGCCGGCAAACTCAACGACCCAACTGCGGCGGTAGATACGAAACAAGAAAAAAGCCAGTGGGGATTAGCGATGCAGAATATCCGCCCCGAGGAGCGGCGCCAGATGGGTCTAACGGGAAACGACGGCGTGCTGGTGACATCTGTCATGCCGGCCAGCCCGGCCGCGAATGCGGGCGTCCAGCCAGGGGACGTGATCTTGCAAGTCAACCAAACTCCGGTGAGCTCGTTGGAGGGTGTAAAGGTCGAGGTCGCCAAAGCGAAGGGAGACAAGCCGCTGCTGCTTTTGCTCCGGCGCGCTGATGGCAGCACATCGTTCGCCGCTTTGTCACCCAACGTGGGATGAGTCTCGCAACTGGGTCTTCGACGACGTTCATTAAGAACAAAAGGGGATAGGCTGGTTTTTTCAGCGAGCCTATCCCCTTTGTGATCCCCCCTCCACCATCGAGTATAATTCCGGCTCTCGTTATCGATCCATCCCTATTTTTTATGAAAGCTTCGAGAGTACGTAAAGCACCCGGCTATCGGAGGACCGTTTGTCAGCGAGTGTCAAAACAGTGGCCAAAGTTCATTTTTAGAAATTTAGCGATGGATTTAAACGTTAAGTTACTACGATCGTCGGAAGGAAGAAATCATCTCATCATAATTGTCGGCGGACTCGTAGACACAGAGGGACTCGAGCGGATATTTCGGCAAGTTGCGGCGATAATCCACCACCTATTCAATTGTAAGATCTTGATTGATTTTGAAAAAGCTAACTTGAGAATTGAACCTGCAGATATTGATGAGCTGGTTAATGGACTCGGCCCCGATCTCAGGCTCGGCAATATCAAAATTGCATTGGTGTCTTCGCCAGAGATCGGCGAGTCCGAGCAGCTGAAGGTCTTGAGTGATTCGCTATGCCGCGAGGATTTAAAAGCCGCAGTGTTCGATAACGCAAAGGAAGCGGTCAGCTGGCTAGTAAGCACGGTGTAGTCGTCCAGCGCCACACGGGAGATCGGCGCTAAGTCACACACGCTTTTTTCGAGCAATGACGATGACGCGCTGGGGGCAGCCGGTAGCTATACGGAGTGTTACGGCGTCGTGCACAGCTCGGATTAGAAAGCCTCCGTCCATCAACCACCGACCTACTTCTGCAGGAGAGTAAGCACGTTCGCGATGCGCCTCCAAGGTTGAGACCTTGGAGGACGGTGAATCCATGACGACAAAGATCGACAAAATTCTTTGCCATGGATTCCAGCGAATATGTTGCGCAGCCTTGCGACTTCCTGAGCCGAGGCGTCGGGTGTAAGTCTGTGCACCGGCCAGAGGTTGGCAGGGTGTCATGAGATCAAAGATGAAATGGCCTCCGGGCCGCAAATTCTCCCAGATGCGCCGGAAGGCGAGCCTTAGATCAAATTCGGTTAAGAGATGGTTCATGGTGTCGAAGTTGGCGGTAATCAAATCGACCGGGCAAGGCAGCCGTAGGCGGCGGATGTCTTGCAGCAAGAGGCAGACATTCGAGCTGACGCAATTGCGTGTGGCCACCGCAAGCATCTCCGGCGACCGGTCTACGCCAAAGACCGGCACACCCCAACATTCGCTCAAATAGGAAGCAAAGAGTCCTGTGCCGCAGCCGACGTCAGCAGCGGAGCGAAATCGTATGTCATACTGCCTAACGAGTCTTTCGAAAGCAGCGCGGGTTCCAATGAAGTTGGAAATTCCCAGGGCGGCATCATATGCCGGCGCAAGCTCGCTGTAAGGCCGAGCGAAATGGCGTTGGGATGCGATGAACTCTATGGCCATGGCTGGTACGATTCAGAGCTGCAAATCATCTAGCCTTGCTGGGCAAGGAGGTTCGAACGAGAACTCTAGGAGGTAGTGCAGATAGTGCAGCGGGTGAACACTGTTATCTTCTTTGGGTTCGTCTTTCCTGAACTCGAAATGAAGATGGGGATAGGTCGCGTCTTCGTGACCCGCCGCGCCGATCATGAGGGGCCAGATGAAGTGACAGGAGCCTTGAGCGCTAGAAGATGCTTTTTGTCGAAAGTCTCTTGTTTCGTTACTCATCTTTCACTTCTTTTCTGATAAAGGCCACATTCTAGGCCGGTGCGATAACCGTCGCCGTGCCGTTCGAGCCTCGATACTTGAGCGCCCCGTCCTCGACATACACAATCCCAGCGCCGGCGATATTCACCGAAGGAGCGACGGAGGCATTCGCGATCACGATGACACCCTTTCCTCCTCCAAACTTTTTGTAGTTGGCTTCCGGGAATCCGATACCGATATTGCCACCCGCTGCCGGCCGCGTAAATACGACAATGGTTTCGAAGCCTTTGTTGGGGCCAACATCGGCTTTGCGGCCATTGATCTGGAGTTGGTCTGCCTGAACGGCAATCTCGAACTTCCCGGCGTTGGGATCAGTACCCGGCAAACCAGTCTCGACAAACTCGATATCGGGATTCGGGTCATCGATCCTGATCGAGGCCGCCCCTCACGCGTTCACCTGCTTGTTTGATCCGCAACGCGGGTTGGTTTTATTCCGGGTTTGTGGCACTCACCTCCAGAACCGCGGATGCAGAGTCAAGCTTGCCGTCATTTGATGTGATAGAAACTGTAGCCATCGTATTCCTCCTGTAAGTTGGCGTATCGTTCTTGGTGGAGAACAACTTGTCTTCTTCAGAGTGGACATGCTTCGATGCTTCAACAGATACTGGGGGCTGAGTGAATTTTGTGGGAGGCCGTGCATTATCGTTTCCCATTAAGGTCAAAGAAAAAGTCACTCCGACCCCATTGGCTCCCTATCTCTTCCGTCAGCTGCACGCTACTCACCACGTGTCGCTGGCGCTATCTGAAAATCCATCGGAATTCACGTATCTTGGGCTTTGGCTTATTCAAAATTGTCTGTTCCCTCAGACGTCTTAACCGTTGAAGGTCATTCAAGAACTGGTATTTGTCGTCCTTGTCGAAATCAATCTCGACGTTCAGGGGAACGGGGTATTTCATCAATCCCTTCTTACTGTGCTGTAGGCGGTTACCCATGTGTCCAATCTCGTGAGCTGTCACATTGACAAATGCTTGCCACAGATCTCCAGTCGCGTCCTCGAAAACCCGGTGCGTTTTGATGAAGCCAACCTTTCTAAAACCTTCACCTGATGGAATTCCACAACCTCGTGTATCCTTTTGCTCCCAGCACTCTTTAGCAATGTCGAAGAGATCCTGTTTTTTGATGGTTTTCGGAATCTTGTGCTGCGTCATGAAATCCTGGATGGTTTTGTAGCCATGCTGGTTGCCAAGTAAGTACACGGGAAAATCGAGTTTCCCAAACCTGGCCTTCTCTTCGTTGGAAGGTTCATTTGACCTATACTCCACCCTGAATCTTAAATTGGCCTGCTTCAACCAGTCGGGGTCTAGGTTATTAAACTTGTCCTCTAATTTTGAACGGAAGTCCTCGCGAAGCTTATCGCTATTCTTGAGGATTCCCGCGGGGTCGATAAGAATGATGCGAACGAAATCCGGTTGTCGTTTTTCTGGTGGTTGCCCTAATTGTTCATATACCCGAACATACATAGTTTTTCCTCCTTCCGCTTCACAACCTGCCGGCCGCACTCGCACGTGAATATGAATCTGATGCTTCCGAGATACCAACGGCTGGTCGCTGCCGCTAATAGACATCCAGTGCCTTGATCTATAACCCCATTCTTGATGCCTAACGGGAAATTCGGCTGCTACTGCTAAGGCAGCAGCAACTTTTTTCAGGTTTGCCCTCCATTATGCCATTAACAAATATCGAGCATTTAAGCTCAACGATTCCGCGTCAGCAGGTCATGCCATTCCGGTCCCAGAATGCCATCAGGCCTTTTCATCATGTTGCGCGCCTGCCAGTTGGCCAGGGCCTGGGCGAAGCTCCAGATATCCGGGTTTTTAGCTGTGATGCCCAGCCGAGCCGCGATCTGGCGCATATAGGGCATCCAGCCAATCGTGCGGGCATAGACCCGGTTCAAAGTGACTGCTTTTTTTAACGCGTCGGCGCTCAGCACCGGTGCTGTGACAGGTGCCGCAGGGGCGCTAAATGCTGTACTCTGGCTGGGGGTCTGGTTGTCGATTCGTGTGCTGCCGATGTACATGGAAACCTCCTGGAGCCATCAAGTTTTCAGCAAGCGGAAGGCGTCGGCGATGACTTGGCCGCGCTCGCTGCTGCGTCGTGAAACCTGGATCCTGACGCCGTCGTCGGCGTTCAGCGTGAGGGTGTGGACTGCCATCCAGGTGTGTGTTGAGGGCAGCGCCACCGTCCGCCGCGCCATGAGCCCGCTTTTACGCTGGTCGTAAACCGCGGAGAAGGAGCGCTGCGCAGGGTCGCGGTTGTTGGTCGCGACATTGATATGCGCCGCAGGGTTACTGTTCATAAACACCGGCCACCAGGCGGAAAGAGTCCACCTGCCGCTCTCAGTGATCGTCCCGTTGTATTCGACCGCGTCATCATCTTCGGCGGCTGGGTCCGCCGTTGCGTAGTAATACTTGGCGGCATAACTCTGCTCATGGCCGGGCCCCCACTTCACCCACTTGCGCGTGCCTTCCTTCCAGTTAGCCGTGAGTGGGAAGGTGAATAGAGAGTTGTAATCCAGCACGATGCGCTGCGGTTTCTGACTGGCCGAGCGGCCGTCCCATTGGAGCAGCGCCATATAGTAATCCCAATCCCAGTAGCCGCCTGGGTCGCCGTGGTCTGTGCCAGGCACTTCGTCGTGACCGATGATGTGCTCTCGGTTTTTGGGAATTTTTTGGCGCTCGCAGATATCCCGCACCAGGGCGGCCGAGGCCTGGTACAGTGATTCGGAGAAGCATGCCGGCGTGTTGGTGCAACCTCCTTCGTGTTCGATGCCAATCGAATATGTGTTGGCCGTCCCGGCGTGCTGGGCGTAGTAGTATTCGGCGACCATCTGGGTGATCTCACCATTTTTATTGATCACATAATGGGGCGGAAAGCAGTCTTGGCCGCTATGCCAATGCTCGATCGTGGTAGCGGCGGAGCCAATCAAAGTATGGATGACTACATGGGTGATGTTGGGCCATCCGCGCACGTTAAGATTACCGCCGCTGCGCGACACCCCGCAGAGGGCCGCGGGAGTTACCCGCTTGACCAGCTTGCTGTCGGCGCTGGAGATGGTCGCCGCCGCGGCAGTCTGTCCTAATCCGTCTGAATAGCCAATATACATAGATAGGCCTCGTCACCAGGGCAGGTCGACTTGCAGAGCCCGCCGCCCGGCATCGTCCTGGTTGAAGCAAAGGAGAAATGGCGTTGGAGGGAGTTTCGTGAAAGGCTGTTCATAGTCATGTTCAGTTAAGATTGAATAATTTATTCCGACCCCATTTCCGCTGATGCTGAATATCGACGGTGTTCTCTACCCATGGAACAATTGCTAAAAAAAGCGACTGCAATTGACCGACAATGACCAAATACTAACCCAATGAAATTACTTGATTGAATCCTTCAACGATAGTGGTGGCGCCGTCT
>Ga0184626_10000313_pt1 | contig 14454 bp, 12 predicted proteins | sample PLM3_60_b1_FD_133142 | JGI IMG/M metagenome (GOLD analysis project Ga0184626, IMG submission 133142) | Groundwater sediment microbial communities from an aquifer in East River, Colorado, USA - PLM3_60_b1 | ecosystem: Environmental > Terrestrial > Soil > Riparian zone | place: USA: East River... | reverse complement strand
GGTCACGCCGTCATTGTCGATGTCGGCGAAGCCCAATTCCTTGATGTTTTTCGTCGAGGCATGGAGAAACTCCCATGGCCGCTTGCCGCCGCGCGAATAGAACCAGGCCGTGCCGTTGGCGATGAAGATATCGGTCACTCCATCGCCATCGAAATCCCCCGTGGCCAGGTCGCGGATCGTGTCGGTGTTGAAGCGGTTGCCGCTGGGGTGGAACTTGGCGATCTGCTGGGCTACGGGGCTGCTGGGCGGCAGGGTGCCAGTGTTAAAGCCCTTGAACCTCACAGCCTCGTTCAGCGAGTCATGGACCAGCACATTGTCGCGAAAATCGATGCCGATGGCCGGAACGCCGCGCTGCCAGAACGCCGACCGCGTCATGATCTGCGCATATGTCTGCGCGCCCCGGAAGGTGTTCAGCGAGATATCGAACTGCGTTCCCGCCTGGCCGCCATAGCCGCCTGGTTTCTCGCCGTGCACATCCATGTGCTGGTTGTAGTAGCCGCCATAGCCCACGGCGCCGATGGGATCCTGGCGATATCCGCCCTGCAGCACGTAGTTGAATCGCGCGACATAGCCGGAATGACCCCTGCCCGTCGCGGTCACGGCATGGCGGTTGTAGTTGAAGACATTGCCGGTGATGGTGACGAACGAGCCGCCGTTCACGTCCACCCCGTAACCGCCGCTGTTGCGCGCATTGTGGTGCATGAAATTGCCCTCGACGCGCACGAGGCCCGCATCCGCAAAGGTCAGCGGCTTCCAGCAGACAACATCGTCGGGATCGGGCCCGAAGACGCCGTCGGGATCGCCGCAGCATTGCGAATTGCCGGCGCAGGTATAAGGCTCCCAATCCTTGATCGCAATGTTGCCGTGGACGCCCAACGTGCTCACGGCGCCGCCGGTCCATTGCTCCATTTCATTGTCGGCGATGACGACGTTGCGGCCGAGCTGGCCGCGGATCCGCTCGGGGATGTTATCGGCAACGCAGGGCGATTCCGCGTTTTTGCCCGCCGCCTGGAACACGCGGATGCCGTGGAAATAGGGCAGCCTGATGCCGTGGTTCTCGCCGGTCTGCGGCCCCCTCAAGTGCACGCCCTCGATCCGAATGTCATTGCCGCAGACCTCGAACATGGCGCGGCTTACAGCCTTGTCGGCCAACGTCGTGAACAGCAGCGGGCGCGAACCCAGCTCGCCGCGCTCGCCCATGAGCGTCACGCCCGAATAGATGGGCAGCTCCAGCACCGGCGTGCAGATGAAGTTGCCGAATTCGTCCTTCTTCTTGTCGCAACGCTCCATGAACCAGACGGAATCCTTGGGGATGATCACGCGGCCGGTGAAGCTGCGGTCGTGCAGCGTGTCGTCAAGCTCCTCGACCGAATGCACGACCTTGTCGGCGGCGAAGGCCGAGTCGGAGATGATGAGCATCGCGCTGGAAAATACCGCTGCCAAAAGTTTCCAGGCGAGGTTGCCAGTCACGCGCATGGCTGCACTCCTTCTACCCTCTGAAGAAATCGTGGTGCGGCGGTCCTTGCGACTTGAAGCGTGCTTTAGCGGCGGCTGTACGCCGATCGCTTTCCTGAAGGTAGGTGAGAATCTAAACGAGTCGCGGGAATTGCCCAAGGACGATTGAATGATTTTGACTATTCACAGCATCGATGCTGAAGCCGGTTTTTATCGGGCCCACTCATCCGACTTATCATTGAACAGGTCAGCGACCTGCGCGCGAAGCCAGCTGTGCCTACGATCGTGGCGGAATCGCTGGTGCCAGTGCTGCTTGAGAATGATGGGCGGGACGCGAAACGGCGGCGCAATCGCTTTGATGCCCACATCCCAGCGTGTGAAGAACACTCCGATCGCATGAGGTACCGTGGCAATGAGCTGGGAGCGAGCGATGATCATCGGGAGGCTCATGAAATGTGGCGTCACGAGGACCACCTTGCGGCTGATGCGATGCCGCGCTAAGAATCGCTCGAAGATCTCCTGGCTTCGGCCTTCAGGATAAACCACTGCGTGCTCGAGCTCGAGGAAAATTTCGCGAGTTAGTCCGCGCCCCAGCATAGGATGGCGGGCGCTGACCAGGCAGCAGAAATGGTGCGAAAAGAGCCGTTGCTGCATGAAGCTCTTTCCGTGAAGGTCAGGAAAATAGCCGATTGCCACGTCGACCTCTCCGTGCTCAAGGGCGCGTTCCAGATCTCGCGGGTTGAGCGTTAATGTCCTCAGCGTGGCATGAGGGGCAAGCTGTTGGATGCGCGAGAGGAGCGGCGGCAGAAAGACCATCTCGCCTACATCCGACATCGCGAAGGAGAATGTGGTCCGCGTCGTCGACGCATCGAACTCTTCGTCGCGCAATCCCGCACGTACCTGTGCGATCAACGGTCGGACCGACGCGACTAGGCGACTTGCTCGCGGCGTCGGCGACATGCCCGCTGTGCTACGCACGAACAGCGGATCGCCGAGTGCGGAACGTAGCCGATTGACCGCCATGCTGACGGCGGACTGGCTCATCGAGAGCGATTCCGCCGTCCTGGTGACGCTGCCGCAATCGTGGAGCGCCACCGCTACAGTCAGTAGATTGAGATCGAAGGTCGTCTGCGAATCGCGGGACATCCCTACGCGAGTGCGTGTGCGAGCCATCTTGTGCAGCCTGCAACATGGACCAGTAGGGATCATAGCGGAATGACTGGTCTTCCGTTGCTCGTGTGGCGCACCACGGCGAGGTCGTTCCAAGCCTCGTGCGGTCCGAGGAGTCCGTACTGTCCAACCGGTTGGCTGTGACAAGTGCTGAGCGGGGCAGTCAAGGCGGGCAGCATGATGGAGTGGGAAGCTCTCCTGCTCACGAACCACGTATTCGATATTCGAATAAGTGTATTTTGATTTACAGGCTTGCCGTCGAGCAGCGCTTCGAGAAAGATTACTGGCGCGCGCCTTTCAGCGGCGCCGCGATTGATTCCATAAACAAGATGGCGCGGGATTGCGCGACTGGGGGCGCGGGTCGGCAATCCAAAGCAAAGCCTGCCTTGGTTGAATTCGCGCAGGCGGCAGCTCAATTGGACCATGGCGAACCATCGCTTCGGTCGCATGCAAACCACGGAGGAAGCATGAAGATGAGTCGTATCTCAAAGTCGGGCGTCACGCCTTGTCCCTTCAAGGCAACGGCTGCTGCGGCCACACTCGCGCTCGCGACACTTTGCGCGTCCAATGCATCAGCTCAGTCTCCGGTCACGAGCTGTGACGCCACTGGTATCGGGTCAGCGACGCTTGTCGGCGATGGCCCCCCGGTCACAATCCTGTCCGCAACGGCGGCAACTGCGGGTAGCGGCGGCAATGCCGTTCAGTACTGCCTGGTCAAGGTGCTGGTCCCGCAGGCGATCAATATCTGGGTTGGGCTGCCGATGGGGGGCAAATGGAACGGTCGCTGGCAGTCGCTGGGCGGCGGCGGGTACGCCGGGTCGGTCTCGGCTCCGACGTCGGCGGTGCTTGGTGGTTACGCAGGGGCCACGACGGACACTGGTCACAGCGGCGGCAGCGGAACTTTCGGCTGTGTCAACGACTGTGTCGGTAACAGCGCGAGCGATCCCGGCGAGCCCAACGTTCCGCTGCAGATCGATTTCGCGAATCGGTCCGAGCATCTGATGGCCGTGCTCGGCAAGCAGCTCGTTCGGGCATTCTACGGACAGCCGCCGGTCTATTCGTATTGGAACGGATGCTCGACCGGCGGGCGTCAGGGTCTGCGGATGGCCCAGGACTTTCCCGGCGACTACGACGGCATTCTCGCCGGCGCCCCGGCTATCCACTGGGACCGCTTCCAGGCCGGGCAGATCTGGTATCAGGTCGTCCAACTTCGCGACAACGGCGGGTCTATCGGAGGAGGCAATGCGGGCATTCTGATCGCTAAGGAGAACCTTGCGACCAGCAACGCCGTCGCCGCCTGCGACGCGCTGGATGGCGTCGTTGATGGAGTCTTGACCGATCCACGCGCCTGCACCTACAGCGCGGAAGCCGACAGCTCGATCACCAAGGCCAGCTGCACGCCGAGCGACGGCACTTGCCTGACGCCGACCGAAGCGATTGCGATCGATCACATGTGGAAGGGGCCAGTCAGCTGCTCCAACGGACACCCCGACGCAAGCTGCCCGGTGCGCGATGAGGCCACTCGTATCCTGAACGGCAAAGGCAATAAGAGACTGTGGTACGCCAATACGCGGGGCACGGCGCTGAGCGGACTGGGCGGCGTGAACCCGTTCCCGATCGCCGTAGCCCAGCCGCGCTATTGGGTCTACTTCGATCCCACCTGGGACTGGAAAGTGCTCGATTACGACAACTATCTGCAATTTTTCAAGGACACGGTCGCTCAGGTCGGCCCGATCATGGCGTCCGACAATCCGGACTTATCGGCCTTCCGCGATCGCGGTGGAAAGGTGGTGATGTGGCATGGCTTTGCCGACCCACTGATCGTGCCTGAAGGCACGATCGATTATTACGATGCCGTGACGCAGGCGCTCGGCGGAGGTTACAAGCATACAGAGGAGTTCGCGCGCCTCTTCATGGCGCCGGGAGTCGGCCATTGTGGCGGCGGCGTGGGCCCGCAACCTCAAGGGTTATTTGGTGCCGTCGTCAACTGGGTCGAGAACGGGCAAGCGCCAGACACGATCTTTGCGACGAAGACGAGCGGCGGTGTCGTAACTCAGTCCCGGCCGCTGTGTCCGTATCCAACGTTCGCGCACTACACGGGTTCGGGCAGTCCTGACGATGCAACAAACTTCGTTTGCAGGTAGCACTCCGGAGCGATCTCATCATCCGCGTCACCCTGCCACGCTTCAGAGGCGGGGGGTGACGCGAACTCACAGCAATGACAGCTGAAGAACACGTTGCCGCGGTACCGCGGCGGACGCAGGTCGGTATCGTCGGCGCCGGTCCGGCCGGACTGCTGCTGTCCCATCTTCTGCATCTTTCAGGTGTCGATTCTGTCGTCCTCGAGTCGCGCAGCCGCGCCGAGATTGAAGCGACGTTACGTGCTGGGGTGCTCGAGCAGGGAACCGTCGACCTCTTGCGCGAGTGCGGCCTCGGCGAACGCATGATGCGCGAGGGCTTCATCCATCAGGGCATCGAGCTTCTATTCGACGGCCGGCGACATCGTGTGGATCTCGCAGCGCTGACCGGAGGAAGGGCGATCACCATTTATCCGCAGCACGAGGTGATACGCGACCTCGTGAGGGCGCGCGTCGACGTGGGCGGGCATCTTCTGTTCGAGGTACGCAACGTCGATGTTCTCGATTTCGACACGACGCACCCGAAGCTGCGTTATGAGTCTTGTGGCCGTTCCCAGGAACTGATCTGCGAGTACGTGGCAGGTTGCGACGGCTTTCACGGTGTCTGTCGAGAGTCGGTCGCGGCCGCCGCGAAGACCGAGTACGCACGAAGCTACCCGTTTGGCTGGTTTGGTATCCTGGTACGCGCCGCGCCGTATGCGAAGGAGCTTGTATACGCGCACCACGATCGCGGCTTTTCGCTCGTGAGCACGCGCTCGGCGACGGTCCAGCGTCTGTATCTTCAGTGCGATCCGACGGACCGCGCCGACGACTGGCCGGACGAGCGGATCTGGGCGGAACTCGACGCGCGCCTCTCCACGCGAGACGGCTGGACGCTACCTCGGGGCGAGATATTTCAGAAAGGCGTGATCGCGATGCGCAGCTTCGTCGTCGAACCGATGAGCTACGGCACGTTGCATCTCGCCGGCGACGCCGCGCATATCGTACCGCCCACCGGCGCGAAGGGGCTCAACCTCGCGGTCGCGGATGTTCACCTGCTCGCTGCCGCGCTCGCAGAACGATATACGACCGGAAAGGACGATGCGCTGGATTGTTACTCCGCGGTCGCGCTCGAGCGTGTGTGGGCGGCCGAGCACTTCTCCTGGTGGATGACAGCGATGCTGCACCGATTTTCGGACGACGATCCGTTTGGTCGAAGAATGCAACTCGCGCAGCTGAGACGTGCGATCGGATCCGCCGCGCTGCAGACCGCGCTTGCCGAACAGTACGTCGGAGCGCCGCTTCCCGGCAGAGCCGGCCATCAAAACATGTCGCCGCTGCGCCAACGCTACCGCACCTTAGTGGATCGCGCCGATTCGCACGCGGATTCGTTGTAGACCGCGTGCGATCTGCATCTATGCAGGACGCACCGCGACCGGAGGGCGCCTCGGCCGCGATACCGTTTGGTCCAGCGGGCACCACGCTGTTGGCGACCTGCAAGTTGACCGCGATCGCCGGCGGCCTTGTCTTCGTGGGCCTCGTCATCATGTCGATCGTGTCGATCACCGGCCGCAAGAGTTTCTCGTGGCCGGTCCCCGGCGACGTCGAGGTCCTGCAGATGTGCGCGGCGTTCGCGTCGTCGTGTTTTTTCGCGTACTGCCACATGATCAACGGCGACGTGAAGGTCGACTTTTTCACGCATAACCTGGCGCCGGCGAAAGTGCACTCGCTCGACGCGTTCGGCGCGCTGATGGTCGGCCTGTTCGGCGCGTTGATCGCGTGGCGCACGGCGGCGGGCGCCATCGCCGTCAAGGATGTGGGCGAGACCTCGGCCATCCTGGGCTGGCCGGTGTGGATCGCGCAAGGTCTGATGGTGCCGGGCTTCGTGCTGCTCGCCGCCGCAGGCTTCTATATGTGCCGTCTCCATCTGCGCGCAGCCATGCGCCAACGCGATGAACGGTCGACCTTGTGAGCGGAACGAGCGTTGGCTTCATCATCTTCGGCGTGATGCTCGCGCTGATGGTGGTGCGCGTTCCAATCGGCGTTGCGATGTTCTCGGTCGGCGCGGCAGGCTACGTGTACATGACCAGCGGCAACGTCAATGCGCTGCTCAACTCGCTCAAGAACCTGGCGTATGCCCGTCTTTCCAACTACGACCTCGTCGTGATCCCGCTCTTTCTGCTGATGGGCCAGTTCGCGACGCACGGCGGATTGTCGAAGGCGCTGTTTCGTTGCGTCAGCGCGTTTCTCGGCCACCGCAGGGGCGGCATCGCGATGGCGGCCGTGGGTGCGTGCGCAGGCTTCGGCGCGATCTGCGGCTCGTCGCTGGCGACGGCGGCCACGATGGGGCAGGTCGCGCTGCCGGAATTGCGTCGCTATGGCTATTCGGGGTCGCTTGCGACTGGCGCACTTGCGGCAGGTGGCACGCTGGGCATCATGATCCCGCCGTCGGTGCCGCTCGTCATCTACGCGATCCTGACGCAGGAGTCGATCGGCAAGCTGTTCATGGCCGCGGTGCTGCCCGGCATCATCGCGATGCTCGGGTACATGCTGGTCATCAAGATCATGGTGACGTGGAGGCCGGAATCTGGTCCGGCGGGGCCGGAGGTATCGTGGGGCGAGAAGATTCGCAGCTTCATCCAGGTATTCCCGGTCGTGATCGTGTTCGTGGTCGTGATCGTCGGCATTTACGGCGGCTGGGCCAATCCGACGGAAGCCGCCGCCATCGGCGCCGCCGCCTGCGGAATTCTGGCCGTGGTCAGCGGCGGGATGCGAATGCGGGGACTCATCGACAGCGCGCTCGGCATGGCACAGGCCACCGCGATGATCTTCCTGGTGCTGCTGGGCGCCGACATGTTGAACACAACGCTCGCGTTGTCGCAGATGCCCGGCGAGCTCGCGGCGTGGGTCAAGCAGAGCGGACTCTCGCCGGTGTTCGTGATGTTCATGATCCTCGTGATCTACATCTTCCTCGGTTGCGTGATGGATTCGCTGGCGATGATCCTGCTGACGATTCCCATCTTCTACCCGATGGTCATGGGCCTCGACTACTGGGGCATGTCGCAGGACGACAAGTCGATCTGGTTCGGCATCCTCGCGCTGATGGTGGTCGAGATCGGCCTCGTGCATCCGCCGGTCGGCATGAACGTCTACATCATCAACCGGCTCGCCAAGGACGTCCCGCTCACCGAAACGTTCAAGGGCGTGGTGCCGTTCCTGATATCGGATCTGCTGCGGACCACGCTGTTGTTGTTTTTCCCGATCATCTCGCTGTACCTCGTGCACACGTTCAAACAGTAGGTCAAGGAGGAAACGTCATGAAACGCGTCAAACCCGTCATGCTGGCCGTCGCGGCTTCGCTCGCGCTCGACGCCGGCGCCGCCCGCGCGCAGGAACTCGTCCTGAAGCTCCATCATTTCCTGCCGCCGCAGGCGACGATCCAGGCGCTCGTCTTCAATCCCTGGTGCGAGAAGATCGGCAAGGAATCCGGTGGCAAGATCAAATGCCAGATCTATCCGGCGATGCAGCTGGGCGGCACGCCGCCGCAGCTCTTCGACCAGGCGAAGGATGGCGTCGCCGACATCGTGTGGACGCTGCCGACCTACCAGGCGGGCCGCTTCATCAAGTCGGAAGTGTTCGAGCTGCCGTTCATGGCGAAGAACGCGGAGACAGGAAGCCCGGCATTCTGGGAGTTCGTGCAAAAGAACTCGCTCGACGAATTCAGGGGCGTGAAAGTGCTGGCGCTGCATCTGCACGATGGGTCGCTGTTGCATTTCAAGGACAAGAAGGTCACGAACCTCGAAGAGCTGAAGGGCCTCAAGGTGCGTGCGCCGACACGCATCGGCACCAAGTTCCTCACCGCAATCGGGGCCGTGCCGGTGCAGATGCCGGTGCCGCAGGTGACGGAGTCGCTGTCGAAAGGTGTGATCGACGGGGCGATGGTGCCGTGGGAGGTGGCACCGGCGCTCAAGCTGCAGGAAGTCACCAAGTATCACGTCGACACCGCGCCCGGCGTGCCCCGGATGTCGAACTCGATTTTCGTCATCGCGATGAACGAGGCCAAGTACAACAGCCTGCCGCCCGACCTCAAGAAAGTGATCGACGCCAACAGCGGGCTCGAGTGGTCGAAGCAGATCGGCAAGATTTTCGACGGTACGACGGCGCCCGGGAAGAAACTCGCCGCGGATGCGGGTGGTGTGTTCGACACGCTGTCGCAAGCCGAATACGACCGTTGGGTGAAGGCGACCGAAGGCGTCAACAAGGAGTGGGTGACCGAAGTGGGCGCGAAGGGCGCCAACGGCGAAGTGTTGCTCAATGACGCGCGGTCACTCATCAAGAAGTACGGAGGTTGATGCACAAGAGTGGCCGTCGGTTCGCGATTGGTATCGCGTCGAGGGATCGGCGGCGAACGGCCCGTGGTCGGCGCGTGGACACGTCTATGCCACTGATCGTCCCGAGGTTCTTGAACTCGCGATCTCTCGCGCTATCTGCATCACCGCGCGGCACGCAAGTGTCATATCGCCTTGCCGCGACATCGCGAGTGCTTTGTGGCACGAGATCACGGGATTCACAATCTTCGCGGCCTTGATCCGACAGTTGAGCTTTCTCGCGCCTCCCGTCGGAGTCGTTCGCAGCCATTTGCGGTGGCCCGAGGAGCGCCGATAAGCAGCATCTTGCCCGCATGTATCAAATTTGATACAATGCCTCAGGATGAGTAAGTCCATCGACTGGCGAGGATCTTCGCTCGAGGACTTGCGCGCATTTCCCGAGGTAGCGCGACGGCGGGCCGGCTACGAATTGCGGAAGCTGCAACGCGGCGAGCCTCCTGATGACTGGCGACCGTTCCCGGAAGTCGGACCGGGCGTCAACGAGGTCCGTATCGTCTCACCGGACGGCTGGTTCCGCGTGATGTACGTGGCCAAATTCGAGGAAGCCATCTACGTGCTACACAGTTTCCAGAAGACCACTCGGAAGACTGCTCGAAGCGACGTCGAAATCGCCAAAGCGCGCTATCGCGCGGTGTTGGCAGAAAGGAAGACATTGAAATGAAGGTTGATACCAAGTCCCGTCATCGGACGAAGGCCGGTGGTAACGTGTTCGTGGATCTTGGATTTCCACCGAAAGAAGCAAAGCGTCTACTGGCCCATGCCGACGCTCAAATTGATGAGTCGATTCGGCTGAAGCAGCAGCTCATGGATGAAATTGCGGAGTGGATGAGAGCGGCGAGCGTGACGCAAGCTGCAGCCGCAGAAGTTCTTCATGTCACGCGTCCTCGTGTATCGGATGTAGTGAATCACAAGGTTGAAAAATTCACGATCGATGCGCTGGTGGGCATGTTGGCACGTATCGGAAAGCAGGTCCGGTTGGCCGTGCATCAAGTGTGCAAGATCCGACATTGAGCGCAGCAGAAGCGGATTGGATGTCGTAGCCGCCTTCCTCCGTGGGCGTTGGTCCGAGAAGTATCGTGTCAGTCATCGATTTCCACCCATGACAGCGCGCGCGCTGACGGCATCAGTGAAAACGAGCGAGGGGGTCAGTCGCACTTGAAGGCTCTCTCGAAGCCTATTTTCTAGTCGGCGGCAGAACCAGAGGCGCATTCTGGTTCTTTACGAAGAAGACGAGCAATTTCGCCGGCTTCGTCTCGCTGAAATTGCGGCCGACGGTGCACGTCCTGCGGATTTTCGTAGAACGTGTCGCCGGCATTGAGGATGACCGGCTTGCCGCCCTCCACCTGCATTTCAACCGTGCCTTCCAGCTCGATTTGCGCGCCGTGGCTAGCTGAGCGCCACCGCGCGCCTCAGGCCGCAGGCTGGTAGCATCCTTGGTATCCGATTGAGGAGATGACTCATGGCTGCAAGCCCTGCGGTATGCGACTTCGGCGCCCCGGCGCCGGACTTTGACCTTGTTGCAACCGACGGACGCGGTTACCGCCGTGACGAGCTTCGCGGGCCGAACGGCCTGCTCGTGATGTTCATCTGCAACCACTGTCCTTACGTCAAGGCGGTCATCGACCGCATCGTTCGCGACGCCGCCGAGCTCAGCAAGCACGGGGTCGGCTCTGTCGCGATCAGCAGCAACGATCCAACCGACTATCCGGAAGATTCGTTCGACAACATGAAAGAGGCTGCGGCCCGGTGGCGCCTTCCGTTCCCCTATCTTTGGGACGAGTCGCAGGCAGTAGCGAAGGCATACGGCGCGGTGTGCACGCCCGATTTCTTCGGCTACAACGCCGATTTCAAGCTGCAGTACCGCGGCCGCCTCGACGATTCCGGGCGCTTTCCCAAACCTGGCGCCCCGCGCGAGCTGTTCGACGCGATGGTTGGCGTGGCACGCACGGGAAAGGGTCCCGCGGAACAGATCGCGAGCGTCGGGTGCTCCATCAAGTGGCGCGGGCCGCCCTGATGAAGGCGTGACGCTGCGCCAGTTCAACCTGGTGACGATCTACATGGACGCCATGCCGGCGCCCGCACAGGTCGGCGACAAGCAGGATTGGTCGCGCAGGCCGGAAGACTGATGGGGTTGCCCTGGCGGTAGGGCTGCACCGCACTTTACACCCTGCGACGTCCCCCTTGGCCGATTATGATGTCCCAATATGGTGATCGATCGCCGCCGATTTCTCGCGGGTGTGTCAGCGGCGCTCGTGGATGCCCGCATCGCTCATGGCGCAGCGCCGATGACGACTTTGTTCCTGTGCGGCGACGTGATGACGGGTCGCGGGATCGATCAGATCATGACCAAGCCCGGCAAGCCGCATCTGTACGAGTCGTACGTTCGGTCTGCGACGCGGTACGTTGAGATCGCGGAGCGGGCGACCGGACCGATCGTCCGTCCGGTGAGCGCTTCCTACATCTGGGGCGATGCGCTGGCCGAGCTCGATCGCGTGCGGCCGTCGGCGCGGATCGTCAATCTCGAAACATCTGTCACCACGAGCGAGGACGCGTGGCCCGGCAAGGCCATTCACTACCGTATGCATCCGGCGAACGTCGATTGCCTAAAGGCGGCACGACTCGATTGCTGCTCGCTTGCCAACAACCACGTCCTCGATTGGGGATACCGCGGGCTCGCGGAGACGATCGGCGCCTTGCGCGCAGCAGGCATACGGACGGCCGGGGCCGGCGGCGACCAGGACGAAGCGCTCGCGCCGGCGATCATCGAGCTTGCCGGCGGCCGCCGCGTGATCGTGTTTGCGTTCGGCACGGACAGCGCAGGAGTCCCGCACGAATGGGCGGCGACCAAAGAGCGCGCGGGTGTGGCCTACCTGCCGGACCTCGCGCCGTCGACGGCACAAGCGATCGCCGCCCGCGTGCAAGCGGTCAAGCGTATCGGCGATATCGTCGTCGTGTCGATCCATTGGGGCGGCAACTGGGGCTACGAGGTGACGCGCGCGCAGCGTGCGTTCGCACGGCTGCTCGTCGATGGCGGCGTGGACGTTGTGCACGGCCACTCGTCGCACCATCCGAAGGCGATCGAGATCCACCGCGACCGCCCCATTCTTTTCGGGTGCGGGGATTTTCTGAACGACTACGAAGGAATCGGTGGATACGAGCGCTACCGAGGCGAGCTCGGGCTCATGTATTTTCCGGTCTTTGGCGCGAGCCGCGCGCTCGAGCGATTCACGCTCGTTCCCACGCGCGTACGCCATTTGCGCGTCAACCGCGCTCGCGGCGAAGATGTCGCGTGGCTTGCGACGATGCTGACGCGGGAAGGAGCGGCGTTCGGCACGCGCGTCGTGCACGAGCCCGACGACACGCTCACCGTACACTGGCGCTGACGAAAGGACACCTCGATGAAAGCAGCGTATTACGAGCGACTCGGCCCGGCACGAGAAGTCCTTCAGGTGCGCGACGTTCCCGAGCCTCATCCCGCTGCCGGTGAAATCCGCGCGCGCGTGCAGTGGTCAGGCGTGAATCCATCCGACGTCAAGTCGCGCGCCGGCTTGCGCCCCATGCCCTTTCCGCGAGTCATCCCGCACAGCGACGGGATGGGCGTGATCGATGGCGTTGGCGACGGTGTCCCGGCGCAGCGGATCGGGCAACGCGTGTGGCTGTGGAATGCCGCGTGGGGCCGTCCGCATGGCACGGCGTGCGAGCTCGTGTGCCTTCCGCAAGCGCAGGGCGTGCTGCTGCCCGATAACGTCGGCGGCGAGGCCGGCGCATGTTTGGGGATTCCGGCGCTCACTGCGTTGCACGCGGTGATGATGGACGGCGGCGTCGCCGGCAAGACAGTCCTAGTTGCAGGCGGCGCCGGTGCCGTGGGGCATTACGCGGTGCAGTTCGCAAGTCAGTTGGGCGCCGCGCGCGTGATCTCGACCGTGAGCACGCCGGCCAAGGCCGCGTTGGCACGCGATGCGGGTGCCGACGACGTGGTGTTTTACAAAACCGAGTCCTTGACCGATCGTGTTGCGGAGATGACCGGCGGCAAAGGCGTCGATCGCATCATCGAGCTGGACCTTGCCGTCAATGGCGAAGCCGACCTGCAAATGCTTCGGGTCGGTGGCGAGTGCGTGACCTACGGCAGCAGCGCGAGTCCACTTGAGTTGCCGTTCTTTCCGCTGATTGCGAAGAACATTGAGCTCAAGTTCTTCATCGTGTACCACCTCGCTCCACAGGACCGCGAAAGGGCAGTCGCCACGCTCACGCGCCTACTGGCGCGAGGCACTTTGCAGCACAACATCGCTGCGCGTGTGCCGCTGCAGGACATCGCGACCGCCCACGAGATCGTCGAGCGCGGCGAAGCGACCGGCAACGTCGTGATCAGCGTGAGTTGACCGGCTTTGTGACGGCCGTGAGGACTGCCGGCATCGGGTAGCCCTGTGCGGTTTTGAAACTTCTTCACGTCGTCGGCACGATCATCGGCAACTCGCTACATCACGGCGCGCCGCTTTTGACGAACCGATGAATAAGGCTCAAATGCGATGTAACTCCAAGACGGCGTTGTATGTCGCGCGCCACTTCGACACAGTGTTCGAGTTAGGACATCGAGATCGCCCACTAAGCGCGTCTCGCGCTCATTCGGTATGGAGTCCGGGAAGTGCAAACTCGCCGTGCTGCAGCTGCTCCTGCAGAAAACGCACGCAGACGCGTACCTTTCCGGAACTCGAAAGGCGCACCGGCGAGACCGCCCAGACCTCAGCAGATTGCCGATACGCAGGAAGAACGCGGATCAGTTCGCCGGTGTTGAGATTTTCTGCGACGTCCCAAATCGCCCGCAGCATGATGCCGTGTCCCTCGATCGCCCATGTTCGCACGATGTCGCCGTGATTGCTTGCCATGGGACCTGTCACCTTCACTGTCTCGAGCCCGCTGGGACCATAAAGGCGCCACACGCCGAAACTGTGATCGCGTTCGTGGATCACGAGGCAGGCATGCTGCGCAAGGTCGGCCAGCGTCCTGGGCTCACCGTGCCTTTCTAGATACGCGGGCGATGCGCACAGGATCCGGCTGCTCGCAACAATTCGATGCGCAATGAGATTCGGCTCCGGGACTTCTCCAACGCGGATGTCGAGGTCTATCCCTTCGTCGACGAGGTCGACCACACGATCGAAAAGATCGAGACGGATCTCGAGCGCGGGGTAGCGACGACGCAGCTCGGATAGCACAGGCGCGATGTAGTTGCGACCCAATCCGAAACTCGTGCTGATCCGGAGCAAGCCCTGCGGGCCGGACTTCGCGGCGGCCACGGCTTCCATCATCTGATCCACGTCGTCACTGAG
>Ga0184626_10000312_pt1 | contig 14466 bp, 15 predicted proteins | sample PLM3_60_b1_FD_133142 | JGI IMG/M metagenome (GOLD analysis project Ga0184626, IMG submission 133142) | Groundwater sediment microbial communities from an aquifer in East River, Colorado, USA - PLM3_60_b1 | ecosystem: Environmental > Terrestrial > Soil > Riparian zone | place: USA: East River... | reverse complement strand
TTTTTGCAGTTCGAGCAAATTTTCCAACCGCTGGTTGAAGCGGGACGGGCTGAGAGCCAGCCAATCTTAGAAACCTTTGCCTGCGGCTGCGCCTCGGCTATGACTGCAACAGCAAGCAGTACCACTACAACAAGGATTGATGGCACCGCAGCCTTCTTCATTGCGCACCTCGTTTCGAGCGTTATCTATCAACACGCGGATAGAGAATAAGGAGAGTGTGATTTACACGGCGAAAGGCGACAGGGATTCGTCAAATAAGAAGGCCAGGACCACCTTGAGATTGAACTGAAGGACGCGTCAGTCGCGTCTTGGAGGTTTGAGTCGTAGGAGTAGCAAAAATCGCCCAGGGCGCTCGTGATACCGGCGCCGGTCACAGTACGGTTGAGCCAGCCCTTGGGTCGAGTTTTCACTTCAGTTTGTGCGGCTACCACGATTTCATTGGTTTCCAGCGAACTGCGTGTTGTAGTTCAGTACGGTGATTTTCACAAGTCACCCAGAAGGAAGGTGATTTCCTTATAGAGGATGACACGAGGATCAAGAAAAATGCGGGAAGAAGAAAAACGCTTGTAGCCAATGCAGCACCAAGCCAGCCACCGAGATGATACCCCAGATAGCCAGCCACCTCTTACCTATTTGATTGGCCGCAGATAATCCAGCGCTAAGCGGTCACTCGGCGGAACCCTGCACCCATTCGTCGGTCGCCGACTTTGGCCAATGGAGGGCAGTGGCGGTGGCCATGGTCAGTTTTCCTTTCGGCCGTGCATCGCACTTCGGCTCGCTGCTGCGCCGATTTTTTTAAAGGTGAGGAATAGCTCCTTCAGTGAGCGAAGCTTCGGAGTGAGCAGGCAAAAACCGGCCTGCCGGATGATGAGCGGATCGTTGGGAAGACGGTTTAAGAAGAACATCGCCTTGACACGTGTTGGGTCACGCCCGTATAGTCCCGCTATGTTTCGGAGGTTCATAGCGGGGTCATTCGTTACCTTCTGGCTCCTGCTTCTTGGAATTGATGTCTCGGGAGACGTAGGATTGATCCAGCACTACCGCGGCTCGGAAACGGACAGGGTAGTCGATTGTGTGCTGGCAGACTACGGGCAAGCCGCTAACATAAGATCCAACGAGGTACCAATATTAATAGCGCCTACTATGGCCGCTCATTCCGCGGCTTTTCCGCCATCCTTTTTCTGCCGCGTCTCGACCGACCAGGTCTATAAAGAGCAACTCTTGTCAAGACAAGAGATTCCTATCTATAAATTCCATCTCGTTTTTCTCATCTAGTTTCTGCTTTTCTCTCCTCACCGAAGCAATCACGGCGCAGGCCGGAAAACGGATAATATTTTCCGCCAGCGCTGGATGTTTGTGGTTGTCTTTGACGGATAGCTGATCTCTTTCTCTGTACAACTCGGAGACTGTGTATATGAAAATACGATCGTTTTTATCAAGCATAAGCTTTGTTTTTGTCGTGTTTTCGATCCTAGCCATCGCCACTATCTTGGCATTGGCTCCGATTGTCGTCTATGCCGGCGAAATCGATACCGAACATCTGTTCGGCTTCGCCATTGGAACCGATATTGGCGAGGTTGGAGAACGAGAGCTTGAGAGCGAAACCAACAGCCGATTCGGCAAGCGCACGGGCTCGTATACCGCTTTGTCACAAGGCCTCGAAGCGGAATTTACTCCGATTGAGAACTTTCGCTTATCGATCGGCGGCTCCCTCGCTTATCACAATATCGCCGGCGTCAATGGGTTCACGAATCGCCGCCAGGGCTCGTTCGAAGGCGTGTTTGTCGATATGAGATACCGTTTTCTCGACCGCGCGCATTCCATTTTCGGACTTACGGTTGCTGCCGAGCCGCAGTGGGGTCGGATCGACGAGACGAGTGGAGAACCGGGCGGTCAATACGGGTTGGAGCTGGCAGTCGCGGTGGATAAGGAAGTCGTACCAGACCACACCGTCGTTGCCGTCAATTTTCTATACGGGTTTGAAGCAGCGCGCTCGCGGGCGACCGGCGTCTGGTCCCGGGAATCGACCTTTGGTGTCGCCACCGCAGTTATGACGCGGGTGCATCCCCGCATCTTCGTTGGAACGGAGGCTCTCTATTTGCGTACATACGATGGGCTCGGCCTTAATGCCTTCGCCGGTCATGCCGTATTCCTCGGGCCAAGCGTATTTGCCAAGCTCCCTGGCAGTTGGTGGATAGCTGCTGCTTGGGGCACGCAGGTTGCGGGACGCGCCGCTGGCGATCCAGATCGGCTCGATCTCACAAATTTCGAACGGCATCAGGCGACGTTTAAGTTCGGCTTCACTTACTGATGCGCGTGTACAAAGCAGCGATACGCCCTGTTTCGTTCATTCGATTTATTTTATGTTAAGCCACAGGTGTCTCGTCGATGAGGTAGAGACTAGCGTCGCCTTGGAAGCGAGACTGTCAGCACTAAAATCGGTCTATCTATTGTTGCTGTAATAGGGTTCTCTTCCTTGCGCGATGAACTACCGGAATTCAGCCGCAGGGTTTGGAAATGATCGGCGGCCTTTAAAGAACTTTGGACGTTAGCAGCGATTTAATTGAAAGGAGAAATCAGTTCAATCCCGGCCTCGCAGTTTGTTTTGCCGAAAAACACAAAACTTAACTCGCAAACTCATGCCGCGCGGTTCCCGGCTTGAGGGCGTGATTATCTTTGTTGATTTGCCAAAGCGTGCCCTTGGCGACTGGATATTTACAAGATACCCAAGAGTCAAACGCTTGGCCCAAAGCCCCCCGGGCCCCCGACTTTAGTTTTGACCCTTCGTCGATGCACGAGTTCTCCAGCGGTCGTACCGAGCCATTGAACCCTTCCATCGCCACCGTGCACCACAAACCTGTCTAATATTAGACAGTAATCCGCCTTGAATTAGTATAAACATCAAAACATATTGTGCTGCCTAGGAAACTGATGATATGCGTTTCCGCGTTGGCCGAGACATACCGTTTGAAACGGAGGGAGAGATTATGAAAACGTTCAGATTAGCACGAGTGGCAATCGGCATCGCCATCCTGTTTGCGGGACCCTCTCTTGCGGCCGATCCTGCGACTGTTAACTGGAACAGTGTTCCCACGAAGACGGTGACGCTCTTCTATCCTGCGCAGTCGACCTATCAATGGCTACGCAGCTCCGCTCATCCGGGCGCCCCGGTGGTCACCGGTGGAGGAGCCTGTCTGACTTGCCATAACGGAGCCGAGGAGAAGCTTGGCAATAAGTTGGTTACGGCAAACCCGTTGGAACCCACGCCCGTTGCAGGCAAGAACGGCGTCATCCAGCTGAATCTTCAAATTGCCTATGACAACGAGAATGCGTATTTCCGCGCGCAGTGGAAGACCAGAAATCCGTATCCGGGCGAAGCGCATCCATTCGTGCGCTATGACGGCAAGGAATGGAAACCGTACGGCTTTCCGAAACTCGATGCAGTTGTCCAGAAGGGCGAGCAATCGGGAATCTACGAAGATCGCTTTTCGATCATGATCGACGACGGGGGAGTGCCAGCCTTCGCAAACCAAGGCTGCTGGCTCACTTGCCACAATGGCGAACGCGACAACCCAAAGTTTGCGACCAGGACCGAGGTTGAGGCGAATCCGCTGTACCAGGCGCTGAAACAGATTGATGTGCGCAAGTACCTGCCCTCGACTCGCACAGACGCGGACGCATCCTGGGACAAGGGCAAGAGCCCGGATGAGATTGCCAAAATAAAGGCGGCCGGAGGTTTTCTCGACTTGATGCAGTGGCGCGCCCACCGCTCAAATCCGGTCGGCATGGCGGATGACGGCTACGTGCTCGAATATCGCTTGAGTGATGCCGGCGGTAACCCGTTCGGATCAAACGTGGACCCCAAAACCCACCAGCCGAGGTTCATGTATGACGAGAAGAAGGTCGGGAAAAAGGCGCTCAGCGCCGACGACATCCGCAAGACACCGACCGCCCTGATACGCGACCAGAATGCGGTCCCCTTTGATCCCAATGCCGGATGGAAAGTAGGCGATCTCATCCCCGAGTACGTGCTCAACAAGGAAGGCGCTAAGGGCTCGGGCGCCGATAACAAGAACGTAACGGGAGCCTGGAAAGATGGTATGTGGACGGTCGTGTGGGTCCGCCCGCTGAAACTTACTAACCCCGATGACAAAGCTTTGAATGAAGGGAAAGTTTACAACTTCTCCTTTGCCGTCCACGACGACAACATCACCACCCGGGGACATCACGTTTCGTTCCCGATCACAGTCGGTTTCGGCGCCAAGGCCGCGATCGAAGCGACCAAGCTTAAATGAGCGTCGGTATGCTCACAAAAGAACTCTCTAATTTGCCAGCGGTCCAGTGCCCTCATTCATTTGAGGCACTTCAGGCAATATCGCAGCATTGAACCGAGGGAGAAATCAGTTCAATTACAGAGCAACGCGTTCTTGTTCAGATCCTAGCCAAACACTATTGCAGGTGCACGATGACAGTGGCGTTCGACACCTGCGGAGCACTGGCGCCCGTGTGCCCGGCATTCTTCGCCACCCAGTCTCTCGCTTTCTGAACGCTCTCGTCTATTCCGGCTTGATCCTGGCACACAGTCACCGAAAACCCGCCATCACCACTACGGGCAAGTGTATAGCTCACCAGGCCCTTGACTGATCGAAGCACGCTTTCGACTTCGGCCTTGTTCCTCTCTAGCACGTCGAACAACTCTTTGGCTCCCTTTCCTGAATACTCCCTGATTACTACCTGCATGATGCGTTCCTCCCTTTCGCTCGTCTTCTTTCTTTATCTCGTCTAGGTCTTGGCCCGAGCCAGTACTCTACATCCCGCCTCTACCGCTTCACTACCACCCACGCAGCGATGCGCACCGCGTTGGTCGCCGCCGTCGAACGGTCAGCGATTAACCCGCGACGAAACACGACGCGGCCACGAACTGACGTGCGCGCGTTGTCTGGAGAATTCAGTTCAATTACACGGTTAACGTTCCGGTTCAGCGGCCGCGCGCTGCCGCATTTGCCTTGGCACTTTATCCATCACGGTCCGCTGCTACCGGTTATGCGGTTCCAGTGTGCGTGACGACAATGATTCCAACCAACCACAGAAAGCAGGCAAACTGCACGAAGAAAAACGCGAACCGCACGGATGCCACGGCGTTTGTTTGAACGAGACATACGTGCACTAGCGATTGGAGAACCCGGGCGATTAGAACCGTCGCTGCCAGCGCATCTACCAACGTGCTCGCCACATTACCAACGTAGAGTGCAAAAACAATAGCGCCGAAAACCGGAAGATTTTCGATACAGTTCGCATGTGCCCGCATCGCGCGCAGGTACCAATCTGCTCCCTCAATCTGATCAGCCCGGAAGCTGCTTACCGGCACCCGTCCCGTCAGAATGCGGCTCCAGCGATATACGCCCACGGTAGCCAGCAACAGAAGCACGGTCCATAACGCGAATCCCAGAAGCATCCACACCGGTACGGTCACAAACCTTCACCAAATGCCGCATAACGAAGGGTTAGGGCAAAGCCTACACGCCATAGTGTGCGACGGCTCTTGAGACTTTTTGATTGGCATCGAAGAAGAAGACCTCTGCCGCGAGGCGACCACCTGCCCCCTTGTAGTAAATGGTGACGCTACCGACGCCTACGAGAACGGATACCAACTCAAAGTGCAGATCGGGAATGAGCTGTAAGGCTTTTGCTCCAATACGCGCCGACAGATGCCTTTCCGCATAGCCTTCCAGAGGGTTCGCCAGTGACCTGAATGATGACGGGCGAGGACATCTCAAAGTCATCTGCATAGTGCGACAGTACTCTGTCTAGATCGTGGGCGTTCCACGATTCGATCCAATCTGCTGCGAAGTGCTCCGCAAACGCTTTGTCCATTCTTTGTTCCCCGTTCGGCCTGCGATCCCGACGCAAGCCCCCTCACTTGCCTTGAGATTGCGCCTTCGCTCGTCTCGCTTCCTCCGCCATTACCTTGGCTTCGGGAGTCGTAAACGGGAAGTAATCCAGAACGTCGTACTCCCACACGTTGCTAGGAAAAATCACGACGAGTTCCGCGACCTCATCATCCAAGTTTTGGAACGAATGAGGCACGCCAGGGGGAATGTTGACGATGTAGGGTCCTTCCTTGACAAATAATTTGTCGCCCAGTGCGTAGAGAACCTTCTGCCCTTTCAAAGAGCACATGGGATTCCTCGCCCTTGTGGGTGTGCATCGGCGGAGCGCCGCCTGGTGCCGTATAAGTGATACCTATGGTGAGGTTGTCATAGCCGTGCCTCTGTCCCTCCATTACATGGACGTACTCGCCTGGCCCTGGGTTTATCACGTCCAGATCACTCTTTGAAAGTGCGAAGTCCTTGACGTCGGTCATCGCAGGCGGCTGGAACGGCCCGGGCACTCTTCGAGTCTCCAGGACCTTGTAAGAATGGTGCTGGGCATTCAGCTGCCTCCTCGCTTCATCGACATCAAGGATCAACTCGCCGTGCTCGATCCTCTGACCCGGCTGTGCGTCTGAGGGCGAATGATTCACGACAGGTTCCGGCGGTAGAGCCGGCTTCGCGTTGACTTCTGCAGGGCGCGGGGCCGAAGAAGGGGCACACCCCAGAAGTACCAGCGCGAGACCGAGCACGCCGACAATTCCTCGTAGCCTCTGGATCATCATTCCATGTCTCCTGTGTCTCCTGGTGAACTGACCCGGAAAATCGTAGCGATCCGATTATCGAGATGCATCTGCTCGGACTGAAGTCTAACGTTTGAGATCAGGCGCAAACAACGGCGGCACTGACATGGCCGAAGCGAGAAGATGTGGCCCGTTGTTTGTCGCCTCGATTGAAGGGTTAGCCCTCATTCGACGATTAACCACACCCTCACACATACGGCTTACCGTCTTTGTGAACGAACTTCCACTTGCCTTCTACGAGCAATGCCTTGAGATCGTCGTCTGGGTAGCTTCCTTCGTCTCCCGGCGTTCTGTCGCCGACTTCGAGGTACACGACCTCCTCGGCAGTTTCGTTGATCAAGCAGTGACCGTTGCCTGTGCCCGCCTTGAAGCCCGCACACATTCCTGGAGAGAGCTGAGTTCGACCTTCGTCGGTGTGTAGCGTCGGTCGATCCTGCAGGATATATACGAACTCATCTTGCTTGGTATGAGCATGACGAAGGGCGGAAACTGTATTGGGAGCCAGGCGGGTGAGGTTTATGCCAAAGTTTTTGAGACCAAATAGATCGCCAAGTTGGCGCTTCTCCCTGCCCACCATCCGCGATGCAAACGGCTCAGGATAGACGGAGGGCCTGCTTCGGGCTGGGACTTCGGCGGCGGTGACGGCGACTGGAGTTGACTTTTCTGACAAAAGGCCTCGCTATACGGACTGATACGGGCTAACTTATAGCGTTTTATCCCTAAAGCCAGGGAGCAATCAAGTTGCACAGAGGTCGTGGCAGTGTCAACGGGTTGGACTAAACCGTGCGGAGCCGATTCGAAGCGACTAACTGCCCACAATCTTGTTCTTCCGCAAGGCCAGAGTCAAACTTCGTAAGCCACCCCAGGCATGGACTGTACAACGCCTCAGGCAAGTATCGTGGAGTTGAGTCGTAGGAGAAATCAGTCCAATCCTGGTACCACCGGTGGGTTTTATGACGGTCATTTGATCACCCTATCCGCCTAGTACAGAGAAAGAGGGCGGCGTCAGACTGATACTAGGGAGTGATCGGACTACTCTTGGTGACCGCCCTTGCTTATCAGAGGGCCGTATATATTATGCTCCCGGATCGAACTGAAAAGGATGGCTGTGAGGCGTTTGCCCTATGAGATCAAGGCGCTGCTCATGGTTGTTTCAAATTTGCCCTTAAAAACTTAAGCAACTCGATGTGCTTTTCCGAATCTCGCATCATCGAGTCCAAAAGAATTTTGAACACCCCATGGTAGTATCCGCTGCTTTCTTTTACAAGCCTCTTGGATTCCCGGATGCCCTCTTTTTCAAGCTCGATGAATTCCTCGGTAATTGCGCGAAGCCGATCGTAAGTTTTGGAGTGCTCGCGCGTGCTCTCCAGACTTCCTTCCGGTTTAGTCCACGTCAGGCTACCCTTGAGAGTCGCGACCATCGCGTGAATCACTGCACGATGTTTCTCCTCGTCCGAGATGATGAGCTGCAAAAGAAACTTTGTGACTGGGTTCGGCAGGTCTCCCATTAGTTCCTTGTACTGCTCAAGCGACTTTTCTTCTTTCATTTCGTGCGCTTCAAACTCATTCAGCAAACGTTCAATCGGGGAAATTCCACCCAGATCGGCCTTCATGCCAAACAGCGCCGCCACTTCAGGCACCTCTTCCATAAAACCCTCCTTCGTTATTTCCCTTTGATTACCTTGTACTGCTCGTGTGCTAAAGATGCAACTCGTATCTCTCCCAATGGCTACTGAACCTTGCCACGGCGCTCCGAAACCGGCCCGACTTCGCCAAGAGCAATCTCACCGAGCTAGGCAACACGGATGTTGAGATTTGGGCCAAAGAAAGTTTCACTCAGGGGGCCACTATCGCTTATAGGAACGGCACGTTTCGAGGGACGCCGAAGGGTCATGCAAGTGACTGCGCGGACCTACAAGTCGCCACCGTGCTGCCGGCTGGCTATATCACGACGGCGAAACCGGTGGCCGAGAGAAGGATGGTTCTGGCGGGATACCGCTTGGCGGATTTGCTGACACGGATACTCAAACTTTGATAGACGGAGAATCAGTTCAATCCTGGCATCGCCGCTTGTTTTTCTGCCATCACTTGATCACTTTATTCGCCCGCGAGAGAAATTCCGGCGAGAGTGTCAGTCCGATCTGTTTCGCTGCTTTCAAGTTGATCACGAACTCAAACTTCGTTGCCTGCTGCACCGGCAAGTCAGCCGGTTTGGCACCTTTCAAAATTTTGTCCACGTAAACAGCCGCACGCCGATAAAGGTCATCGTAGTCGGCCCCGTAGGACATGAGGCCGCCCTCATCGACAAACCCCTTCTCTGGGTAAATAGCCGGTAACCGGTATTTGACTGCAAGCTCCACGATCCGCTTTCTTTCGGCGAAAAAGCGGCGACCGGCGGGCGTCATAATCGCACCCACCTGCTTCTGCTTTGCGGTTTGAAAGGCGCTCTCTAAACCTTTGGCGTCGGGTTGAGTCGTGATGTCTTCTAAGTTTAGCTTCAATGCCAGCGCCGCAGGCGTGAGCTCTTTCATTTGGGGGTTTAGTAATATGCTGTCTCCCGACGATCGCAGAAGCCCAACTCGTGAGAGTCGGGGGATTGCGTCCTTGAGTATCTCTAGCCTTTTGGTATTTAGCTCGGGCGATAAACTCGCGTTCCCGGTGACGTTGCCGGCCGGCCGTGCCAGACTGGCAACCAAACCTGCACCCACGGGGTCCGCAACGCTCGCCATCACGATGGGGATCGTAGTGGTGGCGCTCTTGGCCGCTAACGGCCCCGGTCCCCCTGAGACCACGATCAGATCAACCTTTAGACGAACCAGGTCCGCCGCTAGCTCCGGCAGACGCTCATTCTTTTGCTCGGCAAACCGATACTCGATGGTGATGTTTTTTCCTTCAATCCATCCAAGCTTGATCAGCTCTTGTCGGAACGCCTCCAAAAGCCCTGCCGTACCAGAAGCAGTGCTATTATCCAGGAAACCTATGCGGGGGACTTTCCCTGTCTGCTGCGCGTCGGCAAGCGAAACATTTGCCAGAAAAAGAGTTGCCAGCAGCCAGAGAGTGATTCTCTTCTTCATGTTTTTTTTCTCGCCTCGTGCCTCACGCCTTTTGCCTATTTTCACTTGATCAGCCTATTCGCTCGGGCGAGCACCTCCGGCGGGATCGTCAGGCCGATCTGCTTCGCTGTCTTGAGGTTGATCACCAGCTCGAACTTAGTAGGCTGCTCGACCGGCAGGTCGGCAGGCTTGGCTCCCTTCAGGATTCTGTCCACAAAATATGCGACGCGCCGGTAGCTGTCCGCGAGGTCCGCCCCGTACATGAGCCCGCCGGCTTCTACACCTTCTCTGTTGGCGTACATCGACGGTAACCGGCTCTTTAACGCAAAGCCCACGATCCGTTTTTGGTTATCACGCATTGGCGGGCCCGAGGTCACGTAGAGTCCATCCGGGCGCTGCTTGCCCATCGCAGAAAACACCTTATCGAAATCGTCTGCAGCTCGTACCTCCCAAGGCTGAAGAGTCAACTTCAGCGCACGCGCCGCGACTGGGAGAATCTCTTTCACCTCGATTACACCGGCGGGAACGGTCGGACCGTAGAGAACCGCGACACGGGCAAGTTTGGGAACGGCTTCTTTGAGCAGCTCCAGCCGCTTGCCGCCTAGCTCTCTGGAAAGGTTTGAAACGCCGGTGACGTTGCCGCCCGGGCGGGCAAGGCTTTCAATTAGGCCTGCCTCGACAGGATCGGACCCAACGCCCGTCATAACGATGGGAATCGTCTTGGTCGCATTCTTGGCCGCCTGGATCGGCGCGTTCCCTCCTACTGCCACGATGATATCGACCTTGAGACGCACCAGCTCGGCCGCAAGCTCGGGGAGCCGATCGCGCTTCCCCTCCGCATATCGATACTCGGTGGCGATGTTCTGTCCTTCTATGTAGCCGCGCTCGTGCAGAGCCAGCCGAATTGCCTCGGCACGGGCGGACTCAAGAGCTGGCTCGAACGCTGATAGATAACCTATCCGTGGGACCCTCTTCGGCTGCTGCGCTTCGGCCATCACTGCAAGAGTAAGAAGCACCACTGCAACAAGGATTGATAGCACCGCAGCTCTCTTCATTGCGCACCTCGTTTCGAGCGTTTCTATCACGCGGATAGAGATAAAGGAAAGTGTGATTTACACGGCGCATGGCGACCGGGGATTAATTGACTAGGAAGGCTAGAATCAGCCTGAGATTGAATTGAATAAGGTTGAACAATTGCTTGACTCTTACTTTGTCAATGCTAGCCTAACAATGGAGTGGTTCATGAAACAAATCCTTTTTGCGGCCCTATTTTTACAACTGGTGGTGTTTACACTGATAGCGCCTGGTCTGCGTGCAGATGAAAGACGGGAATTCATCTCGAAAACAATGAATTCTGATGTCCAAAAGCTTTTGGAAAACTGCGGCAGAAAAATAATTGGCCAGGAGCCATTTTCAAGCAAAAATAATAATATCATGGACTATATGATCGGCTTTTATACTACCGATCACGGTTTACTTGTTACGCTTCAAGCATTAAAGCAACGGTCTGATGAATACGGACACGCGATCCCGGATGTTTATTCTAGCGAACTTGTGGCGATTGTATTTGTTGATAAGTCGCTCTTATGGTATAAATCTGAAACCGCTAAAAGCACATTAAAAGCAAAAATGGCGCGGCTAGTAGGAAAACAATCTATTTAAGCAGCCCCACAAACTGCTTTTTATTTTTCTTTGGGTCCCGTATCGGGACACAAGCACCGATTAAACCAAGCCCCGAGCGCTGCCTCAGACGGTAGTTCTTGGGGCTTGTCGTTTCTGGTACACGGACAAAGGGCGGACAGTGAGAATCCGCGTTAGGATTTGATTCAAGGGGAATTCCAGTTCAATTAGAGGGCTAACGCAAAGGCTGAGAAGGGACGGTCCGCGAGCTTTGCGAGCGGGGCCGTACGTGTTTCTCAAGCCGCTGGTTAGGGCTGCAAGTTGGTTTACGTCAGTTCTTCAAGAAACTCGACGTCTTTCCGCAGCAACTGATTGACCATCTCGCTGACATCCTTGCCTTTCCTCCGAGCAATGCGTTCGAGTTTGCTCTGCAGCTTACGGTCCAGATAAATAGGTAGCCGCAGTTCGGCGCCTTTCCGATAAAACTTTCCTCGAACGGCTTTCGAAAAATCATATTCTCGTCTCATATCTCATTTCCTCTGATATTGCTTCTTTTCATTCTTTGTTGCTCTTCGCGCTGATATTAGCCGTACTCGCGCACTGTTTTCCGCTTCTTCATGATACGTATGGGAAATAACCAACAACGCACGAGTCTGATCCAACCCCAAAGTTATCCACCTTTCCTCTCTTCACTATGTTGCTCGTCGAACAATGACAAAGCGTTTGGATCTAAGAACACTGTGGCTCCGCGTTCAAACGTAACGTGATGTTTTCTTGCATTTTGCCGGGCCTTAGCGGGGTCCCACTCAAAATGGAATTGAAACGCCACGGGGGAACTATCTCATAAAACGCGAGACAAAAGCACGTTGGCAGCAGTCGCGATCAGGGAGCCCTAACGCCGCTGGAACCGCTTGTTGGGCGCCAGTGCCGCGCTTCAAGTTGCCAGCCGACGTTTACGGACAAGACCTTGTCTTTTGCATTCCTCTCTTTTGCGTGATCCGTGCTCAAATTCAAATTTAGCTGTCTGTGCAAAATTTAGACCCTTAGCGAGCCACGGAACCCCCTGACGCCATAGTAAGAGGGCGCACCGTTGTGATACACGAAGACATGGTCGTAGCGACGATCGGCAAAGATGGCGCCGCCGAGTTTTCTAATTTCAGAAGGTGTTTTCAACCAGCTCGACGTTTTCGTATCGAAATTTCCAAGTTTCTGCAACTCTCGATATTGTTCTTCCGTTAAAATCTCGATGCCCATGGCAGCTGCCATATCCATAGCGGTATCTTTTGGTTTAAATTCTTTCCTTGACTCCAGCGCTTCACGGTCATAACAAACATTTCTGCGGCCTTTAGGACTTTCCGCTGAACAATCACAAATAATGTATTCGCCCGTCTTTTTATCATAACCAACAACATCCGGTTCACCACCGGTTCTCTCCATTTCATTGAGAGACCACAGTTTTTCAGTATTAGCTTCCAGCTTTGCTTGTACTTCAGCCCATTCGAGACCTTTATGGCGGTTCATGTTTTTCTCAAAACGGGCTTTCAATGCTCTGAGTAGTTCTTCACGTTGTTTTGCTTTCATGTGTTTTGCTCTTTGCATCTCTGTCTTTGCCTTTCTGCTCTGTTTCATTGGCCTTTGCTCGCCCGGCCTTCTTACGGCTTGTTCTTTCGCTTCACGACCGCCGCAAACATGAACCCGTTGCTCACAGACGAGGAGTTCAATTAGCGCCTGCGTAAGGCCCGGGCCTCCGATTCAACGACCGCGTTAGACAACGTCGACACTCACAGCCTTCTCTGGCGCCCAACGTTCCGGGTGAGACGCGCGAGTTTTGCGAGCGTCGGGCTCGAATCGATTGTTGGGCTGCATTGGTTCAGGGCGCGTTACGGGAACTGCTCGTGTTACGCTGATCTTCCTCATGCTTATCCGGAAATTGTCTGAGACGACCAGTGCCCAAGAAGTGCCGATGCGTCGCGCACGATTCGGTCTACAATGTCCTGAACAGAAGTGATGTCTCGAATTAGTCCTGAGGATTCACCGGCAATCACCGCCGCAACGTCGAAATTGTTTTCTCTGCGCGCCTCCGCATACTTCGCCGACTCTTCCTCCTGATGCCGGAGAAGTTCCAGCTCGCGTCCGAACCAGCGGTCCAAGTGTGTATTGCGCAGGCACCGTCCAGTAAACGGGGCCGGCCATACATTCCGACGGGAGATATCAAACACGATACTCCGCAACGTGTCGTCGCCCGTAGCGGCGCGGATACGTTCCTTTGCGGCCTGTGCCCCAGCCGCTTCATGTGTCGCGTAGAACCGTGTACCTATGAGAACGCCCGAAGCCCCGAGCATCAAGGCAGCGGCAAGCCCGCGTCCATCGGCGATTCCACCGGCGGCTACCACAGGTATCCGTGTCCCAACCGTGTCCACCACTTCCGGAAGCAGCGAAATGAGCCCACGCGAGACTCCATGTCCGCCGCCTTCAGTACCCTGCGCCACAAGAATGTCAGCGCCCGCCGCAGCGGCCTCTTTCGCAAGCACGACGGACTGGATCTGACAGATGAGGATTGCGCCTGATCGCTTGATCCGATCGACGAACGGCTGCGGGTCACCGAAGGAAAGCACGACCGCTGTCGGCTTGCGTTCCAGCACCAAGTCGAGCAGCTTCGGTTGCTTCGCCATGCTCCAAGTAATGAATCCCACGCCAAAGCGGGTGTGAGACTGGTCAAGCAGATCGAGTTCCCGTGCGAGCCATTGTTCGTCCCCGTAACCACCACCCAAAATGCCGAAGCCGCCGGCAGCTGTGACCGCCACGGTTAGACGGGCATCAGCCACCAGATCCATGGGTGCGAGCAGAATCGGGTGAGAGATTCCGAGCAGTTTTGTTATGGAGGTGCTGATTGACATGCGACCCTCCTTTCATATCAGAACGCGTCGATTTTAGAAGCGAACCACAAACCCGGCTCTCACTCATTTCCCTTCATGCAGACTTTGGTTTCCCGTAGCCCAACTATTAAGTGAGCCGCCGCAGGAGGCGACAAATTCCGGTCGGCCTATCTCCGAACACGGCTCGCCTTTCGAATTACAAACGTGTCGCAATATCGTCCACTTAGCTCAACCCATCAAAAAT
>Ga0184626_10000310_pt1 | contig 14492 bp, 15 predicted proteins | sample PLM3_60_b1_FD_133142 | JGI IMG/M metagenome (GOLD analysis project Ga0184626, IMG submission 133142) | Groundwater sediment microbial communities from an aquifer in East River, Colorado, USA - PLM3_60_b1 | ecosystem: Environmental > Terrestrial > Soil > Riparian zone | place: USA: East River... | reverse complement strand
GTCTTCGGTGTCGTCGTGGCGTTGGCGTGCAGGTTCAACTCCATGATCCAAGGCGCTCCCTGAGATATGAGATACCTCGGTCTACACCGATTCCGTCTAACCAATCCTCCGAAATCAAACACGGAAGCGAGGGCCCAGGGTTTCAGGGTGCGATGTCAGCAAGCGTCCTGGACCGCGCTCTGCAACTCCTGGGTCCTCGCGTGCGCGAGGATGACGGTTTGTGTACGTTATTTGTACCAAGCCAACACGCCGCCATCGTAACCCTCGCGTGCGCGAGGATGACAATCCTATGTATCCCCCGGATATCTGTTTTCGCCAGCAAGGCACACCAGCCAAGCACTTACCGCAACCCCGGTTGCGCGAACGGCTTCAGCACCGACATCGCCAGGCTCGACCGCGTGTCCTTGACGCCGGGCATGCGCAGCAGCGCCTTCAGCGCGAACTCGCTGTACTCCTCCAGGTCCGCCACCATCACATGCAGCAGATAGTCGAACTCGCCGCTCATGATGTAGCAGGCCACCACCTCGGGCCGTGCCGCCAAGGCCCGCTGGAAGGCGGCGACCCGTTCCTCCGAATGATCCTGCAGCGTCACCTGCACGAAGGCCTGCAGGCCGCGGCCGATGGCGGCGGGGCTGATCTGGGTGGTGTAGCCGGCGATGATCCCGGCTTCCTCCATCTGCTTCACCCGCCGCTGGCAGGGGGTGGGGGACAGGCCGACCTTATCGGCCAGATCGACCATGGCGATGCGCCCGTCCTTGCGCAGCTCTTCCAGGATCCGGCGGTCGATGGCATCGATTTCAGGAGTTGGAGTTTTCATCTGCTGAGTGGTCAAAAATTAGTGAAAACATGCCAATATTATGCATGTATGAGCCAACTTCGCAACATTTCTCTAGCCTCTTGAGCGTATTTTATAGGTGTACGAAGGAGACATTCGGATGCCCGACGGCGATTTTGGAAAAGGCTTGCGCGGCGACTACAGCCGGGCGCGGGCCGACTATACGGTGGAAGCGTCCTCGCACGCCTACACGGACGGCGACCATGAGACGTGGCGCACACTCTATCGTCGTCAGACGGCGCAGGTGGCGCGCTATGCCTGCGACGAGTTCATCGAGGCCCTCTACGCGCTGGAGCTCTCCGACCGCATTCCCGATTTCGACAAGGTCAATGGCATCCTGGTCAAGGCCACCGGCTGGCGCATCGTTGCCGTGCCGGGCCTGATTCCCGATGACGTGTTCTTCGCCCATCTGGCGCAGCGGCAATTCCCGGTCACCGTCTGGATGCGCAAGCCCGAAGAACTCGACTACATCGTCGAACCCGACCTGTTCCACGACTTCTTCGGCCATGTGCCGCTGCTGTTCAATCCGGTCTTCGCCGGCTACATGGAAGCCTATGGCCGCAAGGGGCCGGAGGCGCTGGCGTTGAATTCGGTGAAGCTGCTGGCGCGGTTTTACTGGTATATGGTGGAGTTCGGACTGATCCGCACGGCACGGGGCGTGCGGGCGTTCGGTGCGGGCATGCTATCGTCCCACAGCGAACTTGCCTACTCGGTGGATAGTCCGGAGCCAAACCGCATTCGCTTCGATCTCGAGCGGGTCATGCGGACTGACTACAAGATCGACGCGTTCCAGGAGACCTACTTTGTGCTCGACAGTTTCGACGAGGTGTTTGCCGCCACTCAGCGGGATTTCGCGCCGCTCTATGCCGCATTCCGCGATCAGCCCGCCTTTCCCGCGGCTACAATCCTCTCCACCGACCAGATCATTCAGAAAGGCCGCCGCGCCCTCGCACCGCGCGCCGCCTGAAGCCAAGAGGACATTGCCATGAATCCAGCCGCCGCGCCGGCCGTCGCTCCTTCCGTCGCCAAGCTGGCGAAGGGCCTGTGGGACAATCCCATGGGCACCGACGGTTTCGAGTTCGTCGAATACACCGCGCCCGATCCGGAAGCGCTGGGCAAGCTGTTCGAGACGCTGGGCTTTGCCGCGGTCGCGCGCCACCGCTCCAAGAAGGTGACGCTGTACCGTCAGGGCGATGTGAATTTCATCGTCAATGCCGAGCCGCAATCCTATGCCCAGATCTTCGCCAGGGCCCATGGCCCTTCGGTCTGCGCCATGGCGTTCCGCGTCGCCGATGCCAGCAAGGCCTATCAGCGCGCGCTCGATCTCGGCGCCAAGCCGTTTCCGGGCAAGGTCGGCCCGATGGAGCTCAACATCCCGGCGATCGAAGGCATCGGCGGCTCGCTGATCTATCTGGTGGACCGCTACGGGCCGCAGGGTTCGATCTACGACATCGATTTCCGGCCGGTCGAAGGCGCGGACCAGAAGCCGGTGGGCGCCGGGCTCGCGGCCGTCGACCATCTGACCCACAATGTCTTCACCGGCCGCATGGATGCCTGGTCGGGCTTTTACACCAAGCTCTTCGATTTCCGCGAGATCCGCTATTTCGATATCGAAGGCAAGCTGACCGGCCTGCGCTCCCGCGCCATGACCAGCCCCTGCGGCAAGATCCGCATTCCCATCAACGAATCTGCCGACGACAAGTCGCAGATCCATGAATATCTGGAAGCCTATCGCGGCGAAGGCATCCAGCACATCGCGCTGTCCACCAACGACATCTACGCGACCGTGGAAAAGCTGAGAGCCAATGGGATCAGCTTCCTCGATACGCCCGACACCTATTACGAACTTGTCGACAAGCGGCTGCCCGGCCATGGCGAGGATCTGGCGCGGCTGCGCAAGAGTCGCATCCTGGTAGATGGCGGGCCGGAGTCGAAGCCGGGCGCCCATGACGGCGGCCTGCTGCTGCAGATCTTCACGAAGACGGTGATTGGCCCTATCTTCTTCGAGATCATCCAGCGCAAGGGCGACGAGGGCTTCGGCGAAGGCAACTTCAAGGCCCTGTTCGAATCCATGGAGCTGGATCAGGTGCGGCGCGGTGTGTTGAAGCCTGGGGCCCGGAGCGCATGAGGAGCGCATGAAGAACTGGATCAGCTTTCCCAAGCGCGAAGGGGACACGTCGCGCCAGGCCCATACCAACCTGCCGGCCGGCAGCTACGAGCGCGAGCTCGGCAAGAACGGCTTCTTCGGCCCGGCGACGGAGATGTATCACAGCCATCCGCCCACGGGCTGGAGCCGCTGGGAGGGCGATCTCCGGCCCCGCGCCTTCGATCTCGGCAAGATCAACAGCCTGTCGGACTCGCCCTGGGAATCCGCTGCGATCATGCATAACCGCGCCATGCGCCTGCGCTACTGGCGCCTCAGCGGCAAGATGGATCATCTCGCCCGCAATGCCGACGGCGACGAGCTGCTGTTCATCCATGAGGGCGCCGGCGATCTCTTCTGCGACTACGGCCATCTGACATTCCGCGACGGCGACTACATCCTGCTGCCGCGCTCGACCATGTGGCGGATCGAACCGTCTGCGCCGGTGACGGCGCTGCTGATCGAAGCGACGGAGGACAGCTTCCTGCTGCCGGAGAAGGGCATGGTCGGCCGCCATGCCGTGTTCGATCCCGGCGTGCTGGAAACGCCTGCCATCGACGACGCCTTCAAGGCGCAGCGCGGCGAGACCGAGACCAAGGTGCTGATCAAGCGCCATAATGACCTGACCACGGTGACTTATCCGTTCAATCCGCTGGATGCGCTGGGCTGGCAGGGCGACCTCTGCCCGGTGAAGCTGAACTGGCGCGATCTGCGGCCGCTGATGAGCCACCGGGCCCACTTGCCGCCGTCGGCGCATACCACGTTCGTTGCCGGCCGTTTCGTCGTCTGCACCTTCGTGCCGCGGCCGGCGGAGAGCGATCCCGACGCGCTGAAGCTGCCGTTCTTTCACAACAACGACGATTTCGATGAGATCATCTTCTACCATCGCGGGAAGTTCTTTTCCCGCGACAACATCCATCCGGGCATGATGACGCTGCATCCTTGCGGCTTCACCCACGGCCCCCATCCAAAAGCGCTGGCCCTGGCCCAGGCCTCGAAGGGCGGCCAGATGCTGGACGAAGTGGCCGTGATGCTCGATACGCGCGATGCCGTGGAAATCGCGGCATTGCCGCAGGGTGTCGAATGGCCGGGCTATGTCGATTCCTGGCGCGCCAGCAAGGCGGCGGAATAGCTGCAGGGTCCGCCTGGATTTGTCACCTCCCAAATGGGAGGGCTGAAGAAGAAAAGGACTTCAACTTCCGGTTGCAAGAATCGAATTGACTCCCATCTTCGTGGTGTCTATGGGTTCGGCCGGTCAGGGGTAGGGGCGTTTCGACGATGAAGTTGGCGACGCTACGGGATGGCAGCCGCGACGGCCGGCTTCTGGTGGTCTCCCGCGACCTTTCGCGGGCCATCGAGACGCCGGAGGTCGCGCCCACGCTGCAGGCCGCCCTGGACGGCTGGGCCGATGCGCAGCTGAAGCTGGCGGTAATCTCCCGGCGGCTTGATGCGGAGCCCGATCTGCAGGCCGGCGGCGCCAGGGCATTTGCGTTGGATCCGACACGGTTGATGGCCCCGCTGCCGCGCGCCTTTCAGTGGGTGGATGGATCAGCCTATCTCTATCATGTTGAACTCGTGCGCAAGGCACGCGGCGCCGAGATGCCGCCGGAATTCTACAACGATCCCCTGATGTACCAGGGCGGCTCCGACGATTTCATCGGCCCGGGCGATGACATCGTGGCGGCGGATGAGGCCCACGGCATCGATTTCGAGGCCGAGGTTGCGGTCGTCTCCGACGACGTGCCGATGGGCGTCGATGCCGCGGCGGCGCGCGGCCATATCAAGCTGCTGATGCTGGTGAACGATGTCAGCCTGCGCAATCTCATTCCGGGCGAACTGGCCAAGGGCTTCGGTTTCTTCCAATCGAAGCCGGCCTCGTCCTTCTCGCCGGTGGCGGTGACCCCGGATGATCTGGGCGCCGCCTGGCACGACGGCAAGCTGCATCTCCCGTTGCGGTCGAAGCTGAATGGCAAGCCTTTCGGCCATCCCAACGCGGGCGCCGACATGAACTTCGATTTCGGCCAGCTCATCGCCCACGCCGCGCGGACGCGGAATCTCCGCGCCGGCACGATCGTCGGCTCCGGCACGGTGTCCAACCGCGATCCCGCCGCCGGATCTTCCTGCCTCGCCGAGCGCCGCATGATCGAGACGATCGAGCAGGGCAAACCCTCGACACCCTTCATGCGCTTCGGCGACCGCATCCGCATCGAAATGCTCGATGAAGCCGAGCGCACCATTTTCGGCGCCATCGATCAGAAGATCGTGCGATCCGGGGCCGGCAAATGAAGCTCTACGGCTATTTCCGTTCCTCGGCCGCGTTTCGCGTGCGCATTGCCCTGAACTTGAAGAACTTCGCTTACAAGCAGATCCCGGTGCATTTGCGCCGCGGCGAGCAATCGAAAGAGCCGTTCCTGGCGCTCAATCCGCAAGGGCTGGTGCCGGCGTTGGAAGATGCCGGCCGGTTGCTCACCCAATCCCTGGCGATCATCGAGTATCTCGAGGAGACGCGGCCGATCCCGCCGCTCTTGCCGCCGGATCCGGCGGGGCGGGCGCGGGTGCGCGCGCTGGCCCTGGCGGTGGCCTGCGACATCCATCCCCTGAACAATCTTCGTGTGCTGAACTACCTGAAGGGCCCGCTCGCGCTGACCGCCGCGCAGGAGACCGCCTGGTACCGGCATTGGATCAAGACCGGTTTCGACGCATTCGAGAAAATGCTCGCCGATCCCGCGCCCGGCGCGTTCTGCCATGGCAGCCGGCCGACGCTGGCCGATATCTGCCTGGTGCCCCAGGTCTTCAACGCCCAGCGCTATTATTCAGCCGACGAGATGAAGGCCTGGCCCCGCATCGGCGCGGTCTTCATCGCCTGCATGGCGCTGCCCGCCTTCGATTTGGCGCAACCCAGCAACCAGCCCGACGCCGAGGCGTGAGCGGATCGACGGTCCCGTCGCCGGCGCGGACGGTATGCCCGCGCCGGACTTGGCCTATCAGTGCTGTTCGAAGCGCTTCAGCGAGTCCCGCGTCGCCGCTTCCAGCGGCGCCCAGCCCTTCTGCGAGACCTCGGTCGCGATCTGCATCAGTTTCGACGCCTCGTTCAGATATTGCTGCGTGGCGTGCCGCGCATAGTCCATCTCCAGGCGTACGGCTTCCTGCGGATCGCCGCAGCGCATCACTGTGCTGGTGAACTCCATGTTCTCGCGCAACCGGCTGGTGGCGAATTCACTCACCTCCTGACCGAAGGTCATCATGCCGTTGAACATGGCCTCGCTGGCCTTGATCCAGGGGGCGAAGTCGACGCTGTTGCCGCTTCCCTCGACTGCGAACGCGGTGGTGCCTTCGCCGTTTCCTTCGCTGTGGGTCTTGCGCTTGGTCTCTTTGGTCATGGGCTGGTTCCTCCCGAGGTCTATATAGACGACAAAAGAAAGCGGAACTCCACGGGCCCGGCGTTGCCGCCGTTCCCTGTCCCCCCAACCGGCTCGATGCTCTGAAAATGTCCGCCGATGGCGGCCAGGCCAGGCATCACTTTATGATCTGCTATCCAAATCGCGGGTGGCGCATTAGCAATCGTGCGACGCCACACCGAAACCGCAGCCGGCCCCCGACAACTTCGACGTGACGCTAGCCCATTCCCCATTGCTGCGCAATCAATCCTTGACTTAGATCAGCATGAAACATTTGCGACGAGAGAAAATTGCACAGTTTTGACGCTCGAGTGGTGGGCACGGGATATGCCGTCACGGCGGTGCGGACGGGCGACCTCAGCGCCATTGCCGTCAACTCCGCAGTGAAGGCGGCCATTCCCGGATTCATGGGCCGGCCGATGGCATACAAGTTGTTTGGAATCTTCGCGATCGCATCGATTATCGCGGCCTTTGTTGCCGTTCTTCGACACAGCCTATGGCCTTCGGCTTGAAGGCTTCTCGCGTTCGACGGGCGCCGGCGCGCTTCACCCGTTAGCGATCTCTTCATGCTTAAAAGCGATTCACCACAGCGGCGTGGGCATTATATTCTTTATGCCCCGTTCACCGATGATTTCAGGATTTGTTAGAGCTTTTCTTGGACCCTATCGCCCATCGAAATCGTCGCCGTGGCGTTTCATGTCAGGCGATCAGATGGGGATAAGAAATGAGCGAGATCATTCAAAACGCGCGTGTGGCGGCCTTGTCGATGGCGAATGGAGCGGCGCTGGCGCGCTTGCTTCGGGCTCACGGAATGGGCGCCCATGCGGACGCCCTGGAAGCAGCCTTGAACGAAGTGGCGTCCATCGTCTCCACCCAGGTGGGGCGCGAAAATCTGGCGGAGGCCGTGAGCTGGGTCACCGATCAGATCTGGAACGACGAACAGAACGCCCCGAGTTCCCTGACCTGCCACTAACGGAACCGCGCCGGCAATCGCGCCGGCGCTTCCTGCGGGCAGGCAAAACCGCCGGCCCGCCCGATCCGTCTCAATCTACGCTCCGCAATGGCGCCCTAGCACACGCTATTGAGCCGGCGCCGAAGCCTCTCCGTTAGAAGCCCATCCCGCCCATGCCGCCGCCCGGCATTGCCGGCGCGGCGTTGCCGTTCTCCTTCTGGGTCACCATCGCCTCGGTGGTGATGAGGAGAGCCGCGACGGACGCGGCACCCTGCAGGGCGAGGCGCACCACCTTGGTCGGGTCGATGATGCCGGCCTTCACCATGTCGGTGTAGTTGCCGTTCTGGGCATCGTAGCCATGGTTGACATCGCCCTTCTCCAGCAGCTTGCCCACCACGATGGAGCCGTCAGCGCCGGCATTCTCGGCAATGAGGCGCGCCGGATAGGCGAGGGCGCGGCGGATGATGTCGATGCCGACCTTCTGGTCGCTATTGTCGGTATGGAGCTTTGCCAGAACGCGGGTACCGTAAAGCAGCGCCATGCCGCCACCCGGCACGATTCCTTCTTCGACCGCGGCGCGGGTCGCATGCATGGCGTCGTCGACGCGGTCCTTGCGCTCCTTGACCTCGACTTCGGTGGAGCCGCCGACGCGAATGATGGCGACGCCGCCGGCCAGCTTGGCCAACCGCTCCTGCAATTTCTCGCGGTCGTACTCAGACGTGGTTTCCTCGATCTGGGTCTTGAGCTGCGCGACGCGGCCCTGGATATCCTTCTTCTTGCCGGCGCCGTCGATGATCGTCGTGGTGTCCTTGTCGATGCGGACCTTCTTCGCTTTGCCCAGCATGTCGAGGGTGACGTTTTCGAACTTGATGCCCAACTCCTCGCTGATCATGTTGCCACCGGTCAGGATGGCGAGATCTTCGAGCATCGCCTTCCGGCGGTCGCCGAAGCCGGGCGCCTTCACCGCGGCAACCTTGAGACCGCCGCGCAGCTTGTTGACCACCAATGTGGCGAGCGCCTCGCCTTCGATGTCTTCGGCGATGATCAGCAGCGGCCTGCCGCTCTGCACCACGGCCTCGAGCAGCGGAAGCAGGGCCTGGACCCCGGGAAGCTTCTTTTCATGCAGGAGGATATAGGGCTCGTCGAGTTCGGCGATCATCTTTTCGGCATTGGTGATGAAGTAGGGCGAGAGATAGCCGCGGTCGAACTGCATGCCTTCGACGATGTCGAGCTCCGTCAGCAGGCCCTTTGCCTCCTCGACCGTGATCACGCCGTCATTGCCCACCTTCGCCATTGCCTGGGCGATCATGTCGCCGATCTCCTTGTCGTCATTGGCGGAGATCGTGCCGACCTGGGCGATCTCGGCGTTTGTCGAGACCTTCTTTGAGCGCTTCTGAATATCCGCGACCACGGCCGCGACGGCGATATCGACTCCGCGCTTGAGATCCATCGGATTCATCCCGGCGGCTACCGCCTTGCCGCCTTCCCGGATGATCGCCTGCGCGAGCACCGTTGCGGTCGTGGTGCCGTCGCCGGCGAGGTCGCTGGTCTTCGAGGCGACCTCCTTGACCATCTGCGCGCCCATATTCTCGAACCGGTCGGGGAGTTCGATGTCCTTCGCCACCGTCACGCCGTCCTTGGTGATGCGCGGCGAACCGAACGATTTATCGAGGACGACGTTGCGCCCCTTCGGGCCTAGCGTCACTTTGACGGCGTTGCCGAGGATATCGACGCCACGGAGCATCCGCTCGCGCGCATCGGCACCAAATCTAACGTCTTTGGCAGTCATGTCACTTCATTCCTTCTTTCGGTTTATGACTTTTGATTCTCAGATTGCCTTGCGCTTGGAGCGGCCTTGCCGCTCGATCCCGCGCAATCCCGCTATCGGCCAACCCCGCTGGAGCGGGACGGCAACTGGATGCCCCCGCGCCAGACCGACCTGTTCTTGCAAACGTGACAAATGCGTTCGCCCGACCATGCGCTGGCGAACTGCGTTCCGCACATCAGGCAAAGCCGCTGACGGGCAGCGTCGGAGGCGCTGGGGTCCCGTTCAGGCTTGCGATGATTTTGGCGATTCTTTCCCGACATATCAGCAGTTCTGTCCTGATTGGAGTGAATACGCATATCCAACTATCGATCCGTTCGCCACCCTGTCAGGGTTGCGCAGCCTTCCGAAGTACATCCGCGCACGCTGAGGTTGCAACAATGCCGGCTGGTCACGCGGGCTTCCGCCGATGACGCGCGTCCGGATCAGGCGACGGGCCCCCGCGATTGGCGGGCAATGACGACACGGTCGGCAAGCGCACGCAACAGGATCTTGAACGCGGCGGGCGAGAGTCCGGCGCTGTGCACCGCCTGCTGCAGCACGCCATCGGCCAACAATTCACCGAGGCTTGCCTGTACCACGGCTTCCGGCAGTTCCAAGGCGTCGCTTTCCTGGACCGCCTCCAGTTCCTGCGGATCGATGTCAAGATCCCGGCTTGTGCCAATGACGCCCGATGGGTCGCGCAACAGAAAGACGGTCGCGGTCCGACGCCACGCGGGAAACGACAATCCCTCGATCAACTCTTCATTCGTCTCCACCGTATAGGTGCCAGCCGGTTGCACCTCGTCGATCCCGCTCAACGAAAAAGGGCGACGGAAGGTGACATTTTTTCGACTGGTCCGCATGGTCATTGGCGCTCTCAATCTCGCCACGCGACCTGCGTGAACGGGCGCAATAGAAGGCTATTGCAATTCCTAATATGGGGTCTGCAGAGATCAAGTACAATCGAATTCGGCCCTGAAAAGCCGTAGAAATCGCGCAATCGTCGAGAAATCCAGCGGACTGCGAAGACTTTATCCTTATCGGCCGTCAACGCCCTGGGCCGGCAGTTCTACAGGCGGAAGAAGGCTTCCAGCCGCTTGACCTGCTCCTCGAGCATGTTCCGGCCGAGTCCGATCCTGCAGCCGCGCTTCTGGGCTTCCGTCAGAAGCGGCGTCATCTCCGGGCTCATAATGATTTCAGCCACGGCCATGCTCGCCGCCAGGCGCTCCGGATCGATCATCAGGGGATCGCCCGGCTTCATCCCCATCGATGTCGTGTTAACGATGAGGTCAAAGCCGGTGGGATCGGAGTCGGCGGCGTAGGTTCGGCAGGCCGGACGCGCGGTTTGCACGGCCCGCGCCAGATCGACCGCCTTCTTTCGGGTGCGGTTGCAGATGCCCAGCGCGGCCGCGCCCGCTTCGGCGATAGAGAATGCGATGGAGCGCCCGGCACCGCCCGCGCCAAGCTGCAGCACGCGCTTGCCCCTAAGGGCGATATCGCTGCGCTTCAGCCCGTCGACGAAGCCTGCGCCATCCAGATTGTCGCCGATCAGGCTGCCGTCGGCATTCCGCCGGACGAAGTTCACCGAGCCGACCAGGCGCGCCTGCGCTGTCTCCTCATCGATGAACCGCCGCACGCCGATCTTGTGGGGGATGGTCACGCCGAAGCCGACGACATTGCGGAACAATCGCATGCTCGCCACCGCGGCGCCGAGATCCTCCGGCTTCACATGCAGGGGCGAGCAGGCGATATCGTGGCCGGCCTCGTTCAGCAGCCGGGTCAGCATCGCGCTGCCGCGGATATGCTCCACGGGATCGGCGAGCATGAGCATGATCTTGGTCTTGCCGGTGATTTCCATTTCCCCATTTCCCAAAACGAACACGCATCCAGATAGCCGAGACGGCTTGCCAACCCCTGCGATGCTGCTGAGAAATGGCCGGGCCCGATATCCGGCCGGCATTTGAGCCTGCCGGGCGGGACGGCGCAACGGCTGCCGGCGGCAAGGCCCCGACTGCCCCTTGCCTCCGCCGGCAATCCCGGTCAAATGAGGCTGCGGCGCGAGTGCGAGGGCGGACACAGGGCATGGAGTTCGGCATGAGCCAAGTGGTGGGATGCGCGGCCTATGAAGATGGCCGGCGGGTCGCGGATCTCGATATCGACCAGCTCGACAAATTCGAGGCCCGCAAGGGCGCCTTCGTGTGGATCGGGCTTTATGAGCCGGACGAAGAGGTGCTGGCGAAAGTGCAGCGCCGCTTCAATCTGCACGAGCTGGCGATTGAAGACGCCCATCGCGCCCATCAACGCCCGAAGCTCGAAGTCTATGGCGAGTCCCTGTTCGTCGTGCTGCGCACGGCGCAGCTCATCCAGGGCAAAATCCAATTCGGCGAGACCCATGTCTTCGCGGGCCGCGGCTACATCATCACCGTCCGCCATGGGGCGTCATCCTCCTATGCCGAGGTGCGAGCGCGCTGCGAACGGCAGCCGAGGATGCTGAAGGAGGGTGAAGACTTCGTGCTCTATTCGATCATGGACTTCGTGGTCGACAATTACATGCCGGTGGTCGAGGAACTGGAGGCGGAGGTGGAGCGGTTGGAGGAGGCCCTGTCGGGCAAGAGCTTCACGCGCAAGATGGTGGCCGACATCTACGGCCTGAAGCGCGATCTCCTGGAACTGCGCCGCGCGGTCTCGCCGGTTGTGGAGATGACCAACCGGCTGATGCGCTTCGACGTGCCGTTGGTGGAGAAAGGCACCTATCCCTACTTCCGCGACGTGCATGATCACGCGCTGCGGGTGAGCGAAAGCATCGACTATCTGCGCGAACTGCTAAACTCGGCGCTGGAAGTCAACTTGCTGGTCTCCACCAACAGTCAAGGCGAGGTGACGCGCAAGCTGGCGGGTTGGGCCGCCATCCTGGCCGTGCCGACGGCGGTCGCCGGCATCTATGGCATGAATTTCGAGCATATGCCGGAGCTGACCTGGCGCTTCGGCTATCCGCTGATCCTGCTGATCATCGTCGGTGCATGCAGCTTGCTCTATTACCGCTTCAAGAAGTCGGGATGGCTGTAGGCGTTCGAAAAAATGTAGGGGCGACCTGCGGTCGCCCGGATGCGACGATGCGGTGACGGGCGACCCCGGCAAGATCGCTTCGCGATCTGCCTGAAGGTCGCCCTCGCAGGATGATTGTAACGCTTCATCCTTCGCACCTGCGGAATCCAGGCATTGCGCTTGAATCGCCGCCTGATGGGTTTAGTATCTTGCGAAAGCAGAATAATTGCCGCCGGAACCGGCGGCGGGGCCGGGCTCGAACCTGGCCGCGAAGGGAGGCATCATGTGCAAGATCTTTGCCAGCCAAAGCCCTGAGGCCTATGAGCTAATTACCCGCTCGGTACGGCTCAACGGCTACTCCACGAGCATCCGGCTGGAAGCCTATTTCTGGGCAATCCTGGACGAGATTGCTGCGCGGCAACAAATGTCCGCGCCGCGCTTCATGAGCACGCTCTATGACGAGGTCATGGAACTGCGCGGCGAGGTTGGCAACTTCACTTCGCTGCTGCGGGTGACTTGCGCGCTCTATATCGGCAGCCTGCGGGACAAGCCCGACGCGATCGCCGACGAAAAGCTGCAAACCAACGGCCGTCACAAGGGAATACCACCACTTATCGACGCCGTGGCCTAGCCTGATCCGGCGTAATTGCCGGGTGGGGCGAGATGGCCAAAGCAATCCATGTCATGGTCCGGGTGCGGGATCTGGACTCATCGCTGAAGTTCTACGAGCGCGCCTTCGGTATGAAGCTCGCCGACCGGTTCGATTTCGACGGCTTCACGCTCGCCTATCTGCGCAATCCCGAGAATGATTTCGAGATCGAGCTGACCTGGAATCACGGCCGGGCCGAGCCCTATGAGATGGGCAACGGCTATGGCCATGTGGCGTTCACCGTCGCCGATCTGGATGGCGAGCACAAACGGCTGAGCGATCTCGGCATCGGCCCGCTGCCGATCAAGGAATTCCACCGCGACGGCGGGCTGATGGCGCGGTTCTTCTTCGTGCAGGATCCCGACGGCTACAAGATCGAGGTGCTGCAGACCCACGGACGTTATCACTGAGGGCAAAGGGCCCGTCGTCGGTTCCCTTTGCCGCACAAAAGCAAGGAGGCTTGAGGATGAGCAAGAGCGGAATGAATCGCCGGCAGTTCCTGCAGACGAGCAGCGTCGCCGTCGCCGGGACCGCCGCCGCGGTCAGCACGGGCACGTTGCTGGTGGCTCCCGACGGGGCTTGGGCAATGACTCTGCAGGTGCTGGACGAGCATACCGCAACGACGCTGGTGCATATGTCGCGCGAGATCTATCCCCATGACCGGCTCGGCGATGTCTACTACGCCAAGGTGATCGAGGGCATGGACGGCAAGGCGAGCAAAGATAAGGAACTCGGCAAGCTTTTGGCCGACGGCGTTGCCGGCCTCGACCAGTCGGAGGGCGGCGTGAAGTGGGTGGATCTCAGCCCCGGCAACAAGCTGGCCACGCTGAGGCAGATCGAAACCACGCCGTTCTTCCAGACCGTGCGCGGCGAGCTGGTCACCGGCATCTACAACAATCCGGCAGTCTGGCGCCATTTCGGATACGAAGGCGCGTCGGCGGAGTATGGCGGCTATATCGACCGCGGCTTCGACGATATCGGCTGGCTGGAAGAAGAGTAGGGAGGACGGAACATGGCGGCAAAATACGATCTGAACGATGACGGCGTGGTCGTCGTCATCGGTTCCGGCGCCGGCGGCGGCACCCTGTCCAACGAACTGGCGCAGAAAGGCGTCGACGTGGTCTGCCTCGAGGCCGGGCCGCGGGTGGAGACGAACGACTTCGTCAATGACGAGTGGGCGAACTTCGTGCAGATCTCCTGGCTCGACAAACGCACGACCTCGGGAAGCTGGCGCGTGGCCAAGGATTTCTCGGGGCTGCCGGCCTGGATCGTCAAGGCGGTCGGCGGCTCGACGATACACTGGGCCGGCGCCTCGCTGCGTTTCCAGGAGCATGAGTTCAAGGTCAAGAGCACCTATGGCGAGATCGCCGGCGCCAATCTGCTGGATTGGCCGCTGACGCTGCAGGAGATGGAGCCCTATTACGCCCGGGCCGAGGACAAGATGGGCGTGACCGGGACCAACGATATCCCGCGCCTGCCGGGCAACAACAACTTCAAGGTCATGGCGGCGGGCGCGAAGCGGCTCGGCTACAAGGAGTTCCACACCGGCAACATGGCGATCAATTCGCAAGAGCGGGACGGCCGCGGCCCCTGCCAGCAGATCGGCTTCTGTTTCCAGGGCTGCAAATCGGGTGCGAAATGGTCGACGCTGATCTCGGAGATT
>Ga0184626_10000308_pt1 | contig 14501 bp, 11 predicted proteins | sample PLM3_60_b1_FD_133142 | JGI IMG/M metagenome (GOLD analysis project Ga0184626, IMG submission 133142) | Groundwater sediment microbial communities from an aquifer in East River, Colorado, USA - PLM3_60_b1 | ecosystem: Environmental > Terrestrial > Soil > Riparian zone | place: USA: East River... | reverse complement strand
GTTCGATGAGCGGGGAGGAGAAACGGCGCGATGGACTTCTCGGCGAGAGCGACAACGAAAGACGCCGCTCGCAGCAGGCGCCGCCGGTCCTGTACGCCACCGCGCTCGTCCTCGACTCTACCAGCGACCCCCCCGGGAGTTTAGTGTCGAGGGCGAGTCAAGCAGGTTATCGCACCCGGCGGTGTCTTGTTCCTGACTACCCGGTCCAAGGGTTTCGGGTTCCACGGATACCCTTTTGATTTCTGGCGATACGAGATGACCGACATGGAGGTACTGTTTTCGAACTTCAGTATCGAGGCTCTTATTCCCGACCGTTGCGATCCCGGCGTGTTACTCAAAGGCCGGAAGCCCGAGCAGTTCAAAGAGCGGGATCTTTCTGCACTCGCTATATTCGATGATGACCGGCGGCCGGGCAGTCGCCATCCACAGTAGAGACATCGTACTATTCCGGGCGCGTTATCTTGCTCGGAGGGTGGCGCTACATCTGCTGCCAGCGGGGCGCATGCTGCCGGACTCGATAAGGCGAGGATTCAAGAGATTGCTTGGATTCTAAGCAAGCTGAGGTAGGGGGCGGCTAAGCTTGTGAGCGGCCCATGAAAGCGGAGACACTGTGCTGAACTCCGAAACCCGGGGCTAACCGGCCGGTTCTTGAATCAGCCCGAGACGGTGGCGCTGGCTGGGCAGCGTGGTTCATATGCAGCCGCTCTTCTCGCGGCCATCTGGTATCGAGCGTGATTCAAGCCAGAGGTGCCGTGCGCTGCCCATTGTGCGGGATCTGCCAGTCACGGCCATGGACCCGGGAGGGCGACTGGAGGGTTGTCCGTTGTTCGGGCTGTGATCTCCTCATCACCTGGCCCCGCCCTGACGATGCTACGCTTGCCGGGATCTACGGTGACCAGAGCTATTACGAAGGCCGGAGCATGGGATGCTCTGCCAGGGTGGCATGGACCCAGCGGGCTCGGGCCATCCTCGAAACGCTCGGATTCTCTCCGCGGTCGGTGCTTGACTTCGGCGCGGGAGAAGGACACTTGGTCAACGCGCTCCGCGAAATGGGCCTCGCTGCGGAAGGCATCGAGACGTCGCCTTCAGGCCGAACGGCGGCACGACGGATGTACGACCTGGAACTCCGCGCCGAAGTGCCTGCTGACCTGTGTGGCCAGTTCCAGCTCGTTACGTTGATCCATTCGCTGGAGCACGTGGCGGACCCTGTGAGAACATTGACCGAGCTGAGGGCGGCCGTGGAGCCAGGCGGCATGGTGTTCATCGAAGTCCCCCACGCCGGGAGCTTCGACATGTGGTGGCCGCGTCGGCGAAGAGAGATCCTCGATCTACCCGTCCACCTCTATCACTTTGTCCCTGCGACTCTCGTTCGCGTCGTCGAGCGCGCGGGCTTTCGTGTCGCGGAGCTCCGTCTGTCGAACCCGGACATCCTGGAGTGGGCCCTGAAGAAGAGGGCACGCTGGCGCAACGTCGAGAGGGTTGGTGACGGCATGGCGCCGGTCACGGAGGTAGGTTGGCCGGTGAGCAATGCGGCATTCGGGAGTGTTCGGTCCCTGTGGGCCAGTCGGGTGCTGCCGTGGGTCCGCTGCCACTGTCCTGGCGGCAAGCTACAGCTGCTGGCAACTCGGGCTTCTTGATGGACGGCTCACGTCTCGCAAGGCAGGTTGCCGGGTCCGCGGGCACGAACATCTGGCTGACTCTGCTGGGCTTGTTCACAACCCCATATCTGCTCCTGGGCCTCGGCAGCGGAAGGTACGGCGTCTTCGCGATGGTGAGTGTGGTGTCGGTGCATCTGTCGAACCTCGAGCTCGGCTTTGGGCAGGCCACGGTCCGCTATCTCGCCCAGGCCCGGGCGGCGGGCGACACGGAGCGTGAGCGGGTGATCGTGGAAACGTCCTTCTCGGTCTTCCTCGCGGGCGGACTGACGGGGGCGGCGCTACTGTTTGCGGGTGCGCCGTATCTCGTGCTTTCTGTCTTTCACATTGACGGTCTGCTGCAACAGGAAGCGTTGACCGCGTTCCGGCTGGGCGCGTTCATCCTCGCGTGCTCGTTCATCTCCTCCTTCTTCTCATCGGTTCTACAAGCGTGCGGCCGCTTCGACTGGCTCAACGGATCGCGGCTGGTGTTCGGGACAGCGGCAGCGGTCTCCGCCGTCGTAGCGGTTGCTGCCGGTGGGGGGCTCGACGCCGTCTTCGTCGTCCAAGCTGCCGTCGCGTGCCTGTCAAGCCTCACGCTCGGTGTGGCGGTCATACGCAGTGGGGAAGGAGGGATGTTGCCCAGGATAGCGCCAGGGGCGCTACGGGAGATGGGGGCGTATGCGATCCTGGCGTTCATCGGTGGTCTCGCATACCAGTGGATGGTCAATGGGGCGCCGCTGGTGCTCGCCGCACACGTGGATGCTGCCGAGATCCCCGCATTTTCGGTGCCGCACATGGTTTTTCAGAAGCTCACGGTTCTCATCGCCTCGGCGGGCCTCGTGTTCCTTCCCTTCGCCAGCGCAGCCTCGACGGCGGCGGACCGATCACGACTGAGAGCGGCCTTCGAGTCGCATCTTCGGCTGACGATTCTCGTGATAGGGCCTATGGCGGGTTACCTGGCGGTGTTCGCTCCGACGCTCCTCGGAGCCTGGGTGAGTCCAGAGTTCGGGCTTGCCGCGGCTCCATGCCTGAGGCTGCTCGCCGTGGCCGCGCTGCTTCTCGCCCTTTCGGCACCACCGGCCGACGTGGCGAGGGGATTCGGACATCCCGGCTGGGTGCTCGCGTATACGTCGAGCGTTGCAGTGCTTGGGGTCAGTATCTCGGTCGTTGCCATCCGTTCGTACGGGGCGGTCGGGGCCGCGTTCGCGCTCTCTGCGAGTGTCCTCGTCGGCACGATTCCATTGCTCCTCGTGGTGGCACAGCGCCTCCTGGGGCTGAGAGCGTGGGATGTGGCGCGCACCCTGGCTGGTCCGTCTGCCGCGGTAGTTCTGGTGACAGCCTTGTACGTGGCCGGGGCGGTCATTGGAGGGGGAATCATCGGGGCTCTGATAACTGGGGGCCTGGCGACGGCGGCGTACGCCGCGATGGGTTTCTTGTGGGTTTTGAAGCCTAGAGAGCGCGAAGCTCTCCAGCAGGTCGCGGCGCGGGCCTGAGGAATGTGCGGGATCGCGGGCATTTTCCACCGGGACGGGCGGGCGATCGGCCGCGACGGTCTCCTCCGGATGGCGCGAGCCATCGCGCATCGGGGGCCTGACGGCGAGGGGATCTACGTCGACAATGGTCCGCCCTCGGCGGGGCTGGCCGCTCGCCGTCTCGCGATCATCGACGTGGCGCATGGCGTCCAACCGATGTCGACGGAAGACGAAACCTTTACCATTGTCTACAACGGCGAGATCTTCAACGCCGCCGAGGTCCGTCGCGATCTGGAGTCGCACGGACATCGGTTTCGCTCGCGTTGCGATACCGAGGTCGTTCTGCGAGGGTATGCGCAGTGGGGTTCGGACGTTCTCAGTCGTCTCAATGGCATGTGGGCCTTCGCGGTCTGGGACCGTCGCTCGCGTAGCCTTTTCCTGTCGCGGGACCGCCTGGGCATCAAGCCTCTGGTGTACGCCGAGACGCCGCAAGGCTTCGTCTTCGCCTCGGAGATCAAGGCGCTCCTGGCCTCGGGGCTCGTGGGCCGGGACCTTGATCTGAAGGCCCTTCCTCATTATCTCTCGAGCTTTGTGGTTCCCGAGCCGTATTCGTTCTTTCGTAACGTGCGGCGGCTCCCCGCGGGGTGTTTTGTCGTGGCAAAGGCGGGAGGCGTGCGCGAGAGCCGCTACTGGGATTGCGGTTTCGAAGAAGAGGACGATCGAGGAAGTGAGCATTACCGGCTGGCGGTTCGTGAACTCCTCGAAGATTCTGTCCGTCGCCAGCTCGTCAGCGACGTCCCGATAGGCGTCTTTTTGTCGAGCGGGCTCGATTCGGGGCTCGTCGCGGCGGTGGCGTCGCGCGTGTTGAAGGAGCCCCTACGCACCTTTACGTTGGGCTTCGAGGGCTCCTCGGCCGATGAGCGACCTGGGGCGAGGCGCATGGCAATGGCGCTAGGAGCGCGCCACACCGAAGACCTCGTGACGGCGCGAGAGGCTGCAGCGCAACTGCCCGATCTGCTGGCCGCCCATGACGAGCCGAGCCAGTCCCTGATTCAGGGATACTTCGTGTCGCGACTCGCCAAGCGAGAAGTCACGGTAGCCCTGAGCGGACTGGGAGGTGACGAGCTCTTCTCGTCGTACCCGACCCACCGTGCCGTGGATCTGCTTGCCCGCATCGACCGCCTACCGGCCACTCTGCGCGGGTCGGTATTGGGGCTCGGACGAGTGGTTGGCGGTGGGCGGGGTCAGCGTCTAGCTGCGTTGGCAGAAATGAGACCGGATGACCGGGTTGCTCGCTGGCTGCTGCACCAGACCGACGCTCCGACCCGCCAGGCTTTGATTTCGGCGGATGTTCGTGATGCAGTGGAACTGGAGGCGCCGGCGCGTCACCTCGAAGAGCACTATGCTCGTACGCGGGCGCATCATCCGCTGAACCGGCTTCTCTACGTATACCTGAAGACTTACCTTCCGGACGAGCTGCTCCGAGCTCTCGACTCGATGAGTATGGCGCATTCACTGGAGGCGCGAGTGCCTCTTCTCGATCACCGTCTCGTCGAGTACGCCATGCGGATGCCCGCTCGGCACAAGATGTCGCTGAACGGAGGGAAAGTGCTGCTGCGTCGTGTCGCAACGGACATCTGGCCACCCGGTGTAAGAATCTATCCCAAGCTGGGTTTCTCGCCGCCGGTGGGCACGTGGCTGAGGCGCGAGCTCGCAGAGATGCTTCGAGATACGCTTTGTCGTCCTGCGATCGAGCGGCGCGGAGTGTTTGACTCCCAGACGGTCGGGCGATTACTGGAGTCGTGTCTGAACGGGGATGCGCGGTCGATTCAGACCGTCATGATGCTGTTCGCCTTCGAGTTGTGGGCCCGGCGAGCCCTGGATGCTCCGGCGGCCGGGTCAGAGGCCAAGGTGCGAGATCTGGGAGACACACAGGTCGACTTGTCAGTCATCATCGTAAATTGGAACACGCGGGACATCCTCCGGAACTGCCTCACGTCCGTCGAGACGCACCTGCTTGGCGTCTCCCACGAAATCATCGTGGTGGACAATGCATCCTCCGATGGTAGCGCCGAAATGGTGGCGACGGAGTTTCCGTGGGCGCGGCTCATCCGCAATGTCGAGAACGTCGGCTTCGCCCGGGCAAACAATTGCGCCATGCGTGTGGCGCGTGGCCAGTGGTTTCTTCTCTTGAATAGCGACACTGTGCTGATCGACGACTCGGTCGGCCGGCTCTTCGCGCGCGTGCGGAAAGAGCCGGACCTGGGGATCGCCCATTGCCGGCTCCTGATGCCGGATGGCCGGCTCCAGTACTCGACATATCGTTTTCCCAGCATCAGGCTCGCAATTCTCGAGGACTTCGGACTCTACAAGCTGCTCTCTCGTGCGCGACGCGGGAAGGTGCTTTCCAGCGGATACTGGGAGCAGGACGAGGAGCGGGATGTGGACTGGGTGGCGGGCTCGTTCATGCTGTGCCCGCGGCGCGTGTTCGAAGAGACCGGCGGGTTCTCGGAGATGTACTTCATGTACGGGGAAGACATGGAGTGGTGTTACCGGATCCGGGACCGCGGTTGGCGGATCAGGTACTATCCGGGCGCGTCGGTCGTTCACCTGGACCACAGCAGTTCGGACATTCGCTGGGGCGGGCGCCCCATTGCGACGTGCATCGAGCGGCAAGTGAACATCTACGCAGGCCGTCATGGGCGGCTGCGGGGCGCCCTGTACAACTTCGTGAAGATGACCGGCACCCTGTTCCGTGTCGCCTACTTCACGGTCCGGGACCTTGCGGGGGGAGCGCAGCGCGACTACCACCGGCAGATGAGGCGATACTACCTTCTCTGCCTCCGGGCCCACGCGGCTCTCGCGGTGGGCGCCCGGTGAGCTGGAGCTACTACGAAGACCCGCGCCCGGACATTCAAGCCGTGGTGGAGGCTCCCGGGCGGCGGTTCTTGGACGTGGGGTGCGCTTCGGGGGCACTCGGCGCGGCCCTGAAGGAGATCGGAGCCGTATACGTCGCGGGGATCGAGGGGCATCCTGTGGCTGCCGCCAAGGCCCGGAGCCGGCTCGACCTCGTCGTCGAGGGCGATATCCTGTCGGCTCCGCTTCCGTTCTCGCCAGGCGATTTCGACTGCGTCATCCTCGCCGACGTCCTCGAGCACCTGCCCGATCCCGCTGCGGTGCTTCACCGGTATCTCCCGTTTCTCCGGCCGGCCGGTCGTGTCGTCGTGAGCGTTCCAAACATGCGGTTCTACTCGGTCCTGCTCCGGCTGATCGTCGATCGGTGGTCGTACACAGAGCACGGGATCCGAGACCGGACCCATCTGCGGATCTTCACGCGCCGAAGCCTCGGGGCGCTGCTGGCGTCCTGTGATCTGCTGATCGAGCGCCTGGAGCGCAACTATCGGCTCGTCGAGGACCAGTCGGACATCGGCCGGCTGGGAGCATTGGCGACGCGAGTAGCCCGGGTCACCATCGCGCCCCTCCTGTTTCCGGATTTGCTGGCGTTCCAGTATATCGCGGTGGCGCGCCGCCGGCGCCCCTGAAGCCGGTGACGCCGTTGCCGAACCCCGCCGGAGACGATCGGGTGGTGACCATGGGGCCGACCGCTCTACGCGATGACAGCGCGGGAGCGCTTCGAGTCCTCCTGGTCGGGCCGCAGGGCCACGGGGGTGAAGACATCTATGTGCGGACGCTGCTGGAGCATGCCGCACCGGGCGTGGAATACATTAGCGCAGGCCCGTTCCATCACGGGGCTCCGGGGGCGCCGTGTCGGGTCGTAGAGGAAGTGCTTCTCAATCGGCTCGTTCGTCCCTGGCTCATCCCGGACATGGGGTTTCGCTGCCTGGCGCTCCGGGACCGCTTCGACCTGGTCCACGTGCACGCTCACCCCGTCCATCTCGCGGACCTCGGTGACACGCCGCTGGTCATGAGCGAGGGTTCGTCGTCGGCCGTGTACCTGCAGGACTACTTGAATTGGGACGAGAGAGCGCTGGGCCGCGGATACGCCCGGGCACGCTGGCTCTACGAGCACTTGAGGATCCACGACCGCCTCTTGAACCTGCGGCGTGTGTCGCGAGCCTACGTGTTCTCCCGATGGGCGCGAGACATCAACATCCGCTGGGGGGCCGATCCTGCCAAGATCGACGTCGTGTACCCGGGATTCCCGACGCCGGTTTCCGTCGACAGACGCAGCAGGACATCATTCACGTTCCTGTTCGTCGGGACTGACTTCGAGCGGAAGGGGGGGTTCGAGGTTGTCGAAGCTTTCGATGCGGTGGCGGCTCGGTATCCGGAAGCACGACTCGTGCTGGTCAGCCCGGATCCGCGGGAACGAAATCCCGACCGTGCCATCCATTCGTGGGTGTCCGCAGCGAATCGCGAGCAGACCCTGGATCGACTCGAAGCGCTGGAGCGCCGCGGGGTGTTGGAGCGTCACCCGCTCCAGGAGAGACATCAGCTCTACGACCGAATCTACCCGATGGCTGACGTGTTCGTGATGCCCAGCCGTGCGGAAGGTTTCGGATTCACGAACATCGAGGCGATGTCGTTCGGACTGCCCGTGATCTCGTCTCGGGTCGGCGCCATCCCTGAGGTGATCGACGATGAAGTCACGGGTGTCCTCGTTTACCCCGGCGACGTGCCTGCGCTCTCATCGGCGATGGAGAGGCTGGTCGCCGACCGACCCCTGGCCCACCGCATGGGAGAGGCGGCTCGTGCGGCATTCCTGGCCCGGTTCACGCTGGAGCGCTTCCGGGCCGAGGTCGGACGGATCTACCGGGAGGCGATCGAGAGCCGATGCGCCGTGTCCTGATGATCTCGTACTACTTCCCCCCCCTGGGTGGCATCGGCAGTGTGCGGGCGCTGAAGTTCGCGCAGTACCTGCCGGGGTTCGGCTGGGATCCCGTCGTCATCACGCCGCGGAAGGGCGCGTACTATTCCGACACGAGCTTGGAGTTCGACGAGACGAAGGTGGTACGGACCGCATCGCTGGAGTTCAGCCGCGCGGCGAAGCGGATGATTGGGCGCGGGGGGGATGACGCCCGTGCCGCCGAGGTCGGGCCTGTGCTGGGGCGGCTGCGGAGTTTCGCGCGCAGGTGGATCTATCGGCCCGACGCGCAAGTCGGCTGGTATCCGTTTGCGCTCGGCGCGGCGCGCCGGATACTGAGCGAGCGGAGCTGCGACGTCATCCTGTCGTCGTCGTTCCCGATCACCGCCCATCTCGTCGCCCGGCGTCTGCATCAGGAGTTCGGAATCCCGTGGGTGGCGGAGTTCCGCGATCTGTGGACAGACCTGTCCCGATACGACAGCCGGAGACGCCAACGACTTGACGAGGCCACGGAGCGCAGCGTGCTTGCGGACGCCACGGAAGTGGTCAGCGTGTCCGACGCGTTCGCCTCGATTCTGTCGAGGCGCGGTGGGCGGCGGGTAGCGGTGATCACCAATGGCTTCGATCCGGCCGACTTCTGCGGAGGGCCGGTCTCCTCGCGGCCGCTGGTGACCTACCTCGGAACATACTACCCGGATCGCCAAGATCTTCGGACGGCGATAGAAGCCCTGGGTGAGCTCAACCGATGCGGGGCGCTTCCTGGCTTACGCATCCGGTTCGTGGGTGAATTTCCCGCCAGCCTGCGGGAATCTCTGGTCGGGGCAGGACTCGCCGATTCGGTCGAGTGTACAGGATTCGTCGCTCACAGGGAGGCGCTTGCCCACATCCAGGAGTCAACGGTCCTGCTTCTCGCGGGTCCGGTCTCAGGAACGTTCCCGCAATCGAAAGTCCGCGGCCACATAGTGGCGAAGGTGTTCGAGTATCTCGGCTCGGGCCGGCCGATTCTCTACGTGGGCGAGACCGATTGCGAGGTTGAGACTCTCGTCGGACGGTTTCCGGGCGTCGCATGCGTTCGGCCGGGAGACGCCCTGGGGGCGCGGGAGGCCATCCTGTCACTGATTCAGCGGGGGCCGGCTGTGGATCGGCGAGGCATGGAGGCCTACGCGCGGCGGTCGCTCACCGGAGGGCTCGCGCACGTCCTCACCGATGCGTGTCGCGAGCGTTCGCGTGGGTGAAGGATGGCTATGGTCTGGGCGGCGGGCTTCTCAGGGGCCCTTCAAGGTGACCGTGCGGCGCAGGGTTCGCAGCTCGGGATGAACTGCCGGGTGTGCGGGGCTGGGGCCCAATTGTGGGGCGATCGGGGGGATATTGCCCTGTTCCGTTGCCGCCGATGTGGGTTCGTGTCGGGCGAGCCACACGAGAAGCTGTCGACGGAGAATCGCTACCACGCGTATTACTCCAGCGTTTCCCCGCCACCTCCCGCGGCGCGGTATGGGCAGTGGCTGGCGAAGGCGGAAGGTCTCGTAGGGCGCGGTCGTCTCCTCGAAGTTGGAGCAGGAAGTGGGGGCTTCGTGCGCGTCGCGCTGGCGAGAGGCTGGAAAGTCGATGCCACCGAAGTCTCCGAGAGTGGACTTCAAGCGCTGCGCGCGACCGGCGCCACAGTGTTCGCCGGTGATCTGGCGTCGGGAAACTATGGAGACGCCCAGTTCGATCTCGTGGTGTCGGTAGAAGTCATCGAACATCTGCCGGTTCCGCTGGACCATGTCCGGGAGATGTGGCGCGTCACGCGTCCCGGTGGTCTCTTAGTCTTGACGACTCCAAACTTCAACGGCCTGTCTCGCCGGTACCTGAGTATCCGGTGGCGGGTCGTCGATCCAGAGCACCTCGGCTACTTCACTCCCTTCACTCTCGTACGACTCCTTCGCGATGTAGGCTACAAATCGGTCCGGGTGAGGGCGAGATCTCTGGACGTGTTGAGCTGGCGCCGCTGCAGCGGCCCGGGGGAAGTCGCCCGGTTTGATCCGCACGCTTCTGCCCGTCTCCGGGACACTGTGGAGGGTTCGAGGGGCCTGCGTTTCGGTAAAGCGGTGGTCAATGCGGCTCTCCAGGTCACAGGCCTTGGTGACTCCCTCTTAGCGTGGGCCCGGCGGTGAGAGTCATCTATGTCTCCTATGACGGAGCGTTGGACCCCCTCGGGGCCTCGCAGGTGGTCCCGTACCTCCTCGGCCTGGGTGCTCGCGGCGTCTCCATCACGTTGCTCACCTTCGAGAAGCCGGCCCGTTGGGGGCAGGCGGCGGCACGAGAGGAGATGCAGCGCCGCCTCGAGGCGCGCGGGATTCGATGGCGGCCGCTCAGGTATCATAGGTGGCCTCGGTTGGCAGGCACGCTGCGGGACATCGTCGCCGGGAGCAGGGCCGTCGCCCAGGAATCCTCCCGCCTTGGGCCGGCTGTCGTTCATTGCCGCGGCGAGGTCGCAACCGTCATGGCCCGATGGGCAGGCCTGCCCTCGACCATCCGCCTCCTGTACGACGTGCGCGGGTTTTTCTCGGATGAGCGGGTCGAGACCGGCTCGTGGCGGCGGGGAAGCCTTCTCGATCGGGCGGTGAGGCGAATGGAAGCAGCGAACCTCCGGCGCGCGGATGGCGTGGTCGTGCTCACACGTCACGCGGCCGAGACGCTGCGCCGCCGGCGTCCATCGCTGCCGTCGCTCCGGGTCATTCCGACGTGCGCCGATGTGTCGGTCTTCACGCCACGGACAGCAGGGCGGAAGCCCGAGTTTGGGCTGGTCTACAGCGGTTCTCTGGGCACCTGGTACATGGCGGAGGAAATGATGGCGTTCGCGCGGTCGGCGGCAGGCGCCGTGCCGGGACCGACCCTGTTTCTCACGCCCCAGCCGGAAGAGATCACGCGACTCGGGCCAGCGCCTGAGTGGGCGGAGATCCGCGCGGTCGAGCCGGGAGCGGTACCCGAATGGCTGCGCCGCGCTAGTGCGCTCTTCTTCTTCAGGTCGATCTCCTCGAGCCGTGCCTCGTGTCCGACGAAGTTCGCGGAGGGGCTGGCCTCCGGGCTCCCTGTGGTTTGCAACCGCGGGATCGGCGACCTGGACGATATCATCGAGCGCGAAGGCGTTGGCGTTCTCGTCGATGGTTTTTCTGATGCAGCCTATTCCGACGCGGCACTCCGCCTCAAGGGTCTGCTGGAGGACCCTGACCTATCCGGGCGCTGCCGGCGCCTGGCGAAGACGCGCTACAGCGTCGATCTCGGTGTCGACGCGTATTACGGGCTCTACACAGAGCTCGTAACGGGTGCCGCCCCACTCGCTCCAGAGCGAGGCAGAGCCGCGTGATTCGGGTGCTCGCCCTCGTGCCGTACCCTACCGGTCGGGCGCCGGGACAGCGCTACCGCATCGAGCAGTGGGCACCGCATCTTCGCCGGGAGGGTGTGCACGTGGCCTTCTCTCCGTTCCTCTCACAGCGCGGCATGGAGGTGCTGTATGAACCCGGGCACGTGGCGGCGAAGGCCCAGGAGGTACTGCGCGGATATCTGAGGCGCCTCGGGGGAGCTCTCCGAGCGGCTTCCGCTGACATCATCTTTGTGTACCGCGAGGCGGCGCTGCTCGGACCGGCGTGGATCGAACAGCTCCTCGCCCTCCGGCGTCCGCTGGTCTTCGACTTTGATGATGCGATCTATCTGGCTGACACGAGTCAGGCGAACGCCTGGAGTCGCATGCTCAAGTCAGCGAGGAAGATTGAGACGATCTGCCGTGTGGCACGTCACGTCACGGTGGGGAACGAGTTTCTTGCCACGTATGCCAGGGATCACGCGAGGGAGGTCACCGTTGTCCCGAGCACTATCGACACCGATGTCTATCAGGTCAAGCCGCGAGCGCGGAATCGCGTGCCCGTGATCGGATGGACAGGGAGCGTGACAACCGCGCGGTACCTCACGACGCTCGCTCCCGCGCTGATGCGGCTTCGGGAGAAGCGAGAGTTCGAGCTGCGTGTGATCGGGACGAAGGTTCACATCGAGGGGTTAGCGGTCCGCTGCCTTCCGTGGCGGGCCGAGACCGAGCCGGACGACCTCCGCGCGCTGGACGTCGGCCTGATGCCTCTCCCTGATGACGAGTGGTCGCGAGGGAAGGGCGGGATGAAGGCACTCCAGTATATGGCCCTCGGGATTCCGCCCGTGGTTTCGCCCGTCGGCGTCAATACGACCATCGTCCGCGACGGAATCAACGGCTTTCACGCGTGTACGGAGGAGGAGTGGATCGATCGCATCGCGCTTCTGCTCGAGGATGAGCCGCTCCGGTGGCGTCTTGGACAAGAGGCGCGGAGGACGGTCGAGGAATCGTACAGTGCCCGGGCTCACGCGCCGCGCCTCGCGAGGATTCTCACGGAGGCTGCGGCGTGAGGGTCGAAGGGAAGGAGAAGTGAGGAACGCGGCAGTTCGGGCCCGTACCACTACGGGGACTGAAAGCGAACTGTGACGAGACTCTACGGATGGGCATTCCTGGTACGCGCCCTCGTGGGATTCCTCGCATACGCTTTGACGATATACGCGGATTTTCCCATCGTTGAGGACGCTCGTTTCTACGAAGAAATGGGCTATGAGGTGGCTCAAGATTGGCTTTCGGGAAAGGGGGTTGACTTCGACGCCCTACCCGAAGGCGTTCAGACGGCCCGGTTGCTGGTCACAGCGATCGCCGCCTTCTACTTTGTGATGGGCGGCGTGCGTGCCCTGCCGGTCTTGCTCGTCGCCTTTAGCGCCGTCACCGCACTTGTTCCTGTCTATGTCTACCGGTTCGCGAGAGAGCTAGATGCGCCGGAGACTGTGGCGCGACGAGCAGGATGGCTCGTCGCGCTGTCGCCGGCCTTCGTGTTTTGGTCGGGCAGCCTCTACAAAGAGGGCCTCACGCTGCTGCTTCTCAGCGTCGCTGCATATCACACGCTTAAGCTGCAGTCGGGCTGGAAGGGGCGGTCGGTGAGCACCCTAGCGCTGTGCGTTGTCGCGCTCTGGGGAGTTCGCTTCTACCTTGCCATATTGCTGGCCTTTGCTGTGGCGTTGAGTCTGCTCTGGGGGCGCATGCCACGGGCGGGACAATCCAGGGGTGTGCCGGTCTTCGTGCGGCAAGCGGCAGTCATGTCCGCATTCGCGGTAGTCATAATTTCCGTGGGGGTTACGGTGCGGACGGAGCGGGTGCTGCTGGAGAGCGATGAAGGCGTGCTGGTGAATTTCGACGTCCGGCGAGCCGGGTCGGCGAGAGAGGCCAGGTCTGGTTACTTGCAGGAGGCGAGTGTAGCGACCCCTGAGGAAGCATTGCAGTATTTCCCCCTTGGTCTTTTGTACTTTCTGACGGTGCCATTCCCATGGCAGCTTGGTGCAGTCAGGCAGAACCTGATCATCCCCGAGAACGCCTTCTGGCTGGGACTCTATCCGCTGATGGTGGTAGGCATCCGCCGGGCGCTCAAGTCCAATCGGCCGGGAACAGTGTTCCTTATGCTGATGACAGGTGGGATGTGCGTGGTCTACGCGTTGTTGACGGCGAACGTCGGGACGGCATACCGAATGCGATCGCAGGTGTGGCTTCTCTGGGCACCGTTCGCCGCGTGGGGGTGGGAAGTGTGGCGTGAGCGTCGGCGCCCTGCGAGGCAGGGGCGATTGGCTCGCGGGGGCTCGCGGGCTGTTGGGGCGGGGTCGCGCTAGCGATGTGTGGGATCGCCGGAATCGTAGATCTCCAGGCCCGACCCGTGGAGCCGTCACTCGTGCGCCGGCTCTGTGACGTGCTAGCTCATCGTGGCCCCGACGACGAGGGCTACCACATCACGGGACCGGTGGCCCTGGGCCAGCGACGGCTCGCCATCCTGGACCTGGCCGGTGGCCGTCAGCCGATGGGCAACGAGGACGGCACGGTCTGGGTGACCTTCAACGGCGAGATCTACAACTTCCGCGAGTTGCGGGCGCGTCTAGAGGGGCTCGGGCACCGGTTCGCGACGCGCAGCGACACGGAGGCGATCGTCCACGCTTACGAGCAGTACGGCCCGGAGTGCGTGAAGGAGCTGCGAGGTATGTTCGCCTTCGCGCTATGGGATCAGCCGAGGCAGACGCTCCTCCTCGCTCGCGATCGCGTGGGCAAGAAGCCGCTGTTTTACACCGAGATGGACGGGCAGTGGGTGTTCGCCTCCGAGCTCCAGGCGCTGCTTCAGCACCCCGGGCTGGCACGGGAGGTGGACTGGGCCGCGCTGGACGACTACCTGACGTATGGCTACGTGCCTGCGCCGAAGACGATCTTCCGCGGTGTGCACAAGCTTCCACCGGCTCATTGGCTCACGCTCAGGCTGCGCCCGGGTGAGAGCGGCGGTCCGGAAGTCCACGTCGAGCGATACTGGCGGCTGCCCTACGAGCCGAAGCTCAGGCTGAGCGAGGAGGACGCGGCCGACCGATTGGTGGAGGTGCTCAGGGAGGCCGTCCGGCTACGGATGATCGCCGACGTGCCGCTGGGCGCGCTTCTGAGCGGCGGGATCGACTCGAGCATCGTGGTCGCGCTGATGAGCCAGCTGTCGGATCGTC
>Ga0184626_10000307_pt1 | contig 14511 bp, 16 predicted proteins | sample PLM3_60_b1_FD_133142 | JGI IMG/M metagenome (GOLD analysis project Ga0184626, IMG submission 133142) | Groundwater sediment microbial communities from an aquifer in East River, Colorado, USA - PLM3_60_b1 | ecosystem: Environmental > Terrestrial > Soil > Riparian zone | place: USA: East River... | reverse complement strand
GGCCGTCATGCCCGATGATGACGAAGATCACGCGTCCTCGTGGAGGGTATCAATCGGTTGGCGACCCGCATAGCCGTCCTCGACCTCATGCCAAAATCGGATCTCGGGTTCGCCCAATTTCCAGCACAGATAGACCACTCTGCCATCGTAGAGGTAGGGAAAATCGCAGAGGCCGATGTCCAAATCCTTCACCAGGATGCCCATTTCCTGGATCGTCTCAACACTGTCGCTAATGCGCTCCAGAGCCCGGATATACCGGGGTCCGGCGAAGCTGCCGCCGTTTGATTGGGCCTTCGCGCTGGCTCGCTTGACCTCCCCGTGGCTACGGACAAGAACCTCCTTTTCCTGCTTGACCGCAAGGAGCCGCTCCTCGAGCTGGGGCAGCAATTGCTTGGCTTCGGCCAGCGTAAAGGTGCGTCCGTCCATAGAATGCCGTATGATAGCAAGGCAAAATGAGCGCCGTCAAACCAGCCGTGTATGGGGCCAGATGCCCTTTTTACATCGGATTGTGCTTGACATAGTGATTGACAAAGGATTTGGAGGTGGTTATGCTGTTTGTATTCGGTATAGCTGTAGCCAACCACCTCCGTGGTTTTCCCCCGGGTCTTTTCTCAGAGCAGCCAGCGATGATCGCCCGGTAAAAGGTCATGACTCTGTGATGCACGAATAAGCCCGTTGCCTGCGTGGACCGGTTCTTCATATTCGTAATGCGCTAGCCCATATCGTCGTCCACGCACATTTGTTGATGTTTGCGATCCCTCGATTAACGTGATTGCTTAAGGGAGGAAGGGCCCTATGTCCCAAGCTACGCCAGCCACGCCAGCCACGACAGCCAAGGAGACGGTTATGTATTTGACCCAGTTGAAGCAGCGAAACATCAACGAACTGAACGAGGTCGCCAAAGAGCTCAAGATCGAAGGCGCGCCGAATCTTCGTAAGCAGGAGTTGATTTTCGCAATCCTTCAAGCTCAAACCGAAAAGAACGGCGTGATTTACGGGGAAGGCGTGTTAGAGACTCTCCCTGATGGCTTCGGCTTTCTGCGGGCGCCCGACTCCAACTACCTTCCGGGCCCGGATGACATCTACATCTCCCCGTCGCAGATCCGGCGGTTCAACCTCAGGACAGGGGACATCGTGTCCGGCCAGATCCGGCCCCCGAAGGAGAGCGAACGGTACTTCGCGCTGCTTAAAGTGGAGAAGATCAATTATGAGGATCCGGAGGCAGCTCGCGACAAGATCCTGTTCGACAACCTGACCCCCCTGTATCCCGAGGTGCGGATCAACCTGGAGCACGATCCGGGCGAATACTGCACCCGAGTCATGGATTTGATTACGCCGATAGGAAAGGGCCAGCGAGGGTTGATAGTCGCGGCGCCGCGTACCGGCAAAACGATGATGCTTCAGGCGATCGCCCGGGCGATTATCAAGAATCATCCTGAAATCATCCTGATCATCCTGCTGATTGACGAGCGCCCGGAAGAGGTGACGGACTGGCAACGGCAGGTGAAGGCTGAAGTGATCAGCTCTACCTTTGATGAGCCGGCGCAGCGCCACGCGCAGGTGGCCGAGATGGTCATCGAAAAGGCCAAGCGCCTGGTGGAGCACAAGCGCGATGTCGTGATCCTGCTCGACAGCATCACCCGGTTGGCCCGGGCGTATAACACGATTGCGCCGCCGAGCGGGAAGGTGCTCTCCGGCGGGTTGGACTCCAACGCGCTCAAGCGGCCGAAGTGGTTCTTCGGGGCCGCCCGGAACATCGAAGACGGCGGGAGCTTGACGATCATGGCGACCGCGCTTGTGGATACCGGCAGCCGCATGGATGACGTGATCTTTGAAGAGTTCAAGGGCACCGGCAATATGGAAGTCCATCTCGACCGCCGCCTCGCGGACAAGCGCGTCTTCCCCGCGATTGAAATCGCTTCTTCCGGCACCCGCAAAGAAGAATTGCTGGTAGACCGCGAGCGCCTCAACAAGATGTGGGTGCTGCGCAAAGTGCTGAGCCCCTTGGGAGTAGAACAGGCCATGGAATTTCTGATGGATAAGATCGGGGGTACCAAGACGAATAAGGAATTTTTGGATTCGATGAACCGGTAACGACCACGTGTCACCCTGAACGAAGGGAAGGGTCTAGATTCTTCGCTGCGCTCAGAATGACAAAGTATTGAGGAGTCATGCAATGAAAGCTGGCATTCATCCCGAGTATCGCGAGGCGACGATCAGTTGCGCCTGCGGGTACAAGATCAAGACGCGTTCCACGGTCGGCGACATCAAGATGGAGATCTGCTCCAATTGCCATCCGTTCTTCACGGGCACTCAGAAAATCGTGGACACCGAAGGTCGCGTGGAGCGATTCAAAAAGAAATATAGAACGCGTGAGCCTGTCGCCGAGAAGAAAGCCAAGGCCGGGGCCAAGGCACGCTGACGCCGGTATACGACGATGACGCCGGTCATGGCCTCTCCCTTCCTGAGCAAACTTGAGGCGGCTGCCAAGCGGGTGGAAGAGATCGACCGCCTCTTGTCTGAGCCCCCTCCCCGTACGCAACAGGGCGAAATTCAACGGCTGAACAAGGAGCGTGCTGAGCTTCATCCCCAGGCTGACCTGTACGATGAGTTTGTCGCGTGGCTGAAGCAGGTGGCCGAGGCCGAGGCGATGCTGGAAGATCCGGGCGCCGCCGCGGACATGAAGGAGTTGGCGCGGGAGGAGCTGAAAGATCTTCAGAAGCGCAAAGCGGAACTGGAAGGGCGCGCGCGCGAGCTGCTCATTGTCAAGGACCCCCGTGACGATAAGAATACGTTTATTGAAGTCCGTGCCGGCACCGGCGGCGAAGAGGCGGCTCTGTTCGCAGCGGAGCTGGTGCGCATGTACACCCGCTACGCGGAGCGCCGCCGCTGGCGCATGGAGATAATTGATTCGAGCCTCACCGACCACGGCGGGATTAAGGACGCGGTCCTGCTGATCGAAGGCAAAAGGGTGTACAGCCGGTTCAAGCATGAGAGTGGCGTGCACCGAGTGCAGCGCGTCCCTGCCACCGAGGCCTCAGGACGGATCCACACCTCGACCGTCACGGTTGCCGTGATGCCGGAGGCCGAGGAGGTGGACGTCCAGATCGATCCCAAGGATCTAAGGATCGATACCTTCTGTTCCTCCGGAGCCGGGGGGCAGAGCGTCAATACCACCTATTCCGCCGTTCGCATTACGCATATCCCGACCGGTATTGTCGTCTCCTGTCAGGATGAACGCTCCCAGCTCAAAAATCGTAACAAGGCGATGCGCAATCTTCGTTCCCGTGTTTTGGAGGCGGAGAAAGAGAGGCAGGACAGCGAGATTGCGCAACAACGGAAATCGCAGGTCGGCACGGGCGACCGCAGCGAAAAGATCCGCACCTATAATTTCCCCCAAAATCGGGTGACTGACCATCGCATCGGCCTTACCTTGCATCACCTGGATCATGTCCTGCAGGGCGATCTCGATGAAATCCTCGACGCATTGATTGCTGCCGACCAGAACCCGGAGCCGGCCTGAGCGATGATCGCGCTGCCCGCAGCGCCGAGCATCTCGCTCCGGGAACTGCGGACGCTCGCCAGGGATGCCCTGAAGGCGGCCGGCATCGACAACTTCGAGCGCGAAGCAGACTGGTTGCTGGCGCATGCTTTCGGCATCGGCCAGGCCGCCCTTCTGTCACAACATGAGCGGACGGTGTTGGCCGATGGAGCCGCTCTTGCCTGGGCGTTAATAAAGCGTCGAGCCGCGCGCGAGCCGTTGCAGTATATTTTAGGCACGCAAGAATTCAGGGGCTTGGAGATCGTGGTCACTCCCGACGTTCTTATTCCCCGGCCCGAGACCGAACTGCTCGTTGAGGAAGCGGTCAACACTCTTGTCGGAGAGGCGCCGCTCGTTGCGGACGTGGGGACTGGGTCGGGCTGCATTGCGGTGGCCATGGCCCGGGAATCGCCTCAGGCGACGGTATATGCGTTCGACATTTCGCGGCCCGCGTTGGAGGTCGCTCGGATCAACGCCGCGCGCCACGGAGTCCTCCCTCGCCTCAGGTTCATCCAAGCGGACCTTGTCTTGCCGTTGAAGCCCTCTCCAACCGGCATCTTTCACATGATCGTCTCGAACCCGCCTTACATCCCCGAGGAGGAGCTTGATCGCCTTGAACCGGAGGTCTCCCGTTACGAACCGCGACTGGCGTTGGCGGCCGGCCCTGATGGCCTGGCATATTACCGCCGTCTGTTAGAATCAGGGTGGCTCCTGCTGAAACCGGATGGATACTTGATCCTGGAGTTGGGCGTCGGTCAGGCGGACGCTATTGGTACTCTGGCTGAGGCCAATAAGCGGCTGTCGGTCCTGCGATGTCGAAGAGATGGGGCCGGCATTGACCGGGTACTAATCCTAAAAAGAGTCGCCTGATGGAAAGCATGGTCATTCAGGGAGAGCAGCGTCTGAGCGGGTCAGTCCGCATCGGAGGGGCCAAGAACTCTGCGCTCCCGATCATGGCTTCGACTCTTTTGGGGAAAGGCAGTTGCAGGCTAACAAATGTGCCGCAGGTGATGGATGTCTCCACGATGGCGAGGCTCCTCACTCACCTCGGCGCTACCGTAGAATCGGATGAGGACAGATTCAGTATTTCAGTTAATGAGATCTCCTCCTGCCGCGCGCCGTATGAGTTGGTCAAAACCATGCGGGCCTCGGTCATGGTGCTTGGGCCTCTTGTCGCGCGCTACGGAGAGGCGGTGGTCGCCTTGCCGGGAGGCTGCGCCATTGGCGCGCGCCCCATCAATTTGCACCTGGCGGCCCTCGAGCGCATGGGGGCGGAGATCACGATCGAACACGGCAATGTGCTTGCCCGCGCGAAAGGCCGACTGCGGGGGGCACGGATCTATTTTGATGTTTCGACCGTAACCGGAACCGAGAATATTATGATGGCCGCATGCCTGGCGGAGGGTACGACGGTGATCGAGAACGCCGCTCGTGAGCCGGAGATCGCCGATGTCGCACAGTTTCTGATCAAGCGGGGAGCGCGGATTGCTGGAGCCGGAACGGACGTCATTACGATTGAAGGGGTTGCGGCTCTTCGCGGAGCGGATCATCAGATCATTCCGGACCGCATCGAGACCGGCACCTACCTGGTGGCCGGGGCGATCACCAAAGGAGATGTGACAGTAGCGCACTGTCGCCCCGAACATTCGGAGGGCTTGTTGGCTAAGCTGTCCGAGGCGGGCGCGGACTTAGCGATTGAGAAGGAAACGATCCGGATTCGCGCCACGCAGCGGCTCCGTTCGGTGGATCTGAAGACGCTTCCGTATCCCGGGTTTCCGACTGACATGCAGGCCCAGGTCATGGCCTTGATGGCGATCGCGCACGGGCCGAGCATGATCACGGAAACCGTCTTTGAAAGCCGCTTCATCCATGTGTTGGAGCTTCAGCGGATGGGCGCCGACATCCGTATCGACGGCCATCATGCGGTTATCACAGGAGTTGAACGGCTGAGCGGGGCTCCTGTCATGGCGTCCGATCTCCGGGCCAGCGCCTGTCTGATTCTGGCCGGTCTGGCGGCCGAGGGCGAAACACGCGTGGCGCGCGTCTATCATCTCGATCGGGGTTACGAGCGACTGGACACCAAACTGGCTGGTCTCGGAGCCCGTATCTCGCGGACGAAGGAGCGGCCGTGAGAGATAGGGCCCCGGACACACTCTCCATCGCCCTCTCTAAGGGGAAGCTGCTGGAGCCGGCTCTCGAGCTGTTTGCTCGCGTGGGCCTGATCTCCAAAAAGATTTCTCCTGAAAGCAGGCGGCTGGTGTTCGAGAACCCGGCCAGCCGCACCACGATCATGATCATCCGCCCCAGCGATGTCCCGACCTATGTGGAATACGGCGCGGTGGATGCCGGAATCGTGGGGTCGGATATCCTCATGGAGCAGGCGACCGAGGTGTATGAGCCACTGGACCTGGGCTTCGGGGCCTGTACGCTGGCCGTCGCGGGCCCCCCCGAGGTCAAGACCAATGGTAGAATTTCGACAAAACTCCGTGTGGCGACGAAATATCCGAACGTCACCGAAAGACACTTCACTCACAAAGGTGTTCCAATCGAGATCATTAAATTGTACGGGTCCATCGAACTGGCGCCGCTGGTGGGTTTAGCGGACTGCATCGTGGATCTGGTTTCAACCGGCAAAACTTTAAAGGCTCACAACCTGGTGGTGCGGGAGGTGATCTTGCAGTCCACGGCCCGCCTCATCGTCAACCGGGCAAGCCTGAAGCTGAAGTACCAACGAGTGAACGACTTGATCGAGGCGTTACGGAAAGGTCTCCACGGAGGGCGACCATGAAAAGCATCGCGTCAACCGATCGAGCATTCAAGGTGGCGGTCCAAAAGGTGGTGTCGCGCTCATCCTTGCAAGGCGAGAAGATTGAATCCGCCGTGCGGACCATTCTGAAAGCCGTGGAGCGAGGTGGAGATGCGGCCGTCAGACGCTACACCCAGAAGTTCGATAAGGTGTCGATCAAGCCGGGCGCGTTTCGGATCTCGCCGGATCAGGTGAGGGAGGCCTATTACAAGATTCGGAAGGAAGATGGAGATGCCTTGCGGTATGCGGCGCACCGTATTACGGCCTTTCATGAGCGGGAGAAGCCGCGGGCCCGCACCTGGATGTACCAGGACGGGACGATCACGCTTGGCCACACGATCCTCCCTCTTGACGCGGTCGGTCTCTATGTCCCCGGCGGCAAGGCCGTCTACCCCTCCTCAGTGCTGATGAGCGCCATCCCGGCGAAGGTCGCAGGCGTGAAACGGGTGGTCATGTGCTCCCCCGCACCAAAGGGCGAGATGAGTCCATATTTGCTGGTGGCCGCCGACATCGCCGGCGTGGATGAGGTGTATCGCATCGGGGGGGTGCAGGCGATTGCGGCGATGACCTATGGCACGAAGACCATTGCTCGCGTGGACAAGATCATCGGCCCGGGAAATATATTCGTCTCCACCGCAAAGCGACTGGTGTATGGTCAGGTGGACATTGATATGATCGCGGGGCCGAGCGAGTTGCTGGTGCTGGCTGATCGGGGAGCCAATCCCATCCACGTCGCCGCCGATCTTCTCTGTGAAGCGGAGCATGATGAGAATGCTTCGGTCTGGTTGGTGACCACCTCGGGCGAGCTCGCGCGCGAGGTGGTGCGTCGGGTGCAAGAGCAACTGAAATCGCTTGCGCGGCAGAAGATTGCTGCTCGCTCGATTCAACGAAATGCGATAGCCTTCGTCGTGCCCTCCATGGAAGAAGCGGTAGCGTTGGCGAACGAGATTGCGCCGGAGCACCTGACGCTCTCAGTGGAGAATCCGTTTGAGTACATCGAAAAAGTGCGCCACGCCGGAGCACTCTTCCTCGGCCGGTACACCGCGCCGGCGGTGGCGGATTATGTGGCCGGACCGAACCATATTCTGCCCACAGGTGGCTCAGCGCGGTTCCATTCGGCCCTCTCTCTGGATGCCTATGTGAGGAAGTCGAACATCGTGTCGTATGCGAAAGAGGACATCTACAAGGCTAAGGATCACATTATGCGCTTGGCGCATATGGAAGGGTTGGACGCGCACGCTCAATCCGTGGAAGTGCGAATAAAATGAAAAGGTCATCTAACCCACCCAGCCCGATCGCGGCCAGACGCGCCCTGTCCCGGCGAAACCTGAATGGAGGGGCGCGAACGGCGCCGGCCACGCGACGAAGCCCGCGCCGATCAGCGCGTCAGGCGGCGGTCGAGCGCAACACGACCGAAAGTCGGATCAAGATCGCGCTGGCCCTCGATGGCACCGGCAACCGGCGCATCCGCACAACCATTCCCTTCCTCGATCACATGCTGGATCTGCTCGCCAAGCACGGCTTCTTCGATCTGACGATCAATGCCAAAGGTGACACCCACATTGATGACCACCACACAGTGGAGGACATCGGGATCGTGCTGGGCGAGGCGCTGCAGCAGGCGTTGGGGAAAAAAGAAGGAATCCGACGATTCGGCACGGCGTGGGTGCCGCTAGACGAAACGCTCGCGCAGGTCACGGTGGATCTGAGCGGGCGGCCCTATCTCGTCTATAATGTGAAGCTGCCGCACAGGCGGATCAAGGGCTTTGATCTGTACCTGTTCGAGGACTTTTTTCAAGCATTCTCAACCCATGCCGGCATGAATCTGCATATTAATGTGCCCTATGGCCGCAACCCGCACCATATCATGGAGTCCATCTTCAAAGCGCTGGCCAAGGCGTTGGATCAGGCCGTGTCCGTTGATCCGCGGGTGACTGGTGTACTCTCGACAAAGGGGAGTCTCTGAGGTGATCGCGATCGTTGACTACGATATGGGCAATCTGCGATCGGTACAGAAGGCCTTTGAAGCAGTCGGTCACCGAGCGGTCATCACGCGAAACCGCCAGGTGATTGCGGATGCGAGCCATGTTGTTTTGCCTGGTGTCGGCGCCTTCGGGGACTGCATGCGCAATCTCCAAACCTATGATCTGATTGACCCCATCAAGCAGGCGATCGATTCCGGCAAGCCGTTTCTAGGCATTTGCCTTGGATTGCAACTGCTGTTTACCGAGAGTGAGGAGTTCGGCACACATACCGGGCTCAATGTGATTCCGGGCAAGGTGAAGCGGTTTGCGGCGAAAGCTGAAGGCGCGCCGGTGCCGTTAAAAATTCCGCACATGGGCTGGAACGCCATTGCCATAAAGAAACGGTCTCGATTGCTCGATGGTGTCGCGGATGAGAGCTACATGTACTTTGTCCATTCGTATTATGTCGCTCCAAAGAATGCCGATGTAGTCTGTACTGCTACTGAATACGGCGGCTCCTTTATCTCCAGCATCGAGCAGGACAACATCTTCGCGTGTCAGTTTCATCCTGAGAAAAGCCAGGTCGGAGGACTTCGAATTCTCCGAAACTTCGGAGGATTATCATGAACGGCAAGAGACCGAGCCTGTGGTGGCTGGGCTACTGTATCATTCTATTGACTCTCAGCGCCTGTGGAGGGACCACCACCGAGGTCATGACCGACCCCCAGATCGAGCAATACCGGATCGTGCGGATCGCCGTGCTGCCTTTCACAGTTGAACCGCCTACGGTCGGGCAAGAGCGAGGGTACGCCGCGCCTGCGCCGCCTCTCTCCGCCGCCGAGAAGGTCACGGACATCTTCTATCGAAAGCTGAAGAGCCGTGAAGGTCTCGACGTGGTGCCGTCCTACCAAGTTCAGGACGTTCTGCCCGGCGTTCCCGGAGCGCCGCTGACGACATCGCAGATCAGAGCTATCGGCGAAAGACTTGGCGTCGGCGCAGTCCTCGTCGGTACGGTTCAGGTGTACAAGGAACGCTCGGGAAGCGCCATGGGATTGGAGCGGCCGGAGGACGCGGCGGAAGTGGGATTTGTGGCGCGCTTAATCAGCGTGAAAGACGGCGCGACCCTCTGGACCGGCCAGTATTATGAACGGCAGCGTCCCGCGACCGAAGATCTCACCGGATTCCTTGAGCGTGGCCCCCGCTATCTCACCGTAGATCAACTCGCGAATTCCGCGGTCGAACACGTGCTGCGCAGGTTTCCTTTCGGCCATCCCCGCAAGCAGGAGAGCGCGGTGAAGCCGTGATCGTCATCCCAGCCATTGACCTAAAGGATGGCTGCTGTGTGCGGCTGCGCCAAGGGCAGATGCGGGAGGAAACGGTCTATTCGAATGATCCTGCCGGGCTCGCCCGACGATGGGAATCCGAAGGGGCACAGCTCCTACACGTGGTGGATCTGAACGGGGCGGTTCAGGGCGAGCCCCACAACCAAGCGACGATAGCCGCCATCCTCAAGGCAGTGAAGATTCCGGTGCAGGTGGGCGGCGGCATCCGCGATCTGGCCACGATTGAGGCGTACCTCGCGGCAGGGGCGGTGCGAGTCGTCCTCGGCACTGCGGTCTGCGAGGATCTCACGCTGCTGGAGCAGGCTTGTCATCGCTTCCCGAAGCGTCTCATCGTGGGAGTGGATGCGAAGCATGGCAAGCTGGCGGTGCGTGGCTGGACCCAGGTGATGCAGCAGGAGGCAACCGAGTTTGTGGCGAGGCTGAAAGGGTATCCCCTGCATGCCGTCATTTATACCGATATCGGACGGGACGGTATGCTGGAAGGCCCGAATCTCGAAGCACTCACGCGGATGGTCGCGGCTTGCCCCATTGCATTAATCGCATCCGGGGGAATCACCCGCGTCGAAGATCTTCGTCAGATTCGCTCGCTCGGCCCCACGGTCATCGGCGCGATCGTCGGGAAGGCGATCTATGAGGGTCTCATCGATCTACGCACGGCAATGGCGGCCGTGGCGTGAGAGAGGCGAATTAGGGACTTCGTGTGTTAGCGAAACGCATCATTCCGTGCCTTGACGTGAAGGCTGGTCGGGTGGTGAAGGGCACGCGCTTCGTTCACCTCAAAGACGCCGGTGATCCGGTGGAAGCGGCGCAAGCCTATGAGGCCGACGGCGCGGACGAGCTGTGTTTTCTTGATATTACCGCCTCCCATGAAGAGCGCAAGATCTTGTTGGATACGGTCAGCCGCGCCGCGGAGCAGGTGTTCATGCCGCTGACCGTGGGGGGCGGCGTACGAACCATTGACGATATCCGCGATCTGCTCAAGGCAGGCGCTGATAAAGTCAGCATCAATACGGCGGCCGTGCAACATCCCGAATTCGTTAAACAGGCGGCGGAGCGGTTCGGCACGCAGTGCATCGTCGTGGCTATTGACGCCAAGCAAGTCGGCGATTCATGGGAAGTGTTCACCCACGGAGGCCGCAACGCCACCGGTATTAACGTCCTCAAGTGGGCGCGTAAGATGGAAGCGTACGGCGCCGGGGAAGTCTTATTGACCAGCATGGATCGAGACGGAACGAAGGCCGGTTACGATCTCCCGCTCACTCGGGCCGTTTCCGAGGCGGTCAATCTTCCTGTCATTGCTTCCGGTGGAGCGGGAAATCTTGAGCATCTGTACGAAGGCCTTACGCAGGGGAAGGCGGATGCCGTGCTTGCCGCATCCATCTTTCACTACCGGGAATACACCATCCGTCAGGCGAAGGAATATTTACAGGCACGCGGCATTCCGACGAGGTTGATCTAAATGGATCGGGCGGCGATCGCGGCATTGAAATTCGACGAGCGTGGGTTGATTCCGGTTGTCCTGCAGGACTGGCGGGATGGAAGCATCCTGATGGTGGCGTATATGAACAGCGAGGCGTTGGAGGCAACCATCGAAACCGGTATCGCCCATTTCTGGAGCCGCTCGCGGCAATCGCTCTGGGAAAAGGGTGCAACGTCGGGAAATCGCCAACGGGTTCGCGAGATTTTTGTGGACTGTGACCAGGATACGCTGCTGATTACGGTAACACCGGATGGTCCGGCCTGCCATACCGGCGAGACGAGCTGTTTCTTTCACCGCCTGTCGGATCTTGTGGAATCCTGTGACGGGACCCCCAAGACGGCCGAGGCGCGCGGTAGTGTGCTGGAGCGCGTCTACGAGACGATCCTGGGCCGCAAACAACAGTCGTCGCCCGATTCTTATGTGGCCTCGCTGTTTCAGGCCGGCCAGGACAGAATTCTCAAGAAGGTCACTGAGGAGGCCGGTGAGGTGATTCTTGCCTCCAAGGGGCAAAAGCGAGATGACATCGTGCATGAGGCCGCCGATCTTGTGTTCCATCTGCTGGTCACCCTTGGGTACCATGACATTCCTCCTCGCGAGATCTCTCAGGAGTTGGCGCGGCGGTTCGGGCATAGCGGTCTGAACGAGAAGGCCTCACGTAAATGAGTGACTGCGTATTTTGTAAAATCGGTTCCGGTCAGATTCCTTCAAAATTCGTGTGGCAGGATGAAGAGGCGTTCGCATTTGAGGACCTCAATCCTCAAGCGCCGGTGCATATCTTGGTGATCCCCAAGCGGCACATGACGGCATTAAACGACACGAAACCAGCGGATCGGGCCCTGTTGGGGCATCTCCTCGAGGCCACCATTCTCATCGCCCAAAACAAGGGCATCGCCGAATCAGGATATCGCGTTGTGGCCAATACAGGCCGGGATGGGGGGCAAACAGTCTTCCATCTGCACTTCCATTTGTTGGGCGGTCGCCGTATGAACTGGCCCCCAGGATGAAGGATCTAGACACGAAAGCTGGATTGACACAAGCGCCTAGTGATTGTTAATATATCGGTTTCGTTGTGGACACGGCTGGCACATGCGGGGCACTCGTGGATAAAGGGTTGATCCCGGAAGATGTCATCCAGCGGATTCGGGAACGTGCCGACATCCTTGAAGTCGTCGGGGCTCACCTTACCCTGAGCAAGGCGGGTCAAAATTTTAAAGGGCTGTGTCCCTTTCATTCCGAGAAGACCCCCTCATTTACTGTCAGTCCCTCCCGGCAGATGTTCCACTGTTTCGGATGCCAAGAGGGCGGCAATGTCTTCACTTTCCTTATGAAGATGGATGGCGCTACCTTTCCTGAGGCCGTCCGGGCCCTGGGACAAAAATACGGCATCGAGGTGGACGAACGCACCAGCTCCCCCGCGGCGCGGCATCGGAGCGAAGCGCGTGAGCGCCTGTTCGCATTGAACCGGCAGGCCGCTGAATTTTTCCAGCAAACCTTGCTGTCCGATGCGGCAGCGCAACAGGCCCGCGATTACTTGATACAGCGCGGAATGAGGCCAGACACAATTGAACGATTCAGTTTGGGCTATGCGCCGACCGGCTGGGATGCGACTTTGAAAACGCTGACCAAGGCCGGCGCTAAAACCGAGGACCTTGCCGCGGCCGGACTTATTGTGTCCCGGGAACAAGGCAGCCGTCTGGGGGAAGAGGCCACGGGATACTATGACCGATTCAGGAGCCGCGTGATGTTTCCGATTCGCGACCTTCAGAAGCGCGTGATCGGCTTTGGAGGGCGGATCATTGATGACGGCCAGCCCAAGTACCTCAATTCGCCGGAGACGCCGCTCTTCAGCAAGAGTCGCACTCTCTATGGTTTCGACAGCGCCCGCGATGGGATCGGCCAGTCCCAACAGATCGTCATCGTCGAGGGCTATTTCGATGCCATTGCGCTATATCAAGCGGGCGTGACGAATGCGGTGGCGACCCTCGGCACCGCCCTTACGCCGGACCATGTCGAGTTGATCCGGCGATTTACGAATCATGTGGTTCTGGTGTTTGACCCCGACGTAGCCGGCGTGCGGGCAGCGTTGCGGACCATGGACCTGTTCCTGGGTTCGGGGCTCACCGTCCAGGTGGTGACGCTGCCGGCGGACGATGACCCGGACACGTTCATTCGAAGACAGGGGCTCGAGTCGTTCATGGGCTTGCTTCACGCAGCGCCCTCGCTGCTTGAGTTTACGGTTGAGGGGAGCCTCAAGACCGGCAGGCACGGAAGTGTGGAGGAGCGGGTGCACGCCGTGGAAGAGGTGTTAGCCCTGCTGCAGAAGCTGAGCAACGCCGTGGAGAAGGCCGCGTCAATTCGAACCGTCGCGGACCGGTTGGGACTGGATGAAAAGGTGTTGCTGGAACGGTATGAGGCGCTTGCTCGACAGCGCACCAGGGTGCAAAAGGGATCAGCCGCTGACCAGGCGGCAACGCAAACGGCGCCGCTGCCGAAGGACGAGGAAGTCCTTCTGCAGTTGCTTCTCCATGATAAATTGAGTCCGGACATGTTGGGCCGGCTCGCGGCCGATGATTTTACTGATAACCGTGCAAGACGGCTGGTCTCGCTTGCGCAGAGCGCCGCCGAGCAAGGGTACGCGATCCTCTCACAAATCTTGGAACAGACCGAGTCTGACGAGCGCTCCGAGAGTCTGGCGCGTTCTCTTTCGCTCAGAGAGTTGCCATATGATGATGTCGCCGCCGCGTTTCAGCAGAGCTTCACCGCCTTGAAGCTTCGGCGCCTGGCGGATGAGATCCAAGAGATCAAGGCCGCTCAGACTTCCGCCGAGAAGGCCGGTCAGGCCGAGACATTCAGAATCCTTCTCATGCGACTTCATGCGCTTCAGCAGGAGCGACAGCGGCTGCTGAAAGGGGACTGCTTACCACTCAATCAAGCAGCGGGGAGGGTGCATGGCTGAAGAAGAACGGACAAGTGAAGTTAATCGCCTGATCTCCCTGGGTAAGGAAAAGGGGTTTCTTACTTATAGAGATCTGAACAACAGTTTGCCCGCTGAGATGGCCTCAACCGAGCGCTTGAACAGCCTGATGACCATGTTCGGCGAGATGGAAATCGAGATCATTGATTCCCCGGAAGGGGAGCGGTACCAGCAGATGATGTCCGACGGCGAAAGCCCTGCGGCGGAGGGAGAAGAGCCAGAAGAGGCCGAAGAAGAAGATAAGAAGATTGACCTGACGCCGGGCGCGCTGAGTCGCACCGATGACCCTGTGCGCCTGTATTTGAAGGAGATGGGCAGTGTCTCCCTCCTGAGCCGCGAGGGCGAAATCGAAATCGCCAAGCGGATTGAGGAGGGCAAGCGCGACATCTCCTCGGTCGTCTTT
>Ga0184626_10000306_pt1 | contig 14511 bp, 7 predicted proteins | sample PLM3_60_b1_FD_133142 | JGI IMG/M metagenome (GOLD analysis project Ga0184626, IMG submission 133142) | Groundwater sediment microbial communities from an aquifer in East River, Colorado, USA - PLM3_60_b1 | ecosystem: Environmental > Terrestrial > Soil > Riparian zone | place: USA: East River... | reverse complement strand
TTGGTCATACTCCACTGGAAGTGATTGGCGGTATCCTGCTCGGATTGATCGTCGCAACAAGCCAGTGGTTAATTTGGAAATAATTAAAAAAGGAGAAATGAAATGGAAGAACTTATCAGTCTGGTTGTGAAGAAAACAGGCTTGCCAAAAGAGACAGCCCAGTCCGTGGTAAAAATTGTGTTGGACTATCTCAAGAAAAAATTGCCAGCATCAGTCGGCCTTGCCATCGACAGTTTCCTGGGTGGCAAAGGACAGATGGCGAGCGCCGCCGATCTGATCGGCGGATTTTTGAATGCTGCACAAAAATCAAGCAAAAAGAAAAAATAGAGTTTTCGTTTTTCTTACGCAGATCACGTTGCTGCTTTCTGCCTGCGCGCCGATTGTCACAGCCTCACCACAAGAGGTTGTGAAAACGGCCATCCCGGGTAACTGGCTCATCTGGCAAAGCAACGATTCTCCGTGTGAAACCGCGGCATTTTCGTCTGAGAGTCTTTCCTATGGCGAATGCGGAAAAGCCCTCACCGCTGCCCCCACGCAGACCACCGGGCACGCGGCACGCCTCTCAGAATTATCAGAGCTTTATACTTCCTTCGGCGCTGAGACTCCTGCTGGCAGCCTGATCTTCAAAGGGACTGGAGATCTCGTTCCGACGGATTCTGAAAAACGCGCGCTGGCTGAATGGGCGAAGTTGATGTTTGAAACGGCTCAGTCTGGACCATCAGCCGCCTCCGCGGGATTGGCATTTTCCTGGCATCGTGAGGGAGGCGTGGGGGGTTTTTGCGATGAGGTGGCTGTCTATCTCACCGGCTTGGTGACTACCTCTGACTGCAAAGGCTTTCACGCTGAAACGTATCTCACCGCTTCGCAACTTGAAGGACTTTATGCCTGGGTGGATGGCCTCAGCAGCATTGACTATAGCGATAGCACCGCTCCGCTTGCTGATGGAATGACGATAACGCTGGTGCTTACAGGCAACGGTAAAAAACAGGCGGATGAAGAAATGATCCGTGAGATGATCGACTTCGCCGCCACTATGGATGCTCAACTTGGTTCCGCTGCGGAAGCCGGCCCGGATGTCGCTGAGGCAGAGCAGGATCTGCGCGATTATCTAACGGCGCTTCATACAGGCGATTATGTTCTTGCCGCAAAACTATATGGCGGAGATACCAGTCTCCTGCAAACGTGGAATCCAGATATCCCTCCTGGCGATCTCCCCGCGCTGTTTGAACGTGCCTGCTCACAAAATGGATTGCAATGCCTTGCCCCGCGTTCGATCACATATCGCGCCTCTGAAGTGGATGGCCATCATTTTTGGGTGGAGTTCAACAACGCTGACCGCACCTTGTTCCAACAGGGACCGTGCTGCGGCGAGACCACTGGAACCCCTGTGAGCATGTTCCCATTTTTTGTTGAAAAATCTTTGAGTGGCGATGGTTATGTCGTACAGGATTTCCCACCGTATGTGCCGTAATCATTGTCCCACTCTTCTTCGAGATTCATGAACTCGGACTCTTAAGGCAAGCCAAATTGCTGACGTTCTTCTTGAGTCAGTTCGCGCACAACGCAACATTCATGGGTATAAGAAGTCAAATCCTCGACAGATTGCCACACACGCCAGACGGTCGCCGATGTTAAGCCACCAGCGCCGACTAGGCGCGAACCATCCGGTGACCAGTCTAATCCCCATAAGTATGGATGGGCTGTATTGAAACTGAGCAATTCTGCGCCGGTCTGCGCATCCCAGATTTTTACCACACCTGAATTATCGCCGGTGGCAATACGCGTGCCGTTTGTAGACCAAGCCGCGCCATTGACTCCCGTTGCGTGTCCTGCAAATGTAAGTAGTTGGTCACCCGTTTCTGCATCCCAGACATTCGCGGGAATAAGCCAACCTGCTGCAACGATTCGCCTACCATCTGGCGACCATGAAAAACCTATACATCCTGGTATGAATTCAGCAATGGTGAGGTCGGTTGTATTGTTGACAAATCCGCCAAAGATTGACTCGCCTGTAGCCGCATCCCACATTTGAAGCACTTGGGGTTCTGCGCAAGTGGCGATCCGCGCGCCATCCAGTGACCATGCCATAACTTCGGAAATATCCTCGTTAGTGCGGAAGGCGAATAACTCTTCACCTGTTTTGGGATTCCATACTCTTACCCAGCCACTAATTCCCGCAGTAGCAATCCGCTTACTGTCCGGCGACCAGGCGAGATTGAGAATCGCGGATGTTCCCACAAGTCTGCTTGGTGGGTCGGCGGCGTGCCCGAGGAACGTCAGTAGTTCTTTGCCAGTTTTCACATCCCAGACTTTGACCGTGTTATCCCAACTCGCTGTGGCAATCCGCCTACCGTCCGGTGACCACGTTGCCTGTTGAACCCATCCCGTGTGTCCGGAAAGCGTGTGGATAGGTTTACCTGTCTTGGCATCCCAGGTAGCGGCAAGAAAATCACCTGCTCCGGTAGCGATATGATTTCCATCTGGCGACCACATAGCCCAATCTGCTGATTCTGCATGTATGCCGGAGAGTGTTAGATAGTCGGGAGATGCCGTCCAGATCCTGACCGAGAAGTCTGCCCCGCCCGTGGTTGCCAGCCATTCGCCATTCGGTGACCAGGTGATTGTAAATTGTTTCAGTGTGCGTCCGGCGAACGTAAATATCTCGGCGCCAGTGGCTGGATCCCACACCTGCGCTAAACCATCGGCATTGGTTGAGGCAAGCTGAGTTCCATCGGGTGACCACGCCACATGCCAGAACGCGCTTGAAGACCGAATATCGGATATCTCTTCGCCGGTGGAAGTATCCCAAATTCGGATTGTGCCGTCTTCGCCCGCGCTGGCGAGTTGGGCCCCATCTGGCGACCAAGCCACGTTCCACACCACGCCGCTATGCCCGGACAGGGTGATGATTTCATCGCCCCTCTCTGCCTCCCAAAGTTTAAGGACGCCGTCTTCGCTGGCGGTGGCAATGCGCGCACCATCTGGCGACCAATCTACTCTATTGACTGAACTAGAGTGTCCAGAAAACGTCAGAAGGTTCTTGCCTGTAGTTGGATCCCATATCTGTGCTGTGCCATCTTTGCCGGCCGTAACGATGCGCTTGCCATCCGACGACCAACTTATACTCAACACCCAATCCGAGTGACCAGTGAAACTAGTAATCTTTTCGCCTGTTTTAGCATCCCATATACTGGCTGTCTTATCTGTGTTGCCTAGTGTGGCAATCTGTTGTCCATTGGGTGACCATGCCAGCCCTCGAACACCAGATTCGCCTGTCCCAAATTCACTATTGGTCGCATCTAGGTCAAATGCCGCATGAGCGGGGATGGAGAGCAATTCCGCCCACGACGCCGCATCCCATACCCTCACTGTCCCATCCCTGCTGGATGTCGCGAGCTGCGTTCCATCAGGCGACCATGCGACATCAGACACAATAGCGTTATGCCCTGACACGATATGCCGCAATCGAAACTCGCGCACAATTTGACCAAGTGCCTGTTCTGCCTGCCAGGTATATGGATATTTTTCAACCGCTTCCAATGCAAGCAATACCGACCGCTCCGGTGATGTTCCATCCAATTCCAACTTTGCTTGTGATGCAAGACCAATACTGGCTTGTCGCAACGCTTCCTCGCGCTGACTATTCGCCCACAACGCCAGCCCGCCACTGACAATCGTGGCTGTCAAGAATACACCGACCAGCGCTTGCAACACGCGTTGAACGCGTTGTTTGAGCTTTGCTTCGCGCGCCCGTTGTTCGGCTTGCGCGGCTTCTTCTTTCATACGCAGGTCAAGGCTCGCGCGCAAATAGTCTCCCTCATGCTGGGTCAATGCAACCTCAGTGGTTTGGCTCCAAACATCGAGCTGCGCCAGGCGTGCGCCGGTCAATAGAAAACTTTCATCGCGATCCGCGTTTTGCCACTCGCTTGCAGCGTCCGCCAGTTGTCTTTGTAAACGCACATCCGCGCGGCTTTCGTCCAGCCACTCGCGCAGGCGCGTCCATTCGCGCAATAGGGCCTCGTGCGCCACTTCAACAGTGGGACTGCGCGTGATGGGATCATTATCGAAAGTGAGCAGGCGGGATTTGCTGAAGGCTTCGAGAACCTCAGAAATTGAAAACTGGGAATTGGACGCCTTGCGCGCAGCCTGAAGTTGATCCAGTTCAACGAGCGTTACTCTGCGCCGGGTATCTTCCACACCATCGCCGAAAGTGACGAGACGCAGGAACAACTGGCGCGCTGCGGCTTGCTGGCTTTCATTCAGGTTTGCATACACTTCCTCGGCGCGGCGACCTAATGCGCTTAACGCGCCGCCAATGGCCTGGTAGCCAGCCTTGGTCAGCAGGTTGCCCTCGCGCTGATCAAAGAGTTCGGTGAGCGCATACTGCAACAGGGGCAATGTGCCGGGCTGGTCGCCCAAGTCACGCAGGATGGCGGACACCAAGCCAGACTCGATCTTCAAGCCGACATGTTTGGCAGGACCGAGAATGGCGAGTTCCAGTTCTTCGGGCGTGAGCGGCAGGACGAGTTCATTGCGGCGCTGCATTAACTCGCCAAAATCCATATAACGCAAAGGGCGGTCAACAAAGTCCGCGCGTAAGGTAGTGACGATGCGCACGCGGCTGCGCTCATCGAGAATGGCTGTGACAATGTTGCTCAAAAATAACACGCGTTCATCTTCGCTCGCCACCAATGTAAATAATTCTTCAAACTGATCAATGACCAGCACGAGTTCCACAGAGGGATCGTTGGGCAGTACCCGATTGACCGCGCGGATCAAGCCGCGATCCCCATCCCTGAGTTGATCGAGCAGGCTTGAGGGCGGGTTGACCGCCACGCGCAACAACGCCGCTTCCAGTTCTTCAAAAGAATTCGGTCCCGGCATGAAATCCACATAGAACCAATTCTCAGATCCAAGCAATCCACCGCGCCGCAGTGCAGGCAATAAGCCGGCCTTCACCACTGATGATTTGCCGCTTCCGCTCGGACCGATCACTGCCAGGAAACGGGACAAATCTCCGCCCTCGCTAAGACGCGCCAGCAATTGCTGGACGAGAGTCTCGCGTCCAAAAAAATCTTCGGCATCTGCCTCGGAGAAAGCGCGCAATCCTTTATAAGGATTGACCGCGTCGCGAACAGCAACCTCATCTTCCTCCGGGATGGATACGGGTCGGGCGATCAAGCCGCTCATCGCTTGATGAAATTCCAGGAGAAATTCTGAAACATCTGAATGACGTTCTTCAGGTTTTTTCGCGGTGGCGCGCGCGATAACCGCATCTAGCGCGGTGGGCAACCCAGTCCGATTGGCAGAGAGCGCAGGCATGGGCGCCGAGATATGTTGTTGGATAAAGTCAATAGGCGTGGGACCGACGAAGGGCGCTTTGCCGGTCAGCATTTCGTACAGCATCACACCTAGACAATAAATATCGCTTTGAGGCATCACCGAAAGAGAACGGATTTGCTCCGGCGACATATATTGCGGCGAACCGATCACCGCGCCCGCCTGGGTTTGATCGCTGGCTTCCGGGTTGCCGAGATTCTTGGCGATGCCGAAATCTGCAAGGTATGCATTTTGATCTTCATCAAGAAGAATGTTGGCGGGCTTCAAGTCGCGGTGAATGACGCCGATGCGATGCGCGGCACTTAGCGCCGAACCAATCTGCTCCAGCAAGCGCGCCACGCTTTCCACCGGCAACACACCTTCCTGCAAAAGTCCCTGCATGCTCCCGCCGCGCAATAAACGCATCACGAGATAAGCCACGCCCGGTTCGCGCCAATAATCGTATAACGGAACAATATGCGGATGTTCGAGCCGCGCGACGAGTTGCGCTTCCGCTTCGAAGCGGCGGATAAAATCGGGATGATTTGCAAACGCTGGCAGAATGATCTTGACCGCGACTTCACGCTCAACAATTGGCTGGGTGGCGCGATATACGGCTCCCATGCCCCCACTGCCGATCTTTTCACCAAGGGCATAGCCGCGAATGGCGCGGCCCGTCAGGTCTTCCGACCCAATCTCAGCCAGGCTTGGAGGCGGCGTAGGCACTTCCTCAAGTTCAGGGCGAATGGCGCGGGCGCGGCGCACAAATTCGGCGCGCTCATCCAGCGGGATGGCAAGCGCCATGGCAAGCCGCTCGGCAATCTGAACAGACGGACGCGCATCCTCCGCTTCGATCTTGCGGAGCGTGATGGCGGCGCAACCAACGCGGCGCGCCAATTCATCCTGCGTCAAATCCATCTCACGGCGGCGCTGGCGGACGTAACGACCAAACGATTGCTCATCCATATATTCGCTCCCAACTTATTCACCGTCCCGCAGGTTTTCTCGTAAAACGCTGTTTACTCATCCCAGCCTGCGGGACGTTTTATGAAAAGCCCTTCCCTCCACATTCATTATAAACGCGGAGGGTTGATTCATCACCGGGCATTCCCCAACTACTTTTAGTTTCACAGATAAGATATTCATTTCCATTCCCAAAATTCTGTTCAACTGTCACTGACTTTCAATTGCCCGGGGTAATGTTATTCCACCTATCGGCTTTTAGATTGTAGCTCCACGTATCTCCCTTGTATTGGAAATGTATTGAGCCGTCCTGTCCGCCAAATAAAATGGTTCTGTTTATATCCTTGACGTAGACCATGCCGTAGCGGGAAATTATCCCTGGATTATTAATGGGTTGCATTTGCTGCCAGGTATTGGTGGTCAGGTCATATAACCATGTTTCGTCATTGCCATAGTCATAACCGCCATACATAATAATCTTGTCAGCCTTTGCATCATATGCCAGGTTGATGTAGTAACGAACTGCTGGGTCATTTTTGGCGCTTTCGAGTTGTTGCCAGATATTTGTGTTGTAATCATACGTCCAGACTGCTGGCTTATCTGGTCCTTGCAGGGCTATCCTTACGCCTGCGCCACCCCACATAACAATTCGATCAGCTTTAGAGTCGTAAACCATGCCTTGAAAGTTTCGCCCTGTGGGATGGACGCGCGGTTGCATGTTGGTCCAGGTATCTGTGTCGTAATCGTATGCCCAGGTTTCATCAACCGGTTTAAATGTTGAAAAATCAAATCCTCCAAACGTAATGATTCGATCCGACTCGGAATCGTAGACAATGCGCTGCCCAACCATGTTTCGGGGTCCGTCTGCCAGACGCGTCCATATGTCAGCGTTGGCGTCATATGCCCATGTCTCTAATGCGCTGAAATCGTCCGAGATGACCGAAAGGATGCTTCGATCCGCTTTGGAATCGTAGGTCATATCTCCGCCGCTAGACCCACCTGGACTGGAGGCCGGCGACATTTGTGTCCACACATTTGAGTCGGGGTCAAAAGACCAGGTTTCGTGGCTCAGATGAGTTGGGTCTTGGAAAAAATTCCCTGTCTGACCGCCATAGAGGATGACGCGCTCCGATTCGGTGTCGTAGGTCATCTGGTGATAGCCGCGCGCGGTAGGTGATGTACTCATGGCGGCACCTTTAGTCCATCCGAGCGTTGCAACCAGCGCGAGCGCGATAAACGCTGTCCAGAAAAATTTGGTTTTCATGTTGAACTCCTTTTCAAGAACATCAAATAGTAAATTACGACATGAAAACAATAGCACATCTCAACAGGTGAAATCAAGTGTTTTTGGCTTTTTTATCGGTTTTTTTATCGCTTTTCGTTCCAACTTACCCCCATTCAAACTATGTTGAATAATTTATTGTCTCAACCGATTGCTCAGCGCGCGGGCGAGCAATCTTATTTCAGGGACCTTGAGAATTACGACTCCCACCAGATAGACGACTCCCCCGATAGCGACTCCTCCCAATGCGACAAGCCAACGCGCCAGACTGCCCGAAGCCTGAATCCAGAACAATAAGCCGACTGCCATCCCCACTGTGGATAGTCCGACTCTCCACGCGCCATCCGCAATGGATTTGCCTTCAATTCCCTTCAATCGTTTTCGCATGAATATAAACAACGCGGTGGCTTCCAGCGCAGTAGCAAATGAATTTGCCAAAGCCAATCCTCCAAGTGGAAGCCAGCCAATTCGTGCGAAGAGACTGGAAAACACAAAACTAAAGACCACATTCAATCCCATCGCAATTGTGCCAATGATGACGGGAGTCTTTGTATCCTGCTGTGCGTAAAAGGCGCGCGTCAAAATTTCCATAATGGAGTGACCGACGAGTCCCGCTGCATACCAGAGCAATGCCCAGGCTGTGAGCTGCACGTCGTGTGCATCAAATTCGCCGCGTTGATACAGGAACGAGATCAATGGTTCGCGCAAAAGCATTAATCCAACGCTGGCGGGTAATGCCAGCATCAAGATGCCGCGCAGCGAAGCCGCCAGTGAGGCGCGCATCTCTTCTGTTTTGCCAAGTGCGTGCTGCGCAGAAAAAGTTGGTAGAGCGGCAATCGCAATGGACTGGGCGATCGCGGCTTGCGCCATGATCATGAGCGAGAATCCGTAGGTGAGGCTGGCAACACTGCCAGCGTCCATGTGGGAGGCGAGATTTGTATTTACCCAAAAGTTGAGTTGCACCACCGCAACGCCCAACAGGCGTGGTCCCATGAGAAAAAATACTTTGCGAACATCAGGATTATCAAATCCAAGCTTGACGCTATATGTTCCCTTTTGTTTGATGAGCGCTGGAATTTGCAGAATCAAATACAACGCCGCCCCAATAACAACTCCCCATGCCAAGCCGTAAATTCCTACGGAAGGCGCGAGCACGAGCGTGCCAAAGATAATGCCAAGTTGATACATTGCGGGAGTCAGTGCAGGGATGAGAAATACCTGATGCGCGTTGAGAATACTTCCAACGAGTCCACCCAAACCAAAGAGAACTGCCGAGATCAGTTGAATACGAAGCAAAGATACTGTCAGCGTGAAGAGTTCGGGTTTTTCGGAAAACCCTGAAGCCAGCGCGTAGCGGACAACTTGCGGGGCGAAAACTGCCAATAAAATGGCGAGCAGGCTGAGGGTCAGTGTGACCGTATTCGCGAGCGCAGAGGCGAGTCTCCAGGCCGAGTCCTTTTCAGCGCGTGCGAGCAATCCGGCAAACGTCGGGAGGAATGCAGAGCCAAGCGCGCCACCTGCGATCAACAGGAAGAGAGTCTCGCTCACGCGGTTTGCGGCGAAGAAGGCGTCTAGTTGGGGAGAGGCGCCGAACGCGCCCGCCACCAAAATGCCGCGCGCCAGCCCCGCCAGTTGACCGAATAAAATCGCGAACATCACAGTCCCTGCCGCGCGCGCGATTTGACGATTGGCATTATTTGTCATAAAGAATGATTATACTTTCATAACGACCGCCGACTTCAATGTTATGGTGAGAGTATAATCACTGCAAAAGGTGTCAAAAATATGTCCACAGTAACTCAGCACGGATATTTCGTTATGGCAGATATTTCTGGCTACACCTCCTTTGTAGCGAAAACAGAGTTAGAGCACTCTCACGAGATACTTACCGAACTACTCGAACTGCTTGTGGAGAAATTCACGCCGTTAATGGTTATCTCCAAACTCGAAGGCGATGCAGTCTTTGCCTATACGGGCGGGACCACTTTCACACGCGGCGAGACGTTGCTGGAGTTTATGGAATCCATGTATGTGGCGTTCCGTGACAGGCAAATTTCCATGCGTCGCAAAACTACTTGTACCTGCCGGGCATGCCAGAATATCCCATCGCTTGACTTGAAATTCATCGCGCATCATGGAGACTTCATCGTTCAAAATATCGGCAATGTGCGCGAACTGGTAGGCTCAGACGTAAATTTAATTCATCGACTCTCGAAGAATCATGTCAGTGAAGCAACAGGCTGGCGCGCGTATATGATGTTCACCGAGAAGTGCCTTGACCATCTCAAGTTAAATCTCGAAGATACGCATGTTCAAATGGAAGAATACGAGCATTTGGGGGAAATAAAGACCTACAATCTTGACTTGCATAAGCGGTATAAGGAGATCATAGATACACGCCGCATTGTGGTGGACGAAAAGGACGCGGACTTGATTGTGGACGTTGACTTTCCCACGCCTCCCGCAGTGACCTGGGAATGGATACAAGACCCAATCAAACGTAACCTATGGGTGGATCATGTTCATTGGTCGATGGGCGAAAGACCCAAAGGACGCGCGGGCAAAGGAGCGGTCAATCACTGTGAGCACGGAAAGAGCCTTAGTACCGAAGTGACTCTTGATTGGCGCCCGTTCGAATATTCCACTGCTGATTCGTTTGAAAACGGAAAGAAGACTTTCTCCGAAACATTTCATTTTGAACCGCTCGCCAACGGCGGCACACGCGTGCACGATGTGATGCAACTACACATGCCGGGTCCGCGTTTCATTCGGCGCATTCTCGCTCGCATCGTCATCTTGGGCCAACACCATTATGAAGAAGCGCTTCGCAAAGCCGCGCAAATGGCGGAAGAAGAATATAAAAGGGTTGCAAGGAATGCATGAAGAGTCCACTCAGCATGGATACCTGCTCCTCGCGGATATTTCAGGATATACATCTTATATCGCCGGGACGGAATTGGAACATTCACAGGATATTCTCAGCGAATTGCTCGAAGTCATTATCACGCATCTCAAGCCGCAATTGACCATCCATAAAATTGAAGGCGATGCGGTCTTTGCTTATACAGCCGAGTCGAATATTTCTCGCGGCGAATCGTTTTTTGAATTGATCGAATCCACTTATGTTGCATTCCGCGATAAACGCGAAGCCGCGCACCGCCGAACCACTTGCACATGCCAGGCTTGTCGCGCCATCCCAACACTGGATTTGAAATTCATAACCCACCACGGCGATTACTTCGTGCAGCATATCATGGGGACGAAAGAACTCGTCGGCACGGATGTCAATCTCGTCCATCGTTTGCTCAAGAATCATCTTGCTGAGATTACAGGCTGGAAGGCCTACGCCATGTTTACCGCGCAGGGGCTTGAACATCTCGCTTTGAGACCCGATGGCTTGCACGCCTCAACTGAATCCTATGAGCATCTCGGCAGCGTAAAGACCTATAGCCTGGACCTGCATCAGCGCTACAAGGAACTTGTTGAATCGAGACATGTGTTTCTCTCAAAAGAAGAAGCGCATCACGTTTTGGAATATGATTATGCTGCGCCTCCGCATGTTATCTGGGAATGGTTCAACGACCCCATCAAGCGCGGCCAGTGGATGCACAGCGAAATCGTTCCCATCCTGCGCGTACGTGGACGAAGCAGCGCGGGCGCGCGCAATCATTGCATCCATGGAAAAAATCAAGTCGTTGTCGAAGATGTGCTCCATATCCGTCCTATTGAATATTACACAGTCCTTCACGCGCCACAGGGAAATTCAACTTCACTCTTGATGACCTTCCATTTCATCCCAACCGAATCAGGCGGCACGCATCTCAGACTTACTTTTAAAGGACAGTTGCCCCTTGCACCCGATTGGTTCAAAAAATTGTTTTGCAAAATCGTAGTCCGCGTTCAGGTTTTGAAATTCTGGAAGCTGGATAGGATTGATGATCTTCTAAACAAATGACTCGCCTCGCGCAACTGCTCTCCATCAAACCGGGCGAAGGGCGCATCGCCTCCCTCACGATCGGCGTCATGCTTCTCACTGCGCTGGGCGCCTCACTCGGCGGGACAGCCATCGAAGCGCTCTTCTTCGCGCGCTTCGGCGTGGAATATCTTCCGTATATGTTTGTGGGCCTCGGCATCACGAACATGATCATGTCGTTCGGCGTCACAGCCATCCTTAGTCGCGTGCCGCGGCAGATCCTTTATATTGCCGTTCCACTTCTTATTTCCATTCTTCTCATTGTGGCGCGTTTTGCTCTGCTTACAGGGGCCAACTGGTTATATCCCGCACTCTGGCTTGGCAAGGAAGCGCTCAATATATTGGTCAGCCTTGTTCTCTGGGGAATTGCGGGCGTTGTCTGTGATACCCGCCAGGCAAAACGACTGTTTCCGTTGTTCAATGCTGCGCGCATCCTTGGCCAGGTCATCGGTGGATTTATCACAGGCTTGCTGGTTGCTTCCATTGGGACTGAGAACCTGCTGCTCGTCTGGGCAGGCGCATTGCTGTTTGCGTTTCTTCTCAGCCGCGCGCTGCTTGCGCGGCACCAGATCGCATCCGCCCCGGCGCGCAGGTCGCGCCGCAAACAACCCATCCTCGCTCAAGAAATGCAGCGCGGCTATCAATATGTGCGCGGCTCCAAACTGATGACATGGATTTCGATCTCAACGATCTTCTTTTCCATGCTGTACTTTTCCATTTCACTTCCGTTCTCGCGTGCTGCCACTGAGCAATTCCCGAACGAAGATTCGCTCGCATCATTCCTTGGTCTTTTTAATGGCATCAGTACAGCCGCCGCGTTTCTTGCTTCGCTCCTTCTTGCAAACAGACTCTTTTCGCGCCTCGGCATCATGGCGTGCATTCTAGCGTTCCCTGTTATTTACTTTATCGGTTTTGGCGGGCTTGTGCTGGCACCTGTCTTTGCAATCATTGTTGCATTTCGTTTTGTACAAATGCTCTGGCTTTCAGGGATTGCCGACCCCGCCTGGCAGGCCATGTTCAATGTTACTCCACCTGAAAAACGTGACCAGGTGCGCACATTTATCAGCGGCGTACCTGAGCAGGCAGGCACATTCATCGCGGGCGGCCTCCTCATTGTTGGCGAACAAACACTTACACCTCAACAACTTTATTTCATCGGCCTCTTCGCCGCGGCATGTTGCACTTATATTATTTATCAGGCGCGTCGCGGTTATAACATCGCGCTGGTCAATGCTTTGCGCGCTGGTCGCCCGAATCTCTTTTACGGCGAAGAGCAGCCTTTTGGCGGTTTCCATCAGGACGGTGCCGCTATTCAAACTGCGCTCAATGGATTGCACGATTCTGATCCCATGATTCGACGCGTCTCCGCTGAAATTCTAGGTCATCTCTCTTTGCCCGAATCAACGAATGCTCTTATTAATGGATTAAGCGATGCGGACTCATTTGTACGCGCTGCCAGCCTCAGAGCCTTAACTAGCTCCAAAGCGACTCCCGCCTTGTTGGACATCGCCGCCTCTCTTTCGGATCCTGAGCCGGATGTCCGTTTTGAGGCCGTGTCTGCGCTTTCAGTTTTATCCGCCTCCTCGCGTGCACTTTCGCGTTATCTAACGCCTATGCTGGATGATGAAGATGCAAGAGTCAGCACTCGTGTGGCAGTATCAATTCTCAAGTCTCCCTTTTTCGCGCTGAGCGGAGAGACGAGTGTAGCGAGGAAGGTAATCGAAGCGCAGGTTGATGGACATGTCATCACCAAAGCCAAATACCACCTCCGCACCACGGCTGTTTTAGGCGACCTGGATGCGCGCCTTCACGCCATCACTGCTCTTGGCGAATGGGGTGATAAAGAGGCCTTTGATTTTCTTGCCAATGAAATGTTGGAAAGAGGTCTCGAGCCAGGCATAAAAAATGCGATCCTCACATCTTTGGTGCAGATCAATTCACAAGAGTCTCTTCGCTATTTACTCGAATCTTTAAAAGACCCAGCCGCGTGCGAAACATCGGCGAGGCTGCTTGGGAAGATTGGCGCATCCGTGATGGAATCTGTCCTGGCCGCTTTGCAGGATGAAGCCTCAGTGGACGGGGCATTGCTCACACTCCAATATTTGCCGATGCCTCCCGCCAAACCGATCCTTGATCTTGCGCGTGCGTCAGTATCCCGCGCGGAGGAGTATGATGCTCTGATGCGTGGCGTACCGCTGTCGGCGGAGAGTGAGGCGCTGCGTCTGCTTGTTGAATCCTTGCATGATAAGTCGCATCGATTCAGCATCAGAGCCTTGCGTGCCATCGGTCTATTGGGAGATAGGGAGGCAATGAACACCGCCATCGAAAATTTGCAAACGCGCGATACAGGCCAGCGCGCGAATGTCATCGAAGCACTGGAATCGATCAGCGCAAAATATCGGGATATTCTTCAGCCACTAATGAAATTATGGGAAGACGACAGCGTGGAAACTCAATCTGTAAATTGGGAGCGTTTGCTCGCCGATGACGATGCGTGGATCCGCGAGTGCGCCGCCTTCGCGAAGAATTATGGAGAGACGAGAATGGATACACTTGCCACATTATCTTTGATGGACAGAATTTTATTTTTCAAGCGCGTGTCTCTGTTTGAGAATCTTTCACCTGCCGATCTGAAGCAGGTGGCTTCGATCGCCGAAGAGGAGCTTTTCCCTGATGGTGATATGATTGCCCAGCAGGGTGAGCCGGGAGATGCGCTGTTCGTGATTGTCTCTGGTGAGGTCAGTGTGGTGATCGCAAAAGATGGACATAATGTGGAGGCGGTGCGCCGAAAATCAGGTGAGTATGTGGGGGAGATGTCGATCATCAATCGCGAGCCTCGCATGGCAACATTGATTGCAGCTGGCGACGTGCGCGCCTTGTGCATTGACCAGAAAAGTTTTGAGGGGTTGATCCGTGAAAGGCCGGAAGTAAGCCTTGCAGTCATCCAGATGTTGAGCAAACGCCTCAAAGAAGC
>Ga0184626_10000300_pt1 | contig 14576 bp, 12 predicted proteins | sample PLM3_60_b1_FD_133142 | JGI IMG/M metagenome (GOLD analysis project Ga0184626, IMG submission 133142) | Groundwater sediment microbial communities from an aquifer in East River, Colorado, USA - PLM3_60_b1 | ecosystem: Environmental > Terrestrial > Soil > Riparian zone | place: USA: East River... | reverse complement strand
TGGCCGAGCGGATTCGCGCCGCCGCCGCCGGGATCGGCGCCTTTTACACCCCGACCAGCGTGGGCACCGAGCTGGCGGTGGGTAAAGAGGAGCGGGAAATCAACGGCCGGCGGTACGTGCTGGAGTACCCGCTGCACGCCGACTACGCGTTCATCCGGGCGTGGAAGGCGGACACGTTCGGCAATCTAGTATTCCGGCTGACCCAGCGCAATTTCAACCCGGTCATGGCGATGGCCGCCCGCATCACCATCGTCGAAGTGGAAAACGACATCGTGCCGGTGGGGGAACTGGACCCGGACCACGTTCATGTACCGGGCGTCTACGTGGACCGCCTGGTGCGCATACCGCCTGACGGTATCTGGGACTGAGAAGAAGGGAAGGATTGGAGATGCCAGAGAAGCAGAGACTGGAACGGCAACCCATGTGCGACCGGTTGGCCATGGAGTTCCAGGACGGATGGATCGTGAATCTCGGCGTGGGGATGCCGACCCTGTGCTCCAACTACGTGGAGCCTCACAAGAGCCTCGTCTTTCACTCGGAAAACGGCGCGATCGGCTACGGTCCGTTGGCCCCTCCAGAGAAGGCGGATCGGCATCTCGTCAACGCCGGAGGGCAGCAGGTCACGGCCCTGCCCGGCCTGGCGATTGTCCATCACGCCGATTCCTTCGCGTTGATCCGCAAGGGGATGGTGGATGTGACGGTGATGGGAGCGTACGAAGTGGCGGAGAACGGCGACTTCGCCAACTGGCGCATCCCCACCCGCAAGGGCGGCGGGATCGGTGGAGCGATGGATCTAGCGGCCTGCGCCAAGCGGGTGTTCATCACTCTCGAGCACACCACCAAAGAAGGCGGGCCCCGGTTGCTCAAGCGCTGCACGCTGCCCATCACGGCGCCGGGCGTTGTCAAGCTGGTGGTGACCGACCTGGGCCTGTTCGAGGTGACGCCCGAGGGGTTCAAACTGCGGGAACACGCCCCGGGCTGGACTCCCGCGGAGATTCAGGCGTGCACCGAAGCCCGGCTGATCATCGCCGACGACCTGCGGGAGTTCCGCTTCCGCGCCCGGGCTTGAATGTTGCGCTAGTCAGCGTAAGCCGCGACGTCCGTCACTTCCCGGCGTCGGCCGCGGCCTGGCGCATCTTCTGCAAGTACGCCTCGCTACTCTGCTGGAGCAGTCGGCCCACGCTGCCGTGGAAGTACTGCACGCCGAGGCCCAGGAACTTGGGGATGAGATTGTCGGGGCAGCTGCACCCGGCAATGCGCCCGGCGCCGGTGATCGTCTTGACGCCGCGCTCCATCACCTGCTGCACGTCCGGGTGGGTCTGCTGGCCGGTGAGTCCCATGGATTGCGACAGGTCCCCGGACCCGATGAAGTACACATCCACCCCCGGCACGGTGACCAGATCCGGCAAGTTCTCGATGGCCTCGACTTCTTCGAGCATCAAGCACACCAGGGTCTGGCGGTTGGCTTCCCTGGCGTAGTCCGCGGTCGCGCCCCTGAAGCCGTAGCCGGCCGGCCGGCCGCCGCTGAAGATGCCCCGGTGACCCTCCGGGCCGTACTTCACCGCGTCGACGGCGGCCCGGGCTTCGTCCGCCGTGTTGACGTGGGGAACCTGCACGCCCCAGGCGCCCCGATCCAGGAACGGGGCGATGATCTCGGCCTTGTTCCCGACCGGGCGCACGATCGGCGCCATGCCGCAGAGCTCGGCGGCGACGATGCAGGCCTCGGCGGTGTCGACGGTGATGGAGCCGTGCTCGTTGTCGAGCAGGATCCAGTCGAACCCGAGGTGGCCGAGCATCTCCACCACGGGGGGCGAGGGAAAGGTGCACATGACGCCGAAGGCCGCCCTCCCGGCGTAGAGCCGTTGCTTGAGCGTGTTCTCGCGCATGATCGTCTACACCCTCCAGGAGGCTCGGGAGCGAGCCCGAAATGGCCGAACCAGGCGAAGCACGGCGGCCCGAGTATACGCGAGGGCGTGGACGCGATCGCGCGTCCGGATCGCTCGAGAAAAGTTCCTCCTCGGGCCAGCAGCGATCAAGAGCGGCGCTGGGGGTCCTGGCCGGGGGACGCGCCCGGCGACCTGCTGAACGCGAGTAAGGTGTCGGCGCTCTTGCCATCCTTTTGTGGGGCCGCGATCGTTCGGAAAAGAGAGATGGCGGATTCTTCCGGTTGGTGAAGTTAACCAGCCGGCCGCCTGGCAGGGTGGCCACCGAAGGGACGCGCCATAGGCGAGAGTATCAGGAAGCCTTCCAGAGCAGCGCGATAGCGAGAGCAGACACGGCGGCTTCGCGGCCGGGGGGCGGCGCCGGGCATATTCGGCACGCTCGTCGCCGCCCTTCTCTGGGTAGCAGCCGCGTCAGGATCTCGAAGCCAGCATTCCGGCGAGGAACGCCTTGACGCCCGGCCCGCCCGTCAAACTGAGCCACAGGGTGTCGCCCTCCGACCAGTTGAGTCCCAACCCGAGGAACGGGCAGCAGCGGCGTTCGAGAGTGATCCATTCGGCCACCTGCCGGAACAGCGCCGGGTCGGGCCGGAGGCGGGCGGCGTACCCCTCGGCCAGCTCCCGGATTTCCTCCACCGCCGCCTTCACAGCCTCCCGCAATGCTTCGTAACGCAGCTTCTCAGGGCCATCGAAGATATCAAGTCGGCACTCCAACACGTTGGTCATCGTCTCCTCGGTTCTCCGGCCGCCGCCTGGGCGACGATCGGACAGTTGCTGTTGCAGCGACACAGGGTTATCGCCTGCAGTCGACGCTTCATCGCCTGAAGCTGACCGATCTTCTCGTCGATCTCTCGAATCTTGACGCCTGCGTTGGCACGGACGCGCGTGGCATGCCCCCGCACGTGATCGCTCGGAATGCGGGCGAGTTGCCCGATCTCGCGCAAGGTGAACCCGAGCCCCTGGGCCCACTTGATGAGTCGCACGCGCTCGACCGTGTCGGCGGGATAAGCCCGGTAGCCCGAGGACCGGCGGGGTGGGGCCGGAACCAGCCCTCGCCGCTCGTAATACCGCAACGTCTCCCGGTGCACACCGGCCCGGGCAGCCACCTCACCGACACGCAGCGAAACCCGCTCCATAGCCACCTCCATGCGGCATCCTGGAGCCAGTACCATAGTCCGGAGTCAAGCCCGAAATGAAGGTGCAGGAGATCGAGGCGAAATCGATCCTGGTCCGGTCATCGAAGTGAGCAGTACTGAGGCCGGTTTCCACCTCTTGATGGGGATCCCGGAAGAGCGTCTCTCGATTTTCCACATCTGGCTAGTCGCTGATCGTGTGGGCGATCGCCGAGGGCGCTCGCGCGCACGCGGCGTCGATCTCTACCTGATGGGCCGCTCCGATCTTCCGGCGCCGCTCAGCTAGATTCCGAGAGCTCGGCCAGCCGCTTGACGAACGCGGCGCGGTCGAGGGCCGCCTTCAGCTCCGGAGTCGTGAGGCGGGCACGCATGCCATCGATGACCTGACGGGCTGCCGCGTAGGCGGCGCGCGCCTCGTCCGGCTTGCCCTGCTCGTCGCGGAGGCGGCCGAACGCCGCGTGGGTCTTCCAGAGATGGGTCGGATTCCTGACCACCTGCGCGATCTCGAGCGCCTGACGCAGAGCTGTGTCCGCGTCGTCCCATTGCCGCCGCGCTAGCGCGATCTCGCCCCGCAAGCGCCAGCCGCGGACGACGTACTTCCGCGACGTCGTCCGGGTGGCCTGCTCCACGCACCGGTTCGCGAACTCGCGCGCCTTCGCGGTGTCACCGCGAGCCAGCCATAGCTCGCCGAGGCTAGCGAAGAGGTGCATGGAGTAGCGCCACTTCTGCCACTCGCTGACCGCCCGGTCCTCGACGACACGGTGCACACCCTCGAGGAGCTCGCCGGCGACGACCAGATCGCCCTGGATCATGAGGATGTCGGCGATGTTCAACTCGGCATTCGCGACAGTCTCCGGGTCGCCCCGCTTGCGGGCACCCTCGGCGCAGCGTCGATTGAGATCGATCGCGCGCTCGAAATCCCCCAGCTCACCGTGAAGCCAGCCGCTGATGTTGAGCAACCGCTGGTGCATGACCTCGTCGCCCACTTTCTCGGTGAGCGCCAAGCCGTCTTCGACGGTCTTCCGGGCGTCGTCGTAGTCACCTTTGCCGATCAGTGGCAGCGCCTTCCAGAAATGTCCCCAGATCACCGCCAGCAGGAGGTTGTTGTCCCTCGCCTTGGTCAAGGCGGTATCGGCCATCGCGGCGGCCGCCTCGAACTCGCCTGCCCAGTTCTTGAAGCCGCCCTGGAATCCGAGGGTGAACGCCTCGTGCAGGACATCGCCGGCGGACCGGCTGACAGCGAGAGTCTGAGTGAACTCCTCCTGGGCCTCATCGAGCCGACCGGTGATCGCGTGCACGAACCCCGTGCTGAAGAGGCCGGCCGCGACCACCGCCTGGGCGCCAGCGTCCCGGGCGATGGTCATAGCCTGCGCCGACTCGGCCAGCGCGCGATCGAAGTCGTGCGCCCACACCGACGCGAAGCCCATGCCAGCGAGCGCGGTGGCTTCCTTCACGCGATCGCCAGCCGCGCGGGCCAGTGCGAGAAGGCGCTCGCCTTCAGCGCGGGCGTTGTGAAAATCGCTGAGGAGAAAGTACAGGTTCGCCTTGGTCTCGTGAATGGGTATGCGGCGGTCGATCCCCGCGGCATCGCCGAGGTGGCCGGCAGCCTCCAGGGCCTGGTCGCAGAGGGCGATCGCCTCCCGGTTGGCGAACGTCTTCGCACTCTTGTCCGCGGCCTTGAGCAGGTACTCGTACGCCCGCGCCCAGTCTTCAGCCTTCAAGAAGTGGTAGGCGAGCATCTCGTACTGCTCGGCCAGACGGTCGCCGTACAGTTCCTCGATCGCCAGTGCGATGATGTGGTGCAGCTCGCGTCGCCGCTGCACGAGCATCGAGTTGTAGGCGACGTCGTGGGTCAGCGCGTGCTTGAACATGTAGGCGAGCTCGGGGAAGAGCGCCTTTTCGTAGATCAACTCCAGCGCCTTCAGCTCGCTCAGGAAGTCTTCCGTTCGACCGCGGATATCGGCGATCCGCTCGAGCAGGCGGCGGGTGAACTCGCGCCCGATGACCGAGGCGAGTTGGAGCGTCTTCTTTGGCGCCTCGGCCAGCCGGTCGATGCGCGCCATGATCACGTCATGGATGGTATCGGGAATGAGGATCTCGTCGAACCGCTTCGTGAGCGTGTAGTGGCTGCCCTCCAAGTGCAGGACGCCAACTTCCTGAAGCGACTTCACGACTTCTTCCACGAAGAACGGATTGCCTTCCGCCTTCTGCACGATGAGCCGCCTGAGCTCGGCCGGCAGGCTATCGGCGGCGAGCAAAGCCTGGGCCATGTCGGCGCTGTCGCCCTCGGACAGCGCCGTGAGCGCGATACGGGTGTGGTAACTCCGCTCGCCGAAAGGCTGGACATACCCGGGGCGATAAGTGAACAGGACGAGCAGCCGGTTCGTCGGGATACTGTCCATCGTAAACTGCAGGCTCTCCTCGCTCGCCTTGTCCATCCAGTGGACGTCTTCCTGGACGAGAACTTGTGGCCGGACCTCGGACGCGCGCAGGAGCATCCGTCGGAGGGCGTCGAAGATCTCGCCGCGACGCTGCTGGGGATCCATCGTGAGCACCGAGGCATCGCCCGGATCCACGGACAGCACGTAGCGCAGGTACGGAACGAGCGGCCGGAGATCTTCGCCGAGCATGAGCGCACCGCGTTCGATCTTCTTCGCGATCGTCCCCTCGGTGTCAGTCTCCTCGATCCGGAACGTGCGCTTGAGCATATCCACGATCGGATGGAGCGCGCTCGAGCGGCCGAACGACATGCATCGGCCCTCGTTCCAGGTTGCCTCGTCGCCGAGCCGGCGGCGAAACTCGTAGAGCAGACGCGACTTGCCGATCCCCGCCTCGCCGACGACGAACACGACCTGGCCGTGGCCGGCCTTGGCCTTCTCGAACGACTCGAAGAGCGAGCGTAGTTCGTGCTCGCGCCCGACGTACGGCGTGAGGCCCCGCTCGAGCCCGACGTCCAGCCGTGTGCGTGGCTGGCGGGCGGCGATGATCTCCCACGCCCGCACGGGTTCGGCCTTGCCCTTCAGCTCGAGCTCGCCGAGCGAACGCGTGTAGAAATACCCCTCGACGAGCCGGTGCGTGGCCTCGGAGACGAGCACCCGCCCGCGGTCGGCGGTCTGTTGCAGCCGCGCGGCGATGTTGGTGGCGTCGCCGACGGCGGTGTAGTCCATCCGTAGGTCGGTGCCGATGGAGCCTACGACGACGAGCCCAGTGTTCAGACCCTGGCGAGCCTGGAACGTGATTCCGCGCTTGCGCTGGAGCTCTTCCTGATAACCCTCAAGCACCTTACGGATGCCGAGCGCCGCGTGCACCGCGCGCTGAGCGTGATCTTCGTGGGCGATCGGCGCGCCGAAGAGCGCCATGATGCCGTCCCCGAGGAACTGGTTCACCGTGCCCTCGTAGCGGTGAACCTCCTCGAGCATCAGCTCGAAGGCGCGCGTCATCAGACGGTGGACATCCTCGGGGTCGAGCCGCTCGGAGAGCGAGGTGAAGCCTGAGACGTCCACGAACAGCACGGTAACCTGCTTGCGCTCGCCTTCCAGCGCGCTGCGGGAGGTCAGGATCTTCTCGGCCAGATGCCTCGGCGTGTACGCGCCGGGCGCTCCGAACTGCGCCGGGGGCTCGGCAGCCCCGGGCGAGAGCAGTGGTGTCGCAGTCACCGGCGCCGGACTCAACTGGGCGCCACAGGCATCACAGAAGCGGCTGCCCTCCTCGACGCGCGCGTGACATTTGGGGCAGACCGCTTCGAGGCGCACGCCGCAGCTCCGGCAGAACTGAGCGCCTTGGCGGATCTCGGCCTGGCACCGGGGACATTGCATGGGCGCGACTCCCGCGCAATGCTAGCACGACGGCGATCGACGCGGAGCCAATCACGGGGTGCGATACGCCTGTGAGAGGCGGCGTTGGCCGTTCTGCCTCTCCTCGGGGATCAGTGATCCGCGGAGATCGTCGGGGTAGCGAACCTGACTTGCGGCGTGGCCTCGGTGCAGCGCACGAATACGGAGCTGGAGCTTAGCAACGCGATCGTCCATCGAGCGACGGTCGCCACGATCGCGTTGCCGAGCGTGAGCGCGGCCTGCGGCAGGCCGAGGACGAGGACGCTGGTAGCCACGTCTTGGCAGCCGATCTCGCTGAGCCCGACCTCAGGGACGCGGAAGCGAAACGACATTGCACCAAGCTCTGTGAGCAGTGCGGGATCTCGAATGAGGGAAACCATGATACCAAGCCAAGCAGAACGAGCATCGCAGGAACACGTTCGTATGAAAGCAGCACGAAGGTAACCGCCACGGCGGCGACAGTGAGGACGAGCTCGTCTTGAGCGAGCTTGATTCCTTCGAGCAGGAACCCGAGGCCGAGGCCCCGAGCCCCTTGCGGGGCGATGGCGTCCTTCGGGATCAGGTTGACGGTGAGAGTGCGATAGCCCGCCGACGGCACTGCCATGCGACCGCCACGAGAAGTAGTGCCGCGAAGAGGAAAGGGGTCCGTAGGCCGAGGTCATGGCGCTACCCAGATCACCCAGCGCGATCAGAATCAAACCTCCCGTCATAAGCCGCCGTCGTCCCAGACGGTCGAGCAGATATCCTGTCGGTAGACTGGCCACCCACTTCCCGATGCCAAACGCCACCGGAATCAACGTGACCATCCGGTAGTTCGCGGAGAAGACGTGCTGCAGATACAGTGGCATCGTCGGGCGAAGAACGCCCTGGCCGAGGTTGAACAGGAAGGCGCCAGCGAGAACTGCAACGGGCGAATGCCACCGATGGCGCGGCTCCGTCCCTGGTGACTCGTCCATCACCCCCAGCCTTCCTCAAACGCTCCGCGCGAGTGCTCCCTCGAGGAGCGGGCGTGCCGGCTTCCCCATTTGCTCACAACTTCAGCGGCGCATCAGGAGCCGGTCGAACGTCTCCGCATAGGCATAACCGTAGGGCTTGCCGAGCGCCGCGCACCGTTCGCGCACGCGCACCGCCACTGCCGAGAAATCCGGGAACTGGCTCCGATGGCACGCGAACGCCTCGAGCTTGAGGTCCATCGTCTTTGAGATGTCGACCGCGACCTGATGGTTCTCCGCCTGCCACTGCATGATGTGAACCTCATCCACTTGGTGCGGCTCGTAGTCGGGCAGCAGTTCCGGGAAGGCCAGGTGATCGCGAGCCAGCGGATAGACGCAGTCGAGCACGACCCCTCCGGTCACGCGGTGGTCGCGGTGGGACGCGTAGAGGTTGTACGTGCGGTGCGGGCTCTGGGCAATCACGAGATCCGGCCGCCACTTGCGGATCTGACGGGCGACGTCCCGCCGGAGCTCGAGTGTGTCCTCGACCTCACCATCGCTGTAGCCGAGGAACTCGACGTGCTTTACCCCGAGCATCCGCGCGGCATCCCGCTGCTCAGCCTCGCGGATTCGAACGAGATCGTCGCGTGTTATCGCCCGGTCGCTGGATCCCATGCTGCCATTTGTGACGATGACGTACATGGCTTCCGCGCCCTGCCGTACCAGCTTGGCGAGGGTGCCTCCGGCGCCGGCCTCTGCATCGTCGGGGTGGGCCACCACCACCAACACGCGCTCGATTTTGTCCGCCACAGGATCCTCCTGACGCGTGTCGATCTCAGTTTGCTAGTCGCGAACGCTTGCTAGAACTCTTTTCACGTGCGGGACCGCGACCGTTGTCTCCGTGAGTCGGAACATCGTCGATCTCAAGACACCGACAGCCTCCCGAATGATCCGCAGGTGGGGGCATCAGCAGTCTCTGCACGATTTGTTCGAGCTGCTGCTGGAAGAAATGCAGGTCGCTGATCTGTTGCTGCACGGCGGACAGCTGTTCCCGGACCAGTCCGAGAAGGCGGGGTCGCACAGTCGCGCGCGGTCCGTCATCAAGAGCCGCCGTCAACGATTTGAGATTCTGAAGGGATAACCCGAGCGTACGAACTCGCCGGATAAACAGGAGTCGGTGCAGGCCTTGCTCGGCGTACTGTCGATACCCCGCCGCCGTGCGATTCGCGGGTGGCAGTACACCGACCTGTTCGTAGTAACGAATCGTCTTTGCCGACACACCTGTAGCCTGCGCGAGCTGCCCGATCTTCAGTACCTGCGGCATCGGATGGCCTCCCCGCCCCGCCTCTCGTCTGCTGCGGAAGATAGACCTTCCAGCGGCTGGAAGGTCAAGCGGAAGTAGGTGTGCGACGAGCGGTCAGCCTATGACGCCGCGGGCCACGAGTAGCACGCCAGCGGCGACGAGAACCACGCCCGCGAGGCGGCCCACCAAGTCGCCGCGCGGCATGACCTTCTCTACCAGGATGGCCACCGCGATGGAGGCGACCCAGAGAAGGTTCATGACGCCCGCCACGAACAGGAGCGCCATGAGCGCCCAGCAGCACCCGAGGCAGTAGAGGCCGTGACGCAGGCCCATCACGAAAGCCCCGCCGCGGCCCTCGCGCCAGGCGGTCATGAGGAAGGACAACGGTGAGCGGCAGGCGGCGAGGCACGCGCGCTTGAGCGGCGTCCACTGGAACACGCCGGCAGCGACGAGCAGACCGCCGGCGAGCAGCGGGCTCGTGCTCGCCATCGCAGGCGACAGCAGCGAGGCGGCGTGGAGACCGGCTTGCGCGAGCGCCGCGACAACGCTGTAGATCGTCCAGACCACGAGGTAGCCGAGGACGAAGATCGCCGTCGGCACCGCCGGGCGACCTTCCGCTGTGCGACGCCGGTGGATCGTCGAGAACATGGGGATCATCGGCGCAGCGGCTGGCGTCATCATGGCGATCATCATCACGCCCCACATGACGACGAGGGCGCCGACCTCTACCCAGCTCCAGGCCTGCGACGCGGTCATTGCCATGGCCATGCCCGGCATCGTCGGCATGTCGGGCATCGCCATATCCGACATCGCGGAGGCCAGGTGAAGGAGGTAGAGCCAAGCGGCGACGATGAGCGCTGTCAGTGCCGCGCCGACGACGACACCGTCGCGACGGAGCAGAGCTTCGAGCGCCGCCTCGCTCATCGTGCGCGCGCCGGCTCAGGCGGCGTTCGACCAGTCGTACTGGTAGTAAATCCAGTTCGTCTTGTTGAACTCGACGGAGAGGTCGGCGGCCGACGCCCGGAACGAGCCCTGCCCCGCCTCGCCCTTCTTCCAAATGAAGCCGGTGGGAAGATCGACGTTGACGATGTGGTCCTCGCCCGTGACCGGGTTCTTCAAAGCATCGCCGCGCCCCTCGCCCACGCCGTCGATGCGGAACGTGCTCTTGCGCCCGTTGCCCTCGATGGTGATCTTCTTTTTCAGGAGACCGACGACCTGGAAGGTCGGTCCGAGCAGCTCCCACGGCATCCCACCGAGCTGGCCGGTGAAGATCTGGGAGAGCGCCTCGACCTGCCTGTCGGTGGTGGCGGGGTCGACGATGAAGGCGGCCTTGCCGTGGCCCTTGTGAATCGCCTTGGGCCACACGAAGATCCCGGCGCCCTTCACGTTGGCGAGATCGGTGTCGCCGCAACGCCCTCTCGTCACCGTGAAGCCGGCGAGCGCGCGGCAGCTGCCGTCCTTCGAATTCGGGAAGCCACCGAAGTTGCAGCCACAGCCGAAGTCGCAGTTGCAGAACTCGTAGCCCTGCCCGCTCATTTGCCAACGGGTCTTCGTTGCGGTCGCCATGGGCACCTCCGGTGAACGGGTTCGAAGGGTGTAAGTGGCCACAATCACTCTGCCGCCGTCGCGTGTCAAGGCCATCTTAAAGGCTTCAAAGTACCCGCGGCTCAACAAGGTCCTCTACCGCAATCAAAAATAAGAACACTTGTCCGGCCGAGGTGGGGCTCGCGTGGACGGGAAAGTGGCTCGATGCCGGGAGAGTAGAGACACCCCGGCACTCTGTCAGACGTCCCAAATCTCGCCTCCTCCGGATCGGATTTGCGCTGGCGGAGCTTCCCCCAAAACTTCGGTACACTACTGCCCACCAGCTCTCGACCCGAAAGGAGTGCGTATGCGGACGCTGCTGCGCCGACCATCACGACGCCTCATGGTTGTGGTTTTCGCGCTGCTGCCGGTCGCTCCCGGCCTGGCGCACGCGGCCCCCGAAGGGCAGATGACCTGGGCCCTGCATTTCTCCCTGGCGCCGACGCTCTTCGAGCCCGCCGAAACGCCGGGCGTCGTCTCGCCGTTCATGATCCTCTACGCGCTCCACGACGCCCTGGTGAAGCCGATGCCCGGCAAGCTCATGGCGCCCAGCCTGGCGGAGTCGTGGAGCGCATCGCCCGATGGGCTGGTCTACGAGTTCGTGCTGCGCAAGGGGATGCGGTTCCACAACGGCGACCCCGTCACGGCCGAAGACGCGAAGTTCTCCTTCGAGCGGTATCGCGGCGTCTCCGCGAAGATTCTCAAGGAAAAGGTGGCGGCGGTCGAAACGCCCGATCCCGGGCGCATCCGGTTCCGTCTGAAGCAACCGTGGCCGGATTTCATGACCTTTTACGCGACGCCGGCGACGGGCGCGAACTGGGTCGTTCCCAAGGCGTACGTCGAGCGGGTCGGCGAGGAGGGCTTCAAGAAGGCGCCCGTCGGCGCCGGGCCCTATCGGTTCGTCTCCTCCACGCCGGGCATCGACCTGGTGCTCGAGGCCGTCGATGGGTACTGGCGCAAGACCCCGAGCGTCAAGCGCCTGGTCTTCAAATCGGTCCCCGACGCGTCCACGCGCCTGGTGATGCTCAAGCGGGGCGACACGGACGTCGCCTACGTTCTATCCGGAGAACTCGGGGCCGAGGTGCGGCGCACTCCGGGACTCACGCTGCGGCCCACCCCGTTCACGAGCACGCACTGGGTGCTCTTCGCCGACCAGTGGGATACCAGCTCGCCGTGGCACGACCGGCGTGTGCGCCTCGCCGCCACGCTCGCCGTCGACCGTCAGGCGATCAACCAGGCGGAGAGCCTGGGGTTCTCCAAGATCACCGGCAGCATCATCCCCACGAGCTTCGACTTCTACTGGCAGCCCCCGGTCCACCCCTTCGATCCGGCGCGAGCCAGGCAGCTCCTGGCGGAAGCCGGCTATCCTAAGGGCTTCGACGGCGGGGACTTGTGGTGCGACACCTCGGTCTGCGCCACCGCCGAAGCGGTCCTCAACTACATGCAAGCGGCCGGGATACGGACGAAGCTTCGTCCGATGGAGCGCGCGGCGATGCTGAGCGCCTTTCGCGAAAAGAAGCTGAAGAACCTCGTCTTCACCATCAGCGGCATCTCTGGAAACGCGGCGACCAGAATCGACGCCTTCGCGGCCTCGAGCGGTCCCTACGCCTACGGAGCCTATCCGGACATCGACGGGCTCTTCCGCGAGCAAGCCAGCGAGCTCGATGCGAAGAAGCGTGAGGCGATCGTGCACCGCATCCAGCAGCTGATTCACGACAAGGTCATGTTCCTGCCGGTGTGGCAGCTCTCCACCCTGATCGGGTACGGTCCCCGCGTGGCGGAGCCGGGGCTTGGACTCATCACGGACTATCCCTGGTCGGCGCCGTACGAGGACGTGAAGCTCAAGCCGAAGTGAGATTCCCCGACTCGTTCCCCTATACGGAGAAAGCCATGACACGCCTCATGATCACCGTCTTGATGGTGGCCGCTCTCGCCGGCCAGGTGGCGGCCCAGCCACGGCCGGCGCCGTCGGAAAAGCCGGAAGGCGAGATGCGCTGGGCGCTCTACGTGACGCTGGCTCCGGCCTGGTTCGATCCGGGCGAGGTCCGTGCGGGTGTCCTCACGCCGTTCTGGGTCCTCTACGCCATGCACGACGCGCTGGTGAAGCCGATGCCCGGTAACCTCATGACCCCGAGCCTGGCCGAATCGTGGACGTTGAGCGCGGATCAGCGCGTCTACGACTTCAAGCTGCGGGAGGGGCTCCGGTTCCACAACGGCGATGCCTTCACCGCGGACGACGTGAAGTTCAGCTTCCAGCGCTCCAAGGCGGGCAAGGACTTCAAGGACCGGGTGCGCGAGGTCGAGGTCGTCGGGTCCGCGCGGGTGCGCTTCCACCTGCACGAACCCTTCCCCGATTTCATGGCGTACTACGGCACAGTGTTGACCGGCGCAGGCTGGATCGTGCCGAGGAAGTACGTCGAGAAGGTCGGCGACGAGGGCTTCAAGAAGCATCCCGTCGGGCTCGGGCCCTACAAGTTCGTGAGTCACACGCCCGGCGTCGAGCTGGTGCTGGAAGCGTTCGAGGGCTACTGGCGCAAGATGCCCCACGTGAAGCGGCTAATCATGAAGACCGTCCCCGACCCCACCACGCGGGCGGCCATGTTGAAGAACGGCGAGGTCGATATCGCGTACATGCTCGACGCCCCCTCCGCGCTGGAGCTGAAGCGAGATCCGAACTTTCGGCTTGGTTTCTCGGGGGCGATCGGTGTGCACTACCTGGATTTCTTCGACCAGTGGGACCCGAAGTCGCCGTGGTCCGACCGTCGCGTGCGGCTGGCCGCCAACCACGCAATCGATCGCCGCGGGCTCATCGAGGCCGAGACCCTCGGCGCCTCGCGTCCGACCGGAAGCATGGTCCCGCGCTCGTTCGAGTTCGCCCTCGCGCTGCCGGCCTACGCCTACGACCCGGCGAAGGCCAAGCAGTTGCTCGCCGAGGCCGGGTATCCGAGCGGCTTCGACGGTGGCGACTTCTATCCATTCCCGCCGTACTGGTCGGCCGGGGAGACGCTCGTCAACTACCTCGGGGCGGTGGGCATCCGGATGAAGATGCGCACGATGGAGCGCGCCGCCTTCCAGACGGCCTGGGCCGGCAAGAAGCTCAGCGGCATCTGCATGTGCACGCTGGCCAACTTCGGCAACGCGGCGACCCGGCTGGCCGAGGCGGTGCAGAGCGAAGGCACGTACGCGCGCGGCGCCGACCCCGACATCGACGCGCTCTTCAAGCAACAAGCGCGCGAGACCGACCGCCGCAAGCGCGAAGCCATGCTCCACAAGATCCAGCAGCTCGTCTACGACCGCGTCCGCTTCGGTCCGCTCTACGAATTCATCTGGCCCAGCGGCATCGGCCCCCGCGTAGCCGAGCCGGCGCTGCTCCTGATCGACCCGTATCCCTGGTCGGCGCCCTACGAGGAGGTCCGGCTCAAGGCAAAATGAGTCAGGACACGAGGCCGGTCGCGTGGCCGACGGCGGTCTTTTCCCCGTGCTGGTTCTCGACCCAGACCTCCACGACCACGCGCGTGGCGCCGTTGTCCAACTGCTTGTCCTTGATGATCCCGTGCGCGGTGAGGCGGTCGCCGGCGTAGACGGGCTTGATGAACGCCATGGACATGGTGCCGCCCCGGGCGAAGCCCGGGCCGAGGAGCTTGACCATCAACTGCGACACGTACGCCGTCGACATCATGCCCTGGGCCAGACAGGTCCTAAACCCTTTCTGGCGCGCCCACGCCTCGTCGCTGTGGATGGAGTGCGGTCGCACCCCGGAGTAGACGTCGATCCGGCGCTGCGAGACATCCTTCACGAGGGAGGGAAGGGCTTGCCCGACCGTGGTCGCCGACTCAACGCGCGTGGCCATG
>Ga0184626_10000299_pt1 | contig 14595 bp, 15 predicted proteins | sample PLM3_60_b1_FD_133142 | JGI IMG/M metagenome (GOLD analysis project Ga0184626, IMG submission 133142) | Groundwater sediment microbial communities from an aquifer in East River, Colorado, USA - PLM3_60_b1 | ecosystem: Environmental > Terrestrial > Soil > Riparian zone | place: USA: East River... | reverse complement strand
ACTCTGATTTCTCCCTTTTTGTTAGTCGACCTGTCATCTCTTGTGCGGCGAAAGGCGATATTTCACAGCACGCCATGCACGTTGCATACGCTGCACCTGTGTAGTCTTGAACGAGTTTGAAAGATCTGTTCCCGCAATGCGGACATTCGAAATTCATGGGAGCACTCCATGGAAAAGCGATTGATTGACGGGCGCTGCCTGCGCTCTTTTTTGCCCTACTTTGAATATCAATTGTCACCGACTAATGCTGCGCCCTTATGAAAGCAGCGCGTCCGGCTGTTCCGGATTGTGTCATCTCAGTTAGCTAAGCACGAACTGTGCGGCGATGAAACTGGAAACCCGTATGGTTGCCGAAAATTACGGAAATTTCACACGCGCTACGGGGCACGGTCGCTGTTTGCTTTATCGGCGGTATCGATCTGAGCGCGTCGATGTCGAGCAAGGATGGGCGCTGGCACAGTTTGGGTCGAGCCTTCGGCCACGATATTCAGTCGATCGACTGGCCGCCATCAACGACTTGAGCCGTGCCCGTCATATAACCTGCCAGATCGGAAGCGAGGAAAAGCACCGATCCGACGACGTCGCGAACAGTGCCGATGCGTTTCAGGCCAGAGATCCCTTCTGCCCAACTTTTGCGCCCAGATTCGAGGTCACCTTCTATTTCGACCAAGGCTCGCCGGAGCATGTCTGTATCAATCGGGCCAGGACACACGGAATTGACGCGAATGTCTGGCCCAAGCTCGAGCGCGTGATATCGAGTGAGGTGGATGACTGCTGCCTTGGAAACACCGTAAATCGAAAGAATCGGATCTGCGGTGATCCCCGAGGTCGACGCGATATTGACGATATTCCCCTTTGTGGCGCGCAGGTAGGGGACCGCAAATTTCGTCGTGAAAAAGACGCTTTTGAGATTGGTGTCGATAATATTATCCCAGTCTGCCTCGGTCGCCCGATCAAGGGACTGAGCGAAACTCACGGTGCCGGCATTGTTGACAAGAACATCAAGGCCACCGAGGCCATTCACCGCTGCTTCGACTATGGCCCGACAGCCGGCGACCGTGGCAACGGAGCCGGGCGCGGACACGAGGCGATCACCGCTCCCGAGTTCATTGATGGCCTTGGCCGTGGTCTCGGCTGTGCTGCCGTTCACGGCGACGCGGGCTTGCGCCTCCAGGAACGCCTCGACGATCCCGCGTCCAATGCCGCGCGTCCCTCCTGTGACCAGAATCCGCTTGTCCCTAAAGTTCATGGTAGTGCTCCCGCACTAGGTCACAAATACCACCTGGCTCCGCGAGAATCTACCCGGCCTCATGCCCGCTTTGGGTCATCGGCCGCCGTAAAGTGGCGCTAAAGGCGTGTCCGGTTATCGTTGCGCAGCGGACCCGACTCGGACTTGCCGGCACCTCCCCAGCCAAATGTTGTCCGACGTCTAGCACCGAGGCGACCAGTGGATGCGGTTTGGAGGCCGCCGTGCCGCCGCTGCCATACGGGCGCGTGATGATCTCCAGCAAATGTCCGTTCGGATCGTCGAAGTAGAGGCCGCGCCCGTCGTCCCAGGTGTTTATCTCGCCGCGTTGCTTGCGCCCGGGGTCTGCCCAGTACTTCAGCCGCCGCTCGCGGATCCGCCCGAAGATCTCGTCGAACTCAGCCTCACTCACCAGGAAGGCGTAGTGCTGAGATACGATCTTACCGCCGGTATCCATGTAATCCAGTGAGGTGTCGTCGCCGACCTGCACGACCGCGAACGGACCCAGCAGCGTGGGCGCCGGCAGGCCGAGTATCTCTGTCAAGAAGATAGCGGCAGCATCCTTGTCGCGCGCGGCAACGATCGTATGGTTCAGTCGAACGGCCATGGTGTGACCCTTTCTGTTGCAGGAGCCATGTCTCCTCGCCTTCGAGCTAAAGGCGCGGCTCCGCGAATTGTTCCTCGCAGCCAGCCGTGCCTACCACGATGCCGCGAAGCTGACGATGCCGATCGCGTCGGCGCCGTCCTGGTCCTCGAACTCCTCCGTCCGATGCATGACGGCGATGTCGAGTCGCGCCCCGTTGCGCCAGAAGAGGGAGACGCCGGCCTGGAGGTCGGCGACCAGCGGCTCCTTGTCCACCGACGGGCTCGACCGGAACGTATTGCCGTCGAGGAAGATGTTCCGCGCCACCGCCCGGCCCTGGGCGCCGACGAAGCCGTAGATGCCGAAATCCCCGTCGAGATAGTCGCGATTGAAGTAGTCGGTGCCCGAGAGCGCGGGGCGAATGCGTGCCGGCCCATAGTCGGCCTGCAGGTTGCGGCCGAAGCGCAGCATGACACCGGCTTCGCCATAGGTGAAAACGTTGCCGAGGCTGCCGCCCAGCTCCGGGATCAGGTCGATGCCGGTGCCCCCGTCGCCGGCGAGTTTCAGGCGCCATTTGCGCTCGTAGGACAGCACGATGCCCGGCTCGTTCTCCAGCTGCGCATCCCATCCTTCGGGCTTCGTGCCGTCGACGAACTCGTGCCATCGCCGCTGCACCTGCTTGCCGAGCGCTGCCGGCCCAACGACGCCGAGCTGCAGCTCGAGATGCTCGAGCATACGTCGGTCGGTGTCCTGCAGCAGGCTGGCGCCGAGATAGAGCCAGCCGGCATAGGGCCGGTCGCGCGGATCCGGCGGGTCCGCCGCGATCACGCTCGGCGTGAAGAAGCTCTGGCCGAAGGACAGCGCGTAACGGCGCGACCGCTCGGCCTCTCCCGCCGGGAACACCGGCAACAGGCCGCCGAGAACGTCGAACGGCCTGTTCCAGCCGCTGTCGCTTGCCACATCGGGCCCGAGATAGCCGATCCGCAGCCCCTGCGTGTAGTGGTCGTCGGAATCGAAGAAGAACGAGTCGTTCTCCTCGATTATCGAAAGCCGCTGCCCGTCGTCGGCATGTAGCGCTGCCGGCGCCCCCGCGATCAGAAGCGCCACGCCCCAGAGTACCAGTCGCCGCCCATGCAGAGGCAAGTGCGGCCCCGCTCACCTTTTTCCATACGCCGTGAAAACGTAATCCTTTGCCTCTGCAATCGTATGGCACGCGAACCCGCACTTGGCGTCGTTCTGTTGCGGCGGTTCGTCAGCCTCGGTGGCGGGCGTGAACGTGTCGGATGCGCGGTCATAGTTAAACTGGGCCCATCCCCATCCGCCGGTGTCCGCGAATCTTTGGCTATCCTTCACCATAAAACCAATGCCCATCAGGGTGTCCGGAATACTCACGGCAAAGGGGGCCTCCTCACTCTGTTTCAGCTTCCACGCGATCTTCGCCATCTTGGAGCCGTCGGGGAAAGGCTGGCCGTTGTCGGGAATGCCGGTCCGGTAGGCGTCGATCATCGCGGTATTGGCGACGATGACGTTGAGCTTGCCTTCGGGCTGACTGACGGCGACAACCGGCCAGTCTTCGTATCCTCTGAACTCAGAGAACCCGAGCCCACCCGGCACTTGCACAGTGTACTTGTCCTGCGCCGCAAGGGCCAAGCCGCCCAAGAGCACTACACCTACAATCACCATCAGCCAGGATGGAATTTTCCTCATGACAATTTCCTCCCCTGCGATTTGCAAGTCGGAGATTTTACAGGAGAGAATATGGTACTTGCCAATGACCGCTTTGGGTCAAACTGAGCCAATGTGGCGTTTCCGCCGTTTCGTCGGCTAGACCCCGGGCCTGGATCGGGTAACCTGGAAGGACGACACAGCGAAACATTTGGGGAGGGTCGGGACATGGGGATGCTCGAGGGCAAGGTGGCCATCATCACCGGCGGCACCAGCGGCATCGGCGAGTCGTCAGCGGAGCTGTTCGTCGCCGAAGGCGCCAAGGTTGTCTTCACCGGGCGGCGCAAGGCCGAGGGCGAGTCTGTCGCCAAGCGGCTGGGTGCGAATGCGGGCTTCATGCAGGCCGATGCGACCAGCGAAGCCGATTGGCAGAAGCTGATGCGCTTTGTCCTGGACCGCCACGGCCGGATCGATGTGCTGTTCAACAATGCCGGCGGGCCGGCGCAGACCGGCGGCATCGAGGGCCTGTCGGTCGAGGCTTTCGATGCCGCGATGGCGCTGCTGGTGCGCTCGGTGATGCTCGGCATGAAGCATGCGGCGCCGGTCATGAAGCAACAGCGCGCCGGATCGATCATCAACAACGGATCGGTCGCCGCGCACCTCGCCGGATATTCGAGCTCGATGGTCTACAGCGCCGCCAAGGCAGCGGTGGTGCACCTGACCCGCTGCGTGGCGATGGAGCTGGGCGAGCATGGCGTGCGCGTGAACTCCGTGTCGCCCGGCGCCATCGCGACAGGCATCCTGGCCAAGGCGCTCGGCATGAGCGATGCGAGCAAGGCAGATACGATGGCGGAGAAGATAGAGCAGGTCTATGCGACCGTGCAGCCCATTCCGCGGGCCGGCCTTCCCGACGACATCGCCCAATGCGCCTGCTGGCTCGCCTCCGACCGCTCGAGTTTCGTTAACGGCGAGGATGTGGTCGTCGATGGCGGCCAGATCCGCGGCCGGATGTTCACGCCGCAGCAAACAGCCTTGCGCCAGATCAAATCTACCCTGGGGTTGGGCAACTGATTCTCAATCGCCCGCTTTACCGGTCGACGCCTAGACTTCGGCCGCAGATCTCTCGATCGGAAACTGCATTTCGACAACAGACTCTTCCATGCGGTCGAAGCGCGGCGGCTGCAGGAACAGTTCGCGGCTGGAGCCCGCCAGGCGATAGCCCATCGTCTCGACGAAGCGGCCGCTTTTCCCGGTGACCAGATGGGCCTGCTCCGGCAGGCCGACGCGGACGCAGACGGCTATACGCTCCACCGCCGGCAGATCGCGCAGCGCCAGCTCAGCGCCATCGGGCAATCGCAGGCCGGCGGGCGCATCGCCTTGCAACACGAAACCGATTTCCACATCGATGCTGTCCGGCTCGAACTCCGGCGCATGGGCGACGGCCAGCAGGGGACCGAGGCTGTCGCGGGGAACGCGGCCGCGCACGAGGTCGGACACCTGCCGCAAGAGCGAGCGCGCCGAGGCGAAGGAGACCACAGTCTTCCGCAGTGACAGGATGCGGCAGCCGGGTTCCGCGCGGATCACCACATCGTCGAGGCTGCTATCGTCTTCGCCGTCGATCTGGGCGATGCGGGATTCGATCTGCCGCAGCCGCTGGGATTCCGCGGCCACCGCTTGCTCCACCTGGGCGCGGCGCTTAAGCAAGAGGGTGCGCAACTCCGCGGCGGAGACATTGCTGTCGATGATGCCGGCGATCTCTTCCAGGCTGAGACCGAGGTCGCGCAGCACGAGGATGCGGTTAAGGCGCGGCAGTTGCGACGCGCTGTAATAGCGGTAGCCGCTGCCGCGCTCCACCTCCGCGGGCTTGAGCAGGCCGAGTTCGTCGTAATAGCGGAGAAGCCGGCAGGAGACGCGGGCGACCCGCGAGAAATCTCCGATCTTGAACAAGGCCGCCTGCCCTTTCTTCTAGCCGTGGCCGAGGCTGCGATGCAGGCTCATATCCAGTCCGCCCACGGAATCCGCGGCGCGGAATTCCGCCGCCAGCGCCGTCTTGAAGCAATCCCGCGCCAGCAGCTTGTGCAGATAGCGATGCAGCTTGGGATAGCGGTCGTGGGCCACGGTTTCACCGGCAAAGCGGAAATTGATCAGCATGCAGGCGACGGCGATATCGGCAATGGAAAAGGCGCCGCCGGCAAAATAGTCGCCCGGCAGGATTTTTTCCAGATAGGCGAGCCGCTGCGGGATCATCTCGGTCAGGGATTTCTTGATCAGCGCCTCGTCCGGCGGCTGATTCAGGAATTTCGGCGCGAAGACCCGCTGCATGAGAAGACCGCGCAGCACATGGGGCGCCAGGCCGCTATCGACGAACTCCTCGATCCAGAGCGCCTGGCCGTAGGCGCGGGAGTCGGCGGGATAGATCGAGGGTCTGGCGTGGCGGTGCTCCAGATAGAGGCAGATCACCGAGGAATCGGCGAGGGTGACGCCGTCATCCTCGATCGCCGGGATCAGGCCGAGGGGGCTGAGTTCGGTCCAGCCGGCCGGCGGCTTCAGCGGCACCACCGGGACGACTTCGTAGGGAATGGATTTTTCATTCGCGGCAACGATGACTTTGCGGGTATGGGCGGAGAAGGGAACACCGTGAATCTTGAGCATTTTTCGGCTCCTGTGGGTTGAGGAGCAGGGAAACTACTGTTTGACGTAGCGTCAAGGTCAAGAGGGATTCGCGCCCGAAGCGGGGCGCCGCCGGAGAATCGGGCGCTATCGCGGTGTCGGGCCGGGGCGCGAAACCTTGGCGCTGCCCTCGCGCCCGACAAACCAGGCCCAGGTCATGCCAAAGGCGCTGGGTGTGAGGCGGAAGCCCTTGCGCACGGCCCAGCAGCATTTCGGTTCCACCAGGGAAATGAGCGGCCGATCGGCCGACGCCAGCGCGCAAGCCGAACGCAGCAGGCCGATCCGCCGCTCGTCATCCAGGCTGGCCAGCGCCTCGCCGAGGATGCGGTCGAACGCCGGGTTGGAGTAGCGGCCGACATTGCCGGCGCCCATGCCGGTGGACGGATCCATCGTCGCCAGCAGATGCTTCAGGGTATAGGACGCCTCGCCGGTCACGTCATACCAGGCGGTCAGGCAGGCAGCGAGCTCGCCGCGGAACTGCGCGTCGTAGAAGTCCTTCGTCTCCATGATGACATAGCGCGTCTCGATGCCGACGGAGGTGAACATCAGGCTGATCGCCTGCACCAGCGGCATGTAGGGCGTATCCACAGGCGCATGCAGATCCAGCTGGAAACCCCGCGGATAGCCGGCTTCCGCCAGCAAGCGGCGCGCCCGTTCGGGATCGTGGGGATCGGCCCGGCTGTCGGGATTGGCGCCGCGCACATTCGACGGCACGACATCGCGGCCGGGATCGGCCTGGCCTTGCATCACATGGGCGCAGAGGAAATCCCGGTCGATGGCCAGCGACATGGCCAGGCGCACGCGGGGATCGCGCAGCGGATTAGCCGGCAGCGGCGCGCCGTCGCGGTCGCGCATCTCCGGACAGCCGTCGCGATGGAGATCGAGCGCCAGATGATAGAAGCCCGTGGCGGGTCCCCTGACGATGTTCATGTCCAGCAATTCCCACAGGCGCGATTGCGCCCGCGGATGCAGATCGTCGACGATGTCGATATGGCCGTTGGTCACCTGCTCCGCCAATTGCAGCTCGTCGGGAATGAAGCTGAACATCACCGACTGCCATTCCGGCTGGCCGCCCCAATAATCGTCGAAACGTTCGAGGCGGACATAGCCATCGGCCTGCGACGAGAGAATCCTGTAAGGACCGGTGCCGATCATGGCGGCGAGCGAGTTGAAATCCTCCATCCCGGCATCGGCAAAGCGCCGATTGATGATGGCGATCTCATTGATCTCGACGGGAAGCGTCGGCCAGATGCTCTTGGTGCGGATAGTCAGCCGATTGCCCGGCTCCATGCCATACTCGGCGAACTCGGCCATCGTCGTGCCCATCGAGGAGGGATCGACCATCAGCCGCTTCAGCCGCGAGAAGGTGGCGAGCACGTCCTCGCCGGAAAACGGCGAGCCGTCGTGAAAGCACACATCGTTCCGCAGTTGGACCTCCCAGCCGCGAGCGTGCAGGCGCCGCCAGCTCTGCCACAGGCCGGGCCCTGGACGCCCAGGGGCATCCACCGAGGTCAGGCTGTCGAAGATATGAGGCATCACCAGCAGGCTGGAACGGAGCCGCTGATAATGCGGATCGAGCGAGGTCATCGCCTCCAGCATGGCGATGCTGAGCTCGGGCCGCGCCGCGCGCTTGGCCGCCTCGGCCAGGGTCGACGCCGCGTCGGCCGGCAGCAGAACGCGGAACCGGCTGCCTTTGCCCGGCGCGCTTTCCACCTCGATCCGCCCGCCCAGGAGATCGCACAGGCTCTTGCAGATATAGAGACCGAGGCCGCTGCCGCCGCGCCGGCCCGGCGTGGATTTGCCGCCCACCTGGGTGAAGGGATGAAACAGCTGCGCCACTTCGGCCTCGGACATGCCGATGCCGCTGTCGGTCACATCGAAGCTGATGCAGTTGTCGATCCGCCGCTCCACATCGAGGCGGACCTCGCCGCGATCGGTGAACTTCATGGCGTTGCCCAGAAGATTGAGCAGGATCTGGCGAATCTTCAGCTTGTCGGACCTGACCAGACCGATATCCTCGGCGACCTGCATGCGGAACTCGACGCCGCGCTGCTGGGCGAAGGGGCCGAGAATGCTTTTCACCTCGGCCAGCGCCATCGGCAGATGGAATTCCTCGATCTCGACAGTGATCTTGCCGGCTTCCAGCTTCGCCGCATCGAGCACGTGGTCAACCAGCGCCTCCAGATGCTGCCGCGCCCGGTTGATATTGATCGCCCATTCGGCGAACTGATCCTGATTGCGCATCCGGGCCTGCATCTCGATCATTTCGCCATAGCCGGAGATGGCGCTGATGGAATTGCGCACTTCATGGCTGACGAAGGTGAAGAGGTCGGACTTGGCGCGGTTCGAGTCGCGGGCGCGCCGCAACAGCAGTTCTGCCCGGTCGCGCTGCTCGAGGGCGGCGATGCCGGACCGCCAGACGGATTGCAGGGTCGAATCGTCGGCGGCCGACGCCGCGTCGTCCGCGCCGCGACCGGGGGGCGTCGACTCCGGCCAATCTGCGCCGGGCAAGAATGGCGATGGGTAACTTCGATTGGTCATCCGAAAGCCCCGGCCCCGCGGCAAGCGCCGAGGCTGCCGGTCAGTCCTGTCAAAGAGGGCGATTCAAGCATGCTATCGTGCCGCAATAAGGTTAACGATTCCTAACGAAGGCCTCGCAGCCCGGATTGGGCAAATTACTCCCGACAATAATCCGGCTAAGCGGAAATCGCGCCTGTTGTATGACTGACAGATAGCGCCCCCGGCCTGCTCAGTGTCTGGTAGACCACGCAATAGCGCTCGGTCAGGGTCATCAGCTTGTCGAGCTGCTCCGCCGTCGCGTCGGTATCCAGGTCGAAGCGCAGCCGGATCGCCCGAAAGCCGACGGCGGCGTCCTTGGCCACACCGAGCGTGCCGCGGAAATCCAGATCGCCCTCGGCGCTGACCCGCCCCTCGCGGACCGGGATGGCCAGGGCCGTCGCCACTGCCTTCAGCGTGACCCCAGCGCAGGCCACCAGCGCCTCCAGCAGCATGTCACCGGAACAGAGCGACAGCCCGTCGCCGCCGGTGGCAGGATGCAGCCCGGCCTCGGCAATGGCGCGGCCGGTCTCCACTTTGCAGGTGATGGTTTCGTCGCCGATCCGGCCCGTGGCCCGCAACGTGATTACCGCGCTGCCGGGATCGTCGCGATATCGGGACTTCAGCGGCGCCTGCGTCGCCCTCAGCTCGTCAGCATCCATGTCACGCGCTCCGGAGATTGCCTTAAGAGGAAGAATGCATAACGCGATCAGGGAATGCAAAATGTCCAGGGGGTGATTGTTTAGATTTTTTCATCTTGACGGCGGCACCGCGCCTACCTAAGTTTTCCCCCAGCGCCGATTTGAGCCTCAGCTTGCGGGCGCTTTACAAATACAGCTAAAGCGTGGGCGTTCCGCCCAGCAATAGCTGCGGCGGATTTTTCGTTTGGCCCGATGGCCAGCTCCGCCGTGTTGAAACCGTCAACCCGACGGGAATGCGCAGCAAGCGCATTTCCGCGAACGCAGGAGTATTGCCATGCTACGGAGAACGTTGTTGGGACTGGGTACCGCGGTCTTCGCCGCGGTCGGTATTTCTCTCGCGACCGGCGCCGTCCCGGCGCAGGCCGCGCCGGATACGATCCGCATCGACTTTGCCTACTACAATCCCGTCAGTCTGCTGCTGAAGGACAAGGGCTGGCTGGAAGAGGAATTCACGGCGGACGGTATCGCCGTCGAATGGGTGCACAGCCTGGGCAGCAACAAGGCGCTCGAACTGCTCAACAGCGACAGCGCCGATTTCGGTTCGACCGCCGGCGCCGCCGCACTTCTGGGCAAGATCAACGGCAATCCGATCAAGTCGGTCTACGTCTATTCCAAACCGGAATGGACCGCCCTGGTGACGCGTCCGGATACGGGTATCACGAAAATCGAAGACCTGAAGGGCAAGCGGGTGGCTGTCGCGCGCGGCACCGATCCCTATATCTTCTTGCTGCGGGCGCTGGACAGCGTCGGCCTGAAGGAGAGCGATATCGAGGTCGTGCTGCTGCAGCATCCCGACGGCAAGAACGCACTGATCAATGGCGACGTGGACGCCTGGTCGGGTCTGGATCCCTATATCGCGCAGGTCCAGGTCGATCACACCGGCGAGCTGTTCTATCGCGACGCCGACAAGAACACCTGGGGCGTGCTGAACGTGCGCGAGAGTTTCGCCAAGAAGAACCCGGAACTGGTTGAGCGTGTGCTGGTGGTCTATGAGCGGGCTCGCAAATACGCGATCGAGCATCCGGATGAAGTGCAGACGGCCCTGATCGCCGCCGCCAAGCTGACGGAACCGGTCGCCGCCCTGCAGCTCGGCGAGCGCACCGATCTGGCCAGCGCCGGCACCATCGGCGAGGAGCAGAAGCAATCCATCCTCGCGGCCGGGCAGGTGCTGCAGCAGTCGGGCGTCATCAAGCCCGAGGTGGATGTGGCCAAGGCCATCAACGATCTCATCGATCCGCAATACATCGAGCGGGCGCTGAAGAAACTGGCGGCACTCTGATGACGCTCGGCGACATCGCCTAGCGATTACTCGGCCAGGTCATGGACATCTCCGCACAGTCCAGGACGGAACGCCGCAGCACTGCCCCCCGCCTCGCCCGAGGCGGGGGGCAGACCAGTTTGCGCATTCTGTGGCGCGGCATGGTTCTACCCGCGGCATTGCTCGTGCTGTGGGAGATTGCCAGCCGTGCCGGTCTCTTGCCGCCGAATCAACTACCGGCGCCGTCGGCGGTGGCCCAAGAGATGTGGGACCTGGCGATGAAAGGCGAACTCGCCGGCCATATCGGCATCACGCTCTATCGCGTATTCGCCGGATTCCTGATCGGTACCGGAGCCGCCACGATCCTCGGCGCCCTCACCGGCTATTCGAAGATCAGCCGGGAGTTTCTGGATCCGCTCATTCAATCCTTGCGCAACGTGCCTTCACTCGCCTGGGTGCCGCTGTTCATCCTGTGGCTCGGGATCTATGAGACCTCCAAGGTGACGCTGATCGCCGTTGGCGTTTTCTTTCCGGTCTACCTGAATCTGATGAGCGGCATCCAAAGCGTCGACCGCAAGCTCGTGGAGGTCGGCCGTGTCTATCGCCTGAGCGGTCTGCGGCTGGTGCAGCGCGTGCTGCTGCCAGCGACGCTGCCCTCCTACCTTGTCGGCCTGCGCAGCGGGCTTGGCCTCGGCTGGATGTTTGTGATCGCCGCCGAATTGATGGGCGCCAGCAAGGGCCTCGGCTTTCTGCTGATCGACGGCCAGATGACGGGACGGCCGCAGGTGATTATCGGCAGCATCGTGCTGTTCGCCGTGTTCGGCAAACTGACGGACCTGATTCTGGCCGGCATCAGCCACCGCTTCGCCGGCTGGCAGGACTCCTACAAGAGCACCGAAAGGCCGGATCGCGATGCTGCGTATTGAGCAGGTCTCCAGGAGGTTCGATGGCGAGGTCGCGGCGCTGCATGGCGTCAGCCTCGAGGTTGAGCGCGGCGAGATCGTCAGCCTGGTCGGCACCAGCGGCTGCGGCAAGAGCACGTTGCTGCGCATCGTCGGCGGCCTCGACTTTCCGTCCCTGGGCCAGGTGTGGATCGATGACGAGGCCGTGCGTGCGCCGCGTCCGGAAATCGGCATGGTCTTCCAGGAACCGCGGCTGATGCCCTGGCTCAACGTGACCGACAATGTGAAATTCGGACTCGAGGGATTCCCGCGGGCGCTGCGCGACGAACTGGCCGCCGAAGCGATCCACAAAGTGGGCCTTGAGGACTTCGCCACCGCACTGCCGAAGCAGCTCTCCGGCGGCATGGCGCAGCGGGTGGCGATCGCCCGCGCCCTGGTGACACGGCCGCAGATCCTGCTGCTGGACGAACCGTTCAGCGCCCTCGACGCGTTCACAAGATTGAAGCAGCAGGATCATCTGCTGACCATCTGGGCCGAGGCGCGGCCGACCATGCTGTTCGTCACCCATGACGTCGAGGAAGCCCTGGCGCTCAGCGACCGCGTCGTGGTCATGCGGGGCAATCCGGGGCGCATCCACCGCGAATACGCCATTGTTCTGGCGAGGCCGCGCGATCGAAGCGCACCGGCCTTCCAGACCTGGAAGAGCCGGATATTGGAGGATCTGGATCTGGCGCTGGATGGTTAACGGCCTAAGGCCGGCGCCCGGGCCTTCGCCGGATTGTATACGGGATTCCGCGCGCCCCGCTTTCTTCTCCCAAGAATACTTTCCCTGTAGGAATTACATCTGCTAGCTTTCTCGAAAGCGCCAGCAATCGGGGAAGCGCGGCTGCGATGACGAACGGCAAGTCACTCATTTCGGCAGACTGGGATCGCCTGGATTTTCAAGAGCCCGTGCTGCGGGAGCTGCTCGGCTATTGGAACAAATGCCGCGGCGTGCGGGCGGCGCCGTCGCGATCCGACATCGACGCGACGGAAATGCCGGGCCTGTTGCCCTATATATTCGTCATCGACGTGATGGAAAGTCCGCACGATTTTCGCTTTCGCATCGCGGGCACGCATATTCGTGACGCGCTCGGCGAGGAAATAACCGGAAAACACATCGGCGAGGTATTTCCGCCGGATTTTGGCGCCGAGGTTCATGAGCTTTGGAGCCGGGTCGTTGCCGACAAGCGCCCGGTCCGCAGTACCGGAGATCTCTGGATTCCCGACCGCGACTACGTCAAATGGGAGGGCCTTGCCATGCCGCTCTCAGCGGATGGCAACGAGGTCAATATGCTGCTTGGCGGGGTCGTGTTTCATCAGATCGCGCATAAGCAGACCTGACCGGATGCGCGGAGGGGTCAACCGCCCTGAAAGAAACTCAGATAGATCACCGCGAACGCGACGATCACCAGGGCCAGTGAGATGGCCAGCACATAGCGCATATGTCCTACGGGAACGGCCTGGCGGGCCTCCGTTTCATTGAGCACCGCAGGGTCCTTTAGCCGGTGGCGTTGAACGCGTTCGTCATATTCCGGGGCGCGGTCTTCCGATGTCATGCGGCCCTCCAAGGTTGCCTGATCAATCAATGTTCCGGATGCGATGTGGTTCCGCCGCCGCCGCAGGGCCGTTGGCGCTCTGTGCAAACTCCGTTTAAGACCGATTTTCCTAGCCTGGCCGGACAGGTAGCGCTAGTTTCCGTCAGGCGGCGCGATCCTGAATGCGTCGTAGCCGACCAAGAAGAGTCGACATGAAGGGAGGTCTATAATGTCATTTTTGCACCCTCGAAGCGCCTGGGGTCGTACCCTCGCCGCCGCAACGCTCGGCCTTTCGTTGAGCCTGGGGACGACCGACGCCGGGGCGCTCGATGATCTCAAGATCGTTGCACCTGCGAAGCCGGGCGGCGGCTGGGACCAGACCGCGCGGAGCATGCAGGAAGTGCTGCAGGCAGCCGGAATTGCCAAGGCAGTGACGGTTGAAAACGTCGCCGGCGCCGGCGGCACGGTCGGCCTGGCGCAGTTCGTCGATCAGGACAACGGCAACGGCAATGCCCTGCTGGTGAACGGCCTGGTGATGGTCGGTGCTATCCTGACCAATCAGTCGGCGGTAACGCTCGACCAGGTCACGCCGATCGCCCGCCTGACCGGCGAGTATGAGGTGATCGTGGTGCCGGCCGCATCGGAGCTTCAAAACCTCGGCGACCTGGTCGCCAAATTCAAGGCCGATCCGGGCTCGGTTTCCTGGGGTGGCGGCTCTGCCGGCGGCACCGATCACATCCTGGCGGGATTGATCGCGCAAGCCACAGGCGTCGAACCCGCAAAGGTGAACTATGTGCCGTTCTCCGGCGGCGGCGAGGCGCTGGCGGCCATCCTGGGCGGCCATGTCACCGCCGGCATCAGCGGTCTCGGCGAATGGGAAGGCCAAATCCAGTCGGGCGAACTGCGCGCGCTGGCGATCTCCTCCGGCGAGCGGTTGCCGGGCGTCGATATCCCAACCATAAGGGAACAGGGCGTCGACGTGGAACTGGCCAACTGGCGCGCTGTCGTGGCGCCGCCGGGCATCGACGATGGGCAGCGGAAGGAACTGCTCACCACCGTCGAAGCAATGGTGCAGAGCGATGGCTGGAAGAAGACCCTCGCCGACAAGAAGTGGCTGGATCTCTATCTCGCCGGCGATGACTTCGCCAAGTTCCTCGCCGAGGAGAACACGCGCGTCACCGCCACGCTGAAGCAGATCGGCCTGGTGCAATAGGGACAGCGCGGATGAGCCCGGATCGGAGCGGGCGGCCCTGGCCCTCGCTCCGATCGGTGTTCGCCCGCGAATGGTCGAACGGTCTCCCCGATCATGAATCCCGATTCACGGCTGGCCGAGGTCCTGCTCGGGCTCGGGCTGGTCGGGCTTGGCATTTTCTTTGCGGTCGGGACGATGGCGGTCAAGGTGGCGCCGGTCTCTGCCAATGTAGGACCCACGGTCTT
>Ga0184626_10000297_pt1 | contig 14601 bp, 12 predicted proteins | sample PLM3_60_b1_FD_133142 | JGI IMG/M metagenome (GOLD analysis project Ga0184626, IMG submission 133142) | Groundwater sediment microbial communities from an aquifer in East River, Colorado, USA - PLM3_60_b1 | ecosystem: Environmental > Terrestrial > Soil > Riparian zone | place: USA: East River... | reverse complement strand
CCAATACAAACAACCAAGGGGACTTTCTGTTGCAGGGGCGCCTCGTTCGGCCCGGGTTGCGAGTAGATTCGCTGCAGCTCCTGTACCTGCGCATGGAAGGAGTACGGCCGCATCCGCTGCTGTCCTTCGCGTCCCATACGTTCCAGCAGCGAGGGGTCGTCGATGAATCTGGAGATGCACTCGGCAAGCTGCGCAGCATCCCCCGCCTTGAACAGATATCCCGTCACTCCGTCGACGATCAGCTCGCGGCTTCCCCCCATGTCGGAAGCGATCACGGGGCAGCCACTTGCCATTGCCTCGGTAATTGAGACAGGCTGATTCTCGTGCCAGATCGACGGCAGCACCAGTACGTCTGTTTCCGCATAGACCTTCTCCACGCGGCTGTTGTCGACCTTGCCCCAGAAGCGAACGTGCTGCCCGCATCCGTTTTCCGAGAGCATTCGTTCGTACTCTCCGCGCTCTTCGCCGTCGCCCACGAGATTGACCCGCACCTTCGCCCTCTGGCTCACGAGCGGCAATGCCTGAAGTAGCGTGTGGACTCCTTTGTGTCCGCCGAAGTGTCCGACGAACGAAAGCCGTAACCTGTGATTCGATGGGACGCGTCTTACCCCCGCGAAACGCTCGACTCCGACGCCGTTCCACACGACATGCATCCGGGCAGCAGGAAATCCGGCCGCGATGTAGCTGTCGGCGAGGTAGCGGCTGGGCGACACGAACGCATCGACGCCGTCGGGAAGAAGCCGGAAATAGTCCTGCCGCATCCGCATCGGAATCCGTCGCTGCCGACCGTCGTCGATGTGCTGCCGGCATTCGCTACAGGAGGTCGCATCGGCGCATTGTTCGCTTTCCGATTTCATGCCGGTGTTCTTGAGGCAGAAGCCCCAATAGTCGTGCAATGTGACGATGGTTCTCGCGCCGGACTCGTGCGCGAGCCGGACGATGGTCACCGAGAGCCCGATCAGGTTGTGGAAATGCACGACATCCGGCCGGAACTCCTCAAGCAGCGCCGTGAAGCAGCGCTCTACGGCCGGATGGGAAAAATTTGCATGTCCGGGATTGAAATCCTCGGTCGTCAAGCGAATGCGGCGGACACGAATGCCTTCGTACTCGTCATCGGATGTCGTGTAACGAGGCGCGCCGCTGTGTGTCTCGCCCGCGAATACCCTCACCTCGTGACCGGCGGCGCGCAGGGCCATGCCCTGGAAGTGGGCAATGAGTTCGGCTCCGCCGACGAACTTGGGCGGGTATACGTTGCAACAGATCAGGATTCTCATGCTCGGCAGCAAGTCACGCTATCAGGCGACGTCATGCATGTTTTCGAAAATGACGGCCGATGGGCAGCAGATGCGGCAGGCGCAATCCGCCTGGCGCGGTGAGGTCGCGCGGCTAGGAGCCTGTCGGGCTTACTTTCGCGCATGCGACGGGGGGCGATTTGGGCGCGGTTCAAGGCGGGAGCCCGCAGCAATAGCGCGACTATTGCAAGGGCGAGCAACGCGCTTATTTGCCAACTAAGGCGCCCAAAGCGCTCCCGTCCCTTCGGGTTGCTGCCAAAAAGCGTGTCCGCCGCGTTACTCGGCTTGCCGATATGCGCGATATCGGCCGCACCTCGCGCCTTGCGGACACGCTTTTTGGCCCTGCAACGCATGCGTGAAAGTAAGCCCGACAGGCTCCTAGGCATAGTGCCTTTCCTTCATCTCGGCGAACGCGCGTCCAGCCGAAGTTCCGACGACGAGCGGTCCGGTCCGCTGCGCCGGCGCGAGTAGCGCGAGTGCCAGACCGCCCCACATCCCTCCGTCGCCGCCTCCACCGTGTTCGACCAGCCGCCCGGGAATGAAATCGAGGTCGACCCAATGGACATGCGGCGATCTTGCCCACTCCGCGGCGAGCATTCCTTGGCGGCACCCCGGGTTGAACCCATCGTGAAGCATCAGCACCAGCGGCTTTTTCGGCACGTAGTCGAGCATGATCTCGATGTCGCGTCGAACGCCGGCCGCGGAATGGTCACCGTCGATCAGCACGAACTCCACGGGTAGGTCGGCGGCATCCAGTTCCTGCAGTAGCGCTGGCAGCACGTCGCCACTGGGACCGGTGAAGAAGCTCACGTTCTCGAAGTGCGCGAACTTCGCCGGAATCGTCGGATCGATGTCGATCGAGAAAACGGCTTTCGCATATTGCGCCAACAGTGAAAGACTGCCGCCCTTGTACGTCCCAACCTCGATCGCGCAGACAGGCTTGAGCCGATGCAACACCGCCGTCATTCCGAGCCGCTCGGAATCGTTCATCTGCCAGTCGCTCGTGAGGCACGCCGGGTAGAGCAGCTCCAAAATGCTCGGCGCGCGCTCGACCGCTTCCTCCGTTGAACGCAGCGGATGCTCCGGGTCCGGCCACGGCCTCGTGCCGACTTCGACCTTCGCAATCGATCGCAGAATATCCATGGAATACGCATCCCAAGTCTTGATCGGACGCCGGATTGCCTCCGTCGCCAATCGGGCACGCAACGCATTGTCAGTGGCAAGCGCTTCCACGGCACCGGCAAGCGCATCGCCATCTGCGACATCGACTGTCAGGCACCCGCCGGCTGCGGCCAGCTCCGCCATGACGCCGCCACGGTGGCAAATGCACGGCTTGCCGTGCCAGAGACTCTCGAGGATCGGCATGCCAAATCCCTCGATCTCCGAAGCGTAGACCGTGAACGTGCATTCGGTATAAGCCCGATGCAGCGTCGCATCATCCACGATGCCGAGCCAGCTAATGCGCGGATCCTTCGAACACTCGTCCATCACCCGCTGCGCGATGGCATCACCACCAGCATACCGATTGCCGATGAGAGTCAACGTCCACGGGAGATCCGGACGCCTCTGCGCAAGTCGCTTCATCGCTTCGATCAGCGCAATGTGGTTCTTGCGGGGTTCGAGAGTCGAAACGCACAGGACCGACACTGCGGTTGTTCCCATCACGCCGACTTCGCGGCAACGATCCGAGCCCCCGAACTCGCCGGGCAGCTGCACCGTCGTAACGGTCGTTCCCGCAATCCCTTGATTGGCCCAGAACTGCTTGAGACAGTCGGCCGAGAACGCCGAGATCGGCATCACCACGTCGCACTCGCCAAGACCCGCCATGTAGCTCGCGTGATTGTCTCGAATCACCTGATCCTTGACCAGATCGGGGCGCAGGACGGCGATTGCATCGTAGAAAACCGCGCCAACTCGCCATCCATGCTTTCTGGCCAAGGCCCGGATGGTCTTTCCGTTGGTCTCCAGGACGGTCTCCGTGAGCAGCAGCCAGTCAAGCGCCTCGGCGGAAGAGCCTGCGTCTCCGAGGACCGGTAATGGGTCTCCCGCGGGCGACCGCGTCATTCGGTCGTGAATCACGGGACCATTGAACGCGGAAAGAAGCGCGTACTCTTGGTCATTCGGAAAAACGTACACCCCAGCTTCGATATTCCACAAGGCGAAGACCGGTTCACAATATCGCTGCAACTCGCGGGCGAGTCGGCGCGTGACGCGAACCACACCAGAATTGGCCCCATCTCGAGCGGCATTCGAAACATCGATGATGAGCCTCGGCCGCCCTGCGTTCCGGCTTTGCGTGAGATCGTTCAACATCGTCTCGTATTGCGCAGTCACCCTTGCCCAGCGGAACGTGGCCCGAAAGCGCTCGCGTGCGTCCGCCAGGTCATCGTGAATCGGCTCGTTACCGGCAAGCAAGGCGCCGGCCTTGGCCGCCATTTCATCCTCGTCGCGGCAAAGGAACCAAGGATGCAATGTGACTTCGGGATGCGCGCCGACCTCGAATGCGAGTACGGGCCTTTCCAGCCACTGCATTTCGACCAGCGGGAGATTGAAGCCCTCCCACCGCGAGACGGAAATTCCCAATCGGGCGTTTTCCATCCAGCGCCGCAATGCCTCATCGTCCGGATACCCGATCGGTAACACATGCTCGCGGTAGCGATCGGGAACTGCCGCCGATTGCGCATCGGCCAGGATTGCGACGACAAATTCGGTGTTCGTCTGCCGCAGGCGATCCACAATGCCGTAGACGGCCTCGGAGTTCTTGTAACTGCCGGGTTCCCAACGACCAAGGTTAAGGATCAGCGGCCGCCCTCTGACGGCGGCTTCCAGCGCATCGGGAGCCAAGCCGCGGCGCTGGTCGTCAGTGATGAAGCGGTTGTTCCAGATACCCGTCGCCATGTGATCGGCACCAAGCAGTACCGGCGTCACCTCGACGCCGGCACCGTCGGGGACGCTTTGGGTGTTGGCGATGAAGCGACTGATGGGCGCAATGCGCGAAACCCCGGGAAGGTACTGCCGACGCAGCGACTGGAGTTTTTCCTGCACAACTCGTGCGCCACCTTCAAAACCATCCAATGGAACGGCTCCGCAGTCCATGAATACAGTGGCGCATCCGAGGCGTTCGAACACGGGAATGGCGCCGAAGAATGGCCAGCCTCCGGTCACGACGACCTGCGGCACGTCATCCCTCTCGAACAGCCCGCCCCAATGCTCGGCGATCCAGCGGGCCGTGAACTCGCTGAGGTTGAGGTAGCCATCACTTCCTTCGGGCACCGCAATCACCTTGGTCGCGAAGGACCCCACCACAGCGGCGTCGAAGCGATTCGCCATGACCGAGACACGGTGCCCACGCGCCGCCAGTCCGTGCCCGAGCATCAGGAGCGCGCGATCCAGGCCGAATCGGAACAGGAACCGCTCGTTGCAGAGTAGAACGTTCATCCGTGTGGGAGTGTATGAACGGGACCGGTCCCCAGCTTCACGTGTCTATTTCGGGATGACTCGAAGCGCGATCAGCGCGATTCCGAGGTTCCGAGGGTCTCCGGTCGGACGCCACAGGTGGGGAGTCTGCAACTCGATCGTGTTGACAGTATTGGCGCTCGTGAACTCCACCGACTGTATCTCCGGTTGCGTCTTGAATGGATCCGCCGAAAATATGAACGATTTGGTCTGTGCACCAATCTTGACGCCCACGGGCCTCCCCACGTTTGGTCCCACCGCGCCTCCCATAATCACCAGCACGAATGACTTGGGCAGCGGTTCGCTGAAGGTAAACCGGGTTTCGGTGCTGTCGGTCCAGCGCCCCCAGGGCTCGTGTCCGCTCATTCCTTGCACTTCGACCACGCCGCGCGGATACCCCGGCTTACGGAAATCGATACCCTCGGCGAGCGTCGCCTCGTACCGCGGCCCGAGCACATCCGTCGCTGTCGACGTCGCGCGAAACGGAGGCATTGTGGAAGCAGGCGCGGGCTTGTCGCCGCAACCGGAAACAGCAAGCAACGCACAGGACATCGCAACGAGGAACCTCTTCATCGGCCACTCCTTGACCTTCAGATGCGACAGCCGATATTCAGCGGCTGCAAGGGTGGACGACCCCTCGGCGTAGTCACGTGCCAGCCTTGGTCGCGATCACGGCGTAATCCTGGGCGCTGTAGAAGGCCTGGTTGATCCGGTCAATCACACCGGGAGCGCCCTCGGTCAAGAGCTCATTTTCCGGATACGGATGCATGCGCACGATCTCGACTGGCGAAAAACCCCGGGCCTCGATGAAGTAGTTCATCGTCGCGGGCGGAAGCGGATGCTGATGCGTCGGGTCGAACCAGAAGTTGCACGAGCCTACGAGCATATTCTCCGGATTCGGCGTTTCGAAAATCAGGACGCCACCGGTTCGCAAGACCCGATACGACTCGTCGATAAGCATCACCAGCCTCCCGAAGGGCAGGTGCTCGATGATGTGCATCCCGGTAATTGCGCCGATCGAGCCGTCGGCGAGTGACCTCAAGTAGTCAACCGCGTCGCTCTCGATGACGTCCAATCCGCGGTCGCGGCAATCGCCAACGTTGACCCGGTTCAGATCGACGCCCGTCCCCGTCAGGCCCACTTCCTGCAGCAACGCGAGCCAGTCGCCGCGCCCGCAACCGAGGTCGAGAACCGGGGCGGACGGCGTTCCGGCACTGGCTTCGCGGATCATGGGGAGGTACACCTCCAGCCGCTTCTTGATCTCCTGCGGCTCGCCACGGAACCGATTCTCGAAGGACGCGTAGACTGCGTCGAGTACGTGGTCCTCCTCCTCCCGCCAGTCGGGTGCCTTGTCCGCGCCTGCACGCTTCGGCGCGCGCTTGCGCCATTCGTCCAGCAGCGCACCGACGCGCCGATGCTGATCGAGGAGAATGCGACGTTGCTCCATGAGATCGCTTCGCACGGACTCGAAAGAACTCTCTACATCCGCGATGTCCGCTTTTGCCATTCGTATATCCCGCAGATCGGAGACAATAAGATCGATTTGCGCACGGTCGGCCTTCGCCACACTCAACGAGTCGGGTGGAAGTCGTGACTCACGGAAAGGTTCGCGCGCATCGCCGACCATCGCCTCCAGTCGCGTCAGCTCCGCACCGTGACGCGCAATTTCGACAGCCACCTGCTGGATTCTGGCGAACGTGCCCTCCAACTGACGCCCGAACGCCTCGATCTGGGGCCGATCGGCCTTGCCCGCCGTCAACAGATCGAGCATCGCGCGAATGTCGCGCAATTCATTGTCGGTGCGGCTCGCCAATGCATCGAGACTTTTTTGCTCTGGCCGGCTGCGGATCAGCGACGCAAGGTGATTATTGAGCGCCGTGATGCGCTCATCCTCCGCTTTGCGCTCCAACGCCCGCTCAACCGCGAAAAAACGTTTCTCAGCCTCAAGTTTGGACGAATCGAGTCCGTCGACGCGCGTGAGGAGCCTCGACGTCTCTGTGGTGAAGGTCAACTGCGCCGCCAGCGCCTTGTCGAGTCGGGCGTTCGACTCGCGATCCGCGTCGCTGGCACGTTGTTGGGATTGCGTGAGCAGCCTCTCGATTTCCGCTTCGGCCAAATCAATCTGCCGTTTGAGCTCGGACTCGTGGTGAAAGAACGTGGCCTCCAGTCGTTCCTGGTTCCGGACGACTTCCGGCAGGCGGACGACGTACTGAACCACGCCGACGATCCGCCCCACCAGCGGCACGCGCCGGAGCGTGCTTAGCGCGAACGGCAGCGCAAGACCCCGGACCCGAACCCCGGCCGACCGTCCTTCCGCCGAAAACCGGATGCGACCGAGAATGTCTGCCTTCGCCAGGCGCCCGGACCGCAGCCCCGCGAGATAGCCCGCGTGGCCCCGTGCATCGGGCTCGCGCCGAAGGAGGGTGCGGTACGCGTTGCGCACGAATTCGTCATCGTGAAACTGCAGGAAATCGGCCAGCGTGTACACATCCTTGAGCGCGAGCGATCCGCCGGGTCCAGACAGCCGGGGCAAGGATATGGGCTCGAATAAAGCGGCGGGTCGATCGGCCATCTCGGCCGACGACTTTTCGGGGCCATTGACGGCGCCCGCATCGCTCGGCGGATCGATACCCTTCCTGCGCCCAATCGACTCGCGGACCTGGCGCATCATCGCGTCGATGTCCGGTGGCGACTGCGGTTCCAATTGGGCTTGCGGTAATCCATCCACCGGCGCCAACGATTGTCCCGATGGTTCCGCGCGCGAAACGCTGTCTCGAAGCACTTCGGCTTTCCGGCGCGCAACTTCCTCCCGAATGCTTCGCTTCATTTTGTCAATTTTCATTTCCCAATTTTTCCCGAACCGGCGGCGACGTTCCACTAACCGGACGCGGGGCCGCCGTTTCCTCGTCGAGGGCGCACCAGCGCGCGGCGACCTGCAGTGCGCACACACCGATGGTCAACGGCCCGGACTTGCGAACCACCTGAAACACCACGGCGCGGTCCCACCAGTCGAAATTCGAAGCGGTATGCACCTCATGACTGTGCAAGGCCGCAGTCAGGCTATAGCTTCCCGCGCCGAGATCAAACGACGGAAACACGAATTCGACGATCATCCGTTCGCCCGCCGCCACGTTCGTTCGATTCATGCCGAGATGAAAGGTGTTCGTGCCGAAGATGTCGTTGCCGAACCGGTCACGAATCAGAATTCCTGCCGTGAGGTCTGCCACCGCGGCGCGAACTTCCAGCGTGATGCGAACCGTTGTCGAATCGCCGCTATGCAGCGCGCGCACCGGCACCCCGACGCACAGCAATTCAATGTCGACAATCGACGCCTCGGCTGTGCCCGACCGCGTTGTCGTCCGCCCGGTCTCGGCCTCGGTCTGCCGTATTTGGTAGTCCGCACGCTGCGCGGCGATCATGGCATTGTAATAGTCGAGGGCCGCATCGGGCGAATCGTCACGCAGGACCTGACCGTGATCAAGCAGGATCGCCCGGTCGCACAGCGTCTTGACGGCGGCGGGGCTGTGCGACACGAAGAGCAACGTCGTGCCGAGATCCCGAAACTGGCGGATGCGGTCGAAGCTCTTGTGCTGGAAATAGGCATCGCCCACCGACAGCGCCTCGTCGACGATCAGGATGTCGGGGCGCACGGCGGTCGCGACGCTGAACGCCAGCCGCACCTGCATCCCGCTCGAATAGGTACGCACCGGCTGGTCAACATAATCACCGATCTCGGCAAAGGCTTCGATCTCACTCATCAAGGAATCAATGCTCTCGCTGGGAATCCCAAGGATATGCCCGGCCATTCGAACATTCTGGCGGCCGGTAAACTCAGGATGGAAGCCGATGCCCAACTCCAGAAGTGCGGCAACGCGTCCGCCGGTCTCGAATGCGCCAGTGGTCGGACGAATGGTCCCCGTGAGCAGCTTGAGCAGCGTGCTCTTGCCGGCGCCGTTGGCGCCGATGATCCCCACGGCCTCACCCGGCGCCACGTCGAAGTTGACGTCGCGCAGTACCCAATTGACATCGTGGTGCGCCCCCAGGCCCACCCATTCCGCCAGGCGGCGCCATTTATGCGGATAGCGCTTGTACGCCTTGCCGAGATCCCGAACGCGCAGGTAGCCCATTACAGTTCGTCCACGATCTCTCCGCTCAACCTCCGGAACGCCACCAGGCCCAGCAGCAGCAAGGCCGCGGCGACCAGCGTCGGATAGACGAGCGAGGACCAATCGGGAGCCCGGTTATCGAGAAAGACGGTTTGCGCGAAACTGACGATGGGCCAGAACGGGTTCCACGCGAGCACCGTGGCGAATGCCTCTGGCACCGCGCGGCCGGGATAAACGATGGGCGTCAGCCAGAACCAGAACTGCAGCAACATCGACGTCGATTGCTCGACGTCACGGTAGAAGACGTTGATCGTACCGAGAAACACGCCCAGCCCCATCGCGAGCGCGACCACCAGGACTACGACCGGCACTATCGCCAGGATCGCAGGCCACGGAAAGCTGCCAACCGACACCAGAAAGGCCAGGAACAGCGCGCTCACGACCGCGAAGCTCGCCAATCCCGACAGCGCCACGATGATCGGCAGCGCTAGCTTGGGCAGATTGACCTTCTTGAGCAGCCCGGCGTTGTGCACGAACACGGCGACCGAGCGAATGATGAGGTCGCTGAACAACTGCCACAACAAAATGCCGGCGCAGAGGTAGATGCTGTAGGCGAACTTGGATTCGTGGCCCGGCAACGCGGGCTTCATGATCTCCGCGAACACCAGAGTGTAGATGAGAATCATTGCCAGCGGCTGCGCGACTGCCCAGAACCAGCCAAGCTGCGTGCCTAGATAGCGCGACACGAAGTCGCGCCTAACGCTGGCACCGATGAAGCCGCGGAACTGCCAGCATTCCCGCAGGAGGCCGGTCCGCAGCATGGGAATGGATGCCATGAGGTCGAGTCAGTGCCGTTCGCGGCGATCGTGGTGGCGGACGCGCGTCAAGGGCCCGGGTCGATTGCCCGTGAAGATGGGGATGGCCGGCGCACGCGTGTACTGCGGGTACGTGAGTGCAACAGCGTGACGTCGTTTCTCTTGATTCCGTTGCTCATGTTCATCAGAAGCCGCACTGCCGCTTCATTCAAGCGAACACGGCGAAAAACGGGGTTGTATCGTACCATCGTTTGCGCCCCGGAAATGGACCGGTTCGCGGGCCCCGATCATGGGCCCCGAGCGGGGCTCAATGCTTCGTGATTCCGCATGCTTCGCGAGATGACACTATGATTCCTCGCGATGTCGAGCAAGGGTCTCACCGATGTCGCGTGTCGTTCGGTACTCAATCGACCATCCGGTGCAGCAGGCGCGGCAAGTTGCCTCCGTGCATTGGACACAGGTCGACCAGGATACGCACCGACTTTGCCGCACGCAGAACGCTGGCGGCACGCCGATGATCAGCGTCGAGCCCGCCGCAACCGCGACCGCGCGCACCGCGTCGAACGTGCGCTGGATCCAGACACCAGAGCACAGGACGGATCAGGGGGCCTTCGGCTCGCGGCGGGCGCTTGCCAGCGCGCCGAATCGAGAAACGAGCAATCAGGCCACGGTGGCGTAGACCTTGCGCGTAACCGCGGCACAAGCACCCCAGGTGAACCCGGCCGCGCGTTCAATGCCCCGCTGGACCATTGCCGCGCGCGCCGACGGATCATCCAGAAGCGCCGTTATTTTGGCGGCCGTATCCTCGGGGCTGTCGGGCTCGAGGCTCTGGCCCGCGTCGCCCATCACCTCCGGGACGGAGGCCCGGTTCGAGGCAATGACCGGCACCCCGGACGCCATCGCCTCGAGGGGCGGAAGGCCGAAACCCTCGTACAGCGAAGGGAACACGAACGATGCCGCGCCTGCATAGAGGGACGGGAGCGTGGCGTCCCCGACGTGGCCCAGGAACCGGATCTGGCCGCGGTCTGCGAGCCGCCGCAACCGGCTCACGATGTCGGACGCGCGCCAACCGCGAGCGCCGGCAACCACCAGGGGGAAGCGCTCGCGGATCGCGGCGGGAATTTGGGCAAAGGCTTCGAGCACATGGAGGACGTTCTTCCGCGGCTCGATCGTGCCTACCGTGAGGATGTAGCGGCCATGGCTCAAGCCCAGGGAGCGAAGCGCCCCCACCGTTTCCTCCTCCGTGCGCTTGCGGTACACGCTCGACACGCCGAGGTGCGCCGTATGCACGCGTTCCGGGGCAACGCCGAAGGTTGCGATCACCTCGGAGCGCACGAAATTCGAATCGACCATGATCGCGCCCGCGCGCTCGAGGGCCTTGGGCAGGCCGCGCGCCAGCCAACGGACGCGGTCCGCCGGGTGGGTTTCCGGATAGTGGAGCCACGACAGATCGTGGACGGTGATGACGACGGGTACGTCGTAACCCAGCGGCACGTAGTTCTGCTCGTGGTAAAGATCGATCGCGTTCCGGCGTAAGCCGCTGGAGAATCCCATCCGTTGCGCCGCGATGCGCAGGCCGCCGCGAAACGGCAGCCACGGCTTGATTTGCTGGACCAGCGATGACGTGATGCCGTTCAGATCTGCGGGAGGACGCGGCGATTCGTGCCGCCAGCGATATCGGTAGAACGAGTATGGATCGACGTCCCCAGTGGCGGTCAGCGCAGCGCTCAACTCAACGATATATTTGCCAATGCCGGTCAGCGGTGAGAGGAGCGGGGTCGCGTTGAAGGCGACGCGAATGGTCATGGAGGAAGTCGAGGTGGACGATACTGCATCGGTCGGTCCGGCGTTAATCGCGCACGTTCATTTGCACAACACTACCTCTTTCAACGGGAGCATGCCGGAGCCGGACAACGCCAATGCAACCGCTGCAGGTCGGAAGATTCGCGCCGGCACGCCCGGCAAGGGCGTACCGCCGTCCTTGCTAAATATCACACTCTCCGCAGGGGCACCAACAAACCCGCACCAACGCCGGCACTGGGACACAACCGCGGAAGCTGCGTCCAAGGGAGCGCGTGGGCCTGTATCGTGCGCTCACGAAACCATATGGTCGGGCCACGTTCGAACGACCTCGCCGGACGAAATGGAACCGTCTCCTAATCCCGTGCGTTTGACGTGGATATTAGCCCCTCCTTGGCGGGAGCGAACAGGCGATAGCAGCAGGGATTGCCTGCCGATTGGCGCGGTCGCATCCGAACCGAAAATCGGCGAATGGCCCGGGAAACGACACCATTACGTCACGCTGTTCCCCCAACCGTCAGGCCGTCGATGCGCAGCGTGGGTTGTCCGACGCCAACAGGCACACTCTGGCCATCCTTCCCGCACGTGCCGACACCCGCGTCGAGCGCCAGGTCGTTGCCGATCATCGAAACCTTGGTCAACGCATCGGGGCCGTTGCCAATGAGGGTGGCTCCCTTTACCGGATACGTGAGCTTGCCGTCTTCGATCATCCACGCTTCGGCCGCCGAGAAGACGAATTTGCCGCTTGTGATGTCGACCTGGCCGCCGCCGAAATTGGCCGCGTAGAGGCCCGACTTCACCGACGCGATGATTTCTGCCGGCTCGCGGTCGCCCGCGAGCATGATCGTGTTGGTCATCCGCGGCATCGGCAGGTTCGCGAACGATTCGCGGCGACCGTTGCCCGTTGGAGCGACGCGCATGAGCCGCGAGTTCATCCGGTCCTGCATGTAGCACTGAAGGATGCCGTCTTCGATCAGCACCGTGCGCTGCGTTGCGTTGCCCTCGTCGTCGATGTTGAGCGAACCGCGACGCTGCTCGAGCGTGCCATCGTCGACGACGGTGACGCCTTTCGAGGCGACCCGCTTGCCCACGCGGCCGGAAAAGGCGCTCGTCCCCTTGCGATTGAAATCGCCTTCGAGTCCGTGCCCGATCGCCTCATGCAGCAGGATGCCGGGCCAGCCATTGCCGAGCACGACGGTCATGTTGCCCGCGGGTGCCTCGCGCGCACCGAGGTTGAGCACGGCCTGCGCGACCGCCTCGGTCGCATAGCGATCGAGCATTGCGTCGGTGAAATGCGCGTAGTCGAAACGGCCGCCGCCGCCGGAATAGCCTTGCTCGCGCCGGCCGTTTTCCTCGACGATGACGGTGATCGACATGCGCACGAGCGGCCGCACGTCGGCAACGACCTGACCGTCGCTGCGGGCGATGAGGATCGTCTCGTGCTCGCCGGCCAACGACGCCATCACGTGCGTGACCCGCGGATCGCGCGCGCGGGCGATTTGTTCGACCTTCTCCAGCAGCGCGACCTTGTCGGCCTCGCCAAGGCTTGCGACCGGATCGGCCAGCGAATACAACGCGCGCGCGCCACCGCGGCTACCCAGCGGCGTGACGACCGACTGTCCCTGCCGCCCGATCGCGCGGACGGCGTGCGCCGCTTCGGTGAGCGCGGCGAGCGAAATGTCGTCCGAGTACGCATAGGCCTGCTTGTCGGCGCTGACCGCACGCACGCCGACGCCGCGATCGATGTTGAACGTGCCCGATTTGACGATGCCTTCCTCGAGGCTCCAGCCTTCGAACCGCGCGTGCTGAAAATAGAGATCAGCAAACTCGACATCATGGTCATGGATTTCGGCCAGCACGCGCGAGAGCGCCGCCTGATCGAGGCCGGACGGCGCGAGCAGCAGATGCTCGGCATCGGCCAGGATGGCGGCAGACACCGGAGGAACGGACAGGTCGGTCACGGAAGCGGCCTTTCGGAGGATGTGGTCACGCGGATCGCGCGGACTCACTTTGTTTGACTATTTTGGGGCCGATCGGCCCCCATTTCAACGTCATGCGCCACGCTTAAGCCGCTGCCTGCCCAAGATAAGTGGCCGCTACCTGCGGATTCGCCGCCAGATCGGCGCTCGGCCCTTCGATCACCAGTTCGCCGGTCTCCAGCACATAACCGTAGTCGGCCACCTGCAGCGCCGCACGCGCATTCTGTTCGACGAGCAGGATCGACACGCCGCTCGCCTTCAATGCCGACACGATGCTGAAAATCTCGCGCACGATCAATGGTGCAAGGCCAAGCGACGGCTCATCGAGCATCAGCAGCCTGGGCTTGGCCATCAGCGCGCGCCCTAACGCCAGCATCTGCCGCTCGCCGCCGGAGAGCGTTCCCGCCTCCTGATCCTTGCGTTCGCGCAAGCGCGGAAAGCGCGCGTACACGTCATCAAGGGTGCGCAGCGCGTCGCGATCGCCACGCCGCAGCCGCGCAAACGCGCCGAGTTCCAGATTATCGCGCACTTTCATCGAACCGAAGAGATCGCGCTTCTCGGGGACTAGTACCATCCCTTCGCCGACACGCTGTTCGACCGTAAGCTGGTTCACGCGCTCGCCGCGATAGCGAACGTCACCGTGCGCCGGAAGCGTCCCCATGAGGGCGGCGAGCAGCGTCGTCTTGCCCGCGCCGTTGGGGCCGATGACGGTAACGATGCTGCCTTCGTCGACCTTGAGCGAAATGCCATGAACGGCTTCGACGTTGCCATAAGCCACGCAAAGGTCGTGGACGTCGAGAAGCGTGGTCATGGCAGCATCTTCATACGACGCCGCCAAGGTAGGCTTCCAGCACCACAGGATTCCTTTGAATATCGGCCGGCAAACCTTCGGCGAGTTTCTCGCCGAAATCCATGACGACCAGCCGATCGGCCAATCCCATGACGAAGTCCATGTCGTGTTCGACCAGCAAGATTGTCATGCCCTCGGCCTTCAGGGCGCGCAGCAGTTGCGCAAGTTCCTGCTTTTCGAGGTAACGCAATCCGGCGGCGGGCTCATCGAGCAGCAGCAGCGCCGGGTCGGCCGCGAGTGCGCGTGCAATCTCGACGATGGGCTGCTGGGCTAACGGCAGGCTGCCCGCCAGGTCGAACGTGT
>Ga0184626_10000294_pt1 | contig 14621 bp, 18 predicted proteins | sample PLM3_60_b1_FD_133142 | JGI IMG/M metagenome (GOLD analysis project Ga0184626, IMG submission 133142) | Groundwater sediment microbial communities from an aquifer in East River, Colorado, USA - PLM3_60_b1 | ecosystem: Environmental > Terrestrial > Soil > Riparian zone | place: USA: East River... | reverse complement strand
TGGATCAAAAGGCGCAGGGGCTGGGCCTCGAGAATTTCTCGGTGTTCAAGGAGAACGAGGCCAAGGGCGGCTATCACCTGCAGATGCCGCCCGGGCAGAACGGCAATTACATGGCCTTCAACATCACGCACAAGGATCCGGTGCTGCGCCAGGTCTATGGCGATGTCCGCTTCCGCAAGGCGATGTCGCTGGCCATCAACCGGGACGAGCTGAACGAGCTTCTTTGGTTCGGGCTCGGCCATCCGGCACAGGCAACGCCGCTCGGCGTCGCCTTCGTCACCGACGAGGACAGGCAGTACATGACCTCGTTCGATCCGAAGCAGGCCGGCACGCTTCTCGATGAGATGGGTCTCAAGATGGGCTCGGATGGCGTGCGGCTGCGGCCGGACGGCCAGCCGATGACGATCCTGTGGGAGTATTCGACCCAGTTCGGCTCCTCCAACTTCGTCCAGCTCGTCCGCGACTACTGGAAGGCGGTGGGTATCAACGTCAATCTCAAGGAGGTGACGAGCCAGGTGACGCGCGAGAAAGCCTTTGCCAGCGAGAGCGATATCAATATGGAATGGGACGTGCCTTTCGAGCCGAACATGATCAGCCAGATCGAGCTGTATGTCCCGCCCTATGGCGACATCGGCCCGCTGTTCGGCGTTCCCTGGCAGGATTACGTCAACAGCAACGGCGCCAAGGGCGAGCAGCCGCCGGAATGGGCGCAGCGTCTGTTCGACCTCGCCAAGGAGTGGAAGACCCTCCTGCCCGGCAGCGACCGCTATATGGAGATCGGGCGCGAGATGGTGCGTCTCAATCTCGACAACATGGCGATCATCGGCACCGTCGGCGACCTGCCGGGGCCGACCGTGATCTCGAACCGGCTGGCCAACGTGACGGAGTGGAAAGTGCAGAACTTCAACTACGCGCGCACATATCCGTTCCGCCCCGATCAGTGGTACTTCATGGAGTAGGACGACGAGCGCCGCCGCGAAGGGCCGATACGGCGCTTCGCGGCGGCCGCGATTTTCGCTTGCGCAGCCATGCTGAAACTCGCCCTGCAGCGCCTCGGCTATATGGCCGTCACCTTGCTGATGGTGTCGGTGGTCACATTCGTGATCATTCAGCTGCCGCCGGGCGACTACGCCGACTCCTATGCCGCGAAGAAGGCGCAGGCCGGTGTCTCCATGACCCGGCAGGATGTGGAGGATCTGCGACACACACTCGGCCTCGACCGGCCGCTGCAGGAGCAATATGTGCGCTGGATGTCGCGCATCCTGCTGCATGGCGATCTCGGCTATTCCTGGGAATGGCGCCGGCCGGTGGCCGACGTGATCGGCGAGCGGTTGCCGCTCACGCTCGTGCTGGCCTTCTCGACGCTGATTTTCATGTATGCCGTGGGTCTGCCGATCGGCATCTACTCCGCCGTGCGGCAATATTCGATCGGCGACCACGTCTTCTCCGGCCTCGGCTATATCGGGCTGGCGATTCCCAATTTCCTGTTCGCGATCATCTTCATGTATCTGGGCCAGCAATGGTTCGGTCAGAGCGTCGGCGGGCTGTTCTCGCCGCAGTTCGAGGATGCGCCCTGGAGCTGGGCAAAGCTGTGGGACATGCTGCTGCATCTCTGGATTCCCGTGATCGTCCTGGGAACCTCCGGCACGGCTTATCTGGTCCGCTCGATGCGCGCGGCGCTGCTGGATGAGTTGGACAAGATGTATGTGGTGGCGGCGCGGGCGGGCGGGCTGTCGCCGATGCGGCTGCTCTTCAAGTATCCGGTGCGGATGGCGTTGAATCCGCTGGTCAGCACGCTCGGCTGGCGGCTCACCTACGTCATCTCCGGCGCGCCGATCGTCGGCTATGTGATGGCGCTGCCCGACACGGGTCCGCTGTTTCTTCATTCGCTGATGAACCAGGACATGCAGATGGCCGGCGCCATGGTCTTCATCTTCTGCGCGCTGACGATCCTCGGCACGTTCGTATCCGACCTGCTGCTGGCGCTGCTCGATCCCAGGATCAAGATGGCATGACCAGCCCGGCGATCATCCTGCGCCCGCGAAGCGCGAAACTGCGCCGGCCCGATGTCGCGACTCAGTGGCAGCTGATCTGGCGCCGCTTCCGCCGCCATCGCCTGGCGCTGACGGGCGTCGTCATCATCGCCCTGCTGGTCATCATGGGGCTCTTCGCGGAAATCCTGGCGCCCTACGGCCCGTCCGAGCGCAACCCGCGCTATGTCAGTGGTCCGCCGATGATGCTGCATATGTTCGATGCCGAGGGCGGGTTCCATTTCCGTCCGTTCGTTTATGGCCGGAAGATCGTGCGCGATTCCGTGACCTTGCGGCCCATGGCGGTGGTGGATGAATCGGTGCGCTGGCCGGTCGCGTTCTTCGTGCGCGGACAGGAATACAGCTTCTGGGGGCTGTTCCGAACGGAGATCCATCTGTTCGGGACCGAGGCTGGTTTCGTGCATCTGTTCGGCACCGACGATATCGGGCGCGATGTCTTCTCGCGCAATCTCTTTGCCGCGCGGATTTCGCTTTCCGTCGGTTTGATCGGCGTCGCCGTGGCCTTCGTGCTGGGCACGGTGATCGGCGGCATCGCCGGCTATTTCGGCGGGCTGGTGGACAACCTGATCATGCGGCTGATCGAGTTCATCCGCTCGGTGCCCACATTGCCGCTTTGGCTGGCGCTCAGCGCCGCCCTGCCCCGCGATTGGAGCGCGCTGCAGGTCTATGTCGCGATCACCTTGATCCTGGCCCTCATCGGCTGGACATGGCTGGCGCGAACGGTGCGGAGCAAGCTGCTGGCCTTGCGCGAGGAAGAGTTCGTGATGGCGGCGCGGCTTTCCGGGTGCAGCGACGCGCGCATCATCGGCCGGCATCTGCTGCCGTCGTTCGCCAGCTACCTCATCGTCGATCTGACGATCTCGTTTCCGGAAATCCTGCTCGCGGAGACGGCGCTGAGCTTCCTCGGCCTGGGCTTGCGCGAGCCGGTGGAGAGTTGGGGCGTCATGCTCTATGCCGCGCAGAACATCCGGGCCATCGCCCATATGCCCTGGCTGCTGATCCCCGGCTTGTTCGTCATTCTCGCGGTCCTGGCCTTCAATTTTGCCGGCGACGGGTTGCGCGACGCGGCCGACCCCTATGCCAAGTAGATCGCGATGACGGCCGGGCCGCTGCTCTCCCTCCGCAATCTGCAGGTCGAACTGCGGGTCGAAGGCGGATCGCTGCCGATCCTCGACGGCATCGATCTCGACCTCGCGCCGGGCAAGGTGCTGGCCTTGGTCGGCGAGAGCGGTTCCGGCAAGAGCGTCACGGCGCAGGCGATTCTCCGCATCCTGCCGCGGATCCTGCGCATTGCCGGAGGCCAAATCCGGTTCAGGCCGAACGGCAGCGACATCGACCTGGCGGCGCTGTCCGCCGACGGCGGAGCGATCCAGGGCATCCGCGGCCGGCAGATCGCCATGATCTTCCAGGAGCCGATGAGTTCCTTCTCGCCGCTGCATACGATCGGCAATCAGGTCGGCGAGGTGCTGCGCATTCACGAGCGCCTCTCAAAGATCGAGGCCAGGGAGCGGACGATCGGGTTGTTCGACCGGGTCGGGATTCCAAATCCGGCGAGCGCCGTCGACCGCTATCCGTTCGAGTTCTCCGGCGGCATGCGGCAGCGGGCGATGATCGCCAAGGCGCTGTCCTGCAGTCCGTCGCTGCTGCTGGCCGACGAGCCGACGACCGCGCTGGATGTCACGATCCAGGCGCAGATCCTGACGCTGATGCGCGATCTGCAGGCGGAGCTGGGCATGGGCATCCTCTTCATCACCCATGATCTGGGCGTCGTCGCGCAGATGGCCGACGAGGTGGCCATCATGTATGCCGGCAAGATCGTCGAGCGCGGGCCGGTGCGGGCGATTTTCAAACAGCCGCTGCATCCCTACACGATCAACCTGCTGCGGGCGGTGCCGCGATTGCAGGATCTGCATCGGCGCCGGGCGCTGAATCCGATCCGCGGCAGCGTTCCCAGCCTGTTCGAGATGCCGGCCGGCTGCGCCTTCCATCCGCGCTGCGAGTTCTACATGGCGGGCCGCTGCGATGCAGCGACGCCGGAGCTTCTTCCCGTCGGCGTCAATCATTTCGTCGCCTGCTATCGCCATGGATGATCTGTTCGACACCGCGGCGGCCGGCGGCACGCTCATCGAATTGCGCGACCTCAAGGTGCATTTTCCGCTGCGGAAAGCGAAGTTCCTGGAGAAATCGCCGGGCGCGGTGCGCGCCGTCGATGGCGTGTCGCTGCGGATAAGGCGCGGCGAGACGCTGGGCCTGGTGGGCGAGAGCGGATCGGGCAAGACGACCCTGGGCCGTGCCGTGCTGCGCGCGGTGGAGCCGACCGGGGGCCAAGTGCTGTTCCACCGCAATGGCAACGCCATCGACGTGACCGCGCTCAACCGCCGCGGGCTGCGCCGGCTGTGGCAGGACATGCAGATGATCTTCCAGGATCCCTACGCCTCGCTGAATCCCCGCATGTCGGTGCGCGACATCATCAGCGAGCCGTTGGTGGCCAATCATCTGGCGCGCGGCAAGGTGTTGGAGAAACGCGTCGCCGACATCGCCGGCAAATGCGGCCTCGCCACCGAGCATCTCAGCCGCTACCCTCATGCCTTCAGCGGCGGGCAGCGGCAGCGCATCGCCATCGCGCGCGCCTTGGTGCTGCAGCCGGAGTTCGTCGTCTGCGACGAGCCGGTGTCGGCGCTGGATGTCTCGATCCAGGCGCAGATCCTCAATCTGCTGCGGACGCTGCAGCGGGAGCTGGGCCTCACATACCTCTTCATCTCCCACGATCTCGCGGCGGTCGCCTATGCCAGCGATCGCGTGGCGGTGATGTATCTCGGCCAGATCGTCGAGCTGGCGACGACCGAGGAGCTGTATTACCGGCCGAAGCATCCCTATACCGAGGCGCTGATGGCGGCGATTCCGGCCGCCGATCCCGAGACGCAGATGCGGCCGGCGCCGCTGGCGGGCGAGCGGCCCGATCCCGCCGCGCCGCCGCCGGGCTGCCGCTTCCAGACCCGCTGTCCCTATGCCGATGCGCAATGCCGCAGCGAGCCGCCGCCGCTGATCGAGCTGGCGCCCGGCCATTTCGCGGCCTGCCACCACACCGCGCGGCTGCGGCTGCGCGGCGCGCTGCAGCAGGAGGACGCGCCGGCCGCCGCTGAATTTTTGCTCTTGGAGTGACGTCAGGGTCAGCGCAAGTTGTGCAATTTGCGCTATTTTCCGCGCACGAGAGGGCAGGGATTTCAAGCGGTTGCGGGACGTGTACGTGCGTAGGAATTTCGTCCAACATCGTGATCTGAAAAGCGATTCCGGAGAAAGCGGAGTTTTCCGGAAAAATTTTTGTGATTTGCGGATCGATGCCATGCAAGGGAAGTCTGTCGCGGGCTGTGCTCCGTTTGAGCAGGAGCGGTGATCAGGATTCAACAGCGACCCGAATAGCATTGCATACCGACACACGAGCCCATCCCCACCTAGCCCCAAGGCGGGCGGTTTTCCTAAGTCCCCATACAATGTCCAAAATCGGAGCCGCAAAGGTGGGGGTCCGAAGCATTTCTATTGTAAGCGGAGCGCTTCCGAAATGCAAGGAATTTAATCCAAACGAGTCACTGGGCTCCGGAAACCAACAGCAATCGTACCGTCCGAGGAAAGCCGCCTGTTGGCGGAGGCCGATCCCTTGGTCCAGTCCGCTGAGGAACTCGCCAACTGCCTCGAGCGGCCGGTCTACGCTGCGGAAGAATTCAAGGACCGTGCATGTGACTTCCTCCATGCGGCGGTACTCGATCCTGTCCAAAGGAACCCTGGGTTCGGCGAGCAGTTCGTGGCGGATTTGTCTTCTGCGGTGGTGCTGATCTTCCCGATCGCCGAAGTGGAACGCTGCGCCGAAGCTTTGGAGGCTTACAGCGGCGCCGTCGCAGTGCTGTCACGCGAGATCGACACTTCGGTGGCCAACGCCTCAGCCGAAATCAATCGCAGCTTCCACTGAAGCCACGCGCCGCTGTATCGGCTCATCGGGTATCGCCGGCAGCTCAGGCGTACAGCAAAACCGGGCGCTGGATCGGCGTCAGCAATCGGGGCCCCAATATCCAGGGATCTGTGCGGTCAGTGCAATGGCGCCGGTCCGTCCACACTCCGGTCGAGAAAGGGGGGCCGCGGCGATCGTCTGCTTGCCGTGATATCCAAGCGGGGTTTCTTATCCGGTTCGACGCTGCCCGAGAGTGTCACCGCGGATTTCATCATGGCGGATGCCGCGCTGTATTCGTATCGCATCATCCTGGCGATGCCGGATTCAATCAAGAGACCGATCTCCGTGTTCGGTTCCATGCCCTGCGCCGTCTTCGACAGCTGCAGGATAATGGGAACGTAGAACGACCTGTCCTCCGGGCTGAACCTGAGTTGACACACCAGGTGAGCCATCTGCGATACGAGATGGTTCAACTGTTTGCGATCGGCAGAGAGCTGCGACCGGGGCGCCGAGCTGTTTCCTGCCCGGTTCATGCGTTGCCCACCGTTACGTTGAGGTTCTGCATGGCGGCGAGAAGCTGGGACCTTTGCAGATGAAAGGCCGTCGTGTTGAGGTTCCTGACGACGATCGTGTTCCGGGTGCCGCGCCGATCGTCGATATCGATCCGAACGGCGGAGATGCGGGGGGTCACATGCCGTCGGGCGCTCTGCCGGTCTGTGAGGCTACTCATGTTGCGACTCCTGCCTTCATTGTTGCGTTCGCGACCGGCTGCTGCCCGATCGCTGCGGATTGTTTTTGTCTGTCGCCCATTATTCGCTCGCCGGATGTAACACAGATTAAGAACGGCGGATGATAGCTATGGGCGTTTCACACAACTCGCTGGTGTGTCTAATAGGGACTGCGTAGATCCGGGCCTGGTCAGCGACTTTTGGCCGGAAAACAAAGCAATTGGCGCGTTGTTTCGGCGTTTCCCGAGTCTATCGTTTCCGATCTCCGTAGCCGAGGAAGTAGAAACTAGCGCGGCGGACCGATCGGAAGATTCTGGGTCAGAGTGAGAATGCCTTGTTGTCATTCCGCGGCGGACGGCCTAGTATGACAGTGTCATACTCATGGCCCAGGGGCGAGAAGGAGCCATCCGCCATGCCGCGCACGAGCCGGCCGATCACCGTCACACTTGGCGACCTGCAGGCGCGGGTCGAGGCGCGGGTGAAGTCCGGCGCTTATGCCTCCGCCAGCGAGGTCATGCGCGCAGCGGTGCGCGCCCTGGATCGCGAGGAGGCGGCGGTCACCGACTGGCTGCGCCAGCGCATCGACGAAGCCCTCGCCGATCCCCGCCCAAGCATCCCCGCCCGAACGGTCTTCAAGAAGCTTCGCCAGCATCACACCACCAGGTCGAGGACCCGGCGGCGTGAAGAAGCATGAAGTACAGGGTCAGTTTTCGCCCGTTGGCGGAATCCGATCTGTTCGGACTCTACGACTACATCGCCCGTGAGTCCGGTCATGGAGTGGCCGGCGCCTATATCGACCGCATCGAAGCGGCCTGCATGGCGCTCGCCACCTTTCCCCGGCGCGGCAAGCGGCGGGACGATATCCGCCCCGGCCTAAGGACGCTCGGATTCGAGCGGCGCGCGACGATTGCGTTTCGGGTGATGCGGACAGAGGTCGTGATCGTCCGCATCTTCTATGGCGGACAGGACTATGAGCCCGTGCTGCGAAGCGCGACCGGCGAATGATAGGCGCGGCCTGAATCCAATCGGTCCTTTTGAACAGTCCGGAAATCTCAGGCTAGCTCACGCCGCCTCCCATTTTCCCATCGCGACCCAATTCCACCGTCATCATAGAGTCTCGACCGGCGTGGTTACCTGATCGCGCGCACCCCTGCGCAGCTTCCCTGATTTGGCCGCAACACGCAGAGGCGGCCATTCTTTCTACACCTCGATCGCATCGACAAGGTCGAGGGCCCGGCCATCCGGCAACAGCTTCACCGCCTTGAAGATGTCCTTCACTCTTGCCCGGGATATGCCGGTGAATCGGGGGCAATGAATGATCTCTTCCAATTCGGGTGTCGGCTTGGAATCGCTGTGAAACACCGCGACGTAGTCGCCATGCCTGTTCTTGATCCGCACTCGGTACGGCATTCGATGCCCGACGGTTTGTCGCAATCTTGTAACGAAGCGCACACAGCAGCGGGTCTACTCCGTAATGCAAATCGGCGCTACCTTGCCGCCATGTTGTCGGATGTGGATGTCTGGCGCTCGGCCGTGGCGCTGATGAAGCGCTATGGCGCCAACGCCGGATTCGAGGCGGCCAAGCGGGCGGAGCACCTGCAAGAGAGCGCGGATCTGGAAGGCGGCGCGAACTGGGTTCGGATTCTCCGGGCGATCGAGCGTTTCCGGGCGGAACGGCCCGACGGGAGCGAGCGGCTACATTAAGCGCTGGCGAGACGGTCATGGGTATCCCATATAACACACAGCGCAATCGATGGTAGAAAGAGGCATATGTACAAGAACATCAGGCCACCCCGCACTGCAGACAGCATCATGGCCCTGCCGGTTGAGATATGGAATCTCGAGCTCACCGGACGGCCGAGGCGGAAAAATGCCGACCCGGCTATCAGCCAAGTTACGGAAACCGAGGTGGTGCCAACGCTTGCGGCGCCGACCGAGCAGGCCGGGCTGTAACAGTCAGTAACACTAAATCGCTGGCCGCCGCCGGTTGGACGCCGATAGGATCGGCGCAGGCCACAGGCGAAATTTGCATTGGAGTCTGAGATGCGAAATCTGCTGCTCGGATGTGCCGCGCTCCTGATCCTCGCTACGGCGAATGCGCCGCGGGCGCTGGCTTTTGAGACACAGTACGATCAAGGCACCAACCCGACCGGCAGTGCCAGATATGCCGACCCCGACGAGCAGTTTGACGCGCTGGCGGATGGTGCGGGCGGTGGGTCGCCGCTTATCTTCAATTTCGGCGCCGGGAATGTGGCTTGGAGCCACCAGCAGACGACGGCCGCCGTTGCCGATCATAGCGTCCGCTGGTCCCCGGAGCGCATACGAACGGTGTTCGGCCCGGACGCCCACTACTGACGACCGACGGGTGGCGCGCGGGAGACCGCGGCCGCGCTGTCGCAATTTGAACCACTGGTGAGGCTTGCGCCCTCTTCCGTGCAAAGAGAGCTACCCGAGGCTGGAGTACATCTGCGAGTCAAATTCATGGACTGGGCCGTGAGATCATAAATATGAAACTGGACGGATTGCCTGGGTCCGCTTCGGAAAGCCGCCAGCCACCGCAGGCAATCCGGCGAATGCGTGTGTGGAAGCAGCGGCCGGACCAACCACCTCCAGGCTATCGGAGGCATCGCGGAAGCGCCCATGGACAGAAGGGATCAAAATTTGGCGGCTGTTCACGCCTGATTGCACAACGAGTCGGCGTGAGCTGCGCGCATCTTCACACGGATCCGTGCTCCCACTCCACCTCTGTCGCAATGCGCATCACGGTTCGACGTAGCCACATGTGCGCTGGGTCACGATCGTAGGAGGCGTGCCAGACGAGCGTGATGGGCTGCTCCCGCAGCTTAACCGGTACCGGGCTGAGGCTGAGCCCGAGCGCTCCGGCGAAGAAGCGCGCGAGCTTGGTGTGCATGGTCGTGACGACCGCGGCGCCTGCCACGAGAAATGGCACCGCCACGAAGCGCGGCGTTGTGAGCACGACCGTGCGCCTGAGCCCGAGCGACGCGAGCGCCTCGTCCACCACCCCCTGCTCGCCCTTGCGCTGGCTCGTGAGCACGTGCGGCAGCCGCACGTAGTCCTCGAGTGAGATCGGCGGCGAGACACCGACCCGGTCGGCGTTGAACATGCATAGAAAGGTGTCGGTGCCGAGCTGGCGCTGCTTGTGGTGGGTCCGTCCCTCTGGCGGCAGCGGCCCGAAGACGATGCCGAGGTCCAGGTTGTCGGCGTCAAGCTCGTCGAAGAGCCGGTCGGTGGCGTAATGGCGTAACCGGACGCCGGGAGTGGTCTCGCAGACGTGGGCGAGCAGCGCGGGACCGAACAGCACCTCCGCGCTGTCCGGAAGGCCGATCCGGAACAGCCGCTCGGCCGTTCCGGCGTCGAACGTCTCGTCCCGGGACACCAGGGTCGTGATCTGAGCGAGGGTGATTCGCACCGGGTCGATCAGCGCGAGGGCGCGGGGGGTAGGGCGCATGCCCTCCGGCCCTCGGGTCAGGAGTTCGTCACCGAACAGCTCGCGCAGGCGGGCGAGGTTGTGGCTCATGGCAGACTGCCCGAGGCCGAAGCGGGCCGCGGCGCGCGTGACGCTGCGCTCCGTGAGCAGCGCGTCGAGGGCGACGAGCAGGTTCAGATCGACCCGGGTCAGATTGACGTGGTCGATGGTCATTATTAATCCCATCTGTTTGACCGATGATCATACGCGGCCCATCTCCCGGGGCAAGGGCAGCCATGACAGGTGCTGAGCCCGGCATCCAACCCAGGAGATCGCAATGACCATCCATCGCACCATCCTCGCCGCCGCACTCGCCTTAGCCTCCACCGGCGCGGCCCACGCGGACGGACTCCGGCCGCTCGAGGCTCGGAGCATCGACCTCGGCGAAATGGCGGGCGTCGCCTACTACATCGTCGAGCGCGACGGTTTCCGGGTCGTCGCCATCCTCGCGCAGGGCGTAACCGGGGCGCCGGTGCGCTTCGAGACCGTCCTTGCCCCGGGCCAGAGCGTGGTGCTCTCCACCCCGCGCGACGAGGGTCTCGTTGGCAACGCGATCGAGATCAGCCGGCGGGACGACCAGGTGCTGGTCCAAGAGCCGACGGTCACGAACTGAACCGGACCAGCGGTCGCGCGCGGCGCCAACCGGATGATGACTCCGCTGGAGAATGCACCCAAAGCGCTCATCGCGATGCTCGATGGCCGCAATTTCGGCAAGACCAGTGTGCAGGTCGCAGCAACCTAAAGGAGAAGGTACATGGATAAGCTTGATGGAAAAACTGCGCGCGTTACCGGTTGGAACAAGGACATGAAGTTGAAAGGTTCGAAAGCCCTGCTGTTGGAATATCTCGCTGCGATCCGCGATCCGGAACGCGCTGCATCGCTTTTTGCGGACGACGGAGCGTTCGAACTGCCGTTCCTGCGCTCGCTGGGAGTCGGACCTCGCTACATTGGCCGACGTGAGATCGCCGAGTTCCTTCACAAGCTGCACCAACTTTATCCGAACTTTGCGTTCGCGGCGGACGATATCCACATCCTCATCGAGACGCCGGAAAAGACGTTCGCCGAGTACGTGGCACACGCGCGCGCCGCTGCGACCGGCCGAACGGTCCATACCCTGTTCACTGGGTACCTAGTGGCAGAAGCTGGTGAGATCAAGTTGCTGCGCGAAACCTTCAATCCGCTGGCGATGGCGCAGGCGCAACTGCCGAATGGAGTCGCCGATATCGGACCACCCGGCGATGAGGTGCACTCTTTCTGAACGTGCGAGCAAAGTCGTGGGTCTTAGCCTGCGTCCTTCCGGTCGAGCTTTTCCGCGCTTTGAGGATTTCGATCACATGAGCGCGCGCCTACGAACTATTCATGACGCAAGCCACCGACGCCGATCTCCAGGCTGCTATCGCCGAGATCGAGCGATGACACGACCCACACAGCACGTAGTGGCTGCCGATGCCCAGCCGGCGTCCGGCCAAAGAGGCTGTACCAAGCGCGACAACCACACCGCCGAAGCGCCCCACCACGCAGGGTTGACCATGGCCTGTCTGGATTGAGCGAAGCGCTCAACCAATTCGTGGGCTAGAGCCGCTTTGCGTCAGCCCCAGCCATTCGCTGCTATAATGCCAGCGTCAGCTTGAACCTCAGCACCGGACTTGGTCAGGCAGCGCCCCTATGGCGCAGATGTGCCAGTATCGGACCAACGCCTAGATCGTCGTGTGAACGCATTACTTGACCTGTGAGTGAGATCACACCGCATTTGGCCGGAAGAACACCGGATAGGTAGACCGCTACCGGACGTAGCCCAAAGCCTCGATCTTCAGCAGAATATGCTGTGCCGCCTGATCGGGCGTTTGCTCTTGCGTGTCGATGCGCAGGTCAGGGCGGCTTGGCACTTCGTAGGGATCGTTCACGCCGGTGAAATTCGGTAGGAGGCCGGCTCGTGCCTTGACATAAAGCCCCTTGCGATCCCGCGCTGCACATACCTCGACCGGGGTGGCAACGTAGACCTCGATGAATCCGCCGTACGCTTCAACCACTTCGCGGACCTGACGCCGAACGTTTTCGTATGGGGCGATGGGAGCACAAATGGCGACACCGCCGCTCTTGGCAATTAGGCTCGCAACGTAACCAATCCGCAAGACATTGAGGTCTCGGTGCTCCCTGGAGAAGCCGAGCTCGCTGGACAGGTGACGGCGTACGACGTCACCATCGAGGAGCGTTACGGGCCGGGTGCCATCCTCGTTCAGCTTAGCCAATACGGCGTTCGCGATCGTTGATTTCCCGGCACTGGGCAGTCCGGTGAAGAAGACGACGAACCCCTGCCGATGCCGCGGGGGGCTGCCTCGACGAAGCTCATCCAGAACCTCGGGAAAGGACATCCAGTCCGGAATGTCGAGCCCAAAGCGCAGACGCCGCCGTAGCTCCGTACCGGAGATCGTCAAGGACGTCTCCGCCTCGCGAAGCTCGTTGTGAGGCACGAATTCCCCGCGCTCCGGCACATAAACCATTTCCTCGAACGGGAGCATCTCGATCTCAAGCTGGTCGGCGTAACGGCGCACGAGCTCTTGCGCCGCATAGGGATCATAAAAGTTGCCCCCATTTGCATCATTGCCAGGTCCGGCGTGATCGCGGCCGACTATGAAATGCGTGCAGCCGAAATTTCGCCTAATGATGGCATGCCATACGGCTTCACGCGGTCCTGCCAGACGCATGGCCAGCGGCAGCAGGCTCATGATCGTCGTCTGTTCGGGATAGCGCCGGAGTACGTGCTCGTAGCAGCGAACCCGGGTATAGGGATCCACGTCGCCAGGCTTCGTCATGCCGACAACCGGATGCAACAGCAAATTGGCTTCCGCCGCCTTTACCGCCCGCGCGGTCAGCTCAAAGTGCGCCCTGTGTATGGGATTGCGGGTCTGGAACGCGACTACTCGCAGCCAGCCGCGGTCGAGGAACTTCCGGCGCAGGCTCGTGGGATCATCGCGAAGGTGCTTGTAATCATAGTGGGCTGGTGGCTCGAGGCCACTGACCGGGCCGCCGAGGTAGACGGGATTGGTCCGATGAGCGAGATTGAAGACGCCGGGGTGAGCCGTGTCGGTTGTGCCATAAGTCTTGCGCGCTTCCAGTTCCCTATCTGGAGTCCATTTAACCTCGACCTTCATCGTGGCGACGACGATGCCCTCGCGGTCGCGCAGAGCAATTCGCTCGCCGGTTGCCAATTGTTCGGCGAACTCCTTGCTGACATCGAGGACCATCGGGATCGGCCATGGGAGGCCGTTCGGCAGTCGCATGTCGTGGACGACGCGCTCATACTCCTCCCGATTCATGAACCCGGAAAGCGGCGAGAGCGCCCCATTCATTAGCAGCTCGATATCGCAGACCTGGCGCTCAGTCAGATCCCAGGAGCGATAAGCGATCGCCCGCTCGCGTTCTGCTTCGAGGGTGTCGCCGGATATGTAGAGAACCGAAAGCTTGCCGCCGTACGGTGCGATCAGTGTTCGCATTTGTTCCTCCCATAGCGATATGCTCGACGATAACCTCCAGTACTAGTGAGTGCCACCTTTCGCGAACGAGCTGGCGACTTCCGAGCGGCGGTCAGAATAATTACAGCGACCGTTGCGGAAGCGCCGTTTCGAATACCGCCCATTTATTTGGTCTACGCGGCAAGCCACCTTCCTGAGTTCAGCCGCCCTGTCATATCTGACAGCGGGTCACCCATCACCGTCGACGGGCCTCCATCCGTGAGGAGGGGGTCCACAGGGAGATCCGATTCGCAGTCGAGCGGAGATTCCCAGCGCGCTGTTACGGGCGGGCGCGGCCGGCGACCAAACGCGTTGTCTCGCGATAATCGATTCAAAGAGATGCCAGAATCAAGTTCGCTTCGGGTCAAAACCTGCGGTGATGATCGCTCACACGCTTTGTCCGCTTAGCTATAATGGCTACGTTGCCGTCCACCGCATCGATGTCGAGGTTGTCGCCGACAAAGGCAGCGCAGAACATCGAGAAGCGGCTCACCGTATTGGGATCAAGATAGAGCGTCAGTGGAATCGCCCGGGCCGAAGGACTGTCCCGAGGGCCGTTGAGCGGCAACCGTGACCGCACACCGCCACCTGCCAAATGTGACGATATTCCCAAGACCGCGCAGGCGCGGCCTAGCTAATACAACTCCTAATAATATCGTCGTCATATAGTCATATCGTAATATCGCCTGTTGCCAATTTCCCCGGCGTGGAGTTATACTTTCTTATCGGGTTCGGCGGCGCCGGGTCGTGTTAAGGCCGCATGGGCGTATGTTGGCCAACGCAATTAGCGTTGCAGGTAGTTCCAAATCAATAAGGCCGGGGAAACGAAACAGGGATTCGAGACCAAAAGCAAAATGACCTAACCCCGGGACGGGGGCTACGAGACCTAACCCTGGGACG
>Ga0184626_10000293_pt1 | contig 14640 bp, 15 predicted proteins | sample PLM3_60_b1_FD_133142 | JGI IMG/M metagenome (GOLD analysis project Ga0184626, IMG submission 133142) | Groundwater sediment microbial communities from an aquifer in East River, Colorado, USA - PLM3_60_b1 | ecosystem: Environmental > Terrestrial > Soil > Riparian zone | place: USA: East River... | reverse complement strand
GGTGGTGGCGCAGTGGCACCTTGACCACGAAGCGCTCGGCGACCACCAGGCCGGCCGCGTACAGCAGCGGCGGCCAGAGATCTGGCCAGGCGCCGTCGCGGAGCTCGCGGACGGCGCCCGGCAGGTACAGCAGGACCACCACGACGGCCGCGGTGGCGACCGTCAGGACGAACAGCCAGGCGGCGCGCGGGAGCGACGCCGCCCTGACGCTGTGCGGCAGCGTCGCGGAGTCGCTCGTCGGGCCCGCCACCTGGCGATCTACGACCAGGTGGTCGAGCGCTTCGACCAGGTGGTCGAGGCGCGGATGGCGACGACAGCAGAGCGCTGTTCCATTTTCGGTTCCTCTCCCTTGCGCACCCGCTGGGGGGAGCGGGCCGGTGCAGCGGCGAATGGGCGAGTCGATGCGCTGATTCTGCTCGGATCACGACCCATCGCGCAATGCTCCTGAAGGGCTAAACGAGACTATTAATCTGTACGATACGTAGACTAGTTTTGGTGGCTGTGGGCGGCGTGCGGCGTAATGGTCATGATTTCGCGCGGCCGTCCGCTTTTATTCCGCGCAATGCGAGCGTGGCGGCCCCGACCAGGCCGGCGGCCGGGCCGAGCCGGGCGGGGGCGACCGGCGGCAGCTCCCGGTGCGCGCGACCGAACACGAACCGCTCCATGCTGGCCCTTGCCGGTGCCAGCAGCAGGTCGCCGGTGGCGGCCAGCCCGCCGCCGACCACCACCAGGTCCGGGTCGAAGATGGTGACCAGCGAGGCGATCCCGACCCCGAGCCAGTACCCGGTCCGCTCGAACAGGGCAATGGCCGCCTGGTCGCCCTCCTTGGCGGCCTGGAAGACGATCTCGCCGGTGACCCGCTGCGGACCGCCGGCGAGGGTGGCCAGCCGGCCGCCGGGGTCCGCCGCCGCCACCGCCCGCGCGGCGCGGCCGAGCGCGCTGCCCGACGCCATCGTCTCCAGGCAGCCGCGGTTGCCGCAGTCGCAGGGGTCGCCGTCCGGGGCGACGATCATGTGCCCGACCTCGCCGCCGAACCCGGCGGTGCCGCGGTAGACGGCGCCGTCCAGCACCAGCCCGCCGCCGATCCCGGTCCCGACCGCGACCAGCACCAGGTCGTCGGTGCCGGCGCCGGCGCCGAAGCAGGCCTCGGCCCAGGCGGCCGCCGTGGCGTCGTTGTCGACCACGGTCGGCAGGCCGGTCCGCTCGTGCAGGAGGCGGCGAAGCTCCAGCCGGCGGTAGGCGTTGTGCGGGGCCCAGCGCAGGCGCCCACGGGGCCACTCGACCATGCCGGCCGCGCCCACGCCGACCGCGTCGACGCGGGGATGGCGGGCCCGCAGCTCGTCGACGACCGCGACCATCGCGGCCAGCGTGGCCGCCTCGTCGGCCGGCGGGGTCGGGACCCGGGTGCGCTCCAGGACCACGCCGGCGGCGGTGACGACCCCGCCGGCGATCTTGGTGCCGCCGATGTCCAGGCCGATCGCGTGCGGCTCGCCCGTCGCCGTCCTCATCCCACGTCGATGCGCCGCATGCGCGTGCCGGCCGGGCGTGGCGCCCCCTGACCGTCCGGCGCCGGGCCCTCCAGCAGCGCTCTGGCGGCCAGCAGCAGCTCGGTCCCGGCCTTGACCAGGTGCTCGACCGCCTCCGGCCTGGCCTGGCGCAGCGCGGCGAGCCCGGCGCACAGCGGGCAGGCCACGCAGTCCGCGGCCCCCGATTGACCGGGGAACCCCCCTGGGGTTCCCCGGACCCCTCCGGCGGCGTCCCGGTCGTCGTCGTGGGTCATCCCGTCCTCCTCCGGTCCTCCCACCTAGGCCCCTGTGGCCCCGGCCGGCTCCCCGTCGCCGGCGCCGAAGCGCACCACCAGGGTGCCGCCGCGCAGGTTGGCGGCGGTGATGTCGAGCGGCTGCAGCGCCTGGGGCAGGAGCACGTTGCGCTTGTGCTGGCCGACCCTGATCAGCAGCTCGTCGCCCTTGCGGTGGACGTCGAGGTCGTCCCGCTCCGCGAACGGGAGGTCCAGGCGCAGCGCGTAGCCGCCGCGCTCCTTGGTGACCCGCAGCGGCGTGGACTCCGCGAGCACCGCGGCCGGGTCGGTCTGGCCGTACACCTCGTCGGCCACCTCCGCCAGCCGCTCCAGGCCGACCATCTCGTCGTCGAACAACCGGCAGGTGAGGATCGGCAGCGGCGCGAACGACTCGGTGATGGTCCGGAAGTGGTCGGCCTGGATCTCCTTCCATTTGCCGAAGTAGGGATCGGTGACGTCGTCGGGGAGCAGCCGGTTGACCACCACCGCGTCGACCCGGTAGCCGAACAGCGACAGGTAGGTATAGGTGCGGCGCGCCTCGGCGACCACCATCTTCTCGGGGTTGACGACCAGGCGGACGGTGGAGGTCTCCGGCTCGGCGAGCAGCAGCCGGACCCGCTCGAGGTTGCGGTACAGCCGCTCGACCGCGCCGAACACGGCGTCGGAGGCGATCGGCGGGAGGTTGCCGAGCCGCCCGAGCAGGGGCCTGGCCACGGTCGCGATCCGCCGCGACGACGGGAAGATCCGGTCGATGTACCAGCCGAGCGCCTCCGGCAGCGACAGCAGGCGCAGCGTCTCCGCCGTCGGCGCGCAGTCCACCACCAGCAGGTCGTAGTCGCCCTGCTGCTGGTAGCGGTTGATGTCGATGAGGCTGAACAGCTCGTCCAGGCCGGGGATGACCGACAGCTCCTCGGCCTCCACCGCGTCCACCCCGCCCCAGTTGAGCAGGTGGACGACGTATTCCTGGATCTCCCGCCAGTTGGCCTCCAGCCGCGCCTGGCTGTCGATCTGCTCGGCCCACAGGCGCTCGGCGACCGGGCGGGGGGCGGCGCCCAGCTCGACGTCCAGCGAGTCGGCCAGCGAGTGCGCCGGGTCGGTCGACATCACCAGCGTCCGGTGGCCGCGGGCCGCGGCCCTTGCCGCGGTGGCGGCCGCCACGGTCGTCTTGCCCACGCCGCCCTTGCCGGTGAACAACAGGATGCGCACGGTCCCGGAGCCTACCCCGACTCCACGCGGCGCTTCAGGTCGCTCAGGGCCGAACGGACGATCTGCTTGGCCGCCTGCCGCTTGACTAGGCTGGGCAGGGGCATGCCGAGCTCGACGTCCAGCCGGTAGGTGACCAGGGTGGTGTCGTCGTCGGTCGGCTCCAGCGTGTAGGACCCCGAGAGGTCCTCCAGCGTCCCTTCCACGTAGGTCCAGGAGACGGCGGCGTCCCTGGCGGCGTAGCGGTAGGCGAGGGTGTAGGCGGCGGTCAGCACGGGGGTGCGGAGCCGGAAGGCGACCCTGGTGCCCCGCCCATGCCGGTCGCGGGCCAGGACCCGGACGTCCTCGAGGTTGCCGACCCAGTCGGGGTAGGTGTCGAAGTCGGCGATCACCGCCATGACCTCGGTGGGGCTGGCGATGACCTCGGTGGTGCCCTCGGCGTGCTCCGGCATGTGCCAGATGGTATTACGCCGGGTGCTCCAGCATCCGGCCAGTGCCGCGGAAGTAGCCGACGTTGACCAGCCAGGTCCGCCCGATGCGGGTGCGGCCGACCCGGGGCTGGTGGACGTGCCCGAAGTACAGGTAGTCGGGCTGATGCTCCTCGACGTAGTCGACCAGCGCCTGGCTGCCCGGCTCGGGACGGCCGGCGACCATGTCGAAGCGGAGGTCGTCGAGGGCGGGGGGCATGTGCGAGCAGAGCACGTCGACCGGGCCGAGCCGGGCGACCTTGGCGGCGAACTCCTCGTGGGTGCACTCCCCCAGGTGCGGGCGGGAGCCGCGGGGCAGCCCGCCGCCGACGAAGCCGACCCGCAGCCCGTCCAGCTCGACGGCCTCGGCGTCCAGATGGCGGACGCCCGGCCGCAGCAGGTCCTGGAACTGGTCGGGGCTGTCGACGTTGCCGTGGGTCAGGTAGGTGTGGCGCGGGAAGGCGGCGAACACCGCCTCGTACTGCAGCCGGCAGGCCGCGCGGACCAGCTCCCGCGCCTCGGCCTCGCGCCCGCCGACCGCGCGGCGCAGCACCCCACCGGCCTCGTCGAAGCGGCCGGCGGTGCGCAGCGCCACGAAGTCGCGCATCACCTCGGCCCCGAACACGTCGGTGGCGATCCCCTGCATGGTGCGGTAGTCGATCAGGTTGACCAGGTCGCCGCAGACGAGCAGGGCGTCGGCGCCGGCCGCCTCCCGCCGCAGGGCGTCGGCGGCGCCGTGGATGTCGGAGACGACCTTGATGCGGATGGCTGACCGTTACCAGTCTGGTGAGCGTCTATGGCTGCTCACGGGATGGTACCCCGGTGCGGGGTTCCTCGCCCCCGGGGTCGGGGGTTGGTGCTGGTGTCGTCGGCCCCGGCCACGTGAGGTGGTCTTACAGGGCCTCGCACGCCCACGCCTGGAGCGTGAGCCTGCCCGTCGTGGTCGCCCACGAGCGGCACCGGGGCGGCAACTCCACCCCGCTGGACATCCCGGTCGCTGACCGGTCCGGTCCAGTCACGGAGGTTGCGGGCGGCGTTGGCGTTACGGTCCACCAGCTGCCGACAGGCTGGGCAGACCCACACCCGGTCGGCAAGCCTGAGGTCGGCGTGGTAGCCGCCGCAGCCGTGGGTCTTGGAGGAGGCCAGCCAGCGGTCGGCCACCACCAGTTGCCCGCCCGCCCAGCTGGTCTTGTAGGCCAGGGTCGGGCGGACCTGACCGATTCCTGCTTGGTAGACGCTCCGCCGGAACGCGCGACGGCTCATGCCCCTGGCCATCGCGGCCACGTCGAGGTCCTCGACCACGATCGTGCCGTAGTGACGAGCCAGCACGGTCGTCAGGGTGTGAACGGACTCGCGGCGCAGCTTGGCCGCACGCCGGTCCAGGGCCGCCAGCTTGCGTCTCGACCCATGGGGCGGGATGGGCCACCCGCTCGATCGTGTCATCGCTGTGGGCGATGATCGCCCACTCGCGGTCGATGCCAAGGTCGATGCCGCAGCGGGCATCGGGCTGGCTCGGGTGGCGATCCCGCAGGCGTAGGCCTCCTTGGAGCAGCACGGCCACCACGGCGCGACCTCGGCCTTGGCTTGGTTCCAGGCCTTGCGAGGGGTCGGCAGCGTCCAGGCCAGCGGCGATACCGACGGATCGGCTGCCCGGGCATCCAGGTTCGCCTTGACCTGCGCCAGCGCCCAGTTGTAGGCAAACCGGCGGGCGCCGAAGTGCTGGGCGATGCCGGGGCCGCTGGGCAAGGGTGGTCGTCTCGACCTCGAAGCGCCAGCCGCGTGCCACCCAGCCCTCGGGAACCTGGTAGCGAGGCCATCCGCCTGTCACGGTCTGTCCTCGATGCTCGCGAACCTGATCATGCGGCCAACGATAGAGGCGGGCTGGGACAGCCCGACCTGCCGGAGTAGTCCCCGCCTGGGTGCGCTGCTGTGCCACGCTCACCGCGGCCGGATGGTGGGGGTGGTCGCGTAGGCTGACCGGGTCCGCTGCGCCAGGGAAGGAGGTCGGGCGTGCCGCTGCCAGCGGGGCCGGTGGTCGGCACCTGCGGCTTCGCCTACCCGGAGTGGCGTGGCCGGTTCTACCCGCCGGAGCTGGCCCCCGCCGAGTGGCTCGGCTTCTACGCCCGGGTGTTCGAGGCGGTGGAGCTGGACGGGACCTTCTACCGGCCACCGGAGGCCGCCCAGGTGGCCGTGTGGGCGGAGGCGCTGCCGGACCGCTTCGCGGTCGCCGCCAAGGTGCCACGGGCCATCACCCACGAGGCCCGGCTGGAGGGCGAGCCGGCCGCCGCCATGCTGCGGGCGTTCGCCCGCGCCCTCGGTCCCCTCGGTGACCGGCTGCTCGCGGTCGTCCTGCAGCTCCCGCCGAGCCTGGACGCCGACGAGGGGCGCGACCGCCTCGCGCGGCTGCTCGACGGCCGGCCAGACGGGCTGCCAGTGGTGGTGGAGGTCCGCCACCGCTCCTGGGACCGGCCGTGGCTCCCGGAGCTGCTGGCGGCGTCCGGCGCCGTGCTGGTGCTGGCCGACCGGCCCGGTGAGGAGCCGTGGCCGGCCCGGGCCGGGCCAGTCGGCTACCTGCGCCTGCTCGGCGACCGCAGGAGGACGCCGGTGATCGGCCGGCCGGTGCGCGACCGCGCCGCCGAGCTGGACCGCTGGGCGGCGCTGCTGGCCAGGGCCACGCCCGGTGACGGCGCCGCGCCGGCGGCGCGGGGGCGGCCGGTGGCGGCGTTCGCCAACAACCGCTTCGAGGGCGCCGCGTTCGACACCGCGGCGGCGCTCCGCCGCCGCCTCGGCCAGCGGGCGCCGGCGCCACGGGAGCTGTGGCCGGCCCCTCCCCTGCCCGGGCTGGAGCCCTGAGGCGCGGCCGCGCCCCAGCCCAGGTCACGTGGGTAAGCCCCTCGTCCAGGCGTTCGCGCACCCGGGTCCAGGAGATCGGCGGCGCGCCGTAGCCATCGAGGGTCCGCTCGGCCATCGGCTCCTTGGCGGCCATCGCTTCGCTCCCATCCGTCGTGCGGGCCTAAAGCGCCCCGGTGATGAGCTGGCCAAGCCGGGTCGAGGTGCTGAAGTCGTTGCTGACCCGGTTCTTGGTCACCGCCCAGGCGATCCCGCTGGCGGTGTCGCCGCAGGCGAAGCTGCCGCCGACGCCGCCGAGGCCGAACACCGTCGGCGCGTCCTGGGCGTCGCCGCCGGGGCCGCCGATGCCGTACCCCAGCCCCCAGGTGGTCGGCATCCCGAACACCTCGTCGAGGCCGCTGGAGGAGATGGCGGTCGCCTCGGCCAGCCGCTCGGGCGGGAGCAGCCGGACGCCGTCCACCTCGCCGAGCAGGGCGGCGTACATGCGGGCGATGGCCCGGGCGGAGGTCTTGCCGCCGGCCGGGATGTCGGCCGCCAGGGTGTCGGCCCGGTTGCCGAAGGAGGCGGTGGGGAACAGCTCCGGCGGCGCGGACTTGAACATCGGCAGGTCGGGCGGCATGGACGCCAGCATCTGGGCGGCCATCTCGGCGGCCCCTGGCTCGTCCTCCAAGGGGGCCAGCCGGTGGTGCTCGGACGCCGGCATGCCGAACCACAGCTCCTTGTCCACGCTCAGGGGGCCGGCGACCTCCTCCTGCAGGACCTGGGAGATCGGTTTGCCGGTGGCCCGGCGGACGACCTCCCCGACGATGTAGCCGAAGGTGTAGGCGTGGTAGCCGACCTTGGTCCCCGGCTCCCACCACAGCTCGGCGTCGGCGATGGCGGCGCACATCTTGTCCCAGTCGCACAGGTCCTCGACCGTGGTGTCGAGCGGGATGCCGGGCACCCCGGCCGTGTGGTCGAGGACCTGCCGCACAGTCACGGCCTGCTTGCCGTGGGCGCCGAACTCCGGCCACAGCTCCGCCACCGGCGTGTCGTACCCGAACAGGCCGCGCTCGGCGAGGACGTGGGCCACGGTCGCGGCCGCGCCCTTGACGATCGAGAAGTTGTAGAACACGGTGTCGGAGGCGACCGGACGTCCGGTCGCCGGGTCGGCGACGCCCGCGACGGCGTCGACGACCTGCTCGCCGTGCCGGTACACGGCGACCTGCAGGCCCCGCTCAGCTCCGGACTCGACCAACCGGTCGATGGCCTGCTGCACCTGCTGCTGGACGTCGCTCATGCTCGTCTCCTTCGTGACGGTGGGGCCATCCTATGCGTCCCCCGCGACGCGGCCGGCCGATTCGCAGGGGCACCGGTCGGGAGTTGCGGGGGGCGGAGCCCTCCGCAGTCGTGGGAGACTGGCCGCATGGGCGACGGCGCTGGCGTGGTGGTGGTCGGCGGCGGCGTGATGGGCTGCTCGATCGCCTTCCATCTGGCCGAGCGCGGCGTGGACGTGCTGCTGCTGGAGCGGGGCACGGTCTGCTCCGGCATGACGGCCCGCTCGGGCGCGATCATCCGCACGCACTACACCAACGCGCCGGAGGCGCGGATGGCCCTGGCCGGGTTGGCCTACTTCCGCGACTGGCGGGAGCGGGTGGGCGGCTGGTGCGGCTTCACCGTCACCGGCGCGGCCATCCTGGTCGGTCCCCACGACGCCGAGCGGTTGCGCCGCAACGTCGCCATGCTCCGCGGCCTCGGTGCCGACACCGAGGTCGCGACCCCCGCCGAGCTGGCCGCCGAGCACCCGGAGCTGGACCCCCGCGGGATCGGCCTGGTCGCGGTCGAGCCCGGCTCCGGCTACGCCGACCCGGTCGCGACCACCTTCGCCTTCGCCTCCCGCGCCGTCGACCAGGGCGCGCGGATCCGCCAAGGCGTGGCCGTGCACGCCGTCCGCGTCGCCGGCGACCGGGTCACGGGCCTCTCGACCAGCGACGGCGAGATCGGCGCGGACGCGGTCGTGCTGGCGTGCGGCCCCTGGGTCGACCCGCTGGCCCGCACCGCCGGGTTCCAGCTCGACATCGCACCGGAGCGTTCCCAGCTCGCGTTCTTCCGCCGCCCGGACGGCGCCCGCCGCCACCCGCTGGTGATCGACGGGGTCCTCGGCACCTACTTCCGGCCCCACGGCGGCGAGCTGTCGCTGCTGGGGGTGGAGGCCGGCCACCACGTCGAGGTGGACGCGGTCGACCGGGAGGTCGAGGGCTACGACCAGCGGCTGGTCGCGCCGGCGCTGCGGCGGCTGGCCGGGCGGGTGCCCGCGTTCGCGGGCGCGCCGTTCGCCCGCGGCCACCGCGGCGTGTACGACACCTCGCCGGACAACCGGGCGGTGCTGGACGCAGCGCCAGGGGTGGGCGGCCTGTTCGTGGCCGGCGGGTTCTCCGGCACCGGCTTCAAGAAGGCCCCGGCGGTGGGTGCCTGCATGGCCGAGCTGCTCACCGAGGGCCGCGCCACCACGGTGGACATCCACCCGTTCCGGCTGGCCCGCTTCGCCGAGGGCGACCCGATCGTCGGCGACGACGAGTACCGACTGGCGGCGGAGTTCGGCCACAGGCTCTGAGCGGAGATCTGGCGCCGATCGCCCCGCCCGCGCGGGTTAGACTCGTTCTGCCACCATTCGAGACGGGTCGAGACGGGGCGGTGGGCCCCGAGGGGGTGCCCCGGTGCCAAGGCGGCGGTCGCAGGCCGACGAGCAGGCGCTGGAGCGCGCCCTCCGCGCGAGCCCCGTGTTCCGCCACGGCAGCGCGGCCGACCTGGCCGCGCTGGTGGCGCAGGCCACGCCGTTCGACTACCCGCCGGGCAGCTTCCTGATGCGCCAGGGCGAGCCCGCCAACTTCGTGCTGGTCCTCACCGCCGGCGAGGTCGCGATCGTCTCTCCCGTCCGGGGCGGCGCCGAGCAGGTCCACTCGATCGTGCGGGCCGGCCAGCTCATCGGCGAGCTCGCCCTGCTGACCGACGGGCGGCGGACCGCCGGGGCCCGGGCCACCTCGCCGACGACCGCCTGGGCGATCGACCGGGACCACTTCTGGGCGTTCCTGGACGCCACCCCGGGCGCCTCCTCGGCGCTGCTGCGCCAGCTCGCCGCGCTGCTCGCCGACCGCGAGGCGCTCATCGACGACCTGCTGTCCCTGGACGTCAAGGGCCGCCTCGCCAAGGCCCTGCTCGGCCTGGCCGAGCGCTACGGCGAGCCGAGCGCGGCCGGGGGCACCAGGATCACCCTCCGCCTCACCCACCGCGACCTGGCCGGGATGGTGGGCGCCAGCCGCGAGAACGTCAGCCGCGCGCTCGGATCGTTCCGGCGCCGTGGGTTCGTCGACTACGAGGCCGAGTCGCTTCGCGTGCTGGACCTCGGGGCCCTGCGCCGGCTCACCTGAGGTGTCGCCCCTGTGACGGACGTCACAGGAAGGTTGTGACGCGCGACACCGACAGCGCCACCCGCCTCGGGCTAGCGTGTCGGCAGTCCTTCAGGGAGGTCCCGGCGGAGATCGAGGAGGAGCCCGCCGGGACCGGTAGGGGGACAAGGCAGCAGCGGCAGGAACGGTGCTCGGGGGGCGACCCGTCCGGACCGCTGGAGGTGCCGGCCAGGGGCGCGGAGTCTCTCCGCGACCAGCCGGCATCCCGGCCAGGCCCGCCCCGTCACGGCCGAGGCGGGCCTGGCTCTCTCCATCCCTGAAGGACGGCCGCGGCCGCCGCCGCCAGGCTCGGGAACGCCGCCGCCCCGGCCGGCGGCGGGCGGCCGGCCGCCCGCCCCGTGGTCACGAACAATGGGGTCGCGCCGGCGGCGAGGGCCGCGCCCACGTCGCTTGGGTGGTTGCCGATCAGGTACGAGGCGCGCAGGTCCAGACCGAGCCGCTCGGCCGCCGCCGCCAGCATGCCCGGGCCGGGCTTGCGGCAGCGGCACGCGCCGGCGTAGGCGGCGACCGTCCCGTCCGGGTGATGCGGGCAGTACACGACCGCGTCCGGTCGCGCACCGCCGGCGGCCAGCAGCGCACGCAGGCGTCGATGGACCCGCGCCACGGCCGCCTCGTCGTAGTACCCGCGGGCCACGCCGGCCTGGTTGGTGGCCACGACCAGGTCGTAGCCGGCGGCGCCGAGCGTCGCCAGGGCGGCGGCGACGCCCGGCAGCAATGCCAGCTCGGCCGGGTCGTGCAGGTACGGCACCTCCTCGACCAGGGTGCCGTCGCGGTCCAGGAACACCGCGGGCCGCCGGAGGGGTCCGGCCGGGGGGGTCCGGGGGACCCCCTCGGGGTCCCGCGGTCGGTCGAGACCCGGGGGGGTGCCCCGGAGGATCGGGCCCGCGGAGGCGGTCGGCGTGTTCGGCATCGGCGGGTCGAGCCTACGCGGGCCTGCGGGACCCTCGCCCGAAGTCGCATCCGGCGAGGACGACCGGTTAGGCTGGGCGGCGGTTCTCGTCGTGGGAAGCCGGGTAGGCGCATCCGGTGGACCCGCCTCGGAGCCGGCAACGCACCCAGGGGAGGGGGGGAGCATGCCTCCAGAGCAGGACGAAACCCGAGCCCGCCAGATCGAGGCCCTGCGACAGTACATCACCCAGCTCAGCGAGCAGCGGGAAGACCCCAAGGTCGAGGTCGGGATGCGGCTGCCGGATGTGACCGCCGAGCGCCGGCGGCGGCCGTCGTTGTCCTGGCTGCTGGTCACCGGGCTGCTGGTGGCCGTGGCGCTGCTCGGCGGGGCCTTCGTCGGCGCGGCCGCCTGGTCCGACGACCGGCCGCCCGCCCGCGACCCGGGCGGCGCCGCGGTGGCGCCGACGACCCAGGCGGCCAGCGGCGTCGCCCTGGTCGCCTCGCCGGAATGCAAGACGGCGGTGGACCGCGCCAACCGCGTCCTCGCCGTCGCCGTGCGGATGCGGGCGGCGCTGGCGCAGCGCACCACGGTCGCGTCCGGCGACCCGGCCAGCTTCGACCGCGCGCTGGCCGAGTACCGGCAGGTCGTCGACCGCTGCACGCTGCGGACGCCCTGACCGGGCCGCCGGTCAGGAGCGGATGGCGGCGTAGACGATGATGTTGGACAGGTAGTGGCCCCAGCTGGCGTCGAACACGCCGCCGCAGGTCACCAGCCGTAGCCCCGGGGTCAGCGTGGGGTAGTAGACGTCGTCGGTCGGGAACCGCCGCTTGAGGGTCTGCTCGGTCCGCTGGACGACGAACCGTACCGTTGAGCCGTCGGCGCGGGTGACCGTGATCTGGTCGCCGCGGCGCAGCTCGCGCAACCGGAAGAACACCGCCGGGCGGCTCGTGGAGTCGACGTGACCGAGGATCACCGCCGACCCGGGGTCGCCGGGTCGCGGGCCCAGCGCGTACCAGCCGGCCACCCCCGCACGGCGCAGCGGGGGCGTCTGCACCGTGCCGTCGGGCGCCCGGCCGAGCCGGTCCAGGGAGCTGGAGACGCCGATCTTGGGGATGTCGATCCGCACCGGCTCGGGCGTGGCGCGGTAGCCGCGCGCCGAGCGGAAGCCCCTGGCGGCGTCCACCCCGCCGGCGGCCTGGTCCGGCGCCTTGGAGGTGGCCGTCGGGGCCGGCTCGGCGCGCCGCGCACCCGCCTGGGAGCAGCCGGCCAGCAGCGCCAGCGCGGCCGCGCCGGCCGCGAGCCGCCACCTGCCAGAGAACCGGGCAAGTATCCCGTTTCGAGGAGATTTCGTGGCCGCCGTGGGCGGCGCGCAATCTCCAGGGCTGCACGTATGGTCCGGCGCTGCATGCGGCGCCGGATACATGCCCGGCCCTCTGGAGATCATCGCCGCCGGTGCGCCGTGCCACCACCGCCGGTCTGGGAGCCCCCAACCGGAAGCTGGGGCTTGACCGTCTTCTGGATCGCGCCCACCAGGGTGCCGGCGACGCCCAGCATCTGCTGGTAGCCGTCGCGCTCCATCTGCAGCGCCTCGCTGTACCGCTTGGCGGCGTAGGCGTCGACCTGGTCGACCAGGTGGGTGTCGTGCGCCGAGAGGGCCTCGGTGAGGGGCTCGACCGGGAGCTCGTTGCGGACGATGTCGCTGAGGTACAGCGCGAGCCGGCCGGCGATGCCGCTCAGGTTCTCCTCGGCCGCCGCCTTGGCGGCCTCGTCGTTGCCGGCGACCGCGGTGGAGTAGGCCATCAGCCCCTCGACGTGCTCGGCCCACGCCGACTGGAACTCGGCGGCCTTCTGGGGGCCGACGATCGCGCCCATGCCCTTGGTGAGCGCGCTGCTGTTGGCGTTGACCTGGGCGGCGGCCGCCTTGAACTCCGGCGCCCCGGTGAAGGTCGCCCGCTGCGCGCCGATGATCAGCTCCATGTGCTCGCCGAGCAGCATGGCGAAGGCCGACCGGAGCTGCTCCGGCGGCGCGTCGAGGGTGGCGGCGGCCTTGGGCGCGACGCTCCCCTTCGCCAGCGACACGCCGGCCGTGAACAGCTGCTCGTAGGCCTGGCGCTCGATCCGGTACGCCGTGGCGTAGTCGCGGGCGGCGTAGGCGTCGAGCTGCTTCATGAGGTTCTCGACGTGGGTCCGCATGGCGTTGGGGGCGTCGCTGGCCTGGACCCGGCCGTCGCTGGCCTGGGCGAGCCAGGACCCGTAGGCGTCGGCGTCGGCCCCAAGGTCGGCCCGCGCCGACTGCTTGGCGGCCGCGTCGCCGGCGTCCACCGCCTCCGCATAGGAGGTGAGGTCGATGACGGTGCGCTGCCAGAGTTGGTCGAAGCGGTCGCTCTGGGCGTCGTCGTAGGCGACCGTGACGAGCTGGGTCAGCGCGCCGGTGTTCTCCTTCAGCGACGCCTCGGCGGCCTGCCGGAGGTCCGGGGCCTGCGCGACCACGGTGCGCATGAGCCGCACGGCCAGCAGCGCGTGGTGCCCGAGGAGCTGCTCGAACTGGGCGCGCAGCTCCTTCGGCGAGGCGTCGGCGGGGACGACGGTGGTGGGGGTGGCCGTGTGCCCGGCGGGGTGTCCCGCCTGGGTCGACGCGGATGCGCCGGAGCGGCTGGACGAGCTGGAGTCGCAGGCCGCCGCGGCGGCGAGGACGAAGATGACGAGGCCGACGAGGCCGGTACGCGAGCGCAAGATGCCCCTCCTAGCTGGCTGCGCCCAGGCGGTTGGTCGGTCTGGCGGAGACAGCGAAGGGTCGCCACCGTGTCGTTCGTGGGCGACAGCCGCGGCTCGGCATCTTATGTGCTGATGGGCGCGGATGTACAGCGCGGCGGAAGGGTCGCGGCTTGCGCGATCGGGGCGTTCAGCGGCCCGCGAGCCGGGCCTCCACCCAGCCGCAGAGGGCATGCCCGATGGTGATGTGTCCCTGCTGGACCAGCCCTGGCGCGTCGCCGTCGACGTGGAGGGCGACGTCGGTGGTCTGGTCCAGCGGCGAGGGGTCGGGGCCGAGGAACGCGACCACCCGGAGGCCACCCCGTCTGGCCGCGGCGGCCGCCCGCAGCACGTTCTCGGAGCGGCCGCTGGTCGAGATCGCCAGCAGCACGTCGCCGGGCCGGCCGACGCCCTCGACCTGGCGGGCGAACACCTCGGCGTAGCCGTAGTCGTTGCCGACCGCGGTCAGCACCGAGGTGTCGGTGGTGAGGGCCACCGCCCGGTACGCGGGACGCTCCAGGGCCAGACGTCCGACCAGCTCGGCGGCCAGGTGCTGGGCGTCGGCCGCGCTGCCGCCGTTGCCGCACAGCAGCACCTGGCCGCCGGCGGCCAGCGCGTCGGCGACCAGCCCGGCGGCGCGCTCGACCGCGGCCACGCCGGGCCGCTCGGCCAGCGAGGCGGCCACCGACGCCGAGGCGGCCAGCCAGCCGCCGACATCCATTGCGGCACCCCCCTCCGGGTTCACCTGGGCACCCGCCGGCCCGCCCCACGCTGCACGCCGCGAAGGTCGAAGCGGACCGGCGCGCACGGCGCCCCCGCCGCCTCGAGGGCGGCCGCCACCCGCTCGCGCCGCCGCGGCGACGTCGAGAACAGCAGGAAGCCACCGCCGCCGGCGCCGAGCACCTTCCCGGCGGCCGCCCCGGCGGCGCGGCCGACCGCGTACAGCTCGTCCAGGCGGGGGGTGGCGATGCCGGCGGCCAGGCGCCGCTTCTGCCGCCAGCCCTCGTGCAGCCCCTCGGCGAAGGTGGCCAGGTCGCCGCCGAGCAGCGCGTCGCGCATCGTCTCGGCGAGCGCCTTGAGCGCGCCGAGGGTGGCGAGGCTCTCCGCCGAGCCGAGCAGCACGCCGTCGACCTGGCGGCGCAGGATGCCACCGTCGGTGCGGCTCTGCCCGGACCAGGCCAGCAGCAGGGAACGCTCCAGCTCCTCCAGGGTGTCGCCGTGGATCTGTAGGGGCTG
>Ga0184626_10000292_pt1 | contig 14647 bp, 16 predicted proteins | sample PLM3_60_b1_FD_133142 | JGI IMG/M metagenome (GOLD analysis project Ga0184626, IMG submission 133142) | Groundwater sediment microbial communities from an aquifer in East River, Colorado, USA - PLM3_60_b1 | ecosystem: Environmental > Terrestrial > Soil > Riparian zone | place: USA: East River... | reverse complement strand
TTGCCCAACGCACTCCAGAAAATATCGGTAATTATCGTCATTAAAAAAGATCGCTTGACGATTCTTGCCAAGCTGAACGATGTGGTGAGGAAAGGCTGGAATCGTGATGCGCGGCGGTCGCGCCAGGATCACTCCTCGATGCGGCGGCGGAAGCGATGGATGGTCTCGATCGGCTCAATGCCGCGCGGTGCGAGGCCGGCAAGCCAATTGCCGCGGTCGACCTCGCGCTCCATCTCGGGGAGGTGCTCTATGGCAATGTCGGCGCCGTCGACCGCCTCGACTTTACGGTGATCGGGCCGGCGGTCAACGAAGTCGCGCGCATCGAGACCTTGTGTGAGCCCCTGGGCCGTAAGGTGCTCATCTCTGCCGAGCTTGCCTCGGTGGTCGGCGACCGCCGCCGTCTCGAGCCGCTGGGCTACCACACGCTGCGCGGGGTACGGGACCCAAGAGAGATCTACAGCCTCGATCTTGGCTCTAAAGCATGAAGTGGGGGGAAAGAAAAGGGGACGCAAACCTTTCTAGTTCCACTGGGTTTTCTTTCGTTGTCATGGAGATCTCCCGTGCGTTGGCGATCAACTCGATGGTCGCATTAACGCAAAATCATTTACAGCCGCGCCCCGGAGTGTTTTACGACGACCCCTGTGTCTGCCGGCCTTTTGATTCTCGATCCTTGCCTATCTATTCCTCTTCCAACTCGGGATAGTGGCGAAAAATGCCCTGCTGGTTGAACGGCAGTCGCCGCGACGAGGACAAATAGGCGGCGATTCGAGGGCGCGCCTTAATGCGATCATGTAAGGTTATCAGCCGCGGATACTGCGGTTCGAGTCTCGCCATTGTCCGGGGAAAAGCATAGCGCAATCCCTCGATCATCTGGAACAGCGACAGATCGACATAGGAAACCTTCTTGCCGAAGGTGAAGTCGCCGCCTTTGACATTTAGTTTAAGGATTCTTTCAAAGTAGCCGAGAAATTTGGGGATTCGGTTCGAGATAAAAACGGCGGCGCGCTTTTTGGCCTCGGCGGTTTGCTCCTCATAGTACAGAGCATTGCCGAGTGGATGGTGGGTGTCGTGGGTTTCGTGTAGCCAATCGGCAATCGTCAGCTGCAGTTGATGCGCCCAGAGCCGGCTGGCTTCGCTTTTCGGCACGAGCTGGAGCCGAGGCGCAAGGAACTGGAGAATGTTCGCGGTTTGGGAAATCAGAAGCTTGCCGGCTTTTAAAAACGGCGGGGCAAATGGCGGATGCTCCAAAGACGGGTCTTCAAGAAACTTCATGATCCCCGGACGGCCGAACTTTGGATCGCGGGCGACGTCAACGTAATCCGCGCCGGCATCTTCCAGCGCAAGCCGAATGAACTCGCCGCGGCCCTGGATAGATGGTTGATAGTAGAGCTCGTAATGCATGGGAGTCCTCCTCTCGCCGATAAACTTGCATAGATGATGAAGTTGCTCAACCGAAATCCGTCTGTCATGCGTAAATGGCTCGGTCTCAGCTCTCGAAAACAGAGATTTACTCGCGCCGAGACGCCAAGAAGGCCAAGTAACGCTTTTAACAGGAGAGAACAGAGGAAACGAAGTTTTTTGATTCATCTCTGTCATCTCCGTTACGTCCTGTAAAACAATCCATTTTTATTCCGTCTCCTACCTTGGCGCCCCCTTCGACGTCGCTCAGGACATGCTTTGCGTCTTTGCGCGAGATATTCCGATTTTCAGGCGCTAGCTCTCTGCGGTGAATAGCCCTTCGCAGAAAACCTGGAAGATCCATAGTCTCAACGCGTTGGATTCTTCCGAGATTGGCACGCACAGTTCGATTCGAAGCCCGTCATTCACGCATGCTTTTAGTGGGAATCCAGGCGGACGGACTGGACCCCCGCTGGAGACGTGCGGGGGTGACAGCTGGGTGAGTTATTTTTGCGTTACCGGTACTGGCGGAAACGCTACGCCGTGTTATTCTTAATCTAATGAGAAAGACAAGATCAAAACAGCGAGAACCGCAGGACGCAGGCGCCCGGCAACCCCTCCAAGAGCTTCGCGATGCGTTGCTCGACCTGCACAAGACGCTCATCGAGTCCGAACGCGCGGTTTACGAAACCAACGTTGGCCCGATCCATTCGCCGCATCATTTTCTTCAGCTACTTTCCAGTGATCCATGGTTCGCCTGGCTGCGTCCCGTTTCCCAGCTGATCGTCGCGATGGATGAAGCTCTTGACGCCCAGGAGCCGCTAACGAGTGACAGCGTCGACGCGTTGATAAACCAATCCGTATTCCTGCTGATCCCGGCAGAAAGGGAAAGTGAATTCGGGCAGCGCTACATGGCCGCTTTGCAGCGAGATCCTCATGTGGTTCTCGCTCATGCGAAAGTGGCCAAACGAATCGCTTCAGGGAGGCCGCAAGCGTAAGAACTCGATCAGTATTAATTTCACACTACCAATCTCAGCCCGCGAGGGACGAAAGCAGACCGACTGGCTGTTTTCCTCCCGACCCGTCCCGGCTTCAACGGGACGATAAACTTCTTTCAGCAAATGGGTATCCCGGCCTGGCTCGCGGTTCTAGCTATCGCCGCCGAGTTCTTGGGTGGGCTGGGCCTACTGGTGGGTCTTCTCGCACGGGTGGCTGCTTTGGGAATCATCACCAATATGGTGGTCGCCATCTTGATGGTCCACGGCCAGGTGGGTTTCTTCATGAATTGGTCCGGCAACCAAAAAGGCGAGGGATTTGAATTTCACCTGTCTGTGTCGATTGATTGGCTCTTGGTGCACAGCGCGCGCCGCTGGTGACAGCCGCGTGGCGAGGTGGCCTGGCGTGACTGAATGCTTGATCCCGAATGGACAAGCTTTACGACCCTCAGGAATTGTCTGCGGCCAATGATTTGAGAGTGATTCCTTCCAAGGCGTCGTGGACTGCTCGATCACGGCGGGTCAGGATGTCGGCGGCAGGTCCGGGGTTCCTCAGTTCGTGAGCGGCCGAGTCGCTCACGATATCGAGAACATCATTTACGGTTACGCTTTCCGGTGGTCGCGCCAAAGCAACTCCTTCAGGTTCCAACGATCTCAGCAGAATACCGGCTCTAACAAAATCATCGATGAAATTTTCCAAACTCGACACGCCGAAAGAGGCGGCAAGCTCCGTTGGCTTCCACGGGGGTCCATCAGAAAAATGGCGCCGCGTGATCTCAACCATCGCCGAAAGAGCCAACCATTCCTGAAATCGATGACCTCCCGTGCCGTGCAGCGCCTCGCGTATGAAGGCGTGGGGGTGTTGATGAAAATAGGCGACCTCGGCACCGACCAAGAAAATCAGCCACCCGACGTATAACCAGATGAGAAAGACGATCATAATGGCAAAACTTGAGTAGATGGCAGCGTACTGGGCAGAGTTGGCGACAAACGCAGCAAATCCCATCCCGACGAGTTGCCACAGAATGCCTGCTGCCGCCCCACCGACCAGCGCAGACCTGAGCCGCACCTGGGTGTACGGAATGAACTTATAAAGAAATGTGAAGGTGGCACAAAGGAGGACAAATGGCATGATACTGGTGGTCAGGGTGAAAACATAACTGACGAATCCTATCTTAAAAAGGCGGGCCACCAACCAGTAACTTTGGGCCGACGCGGTGAGCGCCAAGGCCGTGAACACCATAACCGGTCCCACTAAAACTACGCTCAAATAAGCCGTGGTTCTCTGCCCCCAACTGCGGGAACGGGGCGAACGCCAGATCTGATTTAACGCATCCTCGATTTTGGCGACGAGCGTCACGACCGTGTAGAACAACAGGGCCAACCCAACTGCACCGAGAATGCCGATGCGGATGTTTTCGACAAAGTTTATGATTTTGTTCGTGACCGCTGACGCTTCGGCTCCCAGCGGCTGCAGCATCTGGGCCAGGAAAGGTTCCAGAACATTCTGCACCCCAAAAGCTTTGAGCACGGAAAACATCACAGCAAGAAAGGGGACGAAAGAGAGCAACGTCGAATAAGTCAAGCTCATCGCCTGGAGATTCAACACATCGTTGCGATATCTCGCATTGGCGATTACGGTTGCCCGATAGAGAGAGTCTCCAAGCCTGGCAAGAGTCCTATTCATAAGCGACCAACCACGTTCACTTTAGTCCTAGTGTTATTTTATCGCAGCGGCATGCCAGAGCAATGCGGATCGCACGCCGATGCAGTGGTCGGGATACGAACTGGATCATCGGCGGACCCGGCGGGTGTCACCGCTCGACTTCGGATAACTCTTTCTTCTCTGGTGAAGAGGCTGGGGCATTGCTGATCCGAACAAGGGCCGACATTTCGTCACGTGCCGATAACTAGTCACCGTTCTTTGTTGCAATCCCACCGAAGCCCAAAGCGTAGAATCTAAAACGCTTCTCATTTTGACCATGTATAGATATTTTCCGCACATCCACCCATCTGGCACAAAGCTTGCGCTGTGTAGCTCTCACAATACGACCAATCCGAAGGGAGCAATGTCAATGTCTACTAAGCAGCGAAAAGTTATCAGAACTACTTTGGGAGATCTCATCGCCGCAGTGACAGACGAAGTTAAGCCCTTCGTGCGTGATCCGTCGGGCCTGTACATGGTGGTGTCTCATATTCTTAATGATGTTTTAGCCCGCCATCACCTGCGCGCTCACAAGCGGTCACTACGAAAATATCGAAGTAATTTTACTCAGGAAAGGTATTATAGTGTGAGCCATTCAGCATGAGTCGACTAGCGTCACCCCAGAGAGGACTCAACAAGGAGGGCTAGGAGTATCGGCGAGGTGGAAACCTGGCGAACGACGATCTTGAACCGAGGAACAAAAGGAAAATGAAAACAGCGCTGCGCGAGGCGGCGCGCTCGACCGCGCAACCGCACAGTTCAAAATCACAACGTCTCAGCTCGCCTTGGCGTGGCTCTTGTGGCGCTCGCCCGTCATCCTTCCAATTCCCGGGACATCGCGCGTTCAGCACCTTGAGGAAAACGTGCCGCGGCATCCCTAAAGCTCGATCAAGCTAAGTTGCTGGGGCAGGCCATCCGCGCTGCGGACCAAGCAACGAGTCACTGAATTCGGGCACGATGCGCGGGCTTTAAGTGATCTCGGCAGCCAAGAAAATGTGATTGCAGTCAGTATGGATGTGGCGAAAGATTGACGACAACAGATCGCTGGAAGGAGAGACCGAAAAGTGGCGCACTCTGGCCGAGTCCACCAGCTATTAGCGCGGATCATTCGTCAGGCGCAAAGCAGGTTCGAGGTTCAATGTTACAAGTTCAACGTTCTAATTCGTTTTCGTACATTGAATCCGATATAAATCAGGTAAAGTCGAAGTCAATCCGGCACTCGAGAGAAGTATCTCTATGAGATCTGACATGAAGCTAATCTCCGTCAATGTTGGTCTTCCTCGGATCGTTATGAGCAACGGCGAACCGGTATCAACAGGAATTTTCAAAGAACCTGTGGCAGGCCGTGTCGTGCTGAGAACGCTTAACCTCGACGGCGACCGCCAGGCTGATCTTTCCGTTCATGGCGGACCAAGCAAAGCGGTTTACGTCTATCCGTCCGAACATTACGGCTACTGGAAGCGCGAATTACCTGAGATGAAATTGCCCTGGGGCATGTTCGGTGAGAACTTCACGACCGCGGGACTTTTTGAATCCGAGCTAAACATCGGTGACAAGTTTCGCGTAGGCTCAGCCGTTGTCATGGTGACCGAGCCGCGGATGCCCTGTTACAAGCTCGGCATCAAGTTCGGCCGCCCTGACATCGTCAAGAGGTTTCTGGCGAGCGAGCGCACGGGCTTCTATTTTGCCGTGCTGCAAGAGGGCGAAGTCGGAGTGGGTGACCCGATTGAACTGATCGAAGAAAGCAAACGCAATGTAAGGGTAAGCGAGATCACCCAACTCTATACCCGCGAGAAGCACAACGTCGAATTGCTTCGTCGCGCAATTGAAGTCGAGGCTCTACCCGAAAGCTGGAAGAGCTATTTTCAACATCGACTTGAGAAGGTAATTGGTTAGCATGGACGAGTGCGACATGCTACGGGACGAGGGCGCGGAATATGCGAAGAAGCTTAGCCTTGCGGGGGTCGAGTTACGCCTGTCCGATACCTCGCTACTTTTCACGACTTCATGATCCTCAACGGCTTGGCGGATAGGCCGGCAACTAAAAGCGCGATCCAGTTGGCATCGCAGAAACTGAGTACAAGCCTTGGCCAGTAAACAACGGGCGGGATTTCTATGTCGAGGATATAAACATGGTTGAAACAGAGATAGGTGCTCCGCCCATGACCGACAAAACTCTCCCGGTGCCGTTGACGCAGGCGTCGGGTGTGGAACGTATGTTTCCGACTTTGACGCCGGCGCAGATTGAACGGATCGCTGCGCATGGGCACGTGCGTCCGATCCGACCTGGAGAGGTGCTCGTCGAGGCGGGAGAGCAGGTCGTACCGTTCTTCGTCGTCACGAGAGGTCAAGTCGAGGTCGTCCGGCCATCCGGTACCACTGAGACACTCGTCGCGGTCCATGGACCCGGTCAGTTCACCGGCGAGGTCAACATGCTCTCAGGCCGCCCCGCGCTCCTCCGAGCGCGCGCCAGTGAGTCGGGCGAAGTGATCGAACTGGATCGTGAACACTTGTTGGCGCTCGTCCAGACCGACAGCCAGCTCAGCGAGATCATCATGCGGGCTTTCATCGTCCGTCGGGTGGAGTTGATTGCGCACGGGCTTGGAGACGTCGTGCTCGTCGGGTCGAATCATTGCTCGGGAACGCTCCGCGTCAAAGAATTTCTGACGCGCAACGGCCATCCGTACTCGTACATCGATCTCGACCGTGACGCCGACGTTCAGGTTTTGCTGGACCGATTTCACGTGACCGCCGCGGATGTGCCCGTTGTGATCGGCCGTGGCGAGGTGGTGCTGCGGAGTCCGACCAATCAGCAGATCGCCGACTGTCTCGGCTTTAACGAGGCCATCGACCAGACCCAGATACGCGACGTAGTCATCGTAGGCGCCGGACCCGCGGGACTGGCAGCGGCCGTGTACGCCGCGTCGGAAGGCCTGGACGTTCTTGTGGTGGAGACCAACTCGCCGGGGGGACAAGCCGGTTCCAGCTCGAAGATCGAGAACTACCTTGGTTTCCCGACCGGGATTTCGGGGCAAGCTCTTGCGGGAAGGGCGTATACGCAGGCGCAGAAATTCGGGGCCCAAGTGATCATCGCGAAAGGCGCCAAACAACTTGCCTGCGACCGCATGCCCTACGCCATTGAGATCGACGGCGGCCTGCGCGTGCCTGCGCGGACCGTCATCATCGCAACCGGCGCCGCGTACCGGAAACCATCCATCGAAAACTTGCGGCAGTTCGAGAACGCGGGTGTGTACTACGGTGCGACATTTATGGAAGCGCAGTTGTGCCGCGGTGAAGAGGTTGTTGTGGTGGGCGGTGGTAACTCGGCCGGCCAGGCCGCGGTGTTTTTGGCACAGACCGCCAAGCGCGTGCACATGCTCGTGCGGTCGAGTGGGCTGGCGGAGAGCATGTCGCGCTATCTCATTCGTCGCATCGAACAGAATCCGGCCATCGTCCTCAGAACCAACACCGAAATCGTGGCCCTCGAAGGGGGTAACCATCTCGAACGCGTGCGCTGGCGCGACCATCAGGCCGGCAACATCGAGACCCACGACATAAGACACGTTTTCCTTATGACAGGGGCTGTTCCCGGTACGCAGTGGCTCGAGGGGTGCGTCGCGCTCGATACTAAAGGATTCATCAAGACGGGACCGGGTCTGTCGCCAGAGGATTTGGCCACCGCGCATTGGCCGCTCGCCAGAGCTCCCCATCTTCTCGAAACGAGTCTGCCCGGCGTGTTCGCGGTGGGTGACGTCCGGGGAGGCAATATCAAGCGCGTGGCGTCGGCAGTGGGCGAGGGGTCCATCGCGGTCTCCTTCGTCCATCAGGCGCTACATCAGTAGGAGGAAGACGACGATGGCTGAGGCAACTTGCGCTCATATCGAGGCTGTTACGACTGTCAAACGGGCGAAGCGCCGGGAGTGCGAGGAGTGCGTGAAAATCGGCGCACGTTGGCATCTCTCCGTCGTCACTTGCAAACTCTGCCTGGACTCAATATTCCGCAAAAGCTTCGTCCGGATAGCAGTACAACCAACGTTCCCCTGGCTCCGCCGATGCGATCACGGGATGTTTGCTCAACCGCGCGTGCTCGGTTGCATGGCGGTTCGGCAAGTCATCGCAACAGCGCGTCGCGCCGCATTCCTAGCATATGCGCAGATGGACCCACGGTGAGCATTGGACTACTATATAAAGACGGAGGAAAAAAAAATGACCGAAGAAAACGAGAAGCGCGTCCGCGCTTTCTACGAAGCTACCGTCCCAGGACATCGAGAATCACTGCGAGGTCTCCAAGCGCCGCACGTCATCTACGATATGCCGGAAGGGATGCCCATCGGCTGCGGCCATTTCGAGGGCCTTCAGGACGTGCTCGAGCGCTTTCTCACCAGTTTCTATAGAGCTCTTGACGTTCACTTCGTCGCCGAGGAGTTCATCTCCGCGGGAGAGAATGTCGTCGCGCTCGGTCGTATCGAAGGAAAAACTCGAAGAGCAGCCGTGCCCATTGATGTGCCCTTCGCCCACGTCTGGACAGTTCGTGAGGGGTATCTCCAAAGACTGCGTGCTTTCACCGACACAGCAGTGCTGGCCCATGCGCTGGCAAAGCAGTGAACTGTTCCAGGTGAGCTTCAATCGCCGTTTTCGCGCTGCAGGAGCAATGTGACCATAGTTATAGGAGTGAACTCGACATAAGGCTAAAAGAGTTTCGGAGGATTGAATTATGCGAGAAGCGATCGAGATAGGATATCAGGCGTTTGTTTCAGACGGCGGTGAGGAGTTCGGAGCGGTTCGGGCGGTTTCTCCGAACGGCCGGCCCGAACTTGTGATCTACGTGGAGAATGCAGGGGAATTCGTTGTGCCACTCTCTGCAGTCGAGGCAGTACATTCGCAGAAGGTTATCTTGAACTGCGGCAAGCTGGAGCGGCGCCTCCGACAGGCGATCGGTCACGCACACGATGCCGAAGAGCCCAACGCTTGAACTGTGTTGGCGACTCACCCTGTGCCGCCGCTCGACTCGCAGGCAGGATTTTTCATTCCCCGGTGAAGAAGCTCGGCATTACTCGGTCGATCTAGAGGAGACATTTCGGCACGTGCCGATAAGTAGTCAAAGGATTTGCCATCCGTCCCGTTGGCGTAAATGGCGCGCAGAAATAAACTCTTAAGTTGAAAGGAGAACAGAGTAATGGGAAAGAACGATGCAAGACAATTAGAGGGAAGAAAAAGAGACGGTTCAGAGCATACCGGACAAACACATCCCGATATAAAAGGAGCATCTCATGGATCAAACACGCGAGTGAGAAGGCCGACTAAATAACCCGTCTGTCGGCAGATTGGTCTCAGTGAACTCCAGGGAGGAAACCGAGTGAACGATCCCATTGTGCGATTACTCGGAAAGGAGAATTTCAATGGCTTCCATTAATATCGGCAAAGAAAATTCCGGCGACATCGAACTCTACTACAATGATTGGGGCAGCGGACAGCCCGTTGTCTTCAGCCACGGCTGGCCGCTGAGCGCGGACGCCTTTGAGGATCAGATGTTCTATCTGGCCTCCCGCGGTTACCGCTGCATCGCCCATGACCGCCGCGGTCACGGGCGCTCGAGCCAGCCGTGGAACGGCAACGACATGGACACCTACGCCGACGACCTGGCGAAGCTGGTCGAAGCGCTCGACCTGAAGGACGCCATCCATGTCGGCCACTCCACGGGCGGCGGCGAAGTCGCCCGCTATATCGGCCGACACGGCACGAAGCGTGTGGCCAAGGCCGTGTTGATCGGCGCGGTGCCGCCGCTGATGCTGAAGACGGCCGCTAATCCCGGCGGCCTGCCGATCGAGGCGTTCGACCAGATCCGCGCTGGCGTCGTTGCCGACCGCTCGCAGTTCTGGAAGGATCTCAGCCTGCCGTTCTACGGCTACAACAGGCCGGGCGCAAAGATCTCGGAGGGCGTGCGCGAGTCATTCTGGCTCCAGGGGATGATGGCCGGCTTCCCTGCTTCCTACTTTTGCATCAAGGCGTTTTCCCAGACGGATCTCACCGAGGATCTCAAAAAGTTCGACGTGCCGACGCTCATCATGCACGGCGACGACGATCAGATCGTGCCGATCGGCGCCTCGGCCATGCTTTCGTCCAAGATCGTTAAGGGCGCCACGCTGAAGGTGATCCCGGGGGCGCCGCACGGCCTGTGCACGACACTCAAGGACCAGGTCAACGAGGATTTGCTCGCGTTCTTCAAGGCGTGAGCGATCAAGTATCGGAGTGACAAAGAAAAGAGAACATTGGATATCAATGATCAATTCTACGAGGTCGTTATGAGATCACTTGTTTGGTTTATTACCGGGGCGTCCCGTGGGTTCGGCCTCGAAATCGCTCGTGCGGCACTTGAGCGCGGCGACGCCGTCGTTGCGGCTGCTCGTGATCCTAAAGTCGTCGAGCGCGCACTCCGGCAGCGTGAACAACTCCTGGCTGTTGAGCATGATGTCATCGACGAGCGTCAGGCGCAAGGGGCGGTGAGGGCTGCATTAGCGCGATTCGGGCAGATTGATGTGCTGGTGAACAACGCTGGTCGCGGCCTGCTTGGTGCGGTCGAGGAGGCGTCGGCCGAGGAAGTCCGGTCGGTCTTCGCCGTCAATGTAGACGGACTGTTGACGGTGACGCGCGCGGTCTTGCCCTCGATGCGCGAACGGCGCTCGGGCCGCATCTTGAACCTCAGCTCGGTCGGTGGATTCGGCGCGTGGCCAGGGTGGGGGGTATACTGCGCTACGAAGTTCGCGGTCGAGGGACTCAGCGAGGCGCTCTACGCCGAGCTGCTTCCGCTCGGGATCCATGTGACGGTCATCGAGCCGGGCACATTTCGCACAGACTTTCTTGACGCCAGTTCGCTGCGCAGGGCGGCGCGGGTCATTGACGACTACAGTGGGAGTGGTGGCACCGCTCGAGAGTGGGCTGACACGTCGAATCACAATCAACTCGGCGATCCGGCTAAAGGCGCCGCCGCCATCGTGACCGTCGCCACGAGCACGGAGCCTCCATTACGGGTGCAACTGGGAACCGACTCTCTGGCGAGGGTCGAAGCAAAAATTGCCCAAGTAGCAACCGAACTCGCCGCTTGGCGGACGCTGGCGGAGTCCACAGACCACGAGCAGACCGGTACAACAACGTCGCTACCGCCAGTTTGATTGAGAAGTGGGACCAACCAGCGCCGCGGGAGCGCCTAAATGGCAACGTCTCCTGATCAAACAAAATCGAGGAACTTACACTATGTCATCTGAAAAAGAAAAAGCTGTCGTCCGCCGGAATACTGAAGAGGTTCAGAGCCGTGGGAACTTCGACGTCTTCGAGGAACTCTTCGCCGTCGACTTCGTTGACCATACACCCCAGCCAAACTGCACTCCCGATCGAGACGGCGCACGAAGCCTATACCGCACGCTTCGTGCTGCATTCCCCGATTTCCACGCAGATATCCATTGGCAGGCCGCCGACGGGGAGCTCGTGACGACTTACAAGACGTATCATGGAACGCACCAGGGAACATTCCTGGGTGTGGCGCCGACGGGTCGAAGAATCCACTTTGAAACCGTCGACGTCATGCGAGTGCGCAACGGCAAGATCACCGAGCATTGGGGTGTGGCAAATCTGTTTTCCCTTATGCAGCAGCTCGGCGCCTGGTCCACCGCGACACAAGCGTAAGCCGCTCGCCGCCATGGATCCCGGTCGCACAAATGCAATCGCAAGAAGCAAAATCATTTGGAGAAGTATCAGATGACTACGACCAGCTATATTTCTAAGAGGACCGGCCTCCTGCTCCTCGACCCTTACAATGATTTCCTCAGCGAGGGCGGCAAGCTTTGGCCAATGGTCAAAGAGGTGGCGGAGGAAGTGAATCTCCATGCTCATTTGCGGGAAATCGTCGTAGCGGCGCGCGCTGCAAATATTCAGATATTCATCGTGCCACACCATCGCTGGGAGCCGGGTGATTACGCTAAGTGGAGACACCCTAACCCGAGCCAGATCGCCTCGGGTAAACGGCAGACTTTTGCTAAAGGAACCTGGGGCGGCGAATGGCATCCGGATTTTGTGCCCCAGGAAGGTGCCGTTGTCATTAAGGAGCATTGGGCCCAAAGCGGCTTTGCCAACACGGATCTCGACCAGCAGCTCAAACAGCACGGCATCGAGAAGGTCATTGTTATCGGCTTGCTGGCAAACACTTGCATCGAGTCGACGGGCCGCTTCGCGATGGAGCTCGGCTACCACGTCACCTTGGTGAAGGACGCAACGGCGGCGTTCAAGCGCGAGATGATGCACGCCGCGCATGAACTGAACGGGCCAACCTTCGCCCACGCGATCCTGACCACCCAAGAGCTGATCGCCGCATTGCCGCTGGCTCCCATCCAGGCCGCTGCCGACACAGTTCCCGCCGGCTTTGCCGAGCGCTTTGCCGAGGTCAACGGAATTCGACTGCGTTACCTCGTCGACGGCAAGGGCAGCCCGGTGGTCCTGCTGCACGGCTATGCCGAAACCAGCCACATGTGGCATCCGATCATGCCGTCGCTCGCCGAACGTCACACGGTCATGGTTCCTGACCTACGCGGCGCCGGCGGATCGGCCAAGCCGGAGTCCGGCTACGACAAGAAAAACATGGCCGTCGACATCCACGAATTGACCTCGTCGTTGGGATTTGATCGCGTCAGCATCGTTGGCCACGACATCGGATTGATGGTCGCCTACGCCTACGCGGCTCAGTTTCCTAAGGCCACCGAGCGTGTGGTGCTGATGGATGCCTTCCTTCCTGGCATCGGCAACTGGAAAGACGTGTGGCTGCTGCGCGACCTGTGGCACTTCCACTTCTCCGGCGATGTGCCGCTGGCACTGGTTCAGGGGCGCGAGCGAACCTACTTCGAGCACTTCTGGAATGACTTCGCCGCCGATCCAAAACACTCGGTACCCGAGGCCGATCGCCGCGTCTACGCACAGGCCTATGCACAGCCCGGGGGCATGCGGGCCGGCTTCGAATATTTCCGCAACTTTGAACGCGACGCTCAGGACTTCGCCCAGATGAGCACGACACCTCTTAACATGCCGGTGCTGGTACTGACCGGCGAAAAGGCCAGCGGTAACTTCCTCATCGAGCAAGCCAAGCTGGTGGCATCTGATGTCCGGGGCCAGGTTATCGCGGGCTCAGGACATTGGCTGATGGAAGAAGCACCCCAGACGGTGATTCCTGCGATCACCGATTTCATCAACTGATCCTCGAAGACAAGGAGTAGCAAGGCCATGAAAACTTGCCAAGAATAGGGAAGGGGAGATTGTAAAACAATCCATTTTTATTCCGTCCTGCCTTGGCGCCCCCTTTGCGTCCCTCAGGACATGCTTTGAGCCTTGCGCGAGTTACTCCGATTTGGCTGCGGTTTTGCCGCGCTAGGTCTCCGTGTTGCAAAAGGATTCGGAGATCTCACCGCAGACTTCATTCCCTGGAAGCTTGAGATAGAAGAAACCATCGATCAGCTAAAAGTCGGCCAATCTGTCGACCCCAAAAAAATCGACCAGATTCTCAACGGGCAGGTTAACTACTGATCGGGAAGCGGTAACTGGCGGAAGGCCGGGGTCAGGCCTGAGTCGTGCCTTAATAAATCATTACTCAGGCCAGACCCCAAATTGCTGATCGAACAGAAGCTCGCGGCAATCCGCACTCAGGCGGCATGACCCAGGCGCAGCTCGCGAGCGGCTCGGCGTTAGTCAGCCTCACATCGCCAAGCTCAAGGCGGGCGCGCAAAGAACATCGAGCTGCACACGCCCTGTCGCTGGGCGACGGCACTCGGGGCCAAGCTCACCATCGACGTTGCCCCAACGGCGGCCGGAAGCCGAAGCGGACGGCGGCATAGTATTTCTGATGCGTAACCGTTGAACGAATAATTGACTTTTTGCTTGCACTCGGTCAGGTTGAGATCACCGTCAGGCCGACTCGCAAAGAACACGGTCAGGTAGCGATTGTCCTTGCTTGAATCAGCGGATCGTCTGCCTGGCGTCGATTAAAAGTGTCAACGGACCCCACTGCTCGCCCCCGGACACAACCCGAAGGTGTCGACGTTGCTGAAGTTATCGTGCGATGCACCGGCATTCTAAATGGCGTCGTGTTCGACAGACGAACCCAATGGGGCACTTAGGAGGAATCCGCCATGATTCTGGTCACTGGAGCCACCGGAACGGTGGGCAGCGAAGTTGTCAAACGATTGTCTGCCCACGGCATTAAGGCGCGCGCGGTCACGCGCGATCTGCGGAAAGCCAAGGCCAATTCACTGCCGCACGTCGAGTTCGTCCAGGGCGATTTTGACGATGCCGAGTCGATGCGGCCGGCGTGCTCGGGCGTGGACCGGGCTTTCCTGCTGACCAACTCGACAGCACGCGCGGAGGAGCAACAGATCGCCTTCGTACGCGTGGCGCAACAGAGTGGCCTCCGACACATCGTGAAGCTGTCACAGCTTCATGCCGATCCGAGCTCCCCGCAGCGATTTCTTCGCTACCACGGCGTGGTCGAAGCGGCGATCCAAGCCGCCGGCCT